>Ga0187819_10000503_pt1 | contig 19514 bp, 15 predicted proteins | sample NC_wetland_sal_i_15_FD_132411 | JGI IMG/M metagenome (GOLD analysis project Ga0187819, IMG submission 132411) | Wetland sediment microbial communities from Neuse River Estuary, North Carolina, USA - SO4_4 | ecosystem: Environmental > Aquatic > Freshwater > Wetlands > Sediment | place: USA...
CGCTTGGTTTTTCCGATTTTCGAGCCCCTTTTTTGGCTGGAGCGAAACTGCCGTCCAGAAAGGATTCGCTCCAGTCCAGTTGCTCGCGTTGGTTCAGTTCGGCTAAGAATGCGCGCCAGATGGTGAGCCAGATTCCTTGCTCTTCCCAATCTCGGAGCCGCCGCCAGCAGGTGGATGGCGAAGGGAATTCGTCGGGCAAATCGCACCAGCGAGCGCCGCTGCGCAGAATCCACAAAATGCCTTCCAGCACTTTGCGGTCGTTCGCCGGAGGGCGTCCCCCTTCGGACGCGTGGGGCGTTTGGGGAGCAAGGGCCGGATTCTCTCCCACTGGGCGTCGGTCAGCAGACGACCGTATCGCGCCATCGTGCCTCCTCTGGCGCTGTTGCCCAGCGTTATCGCGCATTTTGGCCAAACTAAACATCAGTTATTCAGTCTGTTGTACCCAGTTTTGAAATAGGCTCTAGTGAAAAACAATGCTTCGTTGCGCTGTTCTAGCCACTAGCCACTAATCACTATAGCCACTGCGGCGCAAAGGAGTTCAGTTGGCGGAGAAGAAGCAATTTAAGGCCATCAAAGGCACACGCGACATCCCTCCGCCGGATTCTGCATTGTGGAATTGGTTCGAGCAGACCGCGCGCGAAATCTTCGAGTCCTACAACTTCGGCGAAATTCGCTTGCCCATTTTCGAGGAAACCGAGCTTTTCGCGCGCTCGATCGGCGTCGAAACGGATGTTGTCGGCAAGGAGATGTACACATTTGAGGATATGGGTGACTCGCTTACCCTGCGGCCGGAGGCGACGGCTTCGGTGTGCCGCGCGTACATTGAGCGCGGCCCGCATACTCGCCCAGGAAACGTGAAACTCTACTACATCGGCCCGATGTTTCGCCGCGAACGGCCGCAAAAAGGACGCTACCGCCAGTTCTATCAGATTGGCGCGGAGGTACTCGGGCAGTCGGACGCGCCTGCCATCGATGCGGAACTGATCGAGATGCTGCTGACGTTCTTTCGCCGCGTAGGCTTGACGAGCACGACGCTATACGTCAACTCGATTGGCGACAAGAACTGCCGGCCGCAGTACGTCGAACTGCTGCGCGACGAACTGCGCAAAGTGAAAGACCAGCTCGGCGAAGACTCGCAGCGCCGCATCGAGACGAATCCGTTGCGCGTCCTCGATTCGAAATTGCCACACGAACAGCCGGTTATCGAGAAGCTGCCGCGCATTGCCGATCATTTGTGCGCGGCGTGCCGCGAACATTTCGCGAAGCTGAAGGATGAATTGAAGCTGCGCGGCATCGCGTTCGAGGAGAACTGGCGGCTCGTGCGTGGCCTGGATTACTACACGCGAACAACGTTTGAAGTGACCGCAGCGGGGCTCGGCTCGCAAAACGCGGTGTGCGGCGGCGGGCGTTACGACGGCCTCATCGAATTGCTCGGCGGGCCGCCCACCAAGGGCATCGGCTTCGCCATCGGAAGCGATCGCGCCATCCTGTCAATTCAGGAGAGTGGGAATTTGCCGCACCTGCGCGGCTTAGCCGTGTTTGTCGCTTGGATGGGTGAGAAAGCGTATCCCGCCGCGGTAAGCATCGCGAAAAAGCTGCGCGATTGCGGGCTGGCTGTCGAGTTGCCGCCGGAGGAAATGAAATTCAAGAAATCGCTGGGACTGGCGGACAAGCTGGGCGCGCGGTACGCGTTGATCATCGGCGAAGATGAAGTCGCGTCGCAGGTGTACACGCTGAAGCGGTTGTCCGACGCGGAGCAGAACAAGCTCAGCGAAAATGACCTGCTCGAATATCTGGAATCGAAACGAAGAAGTGGCTAGTGGCGAGACGAACCACCAATCACAAGAAGGAAACAACTTGCTCGATACACTTGGCAATTTGAAGCGGACACACTATGCAGGCGCGTTGCGCGCGACGGACGCCGATAGAGACGTGGTGCTGATGGGCTGGGTGCACCGGCGGCGCGACCTCGGACAGCTCATCTTTATCGATCTGCGCGACCGCACGGGCATTGCGCAAATCGTCTTCAACAAGGAACAGCATCCCGAGGCGCACGCGAAGGCCGAGCATCTGCGGTCGGAATATGTCGTCGCGGTTGAGGGGCGCGTCGTAAAGCGCCAGAAAGCGAATCCGGAAATTCCTACGGGCGAAGTGGAAGTGATCGCCACGCGCCTGCACATCCTTAATAATTCGAAGACGCCGCCATTCCCGATTGAAGACGAGGTGAACGCGACCGAGGAAACGCGCTTGCGCTACCGCTATCTCGATTTGCGCCGGCCAAAGCTGCACGCCAATGTCGAGTTGCGCCACCGCATCGTTCTCGAAACACGCAAAACCCTCGACGAGCTCGGCTTCTTCGAAATCGAAACGCCGATGTTGACGCGCTCGACACCGGAAGGCGCGCGCGATTACCTCGTGCCCAGCCGTGTGCATCACGGCCGGTTCTACGCGCTGCCGCAGTCGCCGCAAATCTTCAAGCAGATCCTGATGATTTCGGGCATGGACCGCTACTTCCAGATCGTCAAATGTTTTCGCGACGAGGATTTGCGCGCCGACCGCCAGCCGGAGTTCACGCAAGTCGATTTGGAAATGTCGTTCCCCACGCAGGACGCGATTTTCGACGTGATCGAGCGCGTGATGGAACGCGCCTGCGCGGTTGCTGGCGTGAACGTGCAACGGCCATTTCGCCATCTCGACTACAAGGAGGTGCTGCGCCGCTACGGTTCAGACAAGCCGGATTTGCGATTCGGGATGGAATTGCACAATGTGACGGAATTCTTTGCAGCGGCGCGCGAAACGTTGCACATCGAAGGCAACGTGCAAGCGGTCGTTGCGCCCGGCGCGGCGGCATGGTCGCGCAAGCAGATCGACGAATTGGCAGAAGCAGCGAAATCGGCAGGCGCAAAAAGCGTCTACACGGTGAAAGTCACTGGTGACGGAATCAGCTCGTCGCTCGAAAAGACGCTTGGCGCTGACGCGCTGAAGAAAATGTGCGACGCCGTTAGCGCAAACCCAGGGGACGTGGTTGTCGCCGTGACGTCGAAAGATCAAATTCCTCATTCCGATACTTCGCTGAATGTGGCCGGGCAAGTACGGCTCTATCTCGGCAACAAATTGAACCTGATCGACCGCGGCAGGTGGGAATTCGCATGGATCACGGGGTTCGCACTCTTCGAATGGAGCGAGACGGAAAAGCAGTGGGTCAGCGCGCAGCATCCGTTCACGGGAATCGTCGAAGAAGATCTCGACAAGCTCGATACCGCGCCGTGGGAGTGCCGGTCGAAGGGCTACGATCTCGTTCTCAACGGCTACGAGCTCGGCTCCGGCAGCATACGAATTCACCGGCAGGATGTGCAAGCGCGCATGTTCAAGGCTCTTGGCCTGACGGATGAGCAGGCCCGGCAGCGCTTCGGATTCCTGCTCGATGCGTTGACGTATGGCGCGCCACCTCACGGCGGTATCGCGCTGGGCGTCGATCGCATCGTCATGCTTCTTGCCGGCGAAAAATCCCTGCGCGAAGTCATCGCGTTTCCGAAGACAACCGCCGCCCAGGATCTGATGGCCGACTCCCCCTCGCCCGTCGATCCCGCGCAGCTCGACGAACTCGGCATCGCAATTAAGGAGACGCAGCGCGAATGAGGGCTCGTCCTCCAGCCGCAATTCGTCAAGACCACGATGTCGGGGCGTGGGTGCACTTCTTGCCGGTTGCGTTCGCGTCTATCTTTGCTTTCTTGCGGCGGACGGATTTCCGCTGCCCGCATTGCCTAGCAGTGTTTAGGCGGGACTACCTGCCACACAAAGTGCGCCTGGGAAGCGGTGATCGCTTATGTCGTGACTGCGGAAAGGTCTCCGACGACGGCTCACGGGAGTGGCCGGAGTTGCCGGCCAGTGAAAAGTTTCGTTGTCTTTTCCCGTCCCCAGTGCTGGCCGTCGTAATCGCCCTCTTGATGTGCGCTCTCATCGCCTTGTTCATGGCTCCGCGAGACCAAGTCGACATCGCGATCATAGCGATGGTTGTCGGCGGCTTTTTGCTGCCCCTAGTACCGTGGTTCGCCATTCGCATTCCGCAAGTCTATCGTTCGATTCGTCGGTATGAGAATGAATTTGAGGTAGCACGAAGAGCCCTTGGGATGGCACATCCCGAGGGGCGGGGCTAATGCTGCATTTCATTGAAGAAATGACTCCGCCCTATTCATCAGTGTTTATCTGCGTTCATCTGTGGTTTCATATTGCCGGAATCTGAGATGAGCCGAATCCGCATACTGCCGGAAAATGTGGCGAACAAAATCGCGGCTGGCGAGGTTGTCGAGCGGCCGGCGTCGGTAGTGAAGGAGTTGCTCGAAAACGCGCTGGATGCGGGCGCGCACTCGATTCGCGTTGAGGCCGAATCGGGCGGCAAGCGCTTGATTCGCGTTGTCGACGACGGCAGCGGAATGAACCACGACGACGCGCTGCTGGCCTTCGAGCGCCATGCCACTTCCAAGCTGCGCACAGCGGACGACTTGCTCTCGATTGCCACCCTCGGCTTTCGCGGCGAGGCATTGCCGTCGATTGCGGCGATTTCGCGCCTGGTGCTCGAAACGCGTACCGCCGAAGAACAGGACGGCACGCGCGTCGAATTCGCAGGCGGCAAGCTGATTAGCGTCAAACCTGCGGCATCGCCGCGGGGCACGTCCATCGGCGTCGCAGACATTTTTTATTGCGTTCCGGCGCGGCGCAAATTCCTGAAATCGGAGACGACAGAGCTAGGCCACATCGCCTCTCTCGTCACGCACTACGCGCTCGCCCATCCCGAATGCCAGTTTCTGCTGAAGACGCCGACGCAAGAAATCCTGAATTGCGCGCCCGTCGAGAAATTAGCAGACCGCGTGTATCAAATCTTTGGGAGGCAGGCGCTCGACGAACTGGTCGAAATTCCCGCGCAGGAAGCGCCCATGCGGTCCGCAATTACGGAACCGCAACTCGAGGAGGACGAACGGGCCGCGACGCTGCGCGTCACGGGTTTCACCTCGCGCCCCGAAGTGCAGCGTGCGAACCGCAACGGAATCTACATTTTCGTGAACCGCCGCTTGGTGCGCGATCGCTTGCTCTTGCACGCGATTGGCGAAGCTTATCGCAACATCATGCCTCCCGGCGCATTTCCCGTGCTGCTGCTGTTCATCGAGCTGCCATATCAGGAAGTTGACGTCAACGTGCATCCCGCAAAAATCGAGGTGCGTTTCCGCCATCCGCAGTTCGTGCACGATTTCACGCGCGACTCGTTGCGGCAGGCGCTGTCGGCCGCACGGCCCATTCCCGGTTTTCCTGCAGCGCGCGCGGCTGCCACTGCTCCGACCGATGCGGGCGGGCCCTCTGCGAATATCGGACCGGGAAGCATGCGCGGTTATGCGCCAGTGCCGGATGCACACGCATATCCGGGGCCTCCGCGCGCGGAGATTCCTCTTGCCATGGCCGCGAGCCCCGGCGCAGCAGCCTACGCATTCGAGCTGAGCGGCGCGCCGGATCGGCCTGTGCCGCAGCGCCTGCAATTCGAATCCGACGCGGGAATGAACTTCCCGCTGGCAGAGTCGAGCGCGGTGGCGCCTGCGACGACCGGCGCGTTTTCCGATTCCGCCCCTGTTCCGGAATCAGCGACTCTGCCCAGCGCGGATCAAATCATGGATTTGAAGCCGCTGGGACAAGTGAACAGCAGCTTCATCGTGGCCGTGAACGGCGAAGGATTGTGGATTATCGACCAGCACGTGGCGCACGAGCGCGTGCTGTTCGAGCAGCATTTGCGCGCGCGCCGCGAAGGTGAACTCGGCGGCCAGCGCATGCTCGCGCCGATTGTCGTCGAGCTGAATCCGCGGCAGCTTGCCACTTTCGAGCAAATCGTCGACGAGCTGCGCGCCAACGGGTTCGAGGCGGAGTTGATGGGCACGCGTAGCGTCGCAATTCAGGCTGCCCCTGCTGGCATTTCGAGCAATGACGCGGAAAAGCTGCTGTACGAGATTCTCGACGGCATCGCGCGGGAGAATCAGTCGATTTCGCTGGATTCGCTGCAATCGAAGATTGCAGCGTCGACGGCGTGTCACGCGGCCATCAAGGTGAACACGCCCCTCGACGACACGAAGATGACCTGGCTGCTCAGCGAATTGGCCAAGACGGAATACCCGATGAGCTGCCCGCACGGACGGCCGGTCGTCCTGCGCTATTCCGTGCGCGAAATCGAGCGCGCCTTCAAGCGAATCTAGAGATGAGAAATGTGTGCTGTTGCAGCAGCCGCTGTGCTGGTCTGGCAATTCGTGACCGGAAAGTGATTGATGCCAGGACTGATCATCGCGATTGACGGCCCGGTGGGATCCGGCAAGAGCACACTCGCGCGACGCGTCGCGGAAATGATGGGCTACGTCTACATCGACACCGGCGCGATGTACCGCGCGGTTGCGCTGAAAGCTCTGCGCCGGGAAACGGCGATTGACGCCGGCAACGCAGATGCCCTAGAGGCACTCGCGCGCGATACGCGCATCGACCTTCGTGCGCAAGACGGAGGCCAGCGCGTTTTCCTTGACGGCGAAGACGTGACCGCTTCGATTCGCACGCCCGACGTGGCGCAGGCCGCCTCGAAGATTGCCGTCATTTCCGGCGTGCGCCACGTGCTTGTGGCCGAGCAGCGGCGCGCGGGACAGCAAGGCGGCGTCGTGATGGAAGGACGCGACATCGGCAGCGTCGTATTTCCGGATGCGGAGCTGAAGATTTTCCTTACCGCCTCAGCCGAAGTCCGCGCCGAACGCCGCTGGCTCGAGCACCAGCAAAAAGGCGATTCAATTGACCTTGCCCGCACCCGCGAAGAAATTCACGAGCGCGACCGCCGCGATCAGGGTCGTGCGTCATCCCCGCTGGTGCGCGCCGCCGACGCAGTCGTCGTGGACAGCACGGCGATGGAACCGGAAGAAGTCGCGCGCCTGGTGGTCATGCTGGCGCACGAGCACGCCGCACCCGCCCACAAGTCGACCTGAAATCCGAACCCGTTGCTCCTCTCGTTTTGGCTGAACTTTTTGGCCACTCCCTGCGTATCCCATCTCGACTGGGGCGATTCTCGAATTGTCGCGATCCGACGCGATTCGATCGCGCCACAACACAGGAGGAAATCTCACATGACGACCCGTATCCGCGGCTTCCGCGCGCTTCCCGCATTTCTGGCCATCACACTTTTCGCCGCTTTTGGCGCCGTTCGCACTTACGCCGACACCGAAGGCCACTTCGACCGCACCCTCAGCGTGAACGGCCCCGTCGACATGGACGTGCAGACCGGCTCAGGCGACATCGTGGTCCGCCCCGGCTCATCCGGCCAGGTTCAAATCCACGCCAAAATCCGAGCTTCGGGCTGGCACGTCGGCGGCGACATCGAACAACGCATTCACGACCTCGAGACCAATCCCCCCATCGAGCAGAACGGCAACACGATTCGCATTGGCCACATCGAGGATCACGAACGCATGCGCAACATCTCCATCAGCTATGAAGTGATCGTGCCCGCCGAAACGAAGCTGCATTCGGCCTCAGGATCGGGGAACGAGCGCGTCGAAGGCATCAATGGCCCCGCCGACGCGAATAGCGGCTCCGGCAACATCACGCTCACAAACATCGGCGCCGAGACGCATGCTCGCACCGGTTCCGGCGACATCGAGCTCAGCTCCATTCGCGGCACGGTGAAAGCCAGCACAGGCAGCGGCTCGATTCACGCCACCGGCATCGCCGGAGGGTTCACTGGCTCGAGCGGCAGCGGCGAAGTGCGCGTCGAACAGAACGCGCCAGGAGATGTCGAGGTTGGCACCGGTTCGGGCTCGGTCCAAGTGAAGGGAGCGAAGGGCGCGGTTCGCGTGCAAACAGGCAGCGGCAACATCGTCGCGCAGGGCCAGCCCACGGGCGAATGGAAACTGCGCACCGGCTCCGGAGATGTCGACGTTGAATTCCCGACCGACGCCGCGTACGAGCTTTACGCGCACACCAGCTCCGGCAGCATCCACTCGAATCAGGAAATGACCGTGCAGGGCACGATCAGCTCGCGCGAATTGCACGGCAAGGTGCACGGCGGCGGCGCGCTCGTCGAGCTCAGCACCAGTTCCGGCTCGATTCACATCCGCTGAACTGACGCCGCGCGTCCCTGCTTATTCACGCCGCAATCCGTTGGGGCCGTCCATCCCCAACGGATGCGGTTGTTAACTGTTCCGCGCCTTTTTCGCTTGACACCCTTCTATTGTGATAGATTCTCGCCACTGCCTCGAAGCCCACGTCGGCTCCGAGAATCCTGGTGCTTTATGGACCTGATTTCATCCGGAACTTGCAGACATCATTCGTGTGCCAACACCATCCCGCGCGCCCTCGCGGCCGAGCAGCTCTGCCTCGAGCATTTCCTCGATGAGGCTTTCCTTCGCACCGACCACGCCTTCCAGGGCTGCCGCGCCGGCCAGGCGGTCGACACGAAAGGTCTCGAGTGGCTGCTCTCCGACGCACTCATCATTGTGAAGAATCTCGAGGAAGCCGCCTCCGAACCGAATCCGCCGCAGCGCGATCGCATGCTCGAACTGCTTTTGCGCCTCGCCAACCTGCACGAGTACGTCGCCCATCACTCAGTTCGCACCGAACATCTGGCTAGCCACCCTTTCGGCGTTCCCCGCCACTAAGGACAGCCTCGTCATCCGCACAATCTGCTCGGTCGCGCGTGCTCGAGGAATTCCGCAGCCAAAGCGTTAACAGCCAACTCCGCACTTCCGCTTGTCTTTTCCCTCTGTCCGATTCAATCTGAAATTTCGCAGCGCCCATGCCGACCGACACAAAAGCCAATCCGTTCAAGCCTGCGCAGCCGCACATCCCTGGCGTGCCCGCCACGCCGGCTGAAACGGCGCCGCAGAGTACGTCGCCAAAGAGTGCTTCGCCAGCTTCAGCGACGCCGCGTGTCGTCTCCTATGTGCGTCCCGAGCAAGAACCCGCGAGTTCGCCACGTTTGCTTTGGCTCGGCCTCGCCGTAGGAATCGGAATCATCATGGCCGCAGCAGGAGTCATTTGGTGGGCGCACGGCTCGTCAGTGAAGGTGGGGTCGGGCGCGCCTGTCGTCGCGGACAACGCCTCCGCCACGTCAGAAGCGGCCACGCCCGCCGCGAAAGTGCCTGTTGCGCCGGGTGAAATCGCAAATGCCGCCGAACTCTCGAAGCCCTGGTCGTCGAAACGCTTCATCTTCCGCAATCGCTTGACGTCCGAAAACCTGGCCGCGATTGCAGTGCGGCTGCCGGGCGGCGCGTTGTGGGGAATTTCGTTGCGCGAGCCTTATGGGACCTGCGAGCTGCAATACGTGACGGACCTCGCCGCTCTGCAGTCGCAATACAATTTCGCGGCGGAACATCCCATGGTGGTCAGTCCGTGCACTGGCGCGGTCTACGATCTCGCGCGGTACGGCAGCGGGCCTAACGGCTTGGTCCGCGGCGAAATCGTGCACGGCGCCGCTGTTCGCCCGCCCATTGGAATCGAAGTCGTCGAGCGCGGAAACAAAATCGTCGCGACGCGAATCGAATAGGGTGCGCTATCGCGTGGCTGCCGGCTGGGCCCGTTCTGCCGCGCAGCGTTCAACTTCCTTCCCCATTTTCCCCGCCAGCACCATAGCGACCATCTTCTGGTCCGCCGCCCACGACCACAGCGGGTGGCCGAATGTCGCCGGACGATTGTGCTCCACGAAGAAATGCGAGAACCACGCCAGCGCGTACGGCACCGCCAGCGCCGCCAGAACGAGCCACCATTTACGAAGGATAATTGCCGCGGCCAGAATCGCCCAACCCGTTAGCGTTCCGACCGAATGAAATATGCGCGTCGCCGCTTGACTGTGCGCCAGCACGTACACCGGCCAGAACTCACCGAAATTTCTCGGCTCCTCCATGGCGCTTGATTCTAATCCCGCAACCCGGGATTCATTCAGCACTTATCTGCGTGCATCGGGCGTTCGGATCCTCGCCGAATTCGGAAAACAAAGGGCCGCTGTTCCGCGGGTATTCACGCGAAACAGCGGCCCTGGCAAAACGAGCTGACTGCGAACTACGGCGTCAACTGCTCCACCACGCGCGCCACCAGCACCGGCTGGTTGGTTTGCGGATTTTCGAGGACGAATCCAACCACCCGCAGCGGTATCGCGCTCGTGCCCGAGAGCCCTGACAGGCCGCTCAGGTTGATGAAGATAGTTCCATTCGTCGTGAACACGGTCAGCGGGTTCGGCAACAACACGCCGGCCGTGGACTGGTCATTCAGTTGGAAACTCCCGTTGTTGCCGGACTGCACGTTGGTACTGCCAACCACCCACGCGCCCGCCTGCCCTTGTCGCCGCAGCACCACTCGGTGTGGCGTCAGCGTCGTGACGCTGTTCGAGGTGCTCGTCGTTCCGCCCACGTCCACGCGCTGCCCCGGCGCCAGCGTCGTGTTGTTGAAAAGCAATATCGTAATCGGATTGATGATATTTCCGATGCGATACTTCTCCGTGCCATCCAACGTCAGCGATTCGATCTGCCCCAGCTGGATTCCGGTAATATCCGGCACTTCGTAACGCGTGTACAGGTCCGCTTGTGTGGCCGCCTGAGGTGAAGGCGGATTCACATAGGTGAACAATCCTCCGAGCACGAAACCGTCGTCGGAAACGACCTGCACCTCCGACGCGTCGATGTCTTTCGTCACCGGATCGAGCTGGCCGGAAATCGAGAGAATCGTATTATTCGTAAACGCACTCACCGGCTCATCGGGATCATCCCAAATCGTGTTCGAGTCGGTTTGAACCGTCCACTGCCGCCCGTGCGGCCCTTGAACCGTGAACGAATTGCCACCGCCCGTTCCGACAAATCCAACGTGGAGATCGTCAATCGAAACATTGGAATCATCCGCGGCCAGCAACTGCATTTCGAAGGTCGGATTGATCTGACCCGTAATCGTGCCGTCGCCGGCGATCTGAATCGATTTGCGCAGGTCGAATTCCATGCGCAGCCCGACCAGATCGTTGTCGTTCAGCACGAATGGCTTGGCAAACTGCACCGTTACGCTCGACTGCGTCAGCGTCCCATTCATCGTGTTGATCCCCGGTGGAGTCTGCGTCGTGTCCAAATATCCAATCACCGGGGTCGCCAGCATCACAGTCGCCGACTGGTACGTGCCCACCGGTACCGCATTCAGATCCATCAATTGGTGCAGCCCGGTCCATTGCGCAAAGTCGATGACTTGCGGCGTCTGCGTCATCACCGGAATATTGTTGGTGCCGTCAAACAACGTCACGCCCGTTATGGTCACTTCGCACGAGATGACGCTCGGCAGCGGCGGCGCGTCAGTCCCCACCGTGAAAACATTTGCCGTCTTCGTTTGTGGCGCCGGAGTGGTTTGGTTGTTCCCTCCGCCACAACCAACGAACGAAAGAATCGCGAAAATCCCAATGAACACACCCGTACCCTTGAATCCGCGCATTGCACGTCTCCTTGTCGAACGATGGACGAAAAGTGTCGCTTCTAGGCCGAAATTTGCCGCTCATCGAGCCAGAATCCGCTCGCATCCGCGGCGAAATTCATTTTCGGCTGCTGCAGGTGAAACCCACAAGCCCTCAAAAAGTTGTGCAGGATTACCGGTGGGCCGACAAGCTGTCTAGGGTTTAGCTTACACATCCACAATGGCTAGCAGCCTCCCTGCAGCAAGGAGAGGCCAACCGTCCCGGTCAGCGCCAGCCGAGTTTCCTTCGCTGTTTTTGCCTTGTTTCACCGGACGCTAAAGCCTAGAATTTCGCGGCACAGCGCTCGGGCGGATGTCGCTAGGAGGAAGATTCTATGAAAACCCGATTTTGCGCAGGGATAGCTGCATCGCTTCTCGGTTTGATTTGTGTTTCTGCCGCGCCATTGCCGTCCGGCTCAGCCAAGGAAACGAGGGATTCGGACGATGCGTTTCGGTTGAGCAGCAGCACGTTCGACAACAACACGACCCTACCGATCAGTGCGATTCACAACATTACCGTGAACGGCTCCAACGTTTGCTCGATCGACGGGAGCCCTGGCGGGAACGAATCACCGGAGCTGTCTTGGACTCGGCCTAGGGGCAACACACGGAGTTTTGTTGTCGTTTTGTACGACACAACTGCTGCCTTCACGCATTGGGGGATGTACAACATCTCACCCGATGCGACTGGACTTCCGGAGAACGCTGGCGTTGGCGGAAGCCAGTTCGGGCAGCAAGTCTTTAACGACTTCTTTGTGGGGGCTGAATACGACGGCCCCTGCCCGCCTCCTGGCGTCGCGCCCGTTGTTCATGACTAAGTTTTTACGGTCTACGCTCTCGACATCCGACTGGATTTGCCTTCGTCACCGAATTTTCCGGCATCGGCGGAGACGTTGTTTCAGGCGTTGATCCAAGCAGGAGCAAATCATCATATCTTGGAGAGTGCGAGCATTACGGGCCTGTACTCAACCACTCCGCCGCAATAACCATCCCGGTCCTAGTCTGGGACACCCAGTGCTTTCGGCTTTGTAGCGTAGCGCAGAATCAAGCTCTACGACCACAAGTGGGCCTGAACGAGCGCCCTTTTCTGGCAAGACACTACACCATAGGTCAGTGTGAATTTTCTCGGGTGGAAAGCATCGTCGATGAGGCACCCACGCATCTTGCTGAGCTTCTGAACGCGGCGCTTGTGGACCGGGATCGTGCCCAATTGGTCTTCCCGTTGCGCGGACGCTCGACTGGAAGATGTGAAACACTGAAAAAGAAGGTTTAGATGTAGCGCCGCGCTTCAGCGCGGCATCGGTCTGCCTCTGCACCTCTAGACCGAAGATCGAGCGTTCATCTCCCGCCATACCAATGCAGCACTTAATCGGGCCTGCGCATCGTAGTACACTGAAATGCGCCCTACAGGAGGACACTAAGATGCGCCTGAGGTCGATCTTATCGATCGCACTGCTTGGGATTATCTTCGCGGTAGGCTGCGCGAAGAAAGCGGACGATGCGGCGCTCGTCACCAACATCAAGGCGCAAATGTTTTCCGATTCGCAGCTCAAGGGCGCGAATCTTCAGGTCGCTTCTTCGCACGGGGAAGTCACGCTTACCGGCGCGGTTCCCAGCGATGCAGCGCGTCTCGACGCCTACAAGATTGCGAGCCAAACTCCCGGCGTAACCAAGGTCAACGACCAGATGACCGTGGACACCTCGCTCGCGACGCAAACGGCCCAGGCGGAACAGCCCTCGCCCGAGCAGCCGGTGCATGCTCAACCGGAGGCGCAACCCATCGCAGAGACTGCGCCGCCTGCGAATCCGACACCCGCACCTGCTCCTAAACCCGAGCGCCGCCACCGCGATCGCCCCGCAAAGCATCAATCCGAGGCAGCGCCGCCGGAGCAGGCGCAACCTGGTGATTCGAATCAGCAGCCCGCACCTGCAACACCTGCGCCGCAAATCCCGGCTGAACCGGCGCCCGCCTCTCAGCCTGCGGTGGCCAATCCAACGCCTCCGCCACCTCCGCCGCCGCGTCAAATCGAGGTTGCTGCCGGCACCACCATGACGATTCGCATGATTGACGACGTCGATTCAGCCGTCAACAAGCCAGGCGAAATCTTCCACGCCTCGCTCGATGCTCCGGTTGTGGTCGACAACGATGTCGTCGTGCCCAAGGGCGCTGACGTTTACGTTCGCCTCAGCAGCGCTTCTAGTGCCGGTCACATGGCCGGCAAGAGCGAGTTGCACCTCGAACTCGTCAAACTCGAGTTTCAGGGCCAGTCCTATCCTCTCGTTAGCAGCACCTACTCGGTAAGCGGAAGCTCGCGCGGCAAGGACACAGCAAAGAAAGTCGGCGCTGGCGCTGTTCTCGGAACCTTACTCGGAGCAATCGCCGGCGGCGGTAAGGGCGCCGCAATTGGTGCCGCCGCTGGGGCGGGTGCGGGCGGCGTGTATCAGGCCGCCACGCATGGCAAGCAGGTGAAAGTTCCGTCCGAAACGAAACTCGATTTCCAGCTCGAGCAGCCCGTGACCGTCACCGTCATGCCCCATTCCGCCACGCCCGCCCAGTAGCCTCATCGCTGGAGAAAATCGCAAACTGACCAACCACCGCGCCGCCTCTGCACTTGCTGACTTGCTCCCGCTTGTCTACGATGATTCGTTCGTATGATTGGCCAAACCATTTCCCATTATCGCATCCTCGATTCCGTCGGCAGCGGCGGCATGGGTCACGTCTTCCGCGCCGAAGACACGCGCCTGGGGCGCCAAGTGGCCGTCAAGTTTCTTTCGCAGGAACTCGCCCGCGACCCCGCGTCCCTCGAGCGCTTTCAACGTGAAGCTCGTTCTGCCTCTTCCCTGAATCATCCCGGCATTTGCACGATTTACGATGTCGGCGAGCACGAAGGCCAGCCCTTCCTGGTCATGGAACTCCTCGAAGGCCAAACGCTGCGCGAACGCATCGCCGGCTGCCCGCTCGCCACCGATTCCCTGCTCGAGTTCGGCGCGCAAATCGCCGACGCGCTCGACGCGGCTCACTCGCGCGGCATTCTTCATCGCGACATTAAGCCCGCCAACATTTTCATCACCACGCGCGGCCAGGCCAAAATTCTCGATTTCGGCCTCGCCAAGCAGACGGCTCCGAAGCGCGTCGCCGAAGCGATTGGCGTCACCACCGCCAGCCTTGAGCCCACCACCGACAACCAGCTCCTCACCAGTCCTGGCTCCGCGCTTGGCACTGTCGCCTACATGTCGCCCGAACAAGCCCGCGGCGAAGATCTAGACGCTCGCACCGATTTGTTCAGCCTCGGTGCGGTCCTTTACGAGATGGCCACGGGTCAACACGCCTTCACGGGCGGCACTTCTGCCATCATTTTCGACGCGCTTCTGAATCGCAATCCCGCTGCGCCGTCTGCCGTCAATTCCGACGTTCCGCCCAAACTCGAAGAGATCATCGGCAAAGCGCTGGAGAAGGATCGCGAGCTGCGCTACCAAACTGCCGCGGAGTTGCGCGGCGACCTGAAACGGCTGAAGCGCGATTTGGACTCGTCGCGGCACGCCGCTCAGCAAGCCGGAGGCGAGGCTGTACCGGGTTCGAGTTCATGGTCAACCGCGGCTGGCCGTGGCCCGAAATCCGGTGCAACCGCGGCGCAGCCCGCGTCCGGGCCGGTAGAGCTCGTCGATAAGCTGATTGCACAGGCGGCGGAGGTCTCTCGGTCAGAGCGGCCGATTGATCGTATCGCGCCGGTCGTCGTATCGATCGTGGGCGGTTTGGTCGTCGTTATAGCCGCCCTCGCGGCGGTGTACTTCTTCGCCCTGCGCGGCCGCCACCGCGAGGTAACCTCGTTCGCCCAGATGACCATTTCTCCGGTCACTTCCACGGGCAACATTCACTCAACCACCATTTCTCCCGACGGCAAATGGCTTGCCTACGTCAAGGACGACAACGGTGGCCACGGGATTTGGGTCCGCCAAGTCGCCACCGGCAGCACCGCCAAAGTGCTGGACGGCACGCCCGGCGAAATCGTAGGGCTCACGTTCTCGCCGGATGGCAATTATCTGTATTACGTCAAGAACGACCCTGTTCCCGGCGTCAGCACCCTCTTCCAGGTTCCTTCGCTTGGTGGCGCGCCGCGAACCTCCATTATCGATGTCGATAGCCCGGTGAGCTTCTCGCCCGACGGCAAGCGCGTCGTGTTCGTACGTTATGCGAGCAAGATAGAGACGTCACAGCTTCTGATCGCCAACAGCGACGGCTCCAGCGAGCAAGTTCTCGCAGCCATCAAACATCCGGGCCGCTTCTCCGAGGACGGCCCATCGTGGTCCCCGGATGGCCGGCGCATCGCCGTTGCGAAATCGCCAACCGGCAGCTACACGAATTTTTCGCTCGCGACCATCGCGGTCGATTCCGGACTCGAAACGCGTCTTGGCAACCGCGACTGGACCTCGCCGGGCCAAGTCTCCTGGCTCCCGGACGGTTCGGCAGTCGTGCTCGAGTCCGCCGGCGACAACCTTTCACTGAACGGTCAAATCTGGCAAGTGAGCTATCCCGACGGAGCCGCGACTCGCGTCACCAACGATTTGATGTTTTACGACGGCACGAGCGTTACATCTGATGCCGCCAATCTAGCCTCCGTGCAGATCTCATTCGCCGGAAGCCTGTGGGTCGCCAATCTCGGAAGTGCCTCGTCCTTTTCACAGCCGCGTCAGATCACCAGCGGCTACGGCCGCGCCGACGGCATGACTGGCCTTACGTGGGCCGCTCCCGACCAGATCACCTATGCTTATTACACTTCCGGCGCCATCGGCCTGGCCACCATCAACGCCGATGGGTCCAATCTTCGCAATGTTGTGTCAGGCCGTGACTCAGGGGCGCCTTTCGCCCTTTCCGCGTGCGGCGACGCCAAGCACATCGTCTTTGCTCTCGGCCGAAACGGCCAGGGCCAGTCCATATGGCACGCGAATATTGATGGCAGCGATGCCGCACAGCTCGCCACCTCGTCGGGTACCGGCGACACCATGCCTGCCTGCTCGCCCGACGGCAAATTCGTGGTTTTTATGGACGCCTCGAAAGACCCGTGGACACTCATGAAGATCAGCTTTGACGGCGGCAATCCCGTTCAGGTGACCAACGACCGCGTCTCCAACCCGGTCATTTCCCCCGACGGAACTTCGGTAGCTGTCTCCTACTCGCCGGATATTACAAAACATCCAAAACTGGCCATCATCGCTCTTGAGAACGGGCAGATTCGCTCCGTCTACGATTTGCCGTTTGACGCTGAGCTGGGCGGGGAGAACACACAAAAGTTGGCTTGGACGCACGACGGTCACGCCGTTCTCTACCTCGTCAATCACAACGAGGACTACAGCCTCTGGGCGCAGCCCATTGTGGCGATGGGAGAGACTCCGCCGCCCGCGCGACAGGTCATGTCACTGGGCTCCGACCACATCTGGTCGTTTTCTCTCTCGCCCGACGGTAAGCAAATCGTGTATTCTCGCGGCCGCGTCATTCAGGACGCCGTCCTGATTTCCCATTTCCACTGATCCGGCACTTCAGCTGGTGAAAGCCCGCGCAGTTGCCGTTGCAAAAAAGGGGGTTAGGGGGTCGGAGCTTTAGCTCCGACATGAAGCGCACGAATAAATCGGAGGTGGCTTTAGCTCCTGAGGCAACTCGCAGTCTGATTCATGAGACGCCACTTTCCGCTCTTCTCGATTCTTTGTTTTTCCTTCATCCGTGTTCATCTGCGTTCATCTGTGGTTTAATCGAACGCCATGGGGTGTTGTGGCGCGGGCATCTTGCCCGCGTGGTTTTGGCCCTGCCGCCCTAAGCTTAGGGCAGCCGCGTCGAATCTCCAGCCGACCGGCCTTCGTGAGCACTCCGTTTTCCCGCTCTTCTCGATTCTTTGTTTTTCCTTCATCCGTGTTTATCTGTGTTCATCTGTGGTTAAATCCAGTCCATGAGGATCACACGTCGCGACCTGTTCCGCATAACCTCTATTGCCGCCGGTGCCCTCGCTACGGACTCGCTATTGTCCCGCTCAGCGCACGCGCCCAGCGCCTCGCCGCAGCAACCGGAGTCTCCGCTTCCGACCGCCTTCGCCCACCTGAAACCGCTCGCCGATCGCGTCAAGCCCATTCGCGTCGACGAATTTCAGTCCCGCATCGCCCACGCGCAGGAGTTGATGGGCTCGCCAGTCGCCAAGATCGACGCCCTTTTCATCACTCCCGGGACGACTCTGCTCTACTTCACCGGCATTCCCTGGTGGAACAGCGAACGCCTCCTCGCCTTGCTCATTCCGCGCAATGGCAATCCTGTCATCGTTTGCCCCGCGTTTGAGGAAGATCGTCTTCGCGAACAGCTTAGCTGGCCCATCGACGTTCGCGTGTGGCAGGAGGACGAAAGTCCCTACACGCTCGCTGCAAAGGCGCTCGCCGATCGTGATATTCGCACCGGCGCGATCGGCGTCGGCGAAACCACGGACTTCGTTTTCTTCGACGGCCTGCGCCACGCCGCGCCGCATTGCGACTACGTCAGCGGCGATCCTGTCACGCACCTCTGCCGCGCGCACAAAAGTCCCCACGAACTCGAATTGATGCGCCTCGCCTGCCAGGCCACGTTCGACGTTTACAAAGCCACTTTCGCGTCCCTTCGCGAGGGCACGAAACAAAGCGAAATCGGCGAGATGGTCGGCCGCGGTTACCAGCAGATGGGGCTCACCGGCGACGCTTTCGCCTTATTCGGCTCCGCCGCTGCGTTTCCCCACGGCACGCGCGAGGATCGCGCGCTGCGCGAAGGCGACGCCGTACTCATCGACGACGGCTGCACCGTCGAAGGCTACCAGTCGGACGTGACCCGCACCGGAGTTTTCGGCAAGCCCAGCGCAAAACTCCAGCGCGCCTTCGAAATTGTGCGCAAAGCACAAGACGCGGCGCTCGCCGCGGCTGTAGCCGGCCACGAGTGTGGCTCCGTCGATGAGGCTGCGCGCAAAATCATTTTCGATGCTGGATTCGGGCCTGGCTACAAATACTTCAGCCATCGCCTCGGCCATGGCATTGGCATGGACGGCCACGAATGGCCGTATCTCGTGCGCGGAAATCGCATCATCCTCGAACCCGGCATGACCTTCTCGAACGAGCCCGGCATTTATGTTCCCGGCGACTACGGCCTGCGCTGCGAAGATGACATGGTCGTCTCCGAGACCGGCAGCGCTCACCTCCTCACGCCCGGCTTTCAGCCCAGCCTCGAAACTCCCATCGCCTGACGCGGCATCTCGACTCATTCCGTAGGGGCGGGTTTCAAACCCGCCCATGTTCCTCCGCCCGCGAGCCGTTTGCCACCGAGCCGCCAAGCCACAGAGAAAAACCACGAGGGAACAACAGCAGGGCTCGAAACGGTTAGTGCTCGTCCTGCGGTTTTGGCGCCTCCGATTCGCCCGTTTTCGGCCGGTCGCCGGATTCCGCGTCGTCGGCTTCGATGCGCTGCTGCTGCTCCTCGACATATTCGACTCGATGGCTCGGATCGATCACCTTTTGCAACCCCGCAACGCCCGCTCCGATCATCGAGCTTCGTTTCGCCTCGGCCTCGAACTCCTCCTCGCTCATTTTGGAATACCGCTCACCGCTGATGGCCTTCGCGATTCCGTAAACAGTGGCGGCAACCACTGCAGTCCAGAAGACGTAGATCATTTCTGCGCTTCCCCGTTCGCCGTTCGACTTTCAACTTTTGACTTTCAACTCGGGACCACTCTTCACGCTCGACTCTCTGTCACTCGCTACTCGTCACTCACCACTGACTTTGCGTCTAGCACCGTGGGTTCTCTCGGCGCTGTGGTAAGTTTTTGACTTTTCCCCGTGTTCTCTGTGGTGAGTCTTGCGGCAGTGCCTTTTCTCTCGCCGTATTTCTCTGTGTCTCTGTGCCTCTATGGCAGATTTTGGTTTGTCGATTGTGCGCGACAGTACTCGACAATCTTCCGTTCCGCCCAGAATCGCGCTTCTCCTCGCTCGCGTGAGATGAACGCGCAATGCCCGCCGTATTGCGTTGCGAC
>Ga0187819_10000504_pt1 | contig 19499 bp, 18 predicted proteins | sample NC_wetland_sal_i_15_FD_132411 | JGI IMG/M metagenome (GOLD analysis project Ga0187819, IMG submission 132411) | Wetland sediment microbial communities from Neuse River Estuary, North Carolina, USA - SO4_4 | ecosystem: Environmental > Aquatic > Freshwater > Wetlands > Sediment | place: USA...
AGTGAAAATGCACCGCCGTGAGCAGCACGATCGGTTCCTGAAATCCGAGCGGCGTTAGCCCAAACCGAGAGGCAACGAGCCACGCTCCTCCAATCGACACATACAGGAACGCAACCGCTGTCAGAATTGAATCGACACGCTGAGATGAGCGCCTGTAAATTCGATTTGCGCCACCCAGAGCAAGTAAGCCGCAGAACGCAAGCCACACCACCGCGAGCGACGCGGCAATGGCTCCGCGATTGAAGAAAAATGACGCGGCTGCGGCTACGGCGCAAGGCAGTTGAATGACGTGCGCCACGCGCTCAACCGCTATCGGCCTCGCTCCCAGTTCCACGCGGTGGGTCAGCTCGAGCCCGAGCGGCACGATGACGAATGGCCCAAACAAGAACAGCAGCTCTATCCAGCCGAGATCGAGCCGCTGCGTCCGTCCCGCAATCAGCAGCCCAAGCCAAACAACCGCGCCGATCCACGCGTTTCGCATCATTGCACCGCCTCAGTTAAACGGCACGCGCAAAGCAGCCGCACCGAAAACCAGCACCACAAACCCGATCGCACATATCATCGCGATGTCTCCGAGTCGGTGCTGCCGCCGCAGTTCCGAGTCGTAAACGAACAGTTGAATCGGAATTCGCGGAAGCCAGAAAACAGCAATCGCCCCGCTCATGAACCGTCCCAGCCGGCTCGCACCCGCAAGCTCCGGTGCGAACCAGAAGCAAAGCGCCGAAAATATCGCCAGAATCGCCAGGATGTACACCCAGTGCACGATGAAAACCTGTCGAATCATCGGCGACACTCGCACGAGGTTTTCCCGACAGTGCAATTTCCCCGGCATCACGAAGTTCGCCGCCAAAATGAGCAACTGCACTGCGCCCGCAGCCCAAATGAAGAAGATCAGCCGTTGCATGGGCCTCCCTTTCGGCTCAGAGTGCCTGCCCGTCCGGAACTGCGCGGAAGGCTGCACGCATGGCTAAGGCACTTGCGGCGAGCCGCGACTTGCCCGTATATGACTCGCAGTATTTCGCGCACCACGGGAATGCGCGCGATCGCCGCGAATGGCCACGCCCACCACACGTGCTTCGCCAACTCGACGATGGCGTCGGCGCCTCCGAACGAGCCTCCGTTTCGCAGTACCACGCGCATCTCCTTGAGTAGCTGCTCGTCCGAAACGTGAAGCACCCACCGCGCCCACGCAGTCTGTAGGGGCACAAAAGCAAAGCCCCGGCGGCCAAGCACCCGCTGCGTGCGTCGCACCCAGCGGCGGCAGAGTTCGCACTCGGCGTCGTAGAAGATCCAGCCGCGCGCGTCGTTTTGCGTGTCAGTTATTTCTGTAGAGACCGAAACAGACATCGGCGCTTTACCCTCCCCTGCTTCCCTTCCCCTGTGTCTAACTTGGAATCAGCTTGCGAATCTGCCCGCGCAGTTTGACCAACTTCCGCGCCGCGTTCGGCGGCAGATGCTGAAACTCGCTGAACAATGCGTCCATCACGGTGATGAATTCGAGCAATTGTCCCAGCCGTTGTCGTATGTACGATTCCGAGCCGCCCGCAGCCTCCGCAGCCTGCACGCATTCGCGCACCACCTGAATCGTGGGATCCACTTCGCGCTTTTTGCGCTCCTGCACGATGATGCGGAATAGTTCCCATACATCCTTGACTGATTCGAAATGCTGCCGCCGGTCCCCCAGAATAGGCACGGCCCTGACAATCCCCCAGCCCTGCAGTTCGCGCAGGCTTGTGCTCACATTCGACCGCGCCACCGACAAGGTTGCGGCGATTTCCTCGGCTGAAAGCGCCTGAGCTGACAAGAAAAGCAGGGCGTGAATCTGGGCCACCGTCCGGTTGATTCCCCAGCGCGTGCCCATCTCGCCCCAATGCAGGATGAACTTCTGCTCGAGGGGTGAAAGCTTGGTCTTCGGCGCGTAGGATTTCGTAGTGTCTGTCATTTCTGTTAGTACAGAATATACAGCAGGAACTATGAATTGTCAAGCGGTCTTTCGTGGAAGAACTTACCCTGCGGCGGATTCTACCTGGGCAAGTTCCGGTACTTCGATGTGGATCATCGTTCCCTGCCCTTCCTGGCTGCGGATCTCCATCTTGAACTGGTCGCCGTAGAGCAGACGCAAACGTTCGTTGACGTTGCTGATCCCGATCCCCCCGCCGTATACCTCGCGCAATCTTTCTGCCGGCATGCCGATCCCGTTGTCCTCGATCTCGATGGCCAGCTTTCCATTCACCAGGTGCGCCCGAAGGTGAATCTTTCCTCCCTCCAGACGCGGCGCGATTCCGTGCTTGATCGCGTTTTCGATCATCGGCTGAAGCAGCATGCTTGGCACGAAAGCGTCCAGCGTTTCCTCATCCACTTCCTTGAAGAACTGCAGTTTGTCGCGCCCAAAGCGAATCACTTCGATGTCGAGATAGTTGTCGATAAAGTCCAGTTCTTCCTGCAGCGGAACGAACGTCTCGTGTTTGCGCAGAAGCCGTCGCAAAATATTCGACAGCTTCAATACCACCCCGCGCGCCATGTCTGGATCGAAGCGAATCAGCGACGATACCGTGTTCAGCGTGTTGAACAGGAAGTGCGGATTGATCTGGCTGGTCAGGGCGTCCATGCGCGCTTTGAGCAGCAATTGCTGGTTCTGCTCCAGATTCATTTCGATGCGCGTGTTATTCCAGATTTTGATGGGCACGCCGACGCAGATCACGGAGGTCAGCACGACCAGCAGCAAAAGCCCCCAGTTCGCCGGGTAATCCGCGACCATCCACGTCGGGTGCATGTGCAGCATCCTGGCCAGCGCGATGCGCCCCGACTCCAGCGCGGCGCACGCAAAGAGCGGCAGCATGGCCCAATTTCCCCGCCCGTGACGCACAAGTTTCCAGAGCGATTGCGGTATGTTGAGAAACAGGAACGGGCCGAAGTGCCAGATGTCTTCCTTTTCCGGCATGACGTCTCGCACCACCCCCGCCAGCAAGCCGACTAGCGCCGCGACCGGACTTGCCAGCCACTCGTGCATCCCAAAAGGAATCAGGCTGATCATCGAACCGCCCAGCAGCCCGACGATGCGCCCCCCGATCAGCCCCATCAAAAACGAGCCTTCCAGCATCAAATCGAAGAAATGATATTGCCCGAGGATGCGAAGGGTGATGCCGAGCGCCAGGGGTGGCGTCAGAAACAGAAGCAGTTTCACTTTTTGGTCGGAATCGCGGTTCTCGGTGAAGAGAAGTTTGCGGAAAGATCTGAAGCGGACGAGTAGCGCAGCTAGAGCTGCTGCCCAGCATACCTTCAGCAGGAGCGTCAGGATCAGTTCGCGCAAGCTCGGAAACGTGCCCATGATCGGAGAGCGCCGACAACAAACCTCTGCGGCTAAATTAGCCAAAGCGGCCAGGGATGTAAAGCGACGCGAATTGAGATGGTTACAATCAAGCTCGGACGCGACCCTGCTATAATGCCACTCCACATAAAAACTCCCATGAAGCGACAGATTCGACAGGCGAAGGCCCGCGTGGTGGCCGAGGCGCAACTTCCGACATCATTCGGCCGTTTCAAAATCTTCGCTATTCAAGGCGCGGCTGCCGCTGATGATGCCGTTGCTATTGTCCACGGCGACTTGACCCGTGCCAAGGCTCCGCTCGTGCGCGTTCACTCGCAATGCCTTACAGGTGACGTCTTCACCTCCCAGCGCTGTGACTGCCGGGCCCAACTCGAGCTTTCTCTCCGCAAAATCGCCCGGGCGCCGGCCGGCGTTTTGCTCTATCTCCCGCAGGAAGGCCGCGGCATTGGCCTGATCAACAAAATCAAGGCCTACGAACTTCAGGATGCGGGCTTCGATACCGTCGAAGCCAACCGTCGTCTTGGCTTTGCCGCCGATACCCGTGACTACGAATTCGCTGCGGAAGCACTGAAGGTCCTGGGACTAACTTCCGTTCGCCTACTCTCGAATAATCCGGACAAAGTTCAACAGCTCGAACGCTCCGGCATTCGCGTTGCAAAAATGATTCCCTGCCGGCCCCGTGTCACGCGTTACTCCCGCTCTTACTTGCTCACCAAACGCGAAAAATTGGGCCATCTCCTCGCCGGACTCTAGCCGCTCCCTCCATTCAGCCTGGCTGTGTTTGCGAATTTCGCGAGATTAGACGGCTAACAGCGAACTCTCCTTGCAACATTTCCGCTGAGATTCTAGTCTAGGCGGTCCATGAATCCGCAAATCCTGTTCCAGGGCGTCATCTGGTACATTGCCTTTCTTTTCTCCACGACCTGCCACGAGGGCGCACACGCCCTCGTCGCGAAGCTAGGTGGCGATCCCACCGCCTTCCACGGAGGCCAGGTAACCCTGAACCCGATTCCGCACATCCGGCGCGAGCCCGTGGGCATGGTGATCGTTCCGATTCTTTCCTACCTGTACGCGCACTGGATGATGGGCTGGGCCAGCGCCCCTTACGATCCCGCGTGGCAGGAGCGCCATCCCCGCCGAGCGGCATGGATGGCATTGGCCGGACCAGCCGCCAACTTCTCGCTCGTCTTGATTTCCGCCCTCCTGATTCGCGTCGGAATCGGAGTCCACTTCTTTCGCATGCCCGAATCTGCCTCCTTCACGCGCATCACCGAAGCAGCAGTTCCCGGCTTCCCCGAACTGGCCGCCACATTTCTCAGCGTCCTTTTTGTGCTGAATCTCGTGTTGGGAACATTCAACCTTTTGCCCGTTCCGCCCCTCGATGGCCACACGGGCGTCACGCTCTTCATGCGCGAGCGCACTGCGCTCCGCTTTCTTGAGTGGAGCCGCAGTCAGGGCTTCGGCCTCATCGGACTCCTTCTCGCCTGGTTCGTCTACGGCAAGTTGTTCGAACATATCTTTCGCTTTTCACTTGCCGCCCTGTACCCGGGTTCCTCCTGGGGATGACCACTTCCGAGAATGGTTCAAACCCGCACAAACCTCGTGCGAAGGAACAATTCGCCGGATGCCAGCAACTTCCGAATTCAGTTCAAACCCCTCGCTTGCAATGACCTACGATCTCCGCCTTTTGGCACGCCTTCTGCTCTCCTTCGCTGGAGGCGCACCTATGGAGTCTCAGTCGCATCGGAGCAATGGCTACCCGGTCGAAGTATCCGGTTGGGATGCATCCGACAATTTCTTCGTCGAGAAAACCGTTCTTAGCTGGCCCGACGACGACAAGGAAATCCGCGTCCGCTGCACCCTCCGCCAAGCTTCCGTTATTTTCGTGCGACTCCTTCAGCCCCTCGCTCGCAACAATAATTTCCCCATCGCTTACCAGGTGAAGCGCATCGGTCCACAGGATGCCGATGGCAAATCCAGGGTCTATCTCGTCCAATTGCACCCAAGTCCCGGTCACACCGAGGAATCCGAGCGCTCGAATGACCCCATCCCAGCAGCTTAGCCTCAATTCCCCCTGAGAATGCCCGCTCGCCTGACGGTGACGTTCACATGTCCGGCAGCACAAATCTGCATTTCGCTTCCATGCGATCTGAAACTCCTTCCGTTCCGGTTCGGGACTGCCTCAGTGCCAATTCGGGACGCGCGCCGCACTGCCCCAATCTTCCACCCGCGGCCACTCACGCCACGCGCAGCCATCTTGATTGCCTTTCTGGCACACTCTACAGACTTTAGCCTCTCCGGCGCCGCTCCTGAACATGCGTTCTCCTGACCGCTAGGTTGCGTTTAAGAATGGCACAGGCCTTGCTCCACGACCCAGCAAATGGCTACGCTAACTGAAAAACCCATCGCCGCAACAGCACGAGAGAATCTCTCCATCTGCGTGCTCGACGACGATCCTGCTCAGGTTGAGCTGACCTCCACGCACCTGGAAATGGCCGGCTTCTCCGCGGCTGGAACCACTAACCCCCAAGACGCTTTGGAAAAGGTGCGTTCTGGCGACTGCCGTATCGTCATCGCCGATTTCAAAATGCCGGGAATGGACAGCCTCACGTTTCTCGAGAAAGCGTTGCAGGCCGATCCAGGAATCTACATCACTCTCGTCACTGGCTACTACTCTGTGGATTCAGCCATCGATGCCATCAAACGCGGGGCCTACGATTATTTGTGCAAGCCCATCGATTTTCACCGGCTCGAGAAAACCCTCGACGAGCTGGCAGAAGTCTTTTCTCAGCGCACTCAGGTTCGCAACCTCGAAGAAAAGCTCTTCCAGAATTTGCACTTCCAGGGAATCGTTGGCAAGAGTCCGGCCATGCTCGAGGTGTTCGAACTGGCCAAGAAGATTGCGCGTCACTATTCGAATGTCTTGATCACCGGCCCCACAGGCTCGGGAGAGGAGCTTGTCGCGCGCGCCCTCCACCAATTGAGCCCTGTCGCTCAGGAACGCTTCGCTGTGTGCAACTGCTCCGCCCTCGTCGATACCCTGCTGGAAAGCCAGCTCTTCGGTCATGTTCGCGGCTCTTTCACGGGCGCCACCGATACGCGTCCGGGCCTCTTCGAATACGCCAATAACGGCACCGTGTTTCTCGACGAAGTCAGTGAAACCTCCATGCAGATCCAGGCCAAGCTTCTGCGCGTCATTCAGAATCGCGAGATTCAGCGCGTCGGTTCGCCGGAAGTGAAGCAGGTCAACGTGAGGTTGATTGCCGCTACCAACCGCGACCTTCGTGCGGAAGTTCTTGGCGGCAGATTTCGCGAGGACCTTTTCTATCGTCTCAGCAGCATCAAAATTCGCGTGCCCGGCCTTACCGAGCGCCCCGAGGACATACCCGTCCTCGTGCAGCACTTCTTGAAAAAGTACAGCCAGGCCTACGGCAAACGCTTCCAGGGCCTTACGCGTCGAGCGCAGATCGTCCTATTGCAACACGATTGGCCCGGCAACGTCCGCGAACTCGAGAACGTCATTTCCAGCGCTGCGATTACCGCCATTGCCGACTTCATCGATGTCACGGACCTCCCCGAGCATCTCCGCAGGCCCCGCCACCGCCGTTTCGCCGGTGCCGACGAAGCCTGGCGCCCGCTTCCGCTCGATGAGGTTCGCCGAATTCACATCCAGCGAGTGCTTGACGTGTGCAATGGCAACCGCGTCCGCGCCGCCCAGGTGCTTGGCATTGGCCGCACTAGTCTCTACCGCTTTCTCAAGCGCACAGCCAAAGCTGCTGCCGCAGCGGCAAAAGGTGCGGCCTAGCTTTCGACCCCTCCGACTGCCCCTTAGCCGCACACCTGTTTCAACCTGCACCAGGCGCCCTCGCCCCTATTCATCTAAGCCCCATATCTGTCGCAGCTTCGTCTCAATCGATTGGACACGCACTTGCTCCCATCGAGAAAGCTGGGGATGAAACATGAAACTCCAAATCGCAGAACCAACACGGATTCGTATGCACATCAATGATCGTCGCCGCGAAACCCGGGAGCGCTGTGAGTTCCCCATCGAAGTTTCGGGCTTCGATGCCGGAAGGGAATTTTTCACGGAGCAAACGATCACTTTGGATGTAAGCCCATGTGGCTGCAGGTTCCTTCTTCGCACTCCAGTTGAATTAGGCTCTGTGGTCGCTATCCGGTCACTGCACGCCATCACACCTCATGCACCAATGCCGACAGTCCTGTTCCAGATCGTCTATACCCAACCCGCTGACTTAGGCTCGATCGTCGGTGTCTCGCGGCTCCACGCTGGCCCGACTTGGGTGACTTTGCCCATGGCCGGATGAGCCGTCGAAAAAAAGAATTCCTGCTCTCCTCCTAAGGCCCACCGCACGCGCGTGGCTCGACCGAGCGGGCCACGCGCTGCCCCACATCCGCCCCCCAGTCGGCCTCGAACGTACTCCTAATTTCCGCCCGACGTGTACGACGCGCTGTGCACCAACGAGCCCGGCAGCGACAGCGTCGAATCCAGCCGAACGATCATTCCCGTGTGCGCCGGCAGTTCGACGTCCTTGCCCTTCCTCGCTGCGATGTATGCCCCGCTGCCGACCAGACCGATCACCGTTCCCCGCACAACGCGGCTGAACACCAGCCCGAGCGTCGATCCGCCCGCCGTCCCGATCGCGACATCCTCTACGTCGTTCTTGATGTCCTGCTTCTCTTCGAGCACAACGCCCTCGACCGTCTTTACATCCTTCCGCCGCTTCCCCGCGTCGGTTGTGCCGTCATAGATCGACACGATGCTCATGCGCACCGGAAAAATCCGGCTTTCGATCTCGATCGAATTGAAGTAGACATTCATCGACGCGCCACCGCGGAACGTCGAAAACCATTTCGGCCTGTCCACTCCGCGGATCGTCCCGTGAATCTTGGCCCCCGCCGGCAAAATCAGCCGATTCCCCGAGAACACCGGCTCCGCAACGACTGCTGTGAACGGGTCGCCATCGTGCGCCACACGCGTGCTCAGCCCGTTCAACATCGTGATTCGCACTTGCGTTCCGGCGACCACGTCCGTCGACTGTGCGTATGCGGCCGTAGTCAGAAACAGCACCATGCAAACTGCTGCGCTCAGAACTCCGAATCTCTTCATTGCTTTGTTCCTCCCTGGGCCGTTCCCGCACGGCCGGCTGGCTGCTTCCGTTGAGTGGTCCTGCGCGAACGGCTGGACGTTCGCTCAGGGTGAGACGCCGGAGAATTTTGGGACAGAATCCGGACACTCCGGTTGTCCCCGTTTCGTGGGGGTTTGCCGCTGGCGCGCGGTGTGGTGGAGGAGATAACCGAGCACTAAGATACTCGCTTCTCCTCCCGGGTTGCACAAAAATCTTCAACTATTTTTCCCTGGGCCACATCTGCGAGCCGCATCCACATGCGCTACTCTCGGGCGAATCGCTGTGCTAGACTGCGCGAGGCAGTCGCTCGCCGGCAAAATCTCGCGACCACTGCCCACCGGTGGAACTTCGGGCTCTGTGCAACGATTCCCCGTGAACCCCGCCAGGCCCGGAAGGGAGCAACGGTAACGGGTCAGCTTCGTGTGCCGCGGAGGACCCGAAGTTCCTCTCATAAAGCGCTCGCTAGCAACCGGGACTGGCTTTGCTCCCCTCCGCTAGTGATCGCGAAGGGGCGCATCGTTGGCCGACATGGGTTACAAAGTTATCGCCCGTAAATATCGTCCGCAAACATTCCGCGAAATTGTCGGCCAAGAGCACGTCACCAAGACCCTGGCCAACGCCATCCAGTCCAACCGCGTCGCCCATGCCTACATTTTTTCTGGCGTTCGCGGTGTTGGCAAAACGACCACCGCGCGCATCCTGGCCAAAGCTTTGAATTGCGCTAAGGGGCCGACATCTGAGCCTGACAACACCTGTGATTCTTGCCGCGAAATTGCTGCCGGCACTTCGATCGATGTCCTCGAAATCGACGCTGCCTCCAATCGCGGCATCGATCAGATTCGCGAACTTCGCGAAATGGTGCGCTACGCTCCCGCTGCCAGCCGCTACAAAGTCGTCATCCTCGACGAAGCCCACCAGCTCACCGACGAAGCCTCCAATGCGCTCTTGAAAACTCTCGAAGAGCCTCCCGACCGCGTCATCTTCATTCTCGCCACTACTCAGCCGGAAGACCTCGTCGAGACCATCAAGTCGCGCGCCCAGCTCTTCCAATTCCGTTCACTCAGTTTCAAGGAAATTGCCGGCGAAATCGAACGTATCGCCAAGCAAGAAAATTTGCAGATTGACTCCGGTGCCGTCGCTGTCCTTGCGCGTGCCGCCGAAGGCAGCCTCCGCGACGGTCTCTCTCTCCTCGAGCAGGCCATCGCCTACTCAGGCGAAAACATCACCGACACTCAAGTTCGCGAGCTCCTTGGAGTCGTCGCGGAAGGCGTTCTTGACGAACTCGTCGGTGCCGTCGAGACTCAATCCGCCGAGCGCGCGCTCAAACTCGTCCATCGCTTGATCGGCGAAGGCCAGAACCTCCAGCATTTCTGCCGTGAAGCGATTCGCCATTTCCGCAATCTTCTGGTGACGCGTGTTTGTGGCCCCGATTCGGACTTGATTGCGGCGCCCCCCAGTGAGCGCCCGCGTCTCGCTGAGCAAGCCGCTAAATTCAGCGAGGAAGACCTCACCCGCTTTTTCAACATCTTGCTCGAGACAGACGCGGACCTGCGGCGCCAGCCTGATCCGCGGTTGCACCTCGAGTTGGGCTTATTGCGCATCGTCAACGCGCAGCGCCTCGCTCCTCTCGAAGTGATCCTTGCCGATTTGCGCGATGAAGGACGCACGCCGTGCTCGACTTCCGATCCACCCGGAACTCCGCCGCGCATCATGTCTGCCGCCGCTGCAGCAGCCGCCCAAGCGCCGTCTGCGCCGCCTCAAACTCCCGATCGGATCGCTCCGCCCTCGGTGCAAACTTCAAGTCCTACGCGCCCTTCTGCGCCATCCGCACCGCCCGAATCAATGCCCTCGCCCGCACCCGTGCCCCCCGCAACTCCCTCCCCCTTGCCCGCGTCTCCTCCGCGAATCGTCGCTCGCGCTGCCGAAAACGCAACGCCAGGTCTCGCTTCTGCCCAGGTCGATGTCATCAAGGCCGCGTTGAAAGAACAGAAATTTTTGTGGGCCATGATCGAGCCGGTCACGCGCTGGGAAATCGAGAATGGAGAATTGCGCTTGTTTTTTCCCGCCGAGAGTCGTTCCATCGCCGAAATGTTGCAAGCCCGCGACCCGATGGAACGTTTGCGCACAGTCTTGAATCAGGTGATGGGCCAGCCGCTCCGCGTGTGTGTTAAACTGGAGCCGGGTCGGGCTTCAGCGAATCGCGCGTCTGAGTTGCGCGCTCGTTTTGAAGAGGACCCGGTCGTTAGGGCGATGCTCGATCGGTTTGGAGGGCAGATCTCGAAGGTCAGGCGCCCGGGCGAGGGTTAACCATGGAAGTCAAAGCGCTGCAGCAAATGCTTTCGCAGTTTCGCCAAGTCCAGGAGAAACTCGAAAAGCAGATCGATGGAATCGTAGTCGAGGCCTCCGCCGGTGGCGGAATGGTCGCGGTGAGGATGAACGGGCAGAAACACCTCCTCGAAGTGCGCATCGAGCCCGAAACCTTCAAGTCCAAAGATCAAGAGATGCTGCAGGACCTTGTGCTCGCCGCCGTCAACGAAGCTTCGCGGCGCGTCGACGAAGAACTCGCCAAGCAAATGAAAGATCTCGCCGGCGGCGTTCCTGGAATCATGGGCCTGAAGATTCCCGGTCTCTTCTGAGCCGCATGCATCTCCGCAGCGCGACTCGTTTCAAATCGCTTACAATCCTCTTTTATCCGACGCGCGCTGCCGAACCGCGCTCGCGGAGAACACTCTCCCATGCCTGATTTCGCGCCTTCGATTAACCGCCTCATCGAGGAGCTGAAGCATCTCCCTGGCATCGGCCAGAAAACCGCCCAGCGTCTCGCTTTTCATTTGCTCCGCGCCGACCGCGAACAGGCCCTCGCCCTCGCCGACGCCATTCGCGAAGCCAAGGAAAGAATCCGCGAGTGCTCGATCTGCAACAACATCACGGATACCGATCCCTGCTTGTTCTGCTCCAGCGTCTCACGCGATCGGCGCCTCATCTGCGTCGTCGAAGATGCCACCAATATCCAGGCCGTCGAAAAAACTCGCCAGTTCAACGGCCTCTACCATGTCCTCGGCGGGGCGCTTTCGCCCCTGCAAGGAATCGGCCCCGATCAGTTGAAGATCAAGAGCCTCATCGAACGATTGAAGGATGGCGCGGCGCAGGAAATCATCATAGCCACCAATCCCACCGCGGAAGGTGAGGCAACGGCAATCTATCTTTCGAAGTTGATCAAGCCTCTCGGCGTTCGCGTCACTCGCATCGCCATGGGCATTCCCGTAGGTTCCGATCTCGAGTACGCCGACGAAGTCACCATGCTCAAAGCCATGGAAGGCCGCCGCGACCTTTAATATCTCTTAAGATCTTTTGTGGCCCACCTTGATTACCTGCCAGGCTGCAACGAATACCCACACGCAATTCGATAGCACTATGAGCCGGTTGGCCCAGCCGTCCAGTCCGATCACTCCTGCCGGCAGTGATTTCGGCGCATGCTGAGGCAAACGGCCGCCGTTCGCGTGCGCGAGTTGTATCGTCATCAACACCAATGTCGCTACCAAAAGAACCACGCTTATCCAATTAATGTTCGCGATCCACACGAGCAACTTCCTCGCGCCACGCCACGATTCCGACTGACCTAGCGCCACGCTCAGGAGCAATGCCGCTATCGGAAAACCGCCGACCCCCAGCAGCCCGGCGATGCCGTGCCCCGTCTCGTGCCTTACATCGAAAACGGAAGCCATTGCTTCGCCCATCCCGGCGGCGACGAGAAACCATAAGCCCGCCTTGCCGGCTTTGGTCGCCACTTCCGGCCAAATCGCCATCGCCAACGCCCATGAGCTGATCCCCCATGCCAGAAACATCAGCGACAACACCCAGCCATAGTGGCCAAGCGCATATTCACTCACCATCCGCCACGACGGGTCAAATTCCGGGCTCAGTGCGTGCAGGCTGGCAAGCAGCAGGATTGTTGCAACAGCTCCGCCAACGGCTATCCAGGCTGCCGGCATGGTGACATTCGATCTGGCGAGGCTGGCGCGAAGACTCCTCATCGCCTCTTCTCCTCCCATCCCTAGCGATCCCGACTATACACTTGAAAGCCATCCGTCTTCTCCTCTCTGCGCTCCTCTGCTCCTCTGCAAACATCCCGCGTCCTTTCAAGTGCCAACATCAGCAAGTTACGACACAAACTATTCAGCCGTGCCGCATCTGCGGCAAAATGCACGCGCTTTAAGCCGCCGAAGGAGTGATTTATTCGTGATTCAGCTTGTCGTGGAAGTCCAAGGCAAAGGTAGGCTTTTCTTTCGTTCCGGTAATCTTGATTGGCAAGACCGTCCCCGCGTTCTTCCCGCTGAGGAATGGATCCACGGCCTTCAGGAAAAATGACTTCACGCCCGTTGTCGTCTGCGACAGTTTCGCTTGCAGCCGCAGCTTCCCTCGAAAATCCAAATCGCCACTGTCGAGGTTATACGACCCCGCGAGCTTCACTTCCGCCCCTTCGACGCCGAAAGTGAATCGCGAGAATGTGACTTGCCCCTTATCCTCCCGGAAACTGCCTTTCAGGTCGGACGCCGGATTGTCCACCGGCGATTCCTGCGGCTTTCCCTGCCCCTTCAGGCTGAGCGCGTCGAGCTTCTCTTCCGTTTGCGGGTTTGTGAACTGTGCGTCACTCAAGCCAAACTGTCCGTTCAAATGCATGCGGTCGATCAGGTCCGTATCCCCTTCCCTGATCTCGATTCTCGCTTGCAACTGCGCTCGGCCTGTCATCACCGGCTCATCCGAGCCAACCGCCAGACGGAGCAAATCCTCGACTCGTGCCCCGCGGCTGACTGCATTCAGTTCGATTGTCCTTCCCCGCTTTGGCGTTCGGTCGACAACTTCCCCGCTCACGTCCAATTTGGAATGTTCGAACTGCGCGACCACGTCCTTGAGGATCGTATTGCCATTGGTCCCGTCCACGATCGCCGAAAATTGAGTGTGCAGCGCGACGGGATGATGGCTCGTTCGCAAACTGAAATCGGGTGTGTAAGTTTCGCCTGCGACGCTCAAATAATTCAGCGGCCCGTCGAAGCTGCCCGTCGACGACAGAATTCCGCCCAGCCCTTTGATCGTTCCCAGGTTCGCGTTTTGGAAAACATAGTGCCCGCTCACCGCAGTAGACCCCGGATCATCGCCATTCCACGGTCCAAACGTCCCGCTCGTTTGAATCTCGCCGCGCGGAACTGGGTTCGTCAACGTCGCCTCAAAGCCCGCAGCCTGCCCCGGACGTACCGGCTTCAGCTCCAGATGATGAAGGGCGAATTCGCGCGCAGCCTTGCTCCGGTCGGCGGGCAAAATTGCGATCAGAACACGGTCCGCGTGGACATCCTCGATCGTCACCGGATATTCGCCCGGCAGCCGTCCGAGCACCGATGGCGTGCCAGGCCCATGCGGCGGAATTTGAATTTCCATTCCGTCGACGTGTACCGCCTTGACCACCGGCCTGCGGCTCACAAGGCTCAGCGGTTCAGCATCGAACGCAACCTGTTTGATTTGGATTAGCGGCGGTACGTCCGTGCGCCCTTCGTGTCTCAACACGATTCCGGCGGCGGTCACGTGCACGCGCGGGTAGATTGACTCCACGTGAAAATCTGAAATCTGCACCGTGCTCTTGAATCGCTCCTTGAGATACAACTCGGTGCGTCGCCGCGCGACTTCGCGCAGCCCTGGCACCTGTGCAGAAGCCAGGATCACGATGCCGGCCGAAACCACAATTGCGGCGGCAATACTCCACGCAAGAATCCTTCGCATCATGGTCGGCCGTCCTGAGGGTGAAAGCACCCGGAAACACCGGGGCCTGGACTCAAGCCTAGCTTCGCCCCGCCGCCCGCCGCCATACCGCGAAACACTTAACCACTGCGGTGATGTTTGCCTATTCTTGTCAGAACCTCGGCGCTTGCCGCCCACTTACAACCCGGCGGCCACGGCTCGCCTCACACATCCAGAATGAGTCGGGTGTCACAATCTGCGTGCCTCGCCTTGGTCGGTTTTCTCGGCGCCACGTTCGGCGGCTTGGCTTCAGGCCAAGAGCAGCCAGGACCGCCGCTCGCGAAGAACCAGATCCGCGTGGTCACGAACGAAATTGTCGTTCCGGTGACAGTGACAGACGCGACCGGCGAATTTGTTCGCGATCTCGAGCAGAAGGATTTTCATGTCACCGATGACGGTACGGAGCGAACCTTCGATCACTGGGGGCTTGGCGGAGACCCGCTGGCCGTCGCCTTGGTGATCGACACCAGTTCCCGCTTGCATGCACTGGCGCCCGCCATTCACAGTCTCGGCAGCATCTTTACGGAAACGGTAATGGCCCTGGACGGCGAAGCCGCGGTGATCACTTACGATTCGACCATTGACGTGCGCCAGCGTTTCACCACCGATCATGAGGCCATCGAAAAAGCGATCGCTCAAACCAAGTTCGAAGCGCAGGAGATGAACCTCTACGACGGCATGGCAGAGGCCGTGGAACTGTTGAAGGCTGAGCCCACAACGCGCCGCAGAATCATGCTGATCATCAACGTCTCCGAAGACACGGGCAGCAAAGCGAATCTGCGCCAAGTCGTACACGACGCTGGCGACGCGAACATCACGATTTACGCTGTGGGGCCGAGCAGCATCGCCGCAGATTATCGCGGCAACGTCACTGACCCGCCTCCCATCAAGTTACCGAAGCTGCCGCCCATCGTCGCAGGGTCGTGCACAGACCCTAGCGGCCACGGGTGTGAAGACGATCTCAGCAGACCCGTTTTTTGGCTTCTCGAGCGCGGCGTGAGCCAGATCAGGAGTCATCAGCTTACCGTGGCCGCCGCAGCAACGGGCGGAATTCGCTACCGCGCCTTCAAGGATTCTGCCGTTCGTAACGCGCTCGACCGCATTGGCAGCGAATTGCACGCGCAATATATCTTGGATTACAGGCCGAATGGCACGCGATCAGTCGGGTACCACACCATTGATGTCACGCTATCGCGGCCCGGACTTTCCGTTCGTGCTCGTCCCGGGTATTACCTCGCACCCGGGCCGGATGAGACCAAGGCTAAAGGGCGGGTTTGAAACCCGCCCCTACACGGTTCGATCTCGGCCACCACGAACAGCGGCACTGCCAGAAAGCGCAGCATTCCGCCCGTGTCCTGTCATGTTAGACTCTGGCGGTCCCGATGCCCTCCTTCACTCAGTACATGGCGCAGTACGACCACGAACACACGAACCCGTGGAACAAAATCCTTCATGCTGTCGGCATTCCTGTCATCCTTGCGGGAATTGTTTTGGCGATTCTGACGTTCTGGCGTCTTGGCCTTGCCCTTTTCATTGCGGGATGGATTCTTCTCTTCGCCGGTCATCGAATCGAAGGCAACAAGCCTGCCTTCTTCCAAGGCGTGATCTACTTCCTTGTCGGACCCGTGTGGATCGCCAAAGAAATTAAAGAGGCCCTCTTCGGCAAACGCCGCGCAATTTCCTAGCCGCGCTCACCGTACGATCGTAACCCCGGGGTTTTAGCTCTGCATTTACACGCAAGCCGCCATCGCCGCCGCTCGCTTGACTCCGGCTCAGGATCGTCATTAAATCTGCGCCCGAGGCTCGCTCCGGGGCGGGTAAGCCTCAGGGAGCGACCTCATGCATAAGCTTGTTTTTTCCTTTTTCCTCGCGCTGGCCTTCGCCATTCCCGCCGGAACGCAATCGGCCAGGCCTCCCGTCCCATATTTCACCCAGCCGTCCATCTCGCCCGATAACTCCGAAATTGCTTTCGTTTCCGGCGGCGAGATTTGGGCTGTTCCTGTGTCCGGCGGCGAAGCGCACCTGCTCGACTCCCACGCTTCCAGCGAGTCGCGTCCCATTTATTCGCCCGACGGCAAACGTCTCGCCTTCGTTTCCACGCGCACCGGCAATGGCGACATTTATCTCTTGACGTTCGCCAGCGGCGAATTGAAGCGCCTCACCTTCGACGATGCTTTCGATCACCTTGACGCTTGGTCGCGCGACGGCCGCTGGATCTACTTTTCGACGGGCGGCCACAACGTCTCGTACATGAACGACATTTATCGCGTGAGTGTGGACAGCGGAACGCCCATGCCGGTTAGCGCGGAGATGTACGTCAACCACTATTTTTCATCGCCATCGCCGGACGGCAAAACGCTTGCCTTCACCGCGCGCGGAATCGATTCCGAGCAGTGGTGGCGCAAGGGCCACGCGCACATCGACGAATCTGAAATTTGGCTGATGCGCGAAGGCGCCCAAGCCGGCACGCAAGGCGATGCGCAGAGCGCCGCGCCTGCCCGTTACGAGCAATTGAGCGAGGGCGGCGACGCAAAAGAAATTTGGCCCATGTGGGGCGCCGACGGCCGCGAGGTCTACTACGTCTCCGATCGCAGTGGCGCGCAAAATATTTGGGTTCGCTCGCCCGGCGCCAAGCCGCGCCAGGTGACTTCATTCAAGGATGGACGCGTCCTCTGGCCCTCCATTTCCTACGATGGCCGAAGCATCACCTTCCAGCGCGATTTCCGTATTTGGAAGCTCGACGCCGCCTCCGGCAACGCTGAGCCCGTTTCGATCGTTCTTCACGGCGCGCCCAACGGCCCGGCCGTCGAGCATAAGAAATTCACCGATGATATCGGCGAGCTGGCCCTTTCGCCCGATGGCAAGAAAGTCGCCTTCATCGTTCACGGCGAAGTATTCGCCGCTTCCGCAAAGGATGGTGGCGACGCTTTTCGTGTCACGCGCACGATCGCCAACGACGCACGCCTCCGCTGGTCCCCCGACAGCAAGAAGATCGTCTACATGTCCGACCGCGATGGTGCGACGCATCTCTTCCTCTATGATTTCGTCGCCGAAAAAGAAACGCGGCTCACGAACACCGCCGAGGATGACACCTCGCCCATTTTCTCGTCTGACGGCAAATCGATCGCCTTCGAGCGCAAGGCACGCGAGCTGCGCGCCATCGACGCGGACGGCAAGAACGATCGCTTGCTCGCAACGAGCTATTTCGATCGCGAGCCAATCCTCGACGAGCGCTCGTTCGCCTGGTCGCCCGATAGCAAATGGATCGCCTTCCTATCCTTCGGTGAAGGTCTGTATCGCAACGTCAGCGTAGTGCCGGCCGCAGGTGGCGAAGCCAAGCCCGTCAGCTTCCTCGCTAACGCGGAAAGCGGTGCGATTTCCTGGAGCCCCGATGGCACTTATCTTCTTTTCCAGACCGGTCAACGCACCGAAGATGGACAAATCGCGCGCATCGATTTGATTCCCCACGCGCCGAAGTTCCACGAAGATCAATTCCGCGATCTATTCAAGGAAGAAACTCCCAAGAAGACGGAGCCGTCCGCTCCCGCTGAGAAAACAAAATCGCAAGATGAACAAAAGGCTGCGCCAGAGAAGAATTCCGAGCAAGCCAAGAACGCCGAGCAGGAAAAGAAATCAGATTCGGAGAAAAAGCCCGAAACGAAGCCCGTCGTCATCGATTTCGACGGTATTCGCCGCCGCTTGACCCTCCTGCACATCGGCCTCGATTCCCGCGACCAAATCATCAGTCCCGACGGCAAAACGCTCCTGCTCACCGCGCGCACCGCCGGCCAGGTGAATCTCTACACCTATTCCCTCGATGAGTTAAGCAAGGAACCGCCCGTCGCCCGCCAGCTCACTTCCACGCCCGCCTTCAAATCCGCGGCGCAATTCACTCCCGATAGCAAAGAAGTCTTTTATCTCGAGGACGGCAAAATCAATTCCATCGCCCTCGAATCGCGCCAGGCCAAGCCGCTCGGCGTTTCCGCAGAAATGGATGTCGATTTCGCGCGGGAGAAAATGGAAGTCTTCACGCAGGCATGGACTTACTTGCGCAACATTTTCTTCGATCCGAATTTCAACGGCGTCGACTGGAACCGTATTCGCGAAGAATACGAGCCCCTCGTCGCCGGTTCGCGCACGCCGGATGAAATGGGCCAATTGATGAACCTGATGGTCGGCGAGCTCAACGCCTCGCATCTCGGTTTCGGTGCCCAGCTGCATCCCCCCGAACGCAACACGGGCCGCCTTGGCCTTAGCTTTGATGCCCCCGGTTACGAGGATTCCGGCCGTTTGCGCGTCACTCACGTCGTCCCGCTCGGTCCCGCCGCCATCGCCGGCGTGAAGGTCGACGATGAAATTCTCGCCGTCGATGACGCGCCCATCGGCCCGCATATCAATCTCGACGAGCTCCTCCAGCACAAAGTTGGGCGCCGCGTCGTTTTGAAGCTGAAGAATGGCGCCGAACGCGAAGCTGTCGTTCGCCCCATCGACATCACCGCCGAAAAAGCCCTGCTCTACCGCGAATGGGTCGATCAGCAGCGCGCTTACGTCGACAAAATCAGCGGCGGCAAGCTAGGCTACGTGCACATGGCCGATATGTCCGCCAATTCGCTCGAGCAGCTTTACGTCGACCTTGACGCGCAGAATGAAGGCCGCGAAGGCGTGGTCGTCGACGTCCGCAATAACAACGGTGGCTTCGTCAACGTCTACGCGATCGACGTCCTCGCCCGCCGCAATTACCTGAACATGCTCCCGCGCGGCCTGACTCAGGCTCCCGCGCGCCCCATGCTTGGCCAGCGCGCTCTCGAACGTCCCACTACCCTCGTCACCAATCGCCATTCGCTTTCGGACGCCGAAGATTTCGCGGAAGGCTATCGTGCACTGCATCTTGGCAAGGTGGTGGGCGAGCCGACTGCGGGATGGATCATCTACACGACGGGGACCGAACTCATCGACGGCTCGATTGTGCGTCTCCCGTTCATCCGCATCACCACCGCAAGCGGCGAGCCGATGGAGATGCACCCGCGCCCCGTCGACATCGAAGTCACGCGCCCGATCGGCGAAGGTCTGAGCGGCCGCGATTCCGAACTCGACGCCGCCGTTCGCGAACTCTTGCAGGAAATCGCTTCGCCGAAATCTCAGGATTGAATTGGCCAATCACGCGAGGACTGAGAGGCGCAATCAAAGCCGAAGTGAATGGCTTTGACAGCTCTTTTCGTCGCCCCCTAAACTAG
>Ga0187819_10000505_pt1 | contig 19495 bp, 25 predicted proteins | sample NC_wetland_sal_i_15_FD_132411 | JGI IMG/M metagenome (GOLD analysis project Ga0187819, IMG submission 132411) | Wetland sediment microbial communities from Neuse River Estuary, North Carolina, USA - SO4_4 | ecosystem: Environmental > Aquatic > Freshwater > Wetlands > Sediment | place: USA...
CGGACCGCCGCCAGCTGATCCGGATGGGACAGCAGCCCGAACAGCAGGTTGCTCGACGACCGGTATGTCGTCTCGGCCCCCGCGGGCAGGAGCAGCAGCAGGAACGGGTAGATCTCCTCGTCGGCGAGCCGGCGCCCGTCGACCTCGGCCAGGACCAGTCGGCTGACCAGGTCCTCGCGCGGATGGCGGCGTCGTTCGGCGATGATGTCGGCGAAGTAGCCGCGCAGCTCCCGGCTGGCCGCCACCGCACGGTCGTAGTTCCGCATCACCGCAATGAGCTCGGTCGACAGCCGCAGGAACCTGGGCCAGTCTTCCTCCGGCAGCCCCAGGACCCGGGCGATCACCCGGACCGGGAACGGGAAGGTCAGCTGCCGGACCAGGTCCGCCCGCCCGTCACCGGCGAACGCGTCGATCAGCTCGGTCACGGTCGCGCCGATGATTGCGTCGCTCCAGTGCTCCAGCTCCCGGGCGCGGAACGCCCTGGCCACCAGCGCCCGGTGACGCTGATGCTCGGGCGGGTCCATCTCCAGGATGGTCCGGCCCATGACCCGCCCGATCGTCCACGCGTACCCGGACGAGGAGAACCGCACGTTGTCGGTCAGGACCTGCTGAGCCAGCTCGTAGCTGGTGACGCTGTAGAGGGTCGGGATGTCCGGCGCCTTCTCGTCATGCGGGTACCGGCCGGACCCCGCGGTGAGGTGCACCTCCAGCACCGGGCTGCCGGCCCGGATCCCGGCCATCATCGGATACGGGTCACGCACATCCCCGGCCAGTTCGGCGAACTGCCGCATGGGGTCATAGGCGGCGTCTTCTTGCCCAACCGGCATGATCAGCTCCTCAGCACTGACCCGGGGCGGATGTCCGGCAGCCGGCGATGATCTCGGCCATGGTGCTGCGGAAGTGCTCGCGGTCCTGCGGTGCCAGCGACGTGATGAGACGGTTGAGCTCCGCGCCGATCTCGGCGTGGAAGGCGTCCGCGGCCCGGTGGCCGGCGTCGGTCAGCGTCACCTGCAAAGCGCGCCGGTCGCCCGGCACGGGTGATCGCCGGGCCAGGCCGCGCCGCTCGGCCCGGTCCATGAGGCCGGTGAGCGCGGCCTTCTCCACGCCGAAGCAGTGGGCCAGTTCGGCCATCCCCCGGGGGCCGTCGAGCAGGACGCACAACAGCCTGGCCTGGACGGGAGTCAGGTCGTGGCGTTCGGAAACGCGCATATAGATGGCCTGGACCAGGGTGGTCAGCTGGATCAGCCCGGCGGCGACGTCGACCTGCGCGTCGTCCGTACCCCGTCCGTCCGTCGCGCACCCTTGCCCCGCTGCCGCCGCCGTGGCCGCGACCGCTTGCGCCGCCTCGCTCACGTCACTACAGTACACAGCGAAGATAGTTAATGCCACGTATAGTTTGCTACCTTAACAATGGCCCTGCGTGCGGGCCCTTCCATTGTGGAGAGCAGTGATGTCGAAACTACTGGTCATCATCGGGAGCACGCGCCCCGGGCGGGCGGCGGACCTGGTGCTGCCCTGGCTCACCTCGCGGGTCCGTGCGCACGACGGCTTCGACACCGAGGTCGCGGATCTGCGGGACTGGCCGCTGCCGATCTTCGCCGAACACATGGGGACGATCGGCGACATCCGCGACCCGACCTACTCCGAGCCGATCGTGCAGGCCTGGAACAAGAAGGTGAAGCAAGCCGACGCCTTCATCGTCGTCACCCCGGAGTACAACCACGGCATTCCCGGCGGCCTGAAGAACGCCATCGACAGCGTGTGGCTGTCGTTCGGGTTCCGGAACAAGCCGGTGGCGGCCGTCGGCTACAGCGGCAGCATCGGGGGCGGGATACGCGCCATCGAGCACCTGGCTCACGTCTTCATCGAGGCCGAGGCCGTTCCGCTGCGCAACACCGTGGTGATCCCGTTCGTGCGGGAGGCCTTCGACGAGAACGGCGAGCCGGTCAATCCCGAAACGGGCATCCGCCTGCAGGTCATGCTCGACGACCTGGCCTGGTGGTCCTCGGCGCTGGAGAAGGCCCGCGCCGCCGGCGAGCTGGCCCCCGGCACGTTCCGGGCCCGGGCCGCACTGGCCGCCGCCCAGGCCTGACCGGCACCCACAACCAGGGAGAGTGTCATGAGCTTTTCCCAGGTGCTGCTGGCCGCACGGCGGCAGGCATCATCCGATGGGTGGAGGGGCAGATCCACCCGGGAGCCGATGACGGCGACCGGAGCCGGGCATACGGTGATCGACGTCGGCCCAGCAGCCGCGGTTGGAGAAGTCGGAGATGTAGCATGCACGCGCTCAAGCTCGCCATCGGTTGTGCCTGGATCGTCTTCTGGATCTACTGGATCGTGTCAGCCTCCAGCAGCAAGGAGAGCGTCAGCAGCGGGTGGCGGACACGGCTGACTGGCGTCAGCGCGGTTGGGGTCTTCGTGATCGCTGGCGTGCTGCGCGGCGGCAGCCTGGCTGTGCACAGCGTGATCCTCGCGGCGATCGGGGCGCTGCTGTTCGCCTGCGGGATCGCGCTCGCGGTCTGGGCCCGGCTGCACCTGGGCCGCAACTGGGGGATGCCGATGACTCAGCGGGCCGAGCCGGAGCTTGTCACCTCGGGCCCCTACCGGTTCGTCCGCCACCCGATCTACTCCGGACTCCTGACCGCGATGCTGGGGACCGCGCTCGTCGACAACCTGCTCGGCCTGATCGTCGTCGCGGTGCTGGTCGCGTACTTCTATTACTGCGGGATCGTCGAGGAGCGGAACCTCGCGGCCACCTTCCCCGCGGCGTACCCGGAGTACAGAAGCAGGACGAAGATGCTGATCCCGTTCCTGCTGTAGGACAGCGGATCGGTGGCGCACTCATCGGGCGGTGGCCGGTCAGATGCTGAGACGGCGCCGCCCGATCCACCAGAAGCAGAACCCGGCCAGCACCAGCGCGGCGGCGAGGAAGATGCCGGTCTCGTACCACTGGGTGAACGCGGCGTAGCCGAGGGGCGTGATGCAACGGCGCTTACTGGAACCCGGGGTCGGACGGCCCAACCCGAAGCCGTAACGGCGTGTCATCCCCGGTTTAGGACCTTATGACGGATAGCATCCAGATCAGTTCTCTCTGTCCTGTTCGTCCGAGGTGTCCGCGTTGAAGATCGATCCCGTATCCGCCCCGTCGCATCCGCTGGCCGCAAGCTTCTCGCCCGGGATCTATCCGTACCTCGGCGGATCCATCACCGCCGACCTGCTGCGGCCCGTCGTGACGGCCTGCGGGGGTGCGGTCGTATCCGGTAAGCAGGGCGCGAAGCTGGCCGCGACCACGCCCGGGGTACTGGTGGATCCGGCGGCGTACGGCCGCCCGGTCAGCAGTGATTCCGGGCCGCTCTTCGATTACGACGAATGGCTGATACGTCAGCAGGAGGCGGGTGTTCCGCTCATCCTCACCGACACACCGCGCATCCGGAACGACGACCAGTCCGAACTCCGGAAAGCGCTCGCGCGGTGGGCATCGATCGACGACCCCACCCTGGTGGTCCTGCCGATCGAGCCCTGGTGGCTCCGGGAGGGGCTTTCCTGCCTCACCGAGGAGGTCCGGGCGGCCGGGCGGCCCGTGGCGATCGTCCTGCTGCACCGGTACAACGGCCTCGATGCGGCCGGAGCCGTCACCGGCCTCCTGACGCTCATATCCGAGGTCGAGCCCCTGCCGGTGGTCCTGCTGCGCTGTGATATTTCCGCTGTCGGCGCGGTTGCTCACCGGGCGTTCGGCGGTTTCGTCGGCTGGTCGGCGAATACCCGGCACGGACCCCTGCCCATGCGCCGGCCCGACCGCGGACCGGACGATGACGAGCGGGACGACTCCCCGTCGGTGCTCGTGCCCGCGCTGCACAACTACGTCAAGACGAGCAACCTGCCCGCCCTGGGCCGCAGCCCTCGGCTGGACGTGCTGCGCTGCAGCGATCCGGTCTGCTGCGGCGGCAGCCTGCTGGAGATCACCAAGCGATGCGAGGACGATCTGCAGGCCGGCCGCATCCTGGCCTGCCGGCACAACATGGCCAGCACGGAGCAGATCGCGCGCCGGATCTTCGCCGCCCCCGATCCGCGGGACTCATGGCGGCAAACCTGCCAGGCGGGAGCGGAGGCGACCGCCTCACTGATCGAAGGCGGGGTCAGCCTGCCCCGCTCCCGCTGGCTCCGTCAGTGGCTGGATCTGGGCGCACCGTCTCACGAGTCCACACTGTCCGCTGAGCCAGCGCCGGTAGGCCTTCTCCTCCAGCAGCCATGACCATCCGTCCCTGGTCAGGACGACCGGCCCCTCGGCGGGCAGCAGCACCCGGTGGCCCGGATCGAGGACGCCGACCCCGCACAGCTTCGCCTCCAGCATCGCCGCGTCCGGTACGCGGCTGCGTGCGGCTGCCACCCACCGGCGGGTAAAGCCGGCGAACAAGCTGGCGTCCTGGACGGCGCGCAGTTCCCGGCCCGCGGCCGCATGGACCACGACGTCGGTAATGGTGAGCGGCGACTCCAGGCGCCGGGTGACGTTCGCGTCGTCCGCGCCGCGTTCGAGGATTCCCGGCGGCTGATCGGCCATCTGCGCCCACAGCAGGGGATCGCTCACGGGCACGGCGGTCGGCAGGCCCAGCAGGCGATCGAGCAGGGCCGGGCTGGTGACCGCGGCGATTCCGGCTGCCTCGCGCCGCCGGTGCTCGGCGAGGTTGATGACCGTGCAGGCAGTGACCCGCACCCCGAGCAACCTGACACCCGCGACAGCTCCCCAGCTCCCGATGAAGGCCAACGGAGCTGGCGAACTGGCCACTGCCTGCCGCTGCATGCTGTACTCGTTTGAGGACGAATGTTCCACTATCTAGATTTTAGATAGTAATTACTAGTATCGAACCGAGGGACACGCCGTTGGATGTGGACGAGGTCGGCAAGCTGCTCTTCGGGCGACCGTGCCGGCTCGCGCTGGCCCTGTGGATCGTCCGGCATGACAAGCCACGTTTCTATCAGTCCGAGCCGCCCCGCGAAGTGATCTGGCAGGGAGAGGCGGCCAAGGAACTCAGCCGGCTCGTCCGCCTCGGCATGCTGGACGAACAGCGCCCGGACGACGCGCGCCGCGTCTACTACGAACGCACCGACAGCCCGCTCTGGAAGATCATCCAGGCTGCCGCCGAGGTGCTTCAGCTCGACAGTTAGCGCCCACGCGCCGTTTACCGGCCGGCTGCCGCGGTGCCGCCGTGACCCCCAACGCTCCGGCGACCTACCCGGCACGGCAAGCGTCTCCGCGGAAACACGTCGTAGATCCGGCCTCGTGGGGCACCCCTCGGATTCACCGCGTGTTCCGCGTCCCTCAGTGTGAGCATGTAGCGGCTGCCTTGACGCCTGCTCTGCGTCTGTCGAGAATTGCGAGTGCGCCATAGGTGGGGGATTTCGGCGGGGTCTCACGTGGCATCACTGATCTTGAGACCTGCTTTCGCCCACCGGCAACCAGGGAGGGGAAGATCATGGCCGAGCATCCCAACGTCGCTCGCATCAAGGACGGGTACGCCGCCTTCGCCAAGGGTGATTTCGCCGTTCTCAACGACCTGTTCGCCGAGGACCTCGTGTGGCACGAAGGCGGGCGGAATCAGCTAGCTGGTGATTACCGCGGCCGGGAGGCCGTCTTCGCGTACTTCGGCAAGCTCATGGAGGTCACGGAGGGATCTTTCCACCTGGACCTTCATACGGTCTTCGCCGACGATGAGCACGGCGTCGCGCTGGTTGTCACCACGGCCAGCCGGGACGGCCGGAGCATCAAGATCAACGACGCGCACATTTTCCGTCTGCGCGAGGGCAGGGTAGTGGAGTTCTGGGACGCCTCCACCGATCAGCACGCTTACGACGAGCTCATCGGCTGACCCAGGCCCGGCCATTCTCGGCCTCGATCAACTCGGGGTTCGTCATATCGCGTATCGCCTCGCGCACCACGGTCCCGACGCAGGATCACACGGAACGCGTGTATCTATCGGCGGCGTCACGGGCCCGCGGGAATCCACGTCTCGCTGGCGGGCGGCGGCGTCCGGCATGGCGCGAGTCCAGGAGTTCCGGGCCAAGGACCCCGACCGCAACCGGCCGGCGCCGAGCTCGGTGGCCCGCTTCGAGGTCTACGGCTCGGTCAACGGAGCCCGCTGACGCCGGCCTGGTTGGCTACCGGCCGTGCGTCGGAGCCGTGGCCGGGACGGGTACGCCCGCAGCCTCGTCCGAAGACGCGGCGGGCTCTTCGGCCGGGCTCGGGCGGGCGGTCAGCAGGGCCGCGGAGACGACCGCCGCCGCGGCGAAGAACGCGATGACCAGCACCAGCGCGTTCCGGTACGCCGCGACCGGATCGGCCCGCGACACGCGCGACAGGATGGCCACCAGCCCGGACACCCCGAGCACGGTGCCCACCTGCCGTGCGGTGTTGAGGATCCCGCTCCCGGTGCCGAACCTGGCCGGCGTCAGCGAGGCACTGCCCGCCCCCAGCAGCGAGGGGATGGTCAGCCCCACCCCGGCGCCGCCCAGCAGCTGAGCAGGCAGCAGGTGAGTCACATACGCGGGTGAAGCCTGGATCCGCCACAGCCACAGCAGCTGGGCCGCGGCGTTGATCAGGCAGCCGATCACCGCGACCCGCCCGGGCCCGCCCAGGAAAGCCGTCAGGCGCGGCGCGACGAGGCGGGCGAACGGCAGCACCATGAGCGGCCCGGGCGCGATGGCCAAGCCGGCCTCCACCGCTGAGTAGCGCCACACGCCGGTGAGGAACTCGACCGCGCTGAGCACGAACGCGCCGAACCCCGCGTAGTACAGGATCGAGGCGACGAACGCGCCGCTGAACGTCCGCGAGCGCAGCAGCTTGAGCTCGATGACCGGCGAGTGATGCCGCCGCGAGCGCATCACCATGGCAAAACCGCAGGTCACCGACGCGGCCAGCAGCCCGAGGAAGCCAGCCGAACCCCAGCCCCAGCCCGGCGCCTTGACCAGGGCCAGCGCGACCAGGCCGACGGCCGCGGCGAGCAGCCCGGCACCGATCAGGTCGGGTCGGCCGCGCGACGCCGGGTCCCGGCTCTCCGGCACCACCCGGGTGGCTAGCATCACGGCGGCGAGTCCGACCGGCACGTTGATCCAGAACACCCAGCGCCAGTTGACCTCGACCAGGCTGCCGCCGATCACCGGGCCGAGCGCCGCGCCCAGGGCGCCCAGGGCCGACCAGGTGCCCAGGGCCTTCGCCCGGGCCGCCGCGGGGACGGCGGCCAGCAGCAGCGACAGCGACGCGGGCACCATCGCCCCCGCCCCGGCCGCCTGGACGACCCGGGCCGCGACCAGCAGGCCCACGCCTGGCGCCAGCCCGCACAGCACCGACCCGGCGCTGAACCCGGCCAGCCCGGCCACGAACACCCTGCGTCGTCCGACCCGGTCGGCCCACCGCCCGGCCGGCACCAGCACCGCCGCGAACACGATCGTGTAGCCGTTGAGCACCCAGGACAGCGAGCTCAGGCTGGTGCCCGGGTACTGCCTGCTGATGTACGGGAACGCCAGGTTGACGATGAACAGGTCCAGGCTGGACATGAACACCGCCAGGGACAGCACGCCGACCACGGCGGTGACCCGGCGGGAATCCGGGGGAGTGGAGCTCACTAGCCCTCCTCGGGGTAAGTCCGAAATCTGGACTCACCATAACCCAACACCCGCTAGTGAGTCCAGAAATCCAACTAACGAGGTACGATACGGAACGTGGTTACTGTCCCTGCCGAGCCGCGGCCCTGCTCGATCGCCCGCACCCTGGACATCGTCGGCGAGAAGTGGGCCCTGCTCGCCATCCGTGAGGTGTTCCTCGGCAACCGCAAGTTCGACGAGATGGTGCACCGGACCGGAGCGCCCCGCGACACGCTCGCGGCCCGGCTCCGCACCCTGGTCGGCGCCGGCATCCTCGAGCGGCGGCCGTACTCCGAGCACCCGGCCCGCTTCGAGTACCACCTGACCGACGCCGGCCGCGATCTGTATCCCGTCATCGTCACCCTGATGCGCTGGGGCGACCAGTACCTGGCCGGCGAGGCCGGCCCGCCCCTGCTCCTGCAGCACCACTGCGGTCACCAGGTGACCGCCCAGGTGATCTGCGAGGCCTGCGGCGAACCCCTCCACCCCCGCGACACCAAACCGCTCACCGCCGCCGCCGCCCCCTAGCAGCATCTCCCCGGTCGCTCGCCTCATCCCGCATACCAGTGGTAGGGCCTCTCTACCGAGAAGAATCGGTAGAGAGGCACATTCATTGGTTCCGGCCTGGGGCGCGTGAGGCCGATGGGGCTCGCGGGCGAGCTGGGACCGTGCGGCCCGGCGGCTAGGCACCTCAAGCCACTGGTACGGCGACGCCTGCAACGTGAACAGCTCCGCGTACGTCCCGGCCGCCACTCCGGCCCCGGAGAGCAGCTCGAGCACCGCCATAGTGGTCAGCTCGCGCCGTCCCGCCCGCCGATCCCGTCGGCCCCGAGCGCGTACCGGGCCCACGGTTCCGGCTCAGCGGTAACGTTCCCGGAACGGTCCCGGCGTAGCGTCTGCCTCGTGGGCGAGGCGCAGTCAGTCGGCCCGGCGTCGGCGGCCCCGACGGCCGCGCGCCATATCCGCCTGACCGCGGCCAGGACGGCGGTCGTCCTGGGCGCGGTGACGCTCGCGCTGACCGTCCTGTACATCCCCCTGGCCTGGCCGGCCGACGACGTGTCCGACGGGTGGCAGGTCCTGCTGGCCCTGGTGGCGTTCGCCCTGCCGGGAGTCGTGGTGGCCCGGCGCCAGCCGGGCAATCCCATCGGCTGGATCCTGATCGGTCTCGGGGTCCTGGGCGCCTTCTACACCGATGCCTCGCGGTACGCGGTATTCGACTACCACTTCCACCACGGGGACCTGCCCTTCGGCCCGGCCGCGGTCACCGTGGCCCAGGCGTTGTGGGGGACCGGCCAGTTCTACCTACTGCCGCTGATCATCCTGCTGTTTCCCGATGGCCGCCTGACCCGGCGCTGGCGGATCGTGCTGTGGGCCTACGTCGCGGTCAGCTCCCTGCTGATCGTTGATTTGCTGAGTGTCGCGGCCTGGGATTTGGCCGGCCACCCCGTCTTGATCGGCGGAAATGGCGAGCCCATCCATGGGCTCAGCGGGCCGACCATACTGGCAGTGCTCACTCGCGCCCTCACCGTCACCTTGCCGGTGTTCTGGGTCTTGTTCGTGACCCGGCAGGTCCTTAGCTGGCGGGCCGTGCGGAAGGCCGGGGAGGCGGGCGGGGAGCGCCGGCAGCAGCTCAAATGGCTGCTGAGCGGGAGCGTGGTGACCGTCCTCGGACTGGCCGGGATCTTCGGATTCGGCTTCAGCTCCAACCCGGTCGTGCTCACCCTGGACATCGTCTCGTTCTTCGCGACCTTCGCCCTGCCCGCCGCCATCAGTGTCGCGATCTTGAAGTACCGACTGTATGAGATCGACCGGATCATCTCGCGGACCCTGGCCTACACGATCGTCACCGGCCTGCTGGTCGGGGTCTACGCCGGGCTCGTGCTGCTGGCCACCCGGGTCCTGTCGTTCCATACGCCGGTGGCGGTGGCCGCCGCCACGCTGGCCGCGGCGGCGCTGTTCAATCCGCTGCGGCAGCGGGTGCAGCGGGTGGTGGACCGGCGGTTCAACCGGGCCCGGTACGACGCCGAACAGACCGTGGCCGCGTTCGCCGCCCGGCTGAAGGACGCCGTGGACCTGGACGCGGTCCGCGATGATCTGGCCGGCGTCGTGCAGCAGGCCCTGGAACCGGCCCACGTGTCGGTATGGGTCAGCCGGCGCCCGGTCTAGTCGATGCGAATGGGTCCGCGCTGGCCGCCGACAGCGTAGATGACCTGGCCGGTGACGAAACCGGCGTCCTCGGAGGCGAGGAACGCCACGACGGCGGCCGTGTCGGTCGGCTCCGCGATCCGGCCGAGGCCGAACGCGGCCCCGGCCGCCTCCCGCTGCCGATCCGTCAGGCGCGCGAACGGGCCGGTGGCCGTGCTGCCCGGCGCCACCGCGTTGACCGTGATCCGGCGGGCCGCGAACTCGATCGCGGCCACTCTGGTGACCTGATCGAGGAAGGCCTTCGCTCCCGAATAGAGCGCGATGCCCGCCAGGGTCGTGCTCGTGACGCCGGAGGAGATGTTCACCACCCGCCCGCCGTCGGCGAGTTTGTCCGCCACTGCTTGCATCGTCAGGAACGGAGCGCGGGCGTCGACCGCGACCAGACGGTCGAAGTCCTCCGGCGAGGTCTGTGCCACCGAACCCCAGTGGGTGATGCCGGCGTTGTTGACCAGGATGTCCAGCCGCCCGAACTCACCTACCACGGCGTCCACGACCGCCGCGGCCGCGCCCGGGTCGGCCAGATCCGCCTGGACCGTCAGCACCCGGCGGCCGAGCCCGCGCACCAGCCCGGCCACCTGCTCGGCCTCATCCTTCCCGGTGTGGTAGGAGAAGCCGATGTCGGCGCCCTCCGCCGCCAGCCGGCGCACGATCTCCGCGCCTATCCCGCGGCTGCCGCCCGTGACCAGTGCCACCTTGCCGGCCAGCCGGTTCGTGATCTCCATGACGCCTAGTACAGCCGCCTGCCGACCGGGGCAGAAGGACGCGTTGGCTGTCGTTCCATACGCTGCGCGTATGAATGAGGTCCACCTGCGCGAATGCCGCTACTTCATCGCCGTCACGGAGATAGTTGACTCCCGTCTTGCGGTTGCCAGGGTCAAGTGACCAGCGGCGTGATCGCCCGCGCCGGGCCTGAACCGGTCCCGGCGTCTGCATGTCTGAGCAGGTATGGCTGCGCCGGCTTGCCTGACCGTCACGGGTCGCTGGGCCGCCGTCATTCTGTGCGTCCTCGGCAGCCGGAGGGGAGCCCGGATTCGTCGTTGCGAGCTGCTGACCGCCACCGGCATTGGCGGTCCCGGCTGGGTAGAGGGCAAACGGGCCGGCGCACCAAGACGTGATCGGCGCTGGGTCACACTCTGGCGGTGTCGCGGCGCAGGCACCAGACGGCGCCGGTCACGAAAATAGCGAGCCACACGGCCAGGTTCAGGATCCAGCCCCATTGCAGGGCGCCGCCGGCCAGCGGATAGTGGACAAGCTGGCTGAGCCCGTATAGCGGGGTGAACTTGGCAAAGGTCTGCAGATCCGGCGAGAACTGGCTGAGCGGGATGAACAGGCCGGCGGCGAAGCTGCACAGTGTGAGCGCGAGCGCGCTGATCTGGGTGACGTTCTCGATCGGCAGCAGGTAGCCGATGAACAGGCCGAAGGCGGCGAACAGCAGGGATCCGATCCACACGCACAGCCCGGTGATGACCCACAGGCCGGCCGGCATCGACACCTTGTTCGTGACGGCGCCGACCAGGTAGACGGCGCAGACCGCGCCGGCCGCCAGGACCAGCGAGGTCAGCATCTTGATCACGACGTATGCCGCAGGCGATAGCGGTGTCACGCGCAGCTGCCGGCTCCAGCCTGCTACTCGTTCGATGGAGACCATCGCGCCGCAGGCCGCGGTGGCGGACACGGCGCCGTAGAGCGCGATGCTGATCATCTGGACTGCGGACACGTTGCCGTGCCCGGCTCTTTCGTACACGTAGCTGTTGTTCAGGCCGAAGCCCCAGAAAAACAGCACCGGCAGGACCAGCGCCAGGACCATGGTCCGCCGGTTGCGCAGCAGACGGCGGACCTCCAGGCGCACGATCGCCGGGCTGAAGCCGCCCGCCGGGGGCGGTTTGCGCTCCAGCGCGGCGGCCAGGGCGGGCGGGGCGGTCATGTCGCTGCCTGCCTTCTGTCGGACGGGCCGGCGGACCCGTCGCCGGTCAAGGCAATGAAGGCCTCTTCCAGCCCGCGTGAGGTGATCTCCAGGTCACGCGCCGAGGTCTGGGTCAACAGCCGCCGGGCGACGGCGTCGGTGTCGCCGGAATGGATCAGGACGGTATCTCCGCGCACTTCGACGCCCTCGACGCCGGGCATGGCCCGCAGCGCCGCCTGGTCCGCGCCGGGCAAGGTCGCCCGGATCGTCCGGCCGCAGGCTAGGCCCTTGACCTCGGCGGCGGTCCCGTCCGCCACGATCTGTCCCTTGCTGATCAGCACGATCCGGCCGGCGTAGGCGTCCGCCTCCTCCAGGTAGTGCGTCGCAAAGACGATCGTCCGGCCTGAGGCCGCGTCATCGCGGATGGCCTTCCAGAAACCGCGCCGGCCCTCCACGTCCATTCCCTGCGTCGGCTCATCGAGGATGAGCAACTCGGGGTCAGGGATCAGCGCCATGGCGAAGCGCAGCCGCTGCTGTTCTCCCCCCGAGCACTTCCCGACCCGCCGGCCCGCGATCGCGGTGATGCCGGCCCGCTCCAGCACCTCCCCGACGGGGCGGCTGACGGCGAAGAGCCTGGCGGTGTACTGAACCGTCTCAGCCACCGTGAGGTCCTTGAGCAACCCCCCCGCCTGCATGACGGCGGAGACCAGGCCCTTGCGGACAGCCTGCCGCGGCGCCATGCCGTACACCTCGACCTGCCCGGCATCCGGCCGTGACAGGCCCAAGATCATGTCGATTGTCGAGGTCTTCCCGGCGCCGTTGGGGCCCAGGAAAGCCATCACCTCTCCGGAGCCGATTGACAGGGCAACTCCCCGCACGGCCTGCACCGAGCCGAAGGACTTATGCACCCCCCGCAGGTCGACTGCAAGCGGCGGCACGGCACCGTCCCGTCGCCCCGCCAGCCCAGTAGGCTCCGCATAGTCCCGGGCCACCCGCAGTGTCACAGCCGCCGGCGTTGCCAGCGACCCGGGGCTTTTACGCATCCCGGCCTTTGCCGCGCCACCACCAGGGGGCGAAAGAGCCCGTGCGCACCTTGCGCAGTGCGGCGATCCCGACCGCCAGGAGCAGCACAACTATCACGAAAATCAGCTCAATACTCATCCCGATACCTCCTGGCGCGGCAGAAATGCTCAGAAGAGGCGTCGGGTCTGCGTGGGGCGACCACCCAAAGTCGTCGTCCTGCCAAACGAGGCATCGCTTCTAAGGGGCGTGCGCACCACGCTACACTAGTTACAAAAAACTAGCAATATATTTCCGGTAATCAAGTTAGCGTATCAGGTAACCAGCCAAGATCAACATCAGACGCAGGAGGCGGGGCTATGAGCACCGGTGAGCTGCCGAGCTGGCGCGAGACGGCCGCGAGGCAGTCGATCGTGGAATTCGTCGCAGCCGTAACCGATCCTGATTCGCCGGATTTCGTCCTGGAGCGGGACCGCGTCGCGGTGTTCGACAACGACGGCACGTTGTGGACAGAACGGCCCGTGTACGCTCAGCTGCTCTTCGCGCTGGACCGCGCGGCCGAGCTAGGCCATCCCACCAGCCTCGAAGACCTGCATGCGGGCGGGATGGCGGCTCTGATCAAGCTGGTGGCGCTCACCCACGCGGGCATCACCACCGCTGAATTCGACGCAGTGTGCCGGAGCTGGCTGGCGTCGGCCCGGCACCCGCGCTTCGGGCGGCCCTATCCCGCGACGGTGTACCAGCCGATGCTGGAGCTGCTCGGCCTGCTGGACCGTAACGGCTTCTCCTGCTGGATCTTCTCCGGTGGCGGCACCGACTTCATGCGGACCTGGGCCGCCGACGTCTACGGCCTGCCCCCGTACCGGGTGATCGGCAGCGTCGGCGAAACCGACTTCCGCATCGGTGACGACGGGCCCGAACTCGTCAAGACCGCCACCGTCCAGGTCGTCAACGACGGCCCGCAAAAGCCCAGCTCGATTCACCGGCACGTCGGGCAGCGCCCGATCATGGCCGCCGGGAACACCGACGGCGACCTGGCCATGCTCCAGTGGACCGCAGCAAGCCCATGCCGGAGCCTGCAACTGGTTGTCGACCACACCGACGGCGACCGCGAATACGCCTACGACCGCGATCCGATCCTGGGCAGCGGCACCGGCCAGATCCTCGCCGCCGCCGCCGAGCACAAGTGGACCGTGATCGACATGGCTGCCGACTGGGCCACCATCCACCCCCCGGCCTCCTAGCGCAGCCAGGCCGAGGCGCTGTCCGCGAACCAAGCGTCACGTCGGCTCGTAATCTCACAGCTAGGCGCACTGTCGGCCTACCGCCTCCGCAGCCATGAGCCCCTGGGCCACGCACGGGCCAGATGCGCGATCATCAGCGGGCACTGACCTGGAGTTGATTAGAAGATTTGTGGTTATTGTGAAGGAAGTCAGTACCATCCAGAGCCGCGAGCGGTATGCGCATACGGACCAAGGCCCCGGCAAAGTCGCTTAGCACTTCATGATCGTCCGGAGGGATCGGCCGGGCCATCGTGGCCTCGCCGGTGACCTGCAGCACATGACGCTCGGCGGCCAGGCACTGGCGATGACGTCGGGCCCGGCGGATCGTCCTCGCTGCGGGCTGGGCACGCGGCAACGGTCCCGCTCGCCGTGACGCAACGTGTCAGGAGGTCACTGTGTCGCAAATCCGGGTGCACAACTTCTCGGTGTCGCTGGATGGGTTCGGCACCGGCCAGGGGCAAAGCCTGGACGCCCCGTTCGGGCACGCGGGAACCCGGCTGCACGAGTGGTTGTTCGCGACCCGAACGTTCCACGCCATGCAAGGCCAGCCCGGCGGCAGCACCGGAATCGACGACGCCTTTGCCAGCGCGTGGGGCCCGGGCATCGGCGCCGAGATCATGGGGCGGGGAAAGTTCGGCCCCCACCACGGTCCCTGGCCGGACCAGGAGTGGAACGGATGGTGGGGAGACAACCCGCCGTTCCACACTCCGGTCTTTGTTCTCACCCACCATCTCCGGCCCCCGGTCCAGATGAACGGCGGCACCACGTTTCACTTCCTCGACGCCAGCCCCGCCCAGGCGCTTATGCAGGCGCGCCAGGCCGCCGCTGGCCGGGATATCCGCATCGGCGGCGGCCCGTCCACTATCCGCGAGTTCCTGGCCGTCGGCCTGATCGACTACGTGCACATCGTGGTGGTGCCCATCGTGCTGGGCCGCGGGGAGCGGTTCTGGGATGGGCTGGAGGCGCTCGAAGACCGCTTCCAGATTGAGGCCGTGAACAGCCCGAGCGGGGTCACCCACGTGGCCCTCAGTCGGCGGTAACAGGCGGCAACACACGGCTTCGTGACCGTCTCCCCAGCAAGATTCAGTCTCTCGCTAGCATGGCGGCATGGCCGTCTACCTGTTCGCAGGGATACCAGTCAGCGACTACGCCGCGGCGCTGGCGTGGTACGAGAGGTTGCTCGGCTCCCCGCCATCGTTCTTCCCCCACGACACCGAGGCCGTGTGGGAACTCGCCGAACACCGGTCGGTATACATCGTCCAGCGGCCTGACCATGCCGGCCACGCCATGCACACCATCATCGTTGATGACCTCGGCACCCTGATGGCCGAGGTAGCCCAGCGGGGACTGGAGCCGGCGAAGCAGGAGACGTACTCGAACGGCGCGCGCAAGACCACCTACGTTGACCCCGACGGAAACGAGATCGGGTTCGGCGGCGTCCCACACTGATCGGGAGCCAGCCCACGACGCAAATCGCGTCAACCCCTCTGGCGTCTGTGGCCCGGCCGGAACCGAACCCAGCCACAACACACCCGGCAACCGTGGAGTCTGCACGGTTTAAGGGAACCCCGGTGTCGGCGGACCGCCACCCCGGAGGGCTCTCGATAGAGTCCTGTCCAGAAGCCTGGGCCCGGCCTCTGGACGCACGGCGATAACGGCGATCGGTTGGCTACGAGCACAGGCCACCATGGTGAGGAGACGCGCTATGAGTGCTGCGGAGCAACCGGACATAGCCGCAGTTCAACTCCCAGCCCTGGAGTTGATTAGAAGATTCATCGTTGTCGCCGAGGAACTGAACTTCACCCGGGCCGCGGCGCGCCTGGGTATGGCCCAGCCGCCGCTGTCGGCGGCCATCGGCAAGCTCGAGCACAAGCTCGGCGTGCGGCTGCTCGAGCGGACCAGCCGCCGGGTCACCCTGACCGCGGCCGGCGCCGTGCTGCTCGAGCAGGGCCGGATCGCCGTCGAGGCCGCCGGCGCCGCGGTCGAGCGCGCCCGCCGGGCAGGCACCCAGCCCGGCCGCCTCACCGTCGCCGTCAAGCCCGGCACGGGCACCGAGCTGCTCCAGCAGATCATGCAGCGCTGCGCTCAGGATCCCCAGATCCCGGACGTGCATCTCCTGTTCGGCCACCCCGGCGGACCGGCCGCCGCGGTCCGCGGCGGCGCCGCCGACGTCGCGATCCTGCGCGCCCCGTTCGACCAGCGCGGCCTGGACACCGAACTGCTGCTGACCGAACCCCGCGTCGCCGTCCTGCCCGCCCACCACCGCCTGGCCGGCCGGGCCGAACTACGCCGCGCCGACCTGGCCGGCGAGCCGATGCCCCGCTGGGCCGGCCGGAAAGGAACCGAGCGTGATCCGGCCGCCGCCGCGTACTGGACCGGCGGTAACCCGGCCGCCGAGACGCTGCCGGGTCCCGAGATCAACGACATCAGCCAGCTCCTGGACGCCGTCGCGCTCGGCAATGCCGTCGCCTACGTGCCGCTCTCCCTGGCCGACCAGTACCGCTCCGCCCCCGGCCTGGCCTTCGTGCCGGTCACCGACCTCAGCCCCAGCGAGGTCGTCGCGGCCTGGTCCGACACCAGCCGCTCCCGCGCCGTCGCCGCCTTCGTCCGCGCCGCCATCGAAGTCGCCGCCAGCCACGCCGAGCAGCCCGCGGCCCTGGCCCGATGAACGTGGAGCCTGCTCGTTTCGAGGAGATGGTCGCCACCGCGCTGGACGAGCTGCCCGAGGGACTCGGGCGGCTGATGCAGAACGTCGCGGTGACGGTCGAGCACGGCTCCGGGCCGCCCGGCCTGCTCGGGCTCTACCAGGGCATCCCGCTCACCGACCGCACGTCGCAGTATGCGGGGGTGCTGCCCGACCACATCACCATCTACCGCCAGGCGATCTGCGCGATCTGCCGTACCGAGCCGGAGGTCGCCGACCAGGTCCGCCGGACCGTCATCCACGAGGTCGCCCACCATTTCGGCATCGACGACGACCGGCTCCGCGAACTCGGCTGGTAAGACCCCGCGGCGCAATCCGCTCCCGGGGGTCCGGCACGTGCACCACGGCCCGTTCGGTGGAAAAGATTTTCTTTTTTCCGAACGTACCGTGGTGCTACGGCCCGAACTTGTCTAACTTGACTCCGGGTGCTCGATCACCGCGTCGGGTCCGGGAAAGATGAGCCGCGTGTGGCCGTCGTCGAATTTCACCATGTAAGGCGGCTCGCCTTGGCTGCCGCGCACCTCGACGATCTCGCCGTTCTTGTCCGGGTGCCCGACAACGTTGCCGTGAATGCAGATGCGGTCGCCAATAGTCGCCTGCATAGCCGGGTCTCCTCTCCGTGCCGAGAGCTGTGCCTACCGGCTGGCAATTCAAGCCTAGGAGTTTCCCGGCCGGAAGCAACGTGGGTGCCGCATGTATCGTAGGGCCGTCTCGGCCCGAATCCCTCATTCCGCTGGAGGCTCGCGATGCGATTCACCAAGCTCGGGCACTCGTGCGTCAGGCTGGAGAAGGACGGCGCCGTCCTGGTCATCGACCCGGGCGGCTGGAGCGACGCGCCGGCCGCCCTGGACGGAGCCAGCGCGGTGCTGGTCACCCACGAGCACCCTGACCACCTCGACGCCGACTCGATCCGCGCCGCGCTGTCCAGCGACCCGGACATGACCCTGTGGGCCAACCAGTCGATCTGCGCGCAGTTCCCCGAGTTCGGCGACCGGGTGCACGAGGTGCAGCACGGCGACGCCCTGGACGTGGCGGGCTTCTCCGTCCACGTCTACGGCGTGGACCACGCGCTCATCCACCCGGACATCCCGCTGGTCGTGAACACCGGGTTCCTGGTCGAGAGCGAGGTGTTCCACCCCGGCGACTCCTACACGATCCCGGAAGATCCGGTCAACACGCTCCTGGTCCCGATCAGCGCCCCCTGGCTCAAGGCGGGGGAGATGATCGACTACTTCCGTGCCGTCGCGCCCGCCCGTGCCTACGCGATCCACGAGGCGATCCTGAACGACAACGGCCTGGGCCTGTTCACCTGGATGATGTCCGTGGCCGCCGCCCCGAGCGGCGTGCCCGTCGCCAGGCTCGAACCCGGGACCAGCCTGGAGCTGTGACCCGGGTCGACTTGTCCTGACCCGCGCCGCCCGGTGACATCCGTCCGGTAGGCTACCAATCGTGATGTTGTGGTCTCTTAGCGCAATCTGGCCTGGCCTGCGGTTGTAACGAGGTCCCGGTGGGAATCGACCGCTCCGATGACGCCGAAGTGCCCCCAGACAAGCGCTCAAATCACCCGGCCGACCGCGTCCAGGCCGAGACCCGGTACCGCCAGGAGTACTACGCGGACCTCCGCGCCGCCGCCGCCAGGCAAGAGCCAACCGAGCCAGTCGGCCGCTCCGAACCGGGAGCCCGCTCCCAGCCCGGCGAGCAAACCGAGAACGGCCAGCAAGCCCAGCCAGGATCAAGCTGGGAGGAAAGAGCCGAACTATCCCGCTGGATGTGGAGCGAGTACAAACGAAGATGGCCCCCCGAGGAACGCCCCCCAGTAGACAGATCCAGCGACCCCCCAGGCTCCTGGCGCGGCGACAGCAACCGATTCCTAAATCCCGCCGACAACGAACGGATTGATGCAGCCTGCGATCGCATCGTGGACCGGGAACGGGAAAAGATCACACCAACGTTGCGCGCTATCGAGAGCCAAGATCCGCACCGGCACCTGGTCGGGCTCGAGCGCTGCTTGAAAGGCCGCGACCGTATCAAGGAGAAAGTATGTGGAACTATCAACGACTATCGCCGCTCCCCAGAACAAGCGGTCTCGCTTGTGCCCGACGCTATCCGGTATACCTTTCAGTATGAAGAAGCACGCTACACTGTGGGAGTCCACGCGGACATTGCGCGCTTGCAAGATCAAGGCTTTAGGCTGAACGCGCTCAAGAATTACTGGTCTGATGATCAATACAAAGGGATCAACAGCCAGTGGATCGAACCAGCTAGTGGCCAGCGGTTCGAAGTACAGTTTCATACGCGCATCAGCTTCGAGGCAAAGGAGATTACGCACCGGGCCTATGAACGGCTCCGTGCAGAGCAGCAGCCGGATGAATTCGAGCAGATGGTGCTAGAAGCCTTCCAGAAGAAAGTAACTTCTGAGGTACCAGTTCCGCCCGGAGCGGCCGATATTCCCGAATATCTGAAGAGAGGCACAGATGCCAGATAAGGTCATGTACTATGCCGTCGTTGATGAGCTGAGTAGCCGTGAGCAGCCAGCGGGTGTGTTCCGGCGCACCTACACCGAGGCTGGCGGCAAGCGCGATGAAGCATTTACTCGGAATCTCGCCTGGGAGTTCAGCCCATCGCTCCTCTCCGCGGAGCGAGGCGACCTGCAGAACGAGTTCGTCGAGATCACCGAGGACGAGGCAAACCAGATCGTGGACCGTATCCGGGCCACAGTCACCGGCGCGAACAGCAGCTAGAACG
>Ga0187819_10000506_pt1 | contig 19489 bp, 12 predicted proteins | sample NC_wetland_sal_i_15_FD_132411 | JGI IMG/M metagenome (GOLD analysis project Ga0187819, IMG submission 132411) | Wetland sediment microbial communities from Neuse River Estuary, North Carolina, USA - SO4_4 | ecosystem: Environmental > Aquatic > Freshwater > Wetlands > Sediment | place: USA...
CGCTGAGGGGTTTCGTCATTCATTGCACGTCATGTGACACTTACAATGAAGTACCCATTTGATCCCGCTTAGTGAGGTGACCCTCTGAAGGTGGTCCAAAGCAAGCGGACATGAGAATTGAGACAATCACGGTGACGGGAGGTGTCAGGCAGATACGTCTTCAACATGCAGCTAACTATAAGTGAGAACAGGTCTCAATACGTTGGGAGTTAGAGACGACCCTCAGCACGCATTCTGCGCTCTAGCTCACGCTTTTCCTCGTCGGTATAGACGCGGCATGCACCATGCGAACTCCATGGCAACTGCCGATGGTAGGTTCGGAGTCGGGTACTCTGGTAGCCACCATATCTGTTATTAGGAAAACCCCTCAGTTCTGCAGGGTAGTGCAATAGGGTCTTCTTCTTATGGTCCCGAAGAACGCAACTCGACTTATGAACAATTCTGAACTGATTCTCGTGTCGCGCATAAAACGGCCGATCGGGCCCTGCGCAGAGTCACCGGTAGAGGATCGGGCACAACGCGCCCGCGCCGAACGAAGAAAAAGTGGGCAACTTATGAAGGAATGTCGGACTGCGCCCGCGTTGCATCGGCGTCATGTAGATCAGGGACTCTTCGCACCGTTTTGGCTTGCCGAACCGTGGTCGCCCGCGGGTTTGCCGGCACCGGAAGGCGGCGCGCCCAGCTCCTCGCGAAACCGGTTGATGATGGGGTAGCGCCGGTCGCGCCCGAAGTTCTTGGCCGAGATCTTCACGCCTGGCGGTGCCTGGCGCCGCTTGTACTCGGCGAGGTAGAGCATCCGCTCCACCTTCTTCACCGTCTCGGGCGGATGCCCGCGCGCGACGATGTCCGGCACGGGCATCTCCTTCTCGACAAGACAGGCGAGGATGTCGTCGAGGACCGGGTAGGGCGGCAGCGAGTCCTGGTCGGTCTGGTTGGCACGCAGCTCGGCCGTGGGCACCTTCGTGAGGATCGCTTCGGGGATGACGACCCCCGAAGGCCCGAGGCCCCCCTTGGGCACGTGCGCGTTGCGCCAGCGGGCGAGCCGATAGACCTCCATCTTGTAGAGGTCCTTGATCGGATTGAACCCGCCGTTCATGTCGCCGTAGAGCGTCGCGTAGCCGACCGACATCTCCGACTTGTTGCCCGTGGTCACGACCATGCCGCCGAACTTGTTTGACAGTGCCATCAGAACGATGCCCCGTGCGCGCGCTTGGATGTTCTCCTCGGTCGTATCGGGCGTGGTCCCAGCGAGCGCCGGCTCGAGCGCCTTCATTATGCCCGCGACCGCCGGCTCGATCGGCAGCGTGTCGTAGCGCAGCTTGAGCCCCTCGGCGCAGCGGGACGCATCGCGCACGCTCTCGTTGGAGGTGTAACGATAGGGCATCATGACGGCGTGCACGCGCTTCGGCCCCAGCGCATCGACCGCCATCGCGGCGACCAGCGCGCTATCGATGCCGCCCGAGAGCCCGAGGACGACGCCCGGAAACCCATTCTTCTCCACGTAGTCGCGCAAGCCGAACGTGCACGCGTGGTAGGCCGCCGCGTCTCCCTCTTCGAGGCGCGCCAGCGCGCCTTGCTCGCAGACCCAGCCTTTGGCCGTCCTCTTCCAGTGGGTAACGGCGACCGTCTCCTCCCAGGCGGGAAGCTGCACGGCGAGGCCGCGGTCGGCATTGAGCACGAACGAGGCGCCGTCGAAGACGAGCTCGTCCTGGCCGCCCACCTGGTTGAGATAGGCGAGCGGCAGGCCAGTCTCGGTGACACGCGCCACGGCGATGTTCATGCGCACGTCGGGCTTGGTCCAGTCGAAGGGCGAGCCATTGGGGGTGATGAGAATCTCCGCGCCGCACTCGGCGAGGCACTCGGCGACGTCGGGCGCCCAGATGTCCTCGCAGATCGGCACACCGAGGCGGATGCCGCGGAAGTTGATCGGCCCCGGCATCGGCCCCGGTGCGAACACGCGCTTCTCGTCGAACACGCCGTAGTTCGGCAGGTCGACCTTGAAGCGCACGGCGGCGACCTTGCCCCCATCCAGCAACACGACCGCGTTGTAGACCTTGCCGCCCTCGGGCCACACGGTGCCGGTGAGCACGGCGGGGCCGGCCCCGAGCTGGGCGGCGAGCGCTTCAACGCGCTGGCGCGCGGCGGCCTGGAAGGCCGGCTTCAGCACCAGATCCTCAGGCGGGTAGCCCGTCACGAACAGCTCGGGGAAGACGATGAGGTCCGCGTCCGCCGCGCGGCCGCGCATTGCGCGCAGCTTGGCAAGGTTGCCCTCGAGGTCGCCGACGACCGGATTCGCTTGGGCGAGCGCGATCTTCAAGCGCGTTGCGGGGGTTTGCGACATGCACGGACCTTAAGCCGCCGTCTTCTTCCCCTCCCCGGTGGAGAGGTAGCGTGAGCTCACGCCACGACGGGAATCGGGTGCGACAGCCCCTCGCGCTCTTGCTTTAGCCGTTCGGCAATCAGGAATGCGAGCTCGAGCGCCTGCTCAGCATTGAGGCGGGGATCGCACAGCGTGTCGTAGCGGTCCTTGAGCTGCGCTTCCGAGATGTTGGCGGAGGCGCCACCCGTGCATTCGGTGACCGGCGAGCCGGTCATCTCCACGTGGATGCCGCCGGCGACGGAGCCCTCGGCCCGATGCACATCGAAGAACGACTCTGCCTCCTTGAGGATGCGGTCGAAGGGCCGTGTCTTGTAGCCGTTGGCCGCGGCGACCGTGTTGGCGTGCATGGGATCGCACGACCACACGACGGTGCGGCCTTCCTTTTCCACAGTGCGGATGAGCTTCGGCAGGTGCTTGTCGACCTTGTCGGCGCCGAAGCGGCAGATGAGCGTCAGCCGGCCGGGTTCATCCGACGGGTTCAGGATATCGATGAGCCGTATGAGCCCATCCGGCTCGAGGGTCGGTCCGCACTTGACGCCGACCGGGTTCTTTATGCCGCGCAGAAACTCCACATGCGCATGATCGGGCTGGCGCGTGCGGTCGCCGATCCACAGCATGTGGCCCGAGGTCGCGTACCAGTTGTGGGTGCCGCCGGCCTCGTCACGGCGCACGAGCGCCTGCTCGTAGCCGAGCAGGAGGCTTTCGTGGCTCGTGTAGAACGACGTGCGCCCCAGCGCCGGCACCGTCTCAGCCGTCACGCCGCATGAACTCATGAAGCGCAACGCGGTTTGAATCTGTTCGCCCATATCCCGGTATTTCTTGCCGAAGGTCGACTTCTGCTCGAAATCGAGGAGCCAGCGCAGCACATTGTCGAGGCTGGCGTAGCCGCCTTCGGAGAAGGCGCGCAGCAGATTGAGCGTCGCCGCCGACTGGCGGTAGGCCTCGAGCTGACGGTGCGGATCGGGAATGCGGCTCGCCGCGGTGAAGCCCTCGCCGTTGATGATGTCGCCGCGGTAGCTCGGAAGCTCCTCGTTGCCCCGGCGCTCGGTCGGCGAAGACCGCGGCTTAGCGAACTGGCCGGCGATGCGCCCGACCTTCACGACGGGAGAGCCGCCGGCATAGGTCAGAACCACCGCCATCTGCAAGAAGACGCGGAACAGCTCGCGGATGTGGTTGGCGCCGTGCTCGTTGAAGCTTTCCGCGCAGTCGCCCCCCTGCAGCAGGAAGGCGTCGCCGGCCGCCACGTCGGCAAGCGCCCGCTTCAGCTTGTCGGCCTCACCCGCAAACACCAGCGGCGGATAGGACGCGATTTTAGCCTCGACCTCGGCGAGCGCCGCCTTGTCGGGGTACTCGGGCACCTGCACGATCGGCTTTCCCCGCCAGCTGTCGGGGGACCAGGCTGCAGCCATTTCCTCAACTCTCCTTCTGCGGCCGCCCCGCCTGCGAAACGCTTATAGAAGGGGGCCGCCACCCGGGAATTCCGGGCCTCATATTCAAAGGCATTATGCCATTTGTCACGGCTTATAGGCTACCCTTCGGGCGGAGGCCAGCGGGCCGGACTTAACTCGAGTTGCCCTCAAGTTGCATGCGCGAAATAGTGCTGCCGGCATCGATTTTCGAGACCGCGGCGTTGGCTCCCCGACAACCGACGCTAGCGGAGCCATGCGCGTGAAAGAGCCAACGTTCACGTTCGGGATTGAGGAGGAATACCACCTCGTCGACCTCAAGACGCGCGGCTTCGCGCCGGCACCCGCGGCGCTGCTGGAGGCCTGTGAGAGCCTGCTCGGCAAGCGGGTCGCGCCGGAATTCTTCCGCTCCCAGATCGAGGTCGGGACCAGCGTCTGCCGCGATTTCGGGGTGGCGCGCCAGGAACTCGCGCACCTGCGGCGCACCATCGCCGAGAACGCACGCCAGTTCGGGCTCGCCCCGATCGCCGCCTCCACGCACCCCTTCGCCGACCGCTCCACACTCGAGACGACGCCAAAGGCCCGCTATCAGGCGCTCGCCCGCGACTTCGCAGGCATCGGCCGCCGCCTCGCTATCTGCGGCATGCACGTCCACGTCGGCATCGAGGACGAGGAGCTGCGCATCGACCTCATGAACCAGGCGCGCTATTTCCTGCCCCACCTTTTGATGCTGTCGACATCATCGCCGTTCTGGCAGGGGGAGGATACCGGCCTCAAGAGCTACCGCCTCGCCGTCTTCCACGAGCTGCCGCGCACGGGCCTCCCCCAGCGCTTCGAGAGCTACGGCGAGTTCCTGCGCACCGTCGACGTGCTGGTGCGCAACGGCGTCATCGAGGACGCCACCAAGATCTGGTGGGACCTGCGCCCGTCCGTGCGCTTCCCCACGCTCGAGATGCGGGTCACCGACATCTGCACACGCATCGAGGACGCGCTCTCGGTCGCGGCGATCTACGTCTGCATCCTGCGCATGCTCTACCGGCTGCGCCGTTCCAACCACAAATGGCGCTCCTATCCCTCGTTCCTCATCGAGGAGAACCGCTGGCGCGCGCAGCGCTACGGCGTGCGCGACCGGTTGTTCGACTTCGGCAAGGGCGAGCTCGTGCCGTTCGCAGCGCTCATCGACGAGCTGCTCGATCTGATCGCCGAGGATGCGGCCGTACTCGGATGCGAGCGGGAAGCGAAGAACGCGCTCGTCATCGCGACGGGGGGCACCAGCGCCGACCGGCAGGTCCAGTGCTACGAGGGCCTCTTGGCGCAGGGTGCAGCACCCGAGGACGCCTTGAAGGGCGTCGTCGATCAGCTCATCGCCGAGACCATCGCCGGCACCTGAGCGGGCTATAGCCCCGCTGCCATCCCGCCATCGACAGCGAGCTCGGCCCCGGTGATGAACGAGGACTCGTCGGAGACAAAGAACAGCGCCGCCTGCGCCACGTCGTCTGCCGTGCCGAAGCGTTTGAGCGGCGTCTGCTCCAGCAGCGCCTCGGAGAACGCAGGCACGCGCAGCACGCGCTCGGTCAGCGCCGTCTCGATGAAGCCCGGCGCCAGCGCGTTGACGCGGATCCCGAACGGCGCGTACTCGACCGCGAGCCCGCGTGTCAGCGCCGAGATGGCGCCCTTGGTAGCGCCGTAGGCGGCGAGCGTGCGCATGCCGCGGTGGCCCATGATGGAGGCGAGGTTTACCAGCGACGCGCGCCCCGACGCCTTCATCAACGGGAAGGCGTCGCGCGCGATGCGCACGATGCCGTCGAGGTTCACCTCGCGCAGGCGCACCCAGTCGGCGTCCGACAGATTGCGGAAATCCGAGCGTATGTTGATGCCGGCATTGTTGACGACGGCATCGAGCCGGCGGTGCTGCTGCTCGATCAGCCGCATCAGCGCCGTCACGTCCTGCCCGCGCGAAACATCAGCCGTCACCGCGGTCGCCGAGTGCCCCCGCGCGGCGACCTCCGCCGCGGCCTTGGCGGCGCCGTCCCCGTCGACGTCGGTGATGTAGACGTGCGCGCCTTCGGCCGCAAACAGCTTGGCGCACGCGAGCCCGATGCCGGCAGCCGAGCCCGTCACGAGCGCAATCTTGTCCTTGAGCCGCATTTGCCGCCTCCCGAGCGAAACGCCGCGACGTAGCACCGGGAGAGGCGGGTTTCAACTTTGGCGGGCTCCGCACCGATGGAGGCCACTTCTTTTCCTCTCCCCCTTGAGGGGGAGGACGATGCGCCAGAGCGTTGGCGCGTCAGGTGGGGGGTGATCGACGAGCCGTTCGGAAGGCTTTACCACCCCCACCCCCATCAAGGGGGAGGGAGAGAAGTGGGATAACGGCTATCCCGCCGCCTCGGTGGGCGCCATCCACTTCTCACGCAACGTCACGAACTCTTCCGCGGCCGTAGGATGCAGCGCCATGGTGGCGTCGAAGTCGGCCTTGGTTGCGCCGAGCCGCAGGGCGATCGCCGCCATCTGGATGATCTCGGCGGCGCAGTCACCCATCATGTGGCAGCCCACGACCTTGTCGCTTTTCCCATCGACAATCAGCTTCGTCAGCACCTTCTCCTCCCGGCCCGACAGCGTGGCCTTCAAGGGGCGGAAAGCGGCCTTGTAGACGTGGACGTCGCCGCAACGTTCACGCGCTTCATGCTCCGGCAAGCCGACGCTCGCCAATTCCGGCGTTGAGAACACGGCCGTAGGGATCATGGTGTGCTCGACCATGCGCGGCTTGCCGCCGAACTCAGTGTCGGCGAAAGCGTGACCCTCGCGGATGGCGACCGGCGTCAGGGCTACGCGGTCGGTCACGTCGCCGACGGCGAAGATGCTGTCCATGGAGGATTTCGAATATTCGTTGACGACGACGTGGCCGTTCCAGCCGAGCTCGACGCCGACCTTGTCGAGGCCGAGCCCGGCGGTGTTGGGCGCGCGGCCGACGGCGAACATGATCTCGTCGGCGGTCAGCGTGGCACCGTTTGAAAGATGGCCCACGAGCCCGCCGGCCGTCTTCTCGATGCGCGTGAACACTTGGCCGGTGAGGATGCGGATGCCCTGCTTCGTGTAGGCTTCGGTGAGGCGATCGCGGAGATCCTCGTCGAACCCGCGCAAGATCTTGTCGCCGCGATGGACGATCGTCGTCTCCGCGCCCAGGTGCGCGAAGATGCCGGCGAACTCGACCGCGACGTACCCGCCCCCGGCGATGATGATGCGCTCCGGCAGCCGCTTGAGGTCGAAGGCTTGGTTCGACGTGATGACGTGCTCGATGCCGGGGATGGGTTTGCCCAGCATCGGCGCCCCGCCCGTGGCGATAAGGATCTTGCCCGCGGTCAGCGTGCGGCCGGATTTGGGGAGCTCGACCGAGTTGGGCCCGGTGACCGCGGCTCGCTCCTCGATGACCTCCACGCGCGCGGCGGCCAATCCGGAGCGGTATATTTTCTCGAGCCGCGCGATCTCCTTGTCCTTGGCCGCGATCAGGCTCGGCCAGTCGAACTTCGGTTCATCCATCCTCCAGCCGAAGCCGCGCGCGTCCTCGAAGTCGTCGGCAAAGCGGCTCGCATAGACGAGGATCTTCTTTGGCACGCAGCCGCGGATCACGCAGGTGCCGCCGATGCGATACTCCTCGGCGATGGCAACCTTGGCCCCGTAGCCGCCCGCGATGCGCGCCGCGCGCACGCCGCCCGAGCCGGCACCGATCACGAACAGGTCGTAGTCAGCCTTGTCCATGCCTTTTGGTTCCGCCGCGCGGGTTTAGACGCCGTCGTCCGAGCCGACGTAGCTGATGCCATCGGGGCCGCCCACGATGGCAAGGTCGGCAATCCCCAGGAACATGCCGTTCTCCACCACGCCGGGGATCAGCTTCAAGGCCTCGTCGAGATCCTCCGGCTCCTCGATGCGGCCGAAGGCGCAATCAAGGATGAAGTTGCCGCTGTCGGAAACGAACGGTGTGCCGCCGGTGCCCATGCGCAGCGTTATCTCACCCTCGCAACCCGCGTCCGCGGCAAGCGCGATGATCATGTTGCGCGTTGCCGTCAGGCCGAAGCGCACGACCTCCAGGGGCAACGGATAGGCGCCGAGCGTCGCAACCCGCTTAGAGGCATCCGCAATGACGATCATGCGCCCCGAGGCCGTCGCCACGATCTTTTCGCGCAGAAGCGCTCCGCCCCCGCCCTTGATCAGGCGCAGCTCCTCATCGAGCTCGTCGGCTCCGTCGACCGTCAGATCGAGGAACGGGGTCTCGTCGAGCGTGGTCATGGGAATGCCGAGCGCGGTCGCCTGCGCCTGCGTCGCCTCCGAGGTTGCTACGCACACCACGTCGAGGCCGGCGCGCACCTTCGGACCCAGCAGCTCCACGAATTTCGCCGCGGTGGAACCCGTGCCCAGCCCGAGCTTCATGCCGGGCTCGACGAACGTGAGTGCGCGCTCGGCCACCGCCAGCTTCAAGGCGTCTTTGCTCATGCTGAAGCTCCCCGCGCGGGACCGCTCCGCGACCGGGAGCGCATTATAGGTGGCGACGCTTGCCCCCTCCCGGCAGGGAGGGGGCCGCGAGCGCGAGCCCAAAGGGCCTCGTGGCTCACACCGCTTGGCCGCGCTACCGCAGTGCACGGCCAATGCGATATTCCGTGCTAAAGACCGCCCATCAACGTGTACTTGATTTCGACGAACTCATCGATGCCGTGGTGCGACCCCTCGCGCCCGACACCGCTCTCCTTGAATCCGCCGAACGGGGCGATCTCCGTCGAAGTGATCCCCTCGTTGACGCCGACAATACCATACTCGAGCGCTTCCGCCACGCGCCAGCAGCGGCCGATGTCGCGCGCGAAGAAGTAGGCGGCGAGCCCGAAGGGCGTATCGTTCGCCATGCGGATCGCCTCTGCCTCCGTCGAGAACTTGAACAGGGGCGCCACCGGCCCGAAGGTCTCCTCGCACGAGACCCGCATCTCAGGCGTCACGCCGGTCAGGACGGTGGGCTCGTAGAAGGTCCCCCCGAGGGCATGCGGCTTGCCGCCCATCACGACCTTGGCGCCCTTTTGCACGGCGTCCGCCACGTGCTCGCCGACCTTCCTGACTGCTTCCGCGTTGATGAGCGGCCCGACCGTGACGCCGGCTTCCGCGCCGGGGCCGACCTTGAGGCCCCGCACCGCCGCGGCGAGCTTCTCGGCGAAGGCGTCGTAGACCGTGTCCTGCACCAGAATGCGGTTGGCGCACACGCAGGTCTGCCCCGCGTTGCGGAATTTCGAGGCCATGGCGCCGGCGACCGCGTTGTCAAGATCGGCGTCGTCGAACACGATGAACGGCGCGTTGCCGCCGAGCTCCATGCCGACGCGCTTCACGGTGCCGGCGGCCTGCGCCATGAGGATCTTGCCGACCTCGGTGGAGCCGGTGAACGTCACCATGCGCACGAGCGGGTTTGAGGTCATCGCCGCGCCGACCGGCACGGGGTTCTTGGCCGTGACCACGTTGAGCACGCCCTTCGGCAGCCCCGCGCGCTCGGCGAGCTCGGCCAGCGCCAAGGCCGAGAGCGGCGTGTCCTCGGCCGGCTTGACGACGACCGTGCAGCCGACGGCGAGCGCCGGCGCCACCTTGCGCGTGATCATGGCGCTCGGGAAGTTCCACGGCGTAATCGCGGCAACGACGCCGACCGGCTGTTTCATGATGACGATGCGCGCGTCCGCCTTGTGCGAGGGGATCGTCTCGCCGTAAATCCGCTTGGCCTCCTCGGCGAACAGCTCGACGAAGCCGGCGCCGTAGAGGATCTCGCCCTTAGCCTCGGCGAGCGGCTTGCCCTGCTCCTTGGTGAGCAGGAGCGCCAGCTCGTCGGCGTGCTCGACGATGAGCTCGTACCAGCGGCGCAAGATCCTGGAGCGGTCCTTGGCGAGCCGCGCCGCCCATGGCTTGAAGGCGCGATGCGCGGCCGCGATGGCGGCATTGGTCTCCTCCGCGCCGAGGTCGGGGACGCGGGCGATTTCCTCGCCCGTCGCCTTGTCGGTCACCGCCATTGCAGGCGTGCCGACCCAGGCCCCGTCGATGTAGGCCTGCGTTTTCAAAAGCGTGATGAGCTGCTTGTCCATGGTGTCACCGCGAGGGGGCCGCTTAAGGCGCGCTTGCGCTTTGTCTAAGGTGCGCGAGCCGTGGTTTCAAGCCACAGGGGCCCCGATGATGACATCGAGGAGCCCAGCAGTTAGCGTGCGCACCCGCCCAATGCTCAAAGCCTACCGGACCCATGCGCGACGCCACCATCGTCTTCGACCTCGACGGAACGCTCGTCGATACCGCCCCCGACCTAGTCGCTGCGACCAACCACGTGCTCGCCGACCTCGGCCTGCCGGGCATAAGCGAGCACGCGCTGCGGCCCCTCATCGGCCACGGCGCCCGCTTTATGGTCGAACATGCCATTGGACCCGACGCCGGCAAGCTCTCCGAGCACGAGCGCAAGCGGCTGCTCGACTTGTTCCTCGACTACTACGCGCGCAACATCGCCGTCGGCAGCCGCCCCTTCGAGGGCGCCGTCGCCGCGCTCGAGCGCTTCCGGGGCGCCGGCGCCAAGCTCGCCGTGTGCACCAACAAGACTGAGCGGATATCACGCGCGCTGCTGGAGGCGCTCGGGATGAGCGGCTTGTTCTCTGCGGTGGCGGGCCGCGACACGTTCCCCGTGTTCAAGCCGCACCCCGACCACCTGCTCGGAACCATCCGCCTCGCCGGCGGCGACAGCGAGCGCGCCGTCATGGTCGGCGACAGCCGCATCGACATCGCCGCGGCGAAGGCGGCGGGCGTGCCCGTCGTCGCGGTGACGTTCGGCTACACGGATACGCCGGTGCGCGAGCTCAGCCCCGACAGGGTCATCGATCACTACGACGAGCTGGAGCCCGCGATCGTCGCGCTGCTGGGCTGACCCTCAGGCGGAGGTGCCGCGCTCGCCCCGCGGCCACAGGCGCCGGCCCACCATGATCGTGGCGGGGAGGAACACGAGATCGGCAATCAGCGAGGCGAGCAACGTGAAACCGCACACGAGGCCGAAGGTGCGCAGCGACGGCAGGTCGGAGAACACGGTGACGCCGAGGCCGAAGGCGAGCACGATGGTCGTAAGAATGATCGCCGGTCCGACGAGAACGCGCGCGCGCCGTATGGCCAGCTCAGGCGCGTCGCCTGTGCGCTCCTCGAGCCGCAATCGGTTGAGGAAGTGGATGAGCGCATCGATGCCGAGGCCAAACACGACGAGGAGGGCGACCACGGAGGCAAACTCGAGCCCGTCGTCGTTGGCCCATAGCAGCGTCCCCGAAGCGACGACAGGGAACAGGCCCGGCAGCAGGCTGACCAGCGCCACGAACGGCGAGCGGAACGCCATGCCGAGCAGCACGCCGGCGAAGGCGACGCAGACCGGGATGCTCTCCTTCAACTGATCGATCATGCGGGCGCTGTTGCGCGCGGCGATCGCGGGCAACCCCGTCACCGAGATGCGGAAGTTCGGATAGGCCTTGCGGATCGGATCGAGCGAGCGGTCGATCTTCTCGACCACGGGCAGAATACGGCTGGAGTCGACATCGGGCAGGCGCCCGGTCACCAGCACGGCGTTCTCCTCCTTGGCGATGAAGCGCCGCACCAGGTGCTCGGGCAGGATGCCGACGAACTTCTGCACCGTCTCGATGCGGTCATCACCGGCCTCGTGCAGCCACCGCCGCAGGCTCTCGAGCGACCACACGTTGCCGAGCCCCGCCTCCTTCTCCAGCGCCTCGTGCACCTTGCCGATGACCTCGAGCGGGGTCGGCGAATAGAGCGGCGTACCGTCGCTCCACTCGATCATCACGTGCACGGGATTGGCGCCCGTGAGCTTCTGGTCGATGCGGCTCGTCGCGTCGAGCGCCTGCTCGCGGTCGGGCACCTGGTCGGCGAGGCGGTAGCGCGTGGGGAGCGCGATGAAGGCCGCGGTGAAGGCGGCAAACAATGCGATGCCGATTGCGGTGTAGAGGTAGGGGCGGTGCACCACGCGGTCGACGATCCAGCCGACGATGCCGCCGAGGCCGTCCATCAACGCATCGGCCGGTGTGCGGTCCTTGGCAAGCGTCTCCTCGTTGCGGATGAGCATGACGCCGAGGATCGGCAGCACCAGGATGACGGCGATGAAGGAGATGAGTACGGCGAGCGCTCCCGCCATGCCGAAAGTGCGGATGAGGCCCGATTCGGAGAACAGCAGCGCCAGGAACGCCAGCAGCGCGACGCCGTGCGCCAGCACGCAGGCGGGACCAACGATGCGCACGGCGAAGCGCACCGCTTGGTAGCGGTCGTCGCCCTCGCGCAACCTGATGCGGATCGCCGACACCATCTGCATGCTGTCGGCAAAGCCCATGACCATGATGAGCGGCGTCATCACGTTGAGGAAGAGATTGAGCTTGAAGCCCATCCAGCCGAGCAGGCCCAGCGACCACGTGACCGCGAGCACGGGGGGGAGCGCGGCGACCAGCATCAGCGAGAGGCGGCGGAAGAAGACGACGGCGATCAGTGCGCCGAACAGCAGCCCTAGGCCGTTGTAGAGGATCTGGTCGCGCTCCACCGCGTTGCGGATCTCGAGCTGCATCACCGGCGCGCCGGTCATCTTGGCCGTCAGGCCGGAGCCGGAGAGGATATCGTGCACGCTCTTGTTGATCTCGCCGATGACGACGCGCGAGGTCTTCTCGCGCACGACCTCGCGGTCGAGCGCGATGATGATCATGGCGAGCTGGCCGTCGTCGGAGAGGAACTTGCCCTTGACGATGTCGTTGGTCTTCAACGCATCGATCATCGCGTCGAAGGCAGGGCCGTCCTCGGGCAGCTCATCCGGTACGATGGGTGCCGCATAGCCGGTGGCATCCGGTTTGCCGCGCGCCGACAGCATCGACACGAGTCCGGAGACGCCGTCGACGAGCTGCAGCTCCGTCGTCAGGTTGGCGAAGGTTTCGAGCCCCTTGCGCTGCAAGAGGTCCTTGCCCTCAACCACGACCAGCACGTCGTACTCGCTGGAGGGAAAGCGGCGGTCGATCGCCTCGTAGCGGTGGAACTCCTCGGTGTTGGTGCGGAACAGCTCCGACAGCGAGTCGTCGACCTGTAGCTTGGCGACGCCCATGGCGCCGAGGATGGTGGCGATGACGACGAGCACGGCCATCACATAGGGTGCGCGCAAGGCGATGAGCCCCAGCTTCTCCAGGCCGAACGAGAACACGAACGATCGGCCCGGCTCCTCAGCGCTCCCCATAGCTCCCCCGTCGGCACTCGTTCGGGCAGCTTCGCGAGCGGCCGGCCGATGCGTTCATTAGACATGCGCGAGCCCGCAAATCCGCGTCGGAATCGGGCTCGACCGACGGATCGTCGCATTTGCCGCAGTTCTCACGCAAGGGGATCAAGGGAATGCGAACGCGTCCCATTGTGGCCGCAACGCCCGCGATCCTTGCCGCCTCCAGAGGCGCCCCCCAACGTGGCCACCGCGGCAATAAAAATAAGCGTCACCCTGATGCCGAAGCGCCCCATGCCCCCGAGCCTCATCCCCACCCTCGGCAAGGCCGCCGCGGGGGCGGTCGCCGGCGCCCTGTGCCTTTTGGGTCTGACCGCAATCTTCGCGCTCGGACAGCCGGCACCGGCGGAGGCAAGCCTCCAGCAGGCCCCCAACAGCCGCGTCGTGCTCGACCTGCCGCCTGGCTACGCGCCCTCGCCTTTGTTCTCAGGCTTCCAGGACGACGCCCGCGGGGTCTCCTTCGTGATCCTCGAGGCGCCCGCTTCCGAGTACGACAAGATGGCGCAGGGTTTCACGGCCGAGGAGCTAGCCAAACGCGGGATCACGGATGCGAAGGCGGCCAAGCTCCCGCGGAGGGATGAGCACGTCTTCATGCGCGCGCGCCAGAAGTCGGCGGCCGGCACCTATCAGAAATACTTCGTGCTGTTCCGCACCAAGGACCAGACCGTGCTCGTGTCGGTCAACGTGCCCGCGTCTGCCATCGCCGACGGCAGCGTCAGGCGCGAGGAGATCGAGAAGGTCCTGGCGACCGCCACGACCGTGGGGCGGCCGGCGATGCGCGATCTCTTCACGCTTTCCTATCTTGGCCCCTTCAAGGAGGCGGGCACCCTAGTCGGCACCAGCAAGGTCTATACGCTCGACGGGCGGCTCGAGCCTGAGCGCGCCGGCGTAACCCGCTCCGCCTTCATGGTCGCGCCCTCGCTCGACAAGCGGGCCGTCGTAGAGCCGAAGAAGGAGTCGGTGGCGCTGCTCGCGACGCTCTCGGGCTACCGGAACATCAAGACGGAGGAGCCGCGCGACATCGCGATCGGCGGGATGCCGGCGGTGGAGACGTGGGCCAGCGCCATCGACGAGGACGACAATACGCCCGTGCGCCTCTATCAGGCGATGGTGCTCGGCAAGGATGGCGGCTATTTCCGGCTCATCGGCATTGCGACGCCTAGCGATGCGGAGCGACTAAACGCCGAGTTCCCGAGGATCGCCGGCAGCTTCGCGCTGGTGCCTTGAGGGGCTTGCTTGACAGGGCCCGCCGCGCGCTCGCATAAGGGCCACTCACAGCGCACGGCGGGCGGTTAGCTCAGCGGTAGAGCACACGCTTCACACGCGTGGGGTCATAGGTTCAATCCCTATACCGCCCACCAGATTTGCCCCCCTGAGCCCGACGCAGCAGCAAAGAGCGATCCCAGTGTGAGGCCGCAAACCCAACCCTTACGGGCAGTTTGATTGGCGCGGTGCCAAATGAGGCGGGAAATCGAGTGTTCGCGCACCACACGTCGCCAAATCCGCTGTTCTAAACCTCTGTTAGCCCTCATTCTTATTGAACGCCCCCAAGGCCTGGCTTAGCATTACTTGGGGGAGGGCACTAACTCTGTGCGTGGGGAGCGCGCGCAGATGGGTCAGATGGGTTTGACGCAGGAGACTGGTCATCCCGTCTTGGTTGAGCTTCCGCGTATTGCTCTGGCCAAGACTGTGCCTCCTGCTGTCCGCAAGTTCGCGGTTCAGAGACCGGGGCTGCTTCGGTTCCTCGACAGTGCTGCTGCGCGTCGCCTAGTCCTGATCGGAGCTCCTGCCGGCTACGGAAAATCGACGCTCGCCGCGGAATGGTGCCAACGCCTTCGCGACTCGGGCGCCATCGTGGCGTGGCTCAGCCTCGATGCCGACGACAACGAGCCGAGCGCGTTTGCTTATCATCTCGCGCGCGCCATCGAGAGCGCCGCTCCCAGCCTCGGCCGCGAGGCGATCGAGCTGCTGCAAGCGTCGAGCCTGATCCCTGGACGCAACATCATCTCATCGCTGCTCAACGCGGTGTCGGAGATCGATTCCGAGACGTACTTATTCCTCGAGGACTTCCACGTCGTCTCCGATCGGCGGTGCCAGGAGCTGATGACGCTCTTCTTGCGCTACGCGCCCTCGAACCTGCATCTGGTGCTCGTGTCGCGGAGCGAACCTCGCTTCTCGCTGTCGCGCCTCCGCCTCGACGATGAGCTCGTAGAGGTGGACGTTTCGCTCTTGAAGTTCACGCTACAGGAAACGAGGGACTTCCTCGGCGAAGCCCTCTTTAGCCGGCTCGGTTCAACAGGCGTCGCCAAGCTGCATTCGGCGACGGAGGGCTGGCCAGCCGCCCTGCAGCTGGCGCGGATATCGCTGATCAACTCGCCCAATCCGCTCGCCCACGTGGGCACCATCTCGGGCACGACGCGTACGATCTCGGAATATTTCGAAGACACGCTCGCTACCGAGCCCGAGCCCGTCGTCGACTTCCTGCTGAAGACGTCCATTCTCGACCAGATGAACGGCTCCTTGTGCAGCGCGGTTGCCGGCGCGCCCGACGGCGCCTCGATGTTGGAGACCCTGGAGCGCGATCAGTTCCTGCTCGTTCCGCTGGACGAGCATGGAAGCTGGTATCGGTATCACCATCTGCTGCGCGGTTTTCTCTTGGATCGGCTGCGCGCCAAGATGCCCGACCAGCTCCCCGATATCTATCGCCGGGCCTATCGCTGGTATAGCGCGCGCGAACTCTGGAGCGAGGCGGTTCAGTACGCGATTGCAGCCGAGGACTACCCGCTTGCGCTCGAGTACATCGAAAACTGCGCCATGGTCCTGGTGGCGAAAGGCGACCTGCTGACCCTGCTCAGCTGGGAACGGCAGCTCCCGAAAGAACTGATGAGCTGTCAGCTCGAGGTGAAGCTGGCTCTTGCCTGGGGTATGAGCCTCGTCATGCGCTTCAAGGAGGCAGACGCCCTGATATCGCAAGTCGAGGGTGGAACCGACGAAAGCCCTGGCAGCGACCTGTGGTGGAGGTGCCGTGCGGCGCGCGCGGTATTTTGTGCTCTCGCTGACAATAGCGCACGGGGCCGGGACCTCGCCTTGGAATGCCTCGCCGGGCACAAGTTCGATGCCTTCAATTTCAACGCCCTTTGCAACGTAACACGCTATGCCTACCTGAAATCGGGCGACTGGACTGCGTTTTATGACGTGCCGCGCCCGGACGCTTCCGCCGGGGAGGCCTCATACGTGCTCCCGGAAAACTACCGGCTCTGCCTTTATGGGCTCGCCGCCGTCAAGCAGCTGAAATTCGACGAGGCGTTCGAGTTCTACGCTGCGGCGCGGGAGCTCGCCGAAAAGTACGTGGGCACGAAGTCCGTCTCGGCATCCATGGTCACAGGCCTGATCGCGCGGTTGCAATACGAGCGCGGTGACGTGGCGGGCGGTGAAGTCGCCGTGCTCGACGCCCTCGACCTCATCGAAGCTACCGCGTTCCACGAAAGTTTCCGCAACGCGTACTTCGTGCTCGTCCGCGCAGCAGCTCTTCGTGGCGATCGCGTCAGAGCCATGAGCCTGCTCAATCGCGCCGAAAGGTTGAGTTGGGAGCGCGGATGGGGAGTGGTGATCGCCATGCTCCTGGTGGAGCGCACGCGCGTGCTCCTGGCTGAGGGCAATATCAGCGAAGCTCGGGCCCTGCTGCCAGCCTTCGAGGAGCTTCACGCAAAGCACCCCGCGGACACCTCATGCTCAAGCACCCCCATTCGCACTTGGAATATGGTGAGCAGGGGGTTGATCGACGCGGCTTCGGGAAATCTGGAGGAGGCGGTTGTTTCGCTGAACGCAGCGTTCGAGGGCCTTCTCACCACGGACGACCGGTTCATCGCGCTGAGGGTCGGGATCGATCTCGCCGTGCTGCACGCCCGCGTGGGATCCTCGACGAAGGCCCATGAGCTTCTCAGGCGGCTCATGGCGTGGGGGGCGGAGGCAAATATGCCGGGCTTTGTTCTCGATCATGACCGGCGCATCGTGCCGATCTTGCTGAAGGCCAGAGACGCCGGCGTGTTCGATGCGAATGCGGACGCGGTCAAGTTTGTCAATAAACTGCTCGAGCAACTGCGCGAGCGCACGCGCTCGGCGAGCAGACCCGCCGCGGAGCGTTCGCGCGAGGAGCTGACGGCGCGTGAGCGCTCAATCGTGGAATTCATTGCCAAAGGGCGGTCCAACAAGGAGATCGCCCGGGAGCTCGGTGTCGCACCAGAGACAATCAAAACGCACATGAAGCGCATTTTTCAGAAGCTGTCGGCCGAATCGCGCGCGCAGGCCGTCGTCCGGGCCCAAAGCCTCGGCTTGCTGAAATCGGGCCCGGCTCAGGCCGCTTTGTAGGCGCCAGCGAGCTTGGGCACACGCGCCTGCCTTGTTGGCACGTAGGCTGCGTTCCCGTCCGCAGCCGGATAGTGCATTCCGTCGGCAAGGGCTTCGAGCCCGGCAATGTCACGCAGCCGCAGGCCCTCGGCCGTGGCTTTGATCAATCCGCGACGCTCGAGCTCGAGGAGAATCGCCGTCAGTTCATCGAGGCTGAGCCGCAGCAGATCGGCGATCACGCCGCACCGCCAGGAGTCCTCGATGAGATCTGGGGCGCGGCCCTGCTGAATATTGGTGCGCGCCGATGTGACGAGCAGCGCTGCCACGCGCTCGGCCGGCTGGCGTTGCCCTGCCCCCCGCAACTCTTCGCGGCGAATCTCGAACTCGCGCTCGATGGCCGCGGCGAGCTTCCCCTTAGCCTTGGCGTCATTCCGAATGACTTCGGCAGCGGCGTCGAGGGTCAGGCTTGTCACCGATGTGTCCAGCAGCGCCCGGGCATTGAGACAATGCTTCTCCAGGAATCCAAGGCCAACGAAGTCGCCCGGGAACAGAAACTCGACAACCGACTTGCGATCCGTTCGGCCGCTCTCATAGAGGCAGATGGATCCGCTCTCCACGCGGAACACGTGCGTCCGCAAATCGCCCGTCCGGAAGAGGAACTCACTGGCGCGAACGGCGCGGATCGCGCCATCAGCCGCGGCGGCGGCCACATCACCCGGCGCATCCAAATCATCCAAAAAGGACGGCTCAATCCGGGATGCGGCGCCACCCGCCCGCGAGTCCTCGGCGACACCGGCAATAGACAGCCAAGCCATTGGATTTCCCCGAACGCAAAACCACTACGCGGCCCAACAATCCATCGCCGCCATACTGCGTTTCTAACCAGGGGATCGGCGAAGATCTGTCCCCTGAATGGGGGACATCGCCCGCGAATAGAGGGTGCGACAGGTTTCCACCCTTCGTCCAGCGCGGCCTTGATCAGAGCTTGCGACGTTTTCACCCGCCGAGTTGCCGATCCCCCATTCGGGGGACTGCACGCCACCCTTATGCGCGATATTGTCCTCGAAGGTCCGGCGCCTCGTTTGTTACTCAACGGACCGCCCCCTGGTTTTGTGGAACAGTGTCATGCTTTTGAAGTCACTCGCCGTGTCGGTGGCTGCGGCCTTGCTCGGCCCGGCGCTGGGTGTTGCAATGTTCTTCCTGGCGAACAGCAACTCCGCCAGCAGTCAGCCGCTCTCAAACTCACCCGATCAAGCGCTGGGGCAAACAGCGCAGTCGGCCCAGCGCGAGGTTATCCGATCGTTTGCGCCGTCCGAAACTTGGTACGGCTCGAGCGCGCAAGTGGCGGCGGATGTCCCGGGAGAGCTCGGCGCTTGGCAGACTGTTGTCAGGTGCCCAGACGGGCAAGCGCTCTCAGAGGATGGCCGCTGCCGGTCGACCAGCTCGCAACCCCAAACCTAAAGCCAACGGCGCGTATGCCATGAGAGTGCGACCCATCAATCGCTGTGCGGGAGTGATCGCTTACGTCCTTGCGATAGGCGGCACCGGTCTGCTGACTCTGAAGCTGTCGTCGGTCTTGGCCACGCAAGCCATCGCTCTCACACAGCCGTATTTCTTGGACAATTGCCCGTGCCTGCCCTCGCTCATCGAGCAAAGGCGGATGGCGGCGGAGTTTGCTGTACCCCCTATGGTTGATGGGGCTAAGGAACGCGTGGCAGCATTAGAGGCGCCTTCGATCTCGGTTGATGTCCTTGCGGCCCAGATGGATCTTGCCGAGACACAAGAATGGGATGGGCCATTACCGGCGCGCGTTCTGCAGCCGTCACGTCCGAATGAATGATCAATAGGTGACGAGAGTTGTTCGTCGAAAGTATCGCTTGCGTCGCGTCGGGGGCTGGCGTCGCGGGGCATGGCGTTCCCCGTTGATCGTCGCCAAGAGATCAGTCCTCCGCCGCAAACAGGTAGCTTGCGCGCACCATGACCGCCGAGATGGTGGCGTCGCCGGTGACTGCGGACGGAGTGCTGTCGATGGTGAGGCCCGCGTCGCACAGCGGGCAGGAGCTC
>Ga0187819_10000508_pt1 | contig 19476 bp, 15 predicted proteins | sample NC_wetland_sal_i_15_FD_132411 | JGI IMG/M metagenome (GOLD analysis project Ga0187819, IMG submission 132411) | Wetland sediment microbial communities from Neuse River Estuary, North Carolina, USA - SO4_4 | ecosystem: Environmental > Aquatic > Freshwater > Wetlands > Sediment | place: USA...
GCGAACACCGGGCCGAGCCCCATTTCTTCGGGCTTATATCCAGCGGTCGCGAAAGAAACGTAGCGCGCCAGCGGTTTAATGCCAAGGGCTTTTGCGCGCTCGGCGGACATGACCACCGCGGCGGCCGCGCCGTCGGACATCTGTGAGGAGTTGCCTGCCGTAACCGTGCCCTTGAGGTGGAATGCGGGCTTGAGTGAGAGCAGGGCTTCGAGGGATGTATCGGCGCGCGGGCCTTCGTCGGTCTTGAAGATGATCTCCTGCCGCTTCGGCTTCGAGCCGTTTGGTGTGGTGAAGCTGACCGGCACGGGGACAGTTTCGTCGGCGAACTTGCCCGCCTGAATCGCAGCGATTGCCTTCTGGTGGCTGCGCAGCGAGAATCCGTCGGCCGCTTCGCGCGTGATGCCAAAGCGCTGGGCCACGCGCTCGGCCGTGAGGCCCATGGAAAGATACGCGTCCGGATAATGGTCCACCAGCCACGGGTTGGGCGAGATTTTGTGACCGCCCATGGGGATCATGGACATCGACTCGGTGCCGCCGGCGACGATGACCTCGGCGCCCCCGCTGCCAATGCGCTCAGCCGCAAGCGCGATCGCCTGCAGTCCGGAAGAACAGAATCGGTTGATGGTGAGCGCCGAGATCTCGACGGGCAGACCGGCCCGCAACGAGGCGATGCGGGCTACGTTCATGCCCTGCTCGGCTTCGGGCATGGCGCAGCCCAGGATGACGTCTTCGATCTCTTTTGGATCGAGTCGGGGCACGCGGTCGAGCGCGCCCTTGATCGCGACCGCGGCAAGTTCGTCAGGACGGGTGGCGCGGAGCGTGCCTTTAAAAGCGCGTCCCACGGGAGTGCGGACGGAAGCGACAAGCACTACTTCTTTCATGAGAACTCCAGTAATTAGAACTTAGCAACCAGCATTCATCTGATCTGAGTTTAATTCAATTGCCGCAGGGCTAAAGCCCGCATTTTTCCTAAGCTCTAGTGGCGCGGCTGAAGAGGAGGCGGAAAAACTTGCCTTTGTGACCTCAGGAGCTAAAGCGCGTAATGAATAAGAAAGCAGTTATCGCAGCGCTGAAGCGCTGCGCCACCCAAAATCAGAGTTTTTCCGCACGTCATGAAGCCGTGCCCCTCCCAAGAAACTGTACATGAAACCCGCCCTACCCTTGGTCCTCTGTTGTCACCATCTTGTCGTTCGAGCGTTTCTGCCGCAAGGAATCTGCTTTCATTCGATGCGAACGGATAAAGGCGGATTCTTTCCCAGCCGATCAGTCTAAAACCATCTGTTGCATAAATTCATCCCACTTCTATGCTACATTTGCCTTCCTTATGGCTTCAAATCCGCAGCCTGAAGGCGAACCTGAACCCGAGTTGCTTTACTGCCCGAAATGCGCCACCGAGGTCACCGATCCTCTGATCTGCGGCGATTGCTCGGCCATCATCTGCCGCCGCTGTGGTACTCCGCTGGAATCGCCCGACGAGCTGGGGATCGGATAGACGAATGGATGCTCCCCCTATCACGCCATCCTTAGCCACAACAAAAGCCGGGTCCGAACCTACACTCGTCCGCGGCTTGTCGTTGCTGGATTCTGTTCTTCTGCTGGTAAGCGGCATTATCGGCTCGTCCATTTTTCTGACGGCCAAGGACATCGCCGGGCCTTTGCCGCAGCCCATGTTATTTCTGGGAGTTTGGGTGCTGGGCGGCGTGATCTCGCTGTTCGGTTGCGTGGCCTTCGCCGAACTCGGCTCCATGTTCCCTGATTCCGGTGGACAGTACGTTTACCTGCGCGAGGCTTACGGCGACCTGGTGGCGTTTCTTTACGGTTGGATGCTGTTTGCCGTCGCCAATGGTGGGACAATCGCCGCACTCTCGGTTGCCTCGGCGGCGTACATGGGCCAGATTGTTCCGGTGATTTCGCAGGAGCACGTGGTGCTTTCAGCGGCGGGCATCACTCTGACGCGTGCCCACGTGGTGGGCTTGTTCCTGATCTTTGTGCTCACCTCAGTCAACGTGGTTGGACTGCGCTGGGGCGCGCTTCTGCAGAACGTTTCCACCTGGACCAAGTTCGCTGCCATGGCGGCGTTTGTGGTTCTGGGATTCGCCATCGGAAAGGGTCATTGGGCAAACTTCAGCCCGCACGGTGTCGGACTCAGCATGGGCCTTAGTCCCGGGCAGTTTGTCTCCGCGATGGGTGTCGGTCTGATTGCCGTCTTCTGGGCCTACGACGGATGGGTCTACATCACATGGGTGGCGGGCGAAGTCAAAGAGCCGCGCCGCAACGTGCCCTTGGCGATGGTGCTGGGCATAATCGTAGTTGGCGTGATCTACATGGCCATGAACGTGACTTACGTTTATGCCATGCCACTTTCTGAGATCGGCAAGCACGAGACCATCGCCCACGCCGCCGCTACGGCGCTATTCTCGCCAGCTGCCGCAGTCTGGCTCTCGGCCACAATTGCGGTTTCCTGCTTCAGCGCGGCGGCCACTTGCACTCTGTCGGGCGCGCGTGTCTATCTCGCCATGGCGAAGGACGGCGTCTTCTTCAAGCGCATGGCGGTCATCCATCCGAAGTGGCGGACACCGGCGTTCAGCCTCATCGGGCAGGGAGTCTGGGCGGCAGTTCTGACGCTAAGCGGGCGCTACGACCAGCTTTACACCTACGTCATCTACGGGATGGTCCTGTCGTATACGCTGACCGTGATTGGCCTGTTCATCCTGCGCTGGAGGCGGCCGGACATTCCGCGCCCGTACCGCTGCACGGGATACCCATGGCTGCCGGGAATTTATATTCTGGTCGGGGCAGCGTGGACCTTAAACACAATCATCACCCGGCCAGCGGAAGCTTTCTGGGGGACAGCGATTGTGCTGATCGGAGTGCCAGGATATTTGTATTGGAAGCGGAGCCGAGCCTGATCTCGCTCAATCGGGTAGTGCCGTCCCTGGCGGGACTCGGCTTCATTTAAGCCTACCGACCCGGCACTGCCGTGCCGGGCTATCACATGTCGCCGCTGCGCGGCTGCTTTGAAAAAGCAGGGAGGACCTTCTCCGAGTCGCAGACATATGTCACTCGCTTTGCGGTCGTGGCATGTGGGGGCCGGCAACCAGGCGAAGATTCAGCTTGCGCCGTCACCGCCCCGGTGGTATTCCTGACTTCTTTTCACGGAGCAAGAGTGGCAGAGACTAATTCGCCCGGCCAACCTGACCAGATCCGCTTCCTGGAGCCCGGCGTTTCCATCGCCGAAGCCGAGGACCCGAATCGCCCCAAGCGCGTGATGGGTTTCCGAGATCTGGTGCTGTTCTACGTGGTTACCGGCATCAGCCTGCGGTGGATCGCCACGGCCGCGGCGGCCGGGCCGAGTTCGATCATCATCTGGATCGGAGCCTGGCTGGCCTTCTACACGCCCCTGGCGCTTTCGGTGATCGAGCTGTCGTCGCGTTATCCGAACGAAGGCGGCTTGTACGTCTGGAGCAAGCGCGCATTCGGCGACTTCTCCGGATTCATTTCCGCCTGGACTTATTGGACCAGCAATCTGCCATACTTTCCCGCCGTCCTTTACTTCGCCGCCAGCAACGCGCTTTACGTGCGCCCCGCCGCCTGGGGACACCTCTCGAACAATGCAACTTTCTACATTCTTTTTTCGCTGGTTACGCTCACGATCGCTACCCTTCTCAATGTCGTGGGCCTGGACGTGGGCAAGTGGCTGCACAACGTGGGCGCGCTGGCGATGTGGATTCCGGCGCTGATTCTCATAGTCATGGGCGCGGTCGCGTGGCATCGTTTCGGCCCGGCTACGTCGTTCACGCTCCACTCGATGACGCCGAGCTTTCATTTCAATGACATTATTTTCTGGTCGCTCTTGACGTTTGCCTTTGGCGGATGCGAGACCGCATCCTTCATGGGAGAAGAAATCAAGAACGCGCGCCGGACCTTGCCTTGGGGACTTTTTGTTGCGGGCCTGACGGTCGCTCTCTGTTACATCCTGGGGACGGTGGCCGTGCTCGTTGCGCTGCCGTCTTCCGAGGTCGGCAATCTGCAAGGACTGATGCAGGCCATCTCCAAGACCGCGAGCCGGGTGGGATTTGAAAGCGTGATTCCCTTTGCCGCGTTTCTCATTGCCCTGAGCAACGTTGGGGCTTGCGGCGCCTATCTCGCGGCCGTGGCGCGTTTGCCTTTTGTGGCGGGGATTGATCGCTTCCTGCCTCCGGTTTTCGGCTCGCTGCATCCGCGCTGGAAGACGCCGTGGGTGGCGCTGCTGGTGCAGTTCGTGATCGGCGTGCTTTTCATCTTTCTTGGGCAGGCCGGAACCAGCGTCAAAGGCGCTTACGACGTCATGGCCAGCATGACGGTGATTGTTTACTTCATTCCGTATCTTTTCGTATTTGCTGCCATGATCAAACTGCAGGGCGAGCCCGCCGGACCGGAAGTGATTCGCGTGCCGGGCGGAAAGCCGGTAGCGAAACTGGTTGCTGTGGTTGGATTGCTGACGACGGCGCTGACGATCGTGTTGTCGGTTGTGCCGCAGCCCGACGAAGTCAACAAGCCGCTGGCAGTGCTAAAGGTGGTAGGAGGGTCGGTGGTGCTGGTGGCGATTGGCGCCGGGATCTATTGGGCGGGAAAAAGACGAGCGCTACGGGTGGTCAGGAGCGAGACGTAGCAAGCTACGTCTCTACGGTGTGTCAATTCCTGTAGAGACGTTGCTTGCAACGTCTCATTGTGACGCCTCGCTACACCGGCACCGCCGTCTTTCTCTTGGGATTGAAAAATGGCATCTTCACAATTTTCGCCGTCACCTTCTGCCGCACAGCTTCAATCGTGATTTCGATTTGCAACCTGGCGCCCAGTTGCGAGTGATCCGTGTCGATGCTGGCCAGCGCAATCATTTTCTTAAGCACCGGCGACCACGTGGTAGAAGTTGCCTTGCCCACCTGCTTCTCGCCGCAGTAGACGGGAACCGCTACACGCGAGGCCTGGCTGGGTGCGGCCGGCGTGAGCCCAAACTTCTCATAGTGCTGTTCGACTTCGGTCCAGTCGATCTCAAGTCCCACAAACTGCCGCGGCACGCCGTGTTTTCGATCCTGTTCCAGCGCAGCTTTGCCGACGAAATTCTCTTTATCGAGATGAACCATTTTCCCGAAGCCTAGCTCGTACGGCGAATACTTCTGCGACGGAATCAGCGCCTTCTTGCTGCTGGAGTAGTCCACTTCTATCAGCAATAGTCCCGCCTCAACGCGCGCCACGTCGAGCGCCAACATTCCGGCAGCGTGAATGTCGAACTGCTTGCCCTTTTCCATCAACGCGTCCCAGACCTTGACTGCATCATTCCACGGCACCCAGATCTCATATCCGAGGTCGCCGGTGTAACCCGTACGCGAAATGTCCACGGGCACGCCTGCGACTTTCCCGTGCGTCATGCGGAAATATTTTAAGTTCGCAATCTCCGCTTCAGCTGCAGCTTTCAGCAGCTTGCCGGATGTCGGCCCTTGCAGCGCCAGCGCGGCTGTCTTCTCGGAGATGTCTTCGATCTGGACGTCCATGTTCAGGCCGTTCTGGCGAAACCAGCGCAGGCTGGGGTCGGCCGCAGTCCAGCGGTATTTGTTTTCTTCGAGCCGGGTGACGGTGCCGTCGTCGATGACTTTGCCCTGCTCGTCGCACCAGCAGGCGTAAATCACCTGGCCCACGGCAACTTTCTTGATGTCGCGCGTGATCACGCGGTTGACGAGTTTGGTGGCATCTTTGCCGGAGATCAGATACTTATAGAGCGGCGTAATGTCGATCAGCGCGCAAGCGTTGCGGATGGCGTTGTACTCGTGCTCATGATGCACTTCGTACACGCTGACCGTGTAGTAGCCCGACCACTCGCGATAGTTGAGGCTGTGGCAGAGCGGGAAGGTTCGTTCGTGAAATGCGGTTCCAACGGGCAAAGTGATGACCTCTGAAATAAGTTGGTGAAGTCGCATTATATTTAGGCGCACTCGCGAGGAGCAAGGCCGCTAATAGTAATTGACATTCATTCGCTTTGAGATCATTCGCCGGTCGCTTCTTCTGCGTCATCCCGAAGCCCCGCGCTTTTACCAGCGGGGCGAGGGATCTCACAGCTGACTGACGTGCACCCATCACAGACGTTCGGAAGTCTTCGTGCTAGAAGACAAGCGATGCGACCACCCAAGCAGTTCTTCGTTTACATCATGAGCAATGGACCTCGCTCAGCAAGTCTATACACAGGCATTACAGGAAACCTGACCCGCCGCGTCTGGCAGCACAAAAGCAAATTCATTCCCGGCTTCACAGCCCGCTATAACCTGACCCGACTCGTCTACTACGAAGCTTTCGCCTACCCAGATGTGGCGATCGCTCGCGAGAAAGAAATCAAAGGCTGGCGGCGAGAGAAAAAGATAAAGCTCATTCAATCTATGAACCCCCAATGGTTGGATCTTGGAGAGAACTGGCAGGATGTGTACAAGCCTGGAGCGGCAGCCAATTGGCGGTGAGATCCCTCGCCCCGCTCGTGAAAGCGCGGGGCTTCGGGACGACGCCGGGAAAAAGACCGCTTGACTCCTAAGCACAGCAACTTTGCAGACAAACTCACAAGCTCTCAGCTAGAATAGCTGCCCTAGTCCTTTACTTATGCGCAGCGTTCTCCTAGCGTGGTGTGTGCTACCCAGTGGCCTCTGATCCATTCAGCCGATACGCCGCGTACGTGTCCCTCACTTTTCTGAGCTGAAGGCTGACGGCCGGAAGCTAAAGGCTAGGAGCGAATCGCTAATGGCTGGTTCCAAATACGATGTCATCGTGATCGGTGGAGGCCACAATGGCCTGGTCAATGCCGCCTACCTGGCGCGCGCCGGCAAGAAGGTTTTGGTGCTGGAACGCCGGCATGTGCTGGGCGGCGCCGCCTGCACCGAAGAAGTTTTCCCCGGCTTCAAGTTCTCGGTATGCTCTTACGTTGTCTCGCTGTTGCGGCCGGAGATTATCCGCGACCTCGACCTGCCTCGCCATGGCCTGGAAATTCTCCCGCTCGACGGCACGTTCACGCCGATGCCGAATGGCGACTACTTGTGGCGGGTGAACGACCATGGCAAGACGCATCGCGAGATCGCGCGCCACTCCAAGCTCGACGCCGAGGCTTACGACGAGTTCGGCAAGGCGATGCAGGCGATGTGCCGCTTCGTGAAGCCGATTCTCGGTATGGTCCCGCCTGATCCAGCTACGCTGAATCCGAAAGAACTGATGAAGTTGCTGTTCATCGGCCGGCGCTTCCAGGGTTTGACCAGCGAAGACAAGTACAACCAGGTGCAGTTGATGACCATGAGCGCCATCGACTTTCTGGACCAGTGGTTCGAGACCGACGTGCTCAAAGCCACGATGTCGGCGTCGGGAATCATCGGCACTTTTTTGGGCGTGCGTTCGCCGGGAACGGCCTACGTTCTGTTGCACCATTACATGGGAGAAATTGACGGAGCCTTCCGCTCCTGGGGATTCGCGAGGGGCGGCACGGGCGCTATCTCCAACGCGATCGCCGATGCGGCGCGCGAGGCTGGCGTCGAAATTCGGACGCAGGCTGCGATTGCGCAAATCATCGTGAAAAACGGCAAGGCGAAAGGCGTGGTGTTGGTGAGCGGTGACGAGATCTACGCGGAGATTGTCTCTTCGAGCGTCGATCCGCGCCTCACGTTTGTAAAAATGATCGAGAAAGGAAATTTGCCGGATGACTTTCTTGAGGAGATCAATCGCTACAAGTTTCGTGGCTCGTCGGGCAAAGTGAATCTGGCGCTCGACGCACTGCCCAATTTCAAGTGCATGCCCGGCCCCGGCGCGCATCTGCGGGGGGCCATCTCCATTTCGCCTAGCGTCGAGTACATGGAGCGCGCTTACGATGACGCCAAGTACGGCAACTTCTCCCGCCGTCCGTATATCGACATGGTCATTCCCACGCTGACCGATCCGTCGATCGCGCCGCCAGGCAAGCATATTCTTTCGTGTTTTGTGCAGTACGCGCCCTACAGGCTGCGGCCCGGTCTCAACTGGGACGATCAAAGGGAAGCTTTCGGCAACAACGTGATCAACACCATTGCCGAACACGCGCCCAACATCAAAGACATTATTCTGCACAAGCAGGTGATCACGCCGCTCGATCTGGAGCGCGAATGGGGCCTCAGCGAAGGCAACATTTTTCAGGGCGAACTTTCGCTCGAGCAACTTTTCTTTTTGCGGCCGGTGCCGGGATACGCGCGATTCCGTACGCCGATCAAGAACCTTTACATGTGCGGGTCGGCCACTCACCCTGGCGGCGGAATCATGGGTGGGCCGGGGCGGCTGGCAGCGCTTGAGATCCTCAAAGACCTGAAAGGGGCCGCGTAGCATGGCCGAGCAGCCCAACGTGGTCATCATCGGCGGCGGCCACAACGGATTGGTCACGGCTTTTTACCTGGCCAAAGCAGGATACAAACCGCTGGTGCTGGAGCGCCGTCCGCAGCCCGGCGGGTCCGCCATCACTGAAGAATTTCATCCTGGCTTCCGCTGCTCCATTCTCGCTCACGCTGCTGGCCCGCTGCGTCCGGATATCGTCCGCGACATGCAGCTTGAGAAGCACGGACTGAAGCTGATCACGCCCGACGCGGCGGTAACAGCTCTTTCGCCCGATGGGCGCGCGCTGACGCTCTACAACAATGCCAACAAATCAGCGCAAGAGATCGGGAAGTTTTCCCAGAAGGACGCGGCCAAGTATCCCGAATTCCAGAAGTCCCTCGCCAAGGTTGGCAAAGTAATCGGTGAAGCCCTGGCACTGGCTCCGCCCAACATCGACAACCCCAGCAAAGGCGACCTCTGGGGCATGCTCAAGACTGGGCGCGCGATGCGCAACCTGGGCAAGAAGGATATGTATCGCCTGTTGCGCTGGGGGCCGATGGCTGTCGCGGATCTGGTCGCCGAATATTTCGAAACCGAACTGCTTCGCGCCACCATCGCGGCACGCGGAATCTTCGGTACATTCCTCGGACCCTGGTCTGCCGGCAGCAGCATGGTGCTTCTCATTCGCGGCGCCGGTGACGTGCACCCGGCAGGTTCCGCTTGCTTCGCCGCCGGCGGCATGGGATCGATCACCCAAACCATGGCTTCTGCTGCCACGCAGGCTGGCGCCGAGATTCGCAGCAACGCCGAGGTCATTGAGATTCGTGTGAAGAACGGCGCCGCAACCAGCGTCGTGTTGTCCACGGGCGAAGAGATCAGCGCGAGGGCTTTCATTTCCAATGCTGACCCCAAGCGGACATTATTAAAACTGGTCGATCCCACTCATCTGTCTCCGGATTTCGTGATGAAGCTTCAGCACTACCGCATGCCGGGCACGGTGGCGAAAGTGAACCTGGCCCTGTCCGCTCTGCCTGAATTCACGGCGCTGAACGGTGCGGCTGACAGCAACGCTCTAAGCGGACGAATTCACATCGGCCCGGAGATCGACTATCTGGAGCGCGCTTTCGATGAGTCCAAGTACGGTAACTTCTCCAAGCAGCCGTATCTGGAAGTTGTATTTCCTTCGCTCACGGATCCATCGCTGGCTCCCGCAGGGAAGCACGTCATGTCGATTTACGTTCAGTACGCGCCCTACAAGCTGAAGAACAGCGATTGGGAAAAGCAGCGCGTGCCGTTGGGCGATACGGTGGTCAAAACTTTGACGCAATATGCGCCGAACTTGCCCGAGCTGATCCTGACCCACCAGATCATTACTCCGCAGGATTTGGAAGATACCTACGGGCTCACCGGCGGGCAGATCTTCCACGGCGAGCTGGCGCTGGACCAGTTCTTTACCATGCGGCCACTGCTCGATTGGGCGCGATATCGCACGCCGATTCAGAATCTGTATCTGTGCGGGTCGGGCACGCATCCGGGGGCCGGGTTGACGGGCGGCTCGGGGGCGAACGCCGCGCGTGAGATACTGAAGCGTTTGAAAAAGTAGAGACGATTTTGGGTGGCGCAGCGCTTCAGCGCTGCAGTTAGGGTTCGCACACCGACGGCTTTAGCCGCTGAGGAAACAGTAGGGTCAGCCCAACAACCTGCACTTCAGAAAGTGGCGGGTTTTACCTCAAGGGCTAAAGCCCATATTTCAAAGAGCGTGTTTCGGCGCGGCTGAAGCCGCGCCCTTTCAAAGCCGTCGACCTTGCAACATGAAGAACTCCGCCGTACTGCTCATCTCCTGTCCTGATCGGAAGGGGATTGTTGCCGCCATCTCCGACTTTATCTTCCGCCACAACGGCAACATCCTGCATGCTGACGAACATGCCGACGAAGACTGCGACCTGTTCCTGATGCGGGTGGAATTCGATCCGGCCGAATTCGACATTGATCTGGCCGACTTCTCGAAACACTTTTCTCCCATCGCTCAAAAATTCGAGATGCAGTGGCGGCTGGCGCGCTCAAACCATCGTCCGAAGATGGTGATCCTGGTTTCCAGGTACGATCACTGCCTGGTGGACTTGCTCTACCGGCATAAGAGTGGGGAACTGGCTTGCGAGATTCCGCTGATCATCTCCAACCACGCCGATAACCAGCCCATTGCCGACTTTTACCAGGTTCCCTTTGTCGTGGTTCCCGTGACCAAAGACAACAAGCCCGCAGCTGAGCAGAGGACTCTAGGTTTGCTCAAGCAGCACGTTCCTGACTTCATCGTGCTGGCTCGCTATATGCAGATTCTCTCCAATGAATTCGTAAATCAGTTTCCCCAGCGGATCATCAATATCCATCACTCTTTTCTTCCCGCTTTTGTCGGCGCCAAGCCTTACCACCAGGCGTTTACCCGAGGCGTAAAGCTGATCGGTGCCACCAGCCACTACGTCACCGAGGTGCTCGACGACGGTCCAATCATTGAGCAGGACGTGGTCCGGATCTCGCATCGCGACTCACTGGACGATCTGCTGCAGAAAGGCCGCGACTTGGAGAAAGTCGTGCTCTCGCGCGCGGTTCGCTGGCATATCGAGAACCGAATCCTGCTCTACGGAAACAAGACGGTCGTCTTCGACTAGCTACTCACAACGCAACGCCTCCATAGGATCCACCTTGGCGGCGCGCCAGGCCGGGATGTAGCTGGCCAGCACACTCACCGCCGCGAGCACGCCGGTCACAACCGCGAACGTTGCAGGATCGAGCGGCCGTACTTCGTACAAGAGTCCCGACAGCAAACGCGTGAGCGCGGCAGCTCCGGCAATTCCCAACAGCAGCCCGAGGCCCGTCATCTGGAAGCTTCTGGTAAGAATCATGCGCAGCACATCCGCGCGGCTTGCGCCCAGCGCAACTCGAATTCCAATCTCTTGGGTGCGCTGGACGACCATGTAAGACATTACTCCGTACAAGCCGACCGCCGTGAGCAGCAGTGCGATGCCAGCGAAGAGGCCAAGCAGCGTGGTTTGGAAGCGGGCGCGGACCAGATCGAGCGCGAGGTAGTCCTCCATTGTGCGGATGTCATATAGCGGCGCCTCGGCGTCCATTGAGGAAAGCACCTTGCGGATTTCGCCGGTAATGGCGTTCGGATCGCCGGCCGTGCGAATCAGCAAAGTTGGCGGTCCCCACATGAGCTGCGGGAGGGGGACGTAGTAGGCGGCGGAAGGCGCTTTGCCAATATTACGGGTGCGGATGTCGCCGACAATCCCAATGATCTCGCGATTTTTGTAACTGGCGCGGGCCGGACCCTCGCCAGCGCCGATCTTTACACGCTTGCCGATCGGGTCTTCATTGGAGAAGAACTTCTTGGCGAACTCCTGGGTGACGATCATGACCGGCGCGGAGTTGCGCTGATCGCGCTCGTCAAAGGTACGGCCGCGCACCAGCGGGATTTGCATGGTCTCGAAGAAGCCGGGCACAACTACGTAGAAGCCAGCGCTCGGTTCATTCGCCTCGGGAACCGGGTGGTCCAGCAGATTGAAGGAGACGGCGAACTGAGAGTCGCTAAGCGGCAGCGGCATGGCGCCCGCTGCATTGACCACTCCCGGCAGAGCTTTGAGGCGCGGGAAGAGTTCCTGCATAAAACGGTCTTGCTGGTCGGGGTTGTAGCGGGTTTCGGAGAGATCAAACGCAGCCGTAAACAAATGACTGGGATTGAAGCCGAGATCGGCGCGTGACAAGCGATCGAAACTGCGGATGAGCAAACCCGCTCCCACCAGCAGTGTGACGCCCAGTGCGGTCTCCGCAATCACCAGCCCAGAGCGCAGCCGGTTGTGAGCAGGACCGGATGTGCTGCTGCGGCCACCTTCGCGCATGGCCTCGGTCAGATTCGGATTTGAAACCTGTAACGCTGGCACCAGGCCGAAGAGGACGCCGGTCAAGACTGCAAGCCCGGCAGTGAACAGGAGCGCACGATAATCGATGGCGACCTCGTGAACCCGTGGCAAGTTGCTGGGATAAAGTCGCAACATCGCGGAGAGGGCCCAGGCAGCCGCGCCCGTCCCCAGCCCGGCTCCGACCAGAGAAAGCGCGAGCGATTCCGCCACCAACTGCCGGATGACGCGAAGGCGAGTTGCACCCAGCGCGGCGCGAATAGCGATTTCACGCCCGCGCCCGCTGGCACGAGCCAGGAGCAGATTGGCTACGTTGGCACAGGCGATCAACAGTACCAGCCCGACCGCGCCAAACAGAATAAGCAGCGGTGTGCGAGTGTCCCCGACCAGATTATCGAGTTCGGATCTGGCGCCCATGCCGCTGTAGGCGTTCTCGCCGGGATATTCAGCAGCCAAAGCATGCGCGATGGTAGTCAGATCGGCATTGGCCTGTTCTAGGGTCACGCCGGGTTTGAGTCTCGCGGTGGCTTCCAGAAAATGATTGCCGCGCTGCGCGGTCATGGGAGTGTCTTTCGGATCGTCAACCTCGGCGTCGCGCGAGAAGGTCAGCCACAAGTCACGCGCTTCGGCCCGCACCGGAAACTGGAAGCCTCCCGGCATGACCCCCACCACGGTGAACACACGGCCGTTAAGCGTGACCGAGCGGCCGATCACGCCACGATCGGCGTTAAAGTGCCTGCGCCAAAAGGCGTCGCTCAGGATGACAACATGGTGTCCCGGCTCATCTTCACCGGGCAGAAACGACCGGCCAAGAGACGGCTGCATGCCCAGCAGCTGGAAAAGGTTGGTCGAAACGTCCGCAACCTGGACGTGCAGCGCTTCCCCGATGCCAGTCAAGGTAAAGTCGTTGGTGTCATACGCAGCCACAGAGTCGAAGGAATGATTGCGAGCGCGGATATCGGCGAAATCCAGGTACGAAAGGTTCCCGTCGGGGGTCGTCGAACCGCGGCGGGTGTCGAACTCTCCCAGCGCAACCAGCTGTTGCGCTTCGCGAAAGGGCAATGGCCGCAGCAAAACGCTATTCACGATGCTGAAGATCGCCGTGTTCGCCCCGATTCCCAGAGCAAGTGTCAGTACCGCGACCAGGGTGAACCCCGGCGCCTTCAACAGAACGCGGAGCCCGTATCGAAGATCCTGAAGCAGAGTCTGCATGGCTTCGTCTCCCGCCCCTCGGCACAGAAATGCGCATCTTCACGCCGCAATTTCGCTGCCATCGAGTCGCGCCTAAATGTCTGAAGAAATGGCCGTAACGTCTGAGTGGAGGCTTTGGGGTGTCCATTCATGGGAATGCGGTGTCCGTCATCGCACACGGCGACTTGCAGCGAATCGTCCGCTTGCGTTCCGCCCCACCCTTCGTGGTATATATGTTGCCCGCATTTCTTACAACATAAGCCTAGCGAGGAGAAAAGGCCTCATGGATCTCTTTCATCGCAACTCCCGGGGAAAGGACACACCAATCGGACGCGACTGCCAGTTCTGTCGCCGTTTGGATCCCGAATTTGGCCAGCGCAAGCCCATCGATCGGCTGGTTCAATCGAAGTTGGATGACACCGCCTCTGCCCACCTTACTGAGGACGGGTATGTCAAACACCGCATCGCCGAGCTGATGAAGAAGCGTTCCTCCGGTTTTTTCCTCGGAAGTCTTACCAAGTCGGCTTGACGGTCGGATTTTCTGGGAGATCCATTCCGCCATTCCGTTGGCCGGTACGGCATCTAAGTTGTTGTGCAAATTGCCAGATAGCATGACCGCTGTGATCCCCCTGGCGGTTCCTCCCAAAGCCGTTCGCCCCTTGGAAATTGGAGTGCTGCTGCGTCACACACGAGAGTGATGGCGGTACAAGATTCTGGTCGAGGTCCCGAGTAAAATGGGGACATTATGACGACCAGCACGTCAAACACCAGCACTGATGATGGTTTTCTCTCCGAACTGTGCGATCGCCTCAAGAAACTAGGCTATGCCGAATCCAGGCGGATTCGCATCTACGGCCAGGAATTCGAAGTGGTCTCCAATCCATTTCCGCAAGGGAAGGGAATCGCAGTGCACGCGGTGGCAAGGCGAGAAACGCAGGTGCGGATCTTGCAGCTCCCACTACCAATTCTGCAGATGGTAACCAGAAAGAAAGCTGCCTGACATCCAGGTCCGACGTCGCGAGAGTAATACGGCCCACACGCTAGTGTGAGCCGCACTGTACTACTGCCCAAGCCGGTTCAGAAGAACCATGCGCTTCACCGGCATTTTGCCTTTATTTGAAGTTTCAGAGCGCCTAGGCTAGTGCATCAACTCCGCCTGTCGGATTCTGGGTGCCGCTTCCCTCAACAGGCGTTGCGGAAACACTTCCGGAACCAGCCAGAGGATGGACCACATGGAAAGTATCCTCCAGCGTGGTGAAAGCTTGCTCCGCACCTGCCAGATCGCCGTTTTGAAGGGCTCCCCCGATAGCGTTGAAATCCAGCTGGCGATCCGAGCGCAGGAAGGGATTCACCCCGTTACCCCTGTTCCCTAACTGCTTGGCCAGTGTCACCAGATCGCTGTACGCCTGTTGCGCACCGTTCAAGTTGCCGGATTGTAGCGCGTCGCCCAACTGATTTAAGTCGGCTTTTCGCTCCTTGAGAAACTCCTTCCACGAGCTTGAAGGCGACGTCGACGCCTGTGGAACCTGCGGCGAGACGCCAGCGGATATTGCAGCGATGGACATAATCTTCTCCTAAGTTTGGTGGTTGACACGAAACCAGCGTCAACTTGTTTTGTCTTCCAGACCCTTCAATCGGCACAATGCGCGGATACTTTAGGCACAAGTACTTCTGGAACAGCGGCCCCGGCCCGCCCAGGGCACTGCCATCTGCTGGCTTGAGTGCACGTCGCGTGCCAGCGCATTTCTCTCGGCCCAGGTCGTTGATTTCATTCGAGCGAATCGCAACTCAGTCCACCATCCGTAGCATGCTCTGATCTGGCCGAAAGGCAGATGCTGCCGTGTACGGTCGATTCGGCTGGGCAAATGCTGCCCGGCGTTTCCGGGCCGATAGCTGCACTTTCCCAATTTTGGCGGAAATAAGGCCCGACGTGTAGCTACCATCGGCTTCGCGGAGTGACACAGGGAACCACTGCCTGGCAGGTCGGACACAACTCGCTTTCCTTGAGATCGATCCACTCTACGGCGTGCGATGGAGCCATGGCACAGCGGTAGTCGTCACAGTGAACCAGGTTTACCGTATGCCCGACTTCGTGCACGGATTCCTTCAGCAGTCTCTGTCTTAGAAGAGCCGCGTCCGCCGGCAGCCCATAGAACTCCTGCCGCAAACGGTGCAACGAGACCACCGCGCAAGGTCCCCCCATCTGGGCTTCACCGAAAACAAAGGTCAGAATCGGAATGTAGAGGTCGACTGCGGCCACGCCCAGCATGCGCCATGAGCTGGGCGTCAGCAGGCCCTGCATCCGGGCCAGGATTTCCGATGAGTGATGCTGTTGCCGTTCACCATGGAAGGCGAACTCGGGATCCAGCGAGGAAGAAAGGATCTGGCACGGCATCTGAAAGGTGTTGGCCAAGGCGGGCGCCAGGTCGGCCAGCAACCGGCCATCGAGCTTTCCGATCGGCAACAGTTGAAGATTCATCGGGTCTCAACGTTTGGCCTGCTCCAACCGTACTTCTTTAGTTTATGGTGCAACGTGACCCGGTCGATGTGCAAAACTTCCGCGGTGCGGCTCTGGTTCCAGTTGCACGACTCCAGTGTGCGCAGGATGTGCGCCTTTTCCATCTCGTCCAGGCTCTTGGGGGCGCCGTTGGGAACCGTGGACTTGAAGACGAAGTCTTGTTCATGGATTTCCGGTTCCTGCGCCACCACCATGGCGCGCTCCACCGCGTTTTCCAGTTCACGCACATTGCCCGCCCACGGCTGCTGTTGCAGGAGGTTCATCGCAGCCGGGGAAACACGGTTGATCTTCTTATTCATCTGCAGCGAGAACTTGTGCACAAAATGGTTGACCAGGGCGGGAATATCGTCACGGCGATCGCGCAATGCCGGCAACTCAATGCGAAATACGTTGAGACGATAGAAGAGGTCAGGACGGAACTTGCCTTCTTCGATCAATTTCTCCAAGTCCTTATTGGTCGCAGCCACACAGCGAAAATCCACTTTGATGGACTGGTTGCCACCCACGCGCACAATCTCGTGTTCCTGCAGCACACGCAGCAGGTCGGTTTGGGTCTTCAGCGAGATGTCACCGATTTCGTCCAGGAAAACCGTGCCACCCTCGGCGATCTCAAACTTGCCCTTTTTGCGGTATTGCGCGCCGGTGAACGCTCCCTTTTCGTGCCCGAAAAGTTCGCTCTCCAGCAGAGTCTCGGTCAGCGCGCCGCAGTGAATCACGACCAGCGGATGAAAGCGTCGCGGGCTGGCTTGGTGGATGGCGCGTGCGACCAGTTCCTTGCCCGTCCCGCTTTCGCCCGTGATCAGCACCGTGGCATCGGTCGGCCCCACGGTCTCGATCGCGTCGAAGACTTTTGCCATGGCTGCGCCTTGGCCGACAATCTCCTCGGGACGGGCCACCTCGGCAACCGTCTCCCGGAGCAGAACGTTCTCTTTCTCGGTTCGCTTGTGGGCCATCGCATTCTTTACCAAATGTGCGATGTCGTCGGGGTCGAGCGGCTTGGTCACATAGTCGTAAGCGCCGTTCTTGAGTGCGGCGACGGCGGTCTCGACCGAGGCATAGCCGGTCATGATGATGACCATAAGTTCCGGGTCAGCCTCGTGCATGCGGCGCTGCAACTCGATTCCATCGGTGCCGCGCATCTTGATGTCCACCAGCGCCGCGTCCCAGCGCTGCTCGGCCAGGAGGGTGAGAGCGTCGTTGGCGCTCTCTGCCGTGGCCACCTCATAACCTTCTTCACGAAACCATTTACCCAGCGAATCGCGCACGCTGAGCTCATCGTCCACGATCAGCAGTTTACCTTGTCGGCTTATGTTAGTCGCGCTCACGTGGATCACCTCGCATTCGTTGTTGTAGACAACTCACGGTCCGCCCCTGCTGCCAGGCGCGGGTCCAGCGGCAGCGATACCGTGAACGTCGTACCCTTCCCCAGTTCCGATTGCACCTCGATCCGGCCATGGTGCCGCTCCACGATGCCGCTGCTGACCGCCAGCCCCAGACCGACGCCATGGCTGGCCTCCTTGGTCGTAATAAATGGTTCGAAAATCTGCGGGAGGATTTCTGGGGCAATGCCCGTGCCGTCATCCCGCACTTCGATTTCGATGGCGCCACTGGCTGGGCTGGGTCGGGTGTGCAGCCACAGATTCCCACCTCGCGGCATGGCGTCGATGGCGTTCATCACCAGCGCCAACAGAACCTGCTCGATCTGCGCCGGATCACACTGTACCGTGGGCAGGTCGCTGGGGAGATCAAGTTGCAACTGGATCCCGTTCATTTCGAGCTGGTGCTGCACCAGGCGAACGCAACGGTTTACAACCACATTCAGATCGGTAGTTTCCACATTCATGGGCGCCGTCCGCGAAAAGGTCAGCAGGTTCTTGACCAGGTCGCCGCAGCGGCGGCTTTCGCCGGCAATCAGTTCCAGGCACTCTCTCGCCTCTTGCTGTTTGCTACTTTTCACCTCGCCGCGGTCGAGCCACTTCTGCAACAGCTTGGCGTAAGTCAAAATCCCGGACAGTGGGTTGTTAATCTCGTGCGCCACCACTGCCGCCAGCTTTCCGATGGAAGCCATCTTTTCCACCTGCAGCATATGATCGTGCGCACGCTTCAGTTCCCGTGTCTTCTGCTCCACCCGATCTTCCAGCGTCTTCGCCCACGCGACAATCTCTTCATTCGCCGCGTGCAGTTGCAGGCTCATGCCATTGAAGGAACGGGCCAGCTCGCCGACTTCATCCTGCGACTGAACTTCGATCTGGTAGCCGAGGTCCCCGTGGGAAAGACGTTCCGTGCCCGTTGCCAGCGACTTAATGGGCTCAGCGACCAGGCGCCAAATAAAAAGCCAAATCAGCACGGCTAAAATCAGCATGGCCGCGACCGTATAAGCCACCATGCCACGGCTGCTTTGCGCCAGTTGCATGTCCGCCTTCGCTAACGACAGGTCGGTATCGAGCACGCCCAGGATCTGCTGACTTGCTGGATGCGCGTGGCAAGCGGCATTGGAACACGCCGGTTGATTCTCGATGGGGGTAACGATTCCCAGCACTCGCAGTCCGCCTCCGTTGCGGTAGATGCGGAACCGGTCCGGACGATTGAGACGCACCAGCGGTTGCGACTGGGTGTGGCAGCCGTAGCAGGCTTCGGCACGTTTGTCCACCATGTGACCGACTTCGCTTGGATCGGTGGAGTAGCTGATGCGCCCTTCCCGGTCGAAAACGCGCACCTTGGCCATCCCCGGTTCGTCGGCAATGGTTTGGATGGTATGGTAAAGACCTTCGCGGTCGTTGCGCAGCATGTAATAAGTGGCGCTGTGCTTGATGACATCACTTACTCGCTCCGCGCTGGTCAGGGTGGCGGCTTCAAGGTGCTTTCGGTGCAGCCGGATATTCAAATATCCCAGCAGGGCGAAAATTCCCACCATGGTGGCCAGCAACAGCGTGATGAGTTTGGCGCTGAGGCTCCGAGCCCAACGGCCACGAATTGGTTCAGTCTCCGGCATGGCCTAATACGGCAGTGGCAGCCACGGGCCCCGCTCCGGCCTGGAGAGGACGCTCCACGGCATGCTCCTCTGGAAAGATCGGCAGATATTTCACCGCCAGCCCGAACAGCGCGAAGCCGGCCGCGATGATCATGCCGGTCACAGAGAGTTCCGTCCACTTTGGAAAGTAATGCGTGGCCGCGGATCTCTCGAAACCCGTAATGCTCACGTTCATCCGGTTTGTAATGAACCCGAGGACTACCAGCACCGCGGCCAAGTAGAGCCCTCCCGGGCTCACTCGGATCTTGCGTTGTGAAAGGAGAAGCAGCGGCAGGATCACGCCGAGCGCGACTTCCAGCCAGAACAGGTACATCTCGTAGCCCGGCTGGAAGGCCAATCGGAGCACGCCGCGGTTTAGCAGGTCTTCGAAACGCAGGATGCCGTAGACAGACAGCACCACCACCAGCACGCGTCCCAGTTCCTGCAGGATGGGCAATTCCAGTTGCCGCCCGAAGTGTCTGGCGCTCATCGACGATTCA
>Ga0187819_10000509_pt1 | contig 19474 bp, 20 predicted proteins | sample NC_wetland_sal_i_15_FD_132411 | JGI IMG/M metagenome (GOLD analysis project Ga0187819, IMG submission 132411) | Wetland sediment microbial communities from Neuse River Estuary, North Carolina, USA - SO4_4 | ecosystem: Environmental > Aquatic > Freshwater > Wetlands > Sediment | place: USA...
AGCGCGTGTCCTTCGTCCAATCGGGTAGAAGGCCCAGCGGTTCATTCATCTGTGTCATGTGCATCCCTCATTGACGAGCCGGCGGCCGGCTGCCAGTGATTTAAAGTGCGAGGGCTGTCGCAGAAACAACAGAAAGACTTCCGGAAGAAATCCTCAGGCGGGACTAGGCGCCCTGGTGGTGAGCCAGGGGTCGAGAAGATGCGGTCGCCGGGCGCAGCCTGGATTGCGACGCGATCGGGATGACCCACGTCCTGTCAATCTCGGCTGCAACCGAACGCTGCAGAAGTGTGACGGATAAAATGACGCGATCGTGGCCTTTGTGTTGGAGCAAGATCCCCTCGAGCCCGCAGAGTGCTCCCTGCTCGATTCTCACGCGCTGGCCTACTTGCAGGTACGGCCAGGGTTGGCGAGGAACTCCGGAAGCAACCAGGGTCCGAAGAGCAACAATCTCCGCTTCATCAACAGCGGTTGGAATCTTTGCGGTACCTACAATCGAGATCATGCCAGGGGTCTTGAGAATCGGAAGCCGGTCCTGCGGGTTGAACCGGCAGAAAAGATACCCTGGGAACAGAGGAAGCTCGACATCCTTTATCCGGTCCGACCAGCGCCGCCGGCTCCGGTACGTCGGCAGGAACCATTCATAGCCCTTGCCATCCAGAAAGGAAGCAACGTTCTTCTCGTAACGCGACCGAACCTGGAGGGCGAACCAGGGGAACTCTGCCTCCGTCTGTAAGCGGTCGAAAGGACTGTCTTGATCGTTCACGCTATCGCATCTCCGCAGAATTTCCGCAGGGTTAAACGGGACCCACGTTCTGAATCGCTTGTCCGAAATGCGCCAGATCCATGCGACCTGGTTTTCAGCCAAGCTACCGCCACTAAAGTCACAGAGGCTTTCATCACCTGGTGTGGAATGGGCAAGACTAGGGCCAATGCTGACAAATGAGGCAAAGTCGCCAGAAGCCACTGAAAATAAATAGGTTAACTAAGAACCTGGGACCTATGCAGGGATTCTCTGCGCTGCAAAACCACCAACAGTCTGTTGAAAACACAAAATGTTTTGATATGGCCCAGCGGCGCTTACGATCATGCTTCCTAGAGTAGGATTCGCCCGCGGAAACGACCGAAATGGTATCGGCCCCTGCTAGAGACGTTCCGAAATTCTCGCCAGAGGCAAAATGCGCCGGTGCGGCCAACTCACGGGAATGTAGCCATGGCCTGGTTCGATTGCGCGCTTTGTACGCCCGACGAGTTCACGGCCGTGACCACGTAATAGTAAGTCGTCCCTGCCACCAGCGCGGGGTCGGAATCCATATAGGTGAAGGCGGTGATCAAACCACCGGTGTTTAGCTGCGTGCCGTACGGACCGCCGGGCACTGTCCCCCGGTAGACGTTATATCCCACGACCGAAGTGTCGGTATCCGTCCAATCCAGTTCAATCCAGTGAAGTCCAGTGCCCGTGAGATTGATCGTCACCGTATTACCGGGAGCCATGCTGGTCACCGTGACGGTTCCCATGCGGGTTCCCGCTTGGGTAGGCGTAAAGGTGATGGCGATGGTGCACATCGCGCCCCCGCCGAGCATGGCAGGGCAGTTGTTCGCTTCGCCAAAATCTCCTGTCGGCACGATGCTCGTGATTGCGACGCTGGAGGTGGAGTTATTCATCAGCGTGACGCCTTGCGGTGAGCTCGTGATGCCGATCAGCGTGCCGCTGAAGGTCACGCTGGTCGTGCTCGCCGTGAGCACCGGATTCACTGTCACGCTTGCCGTCTTCATAGTGGCGCCGGTCGTCGCCGTCACCGTCACCTGCGTCGAGCTGTTCACCGCCCCGGCCGTCACCACGAACGTCTGAGAGTTCATGCCCGCGGGTACGACCACAGTCGCCGGAACCGGCAACGCGGTGGAATTGCTGCTGAGACTTACCGTATATCCACCCGTAGGCGCGTTTCCATTGAGCGTCACTGTCCCGGTGCTCATTTCTCCGGAAGCAACAGTCGCGGGGCTGAACGACACCATCGTAACCATGGGCGGAACCACGGTCAGCGTGCCGGGCAGGGACGTGCCGCTGGGCAGCGTGGCCGTGACGCTCACGTTCGTGCTTGCAGCTACAGGCGACGTTGCGGCGTTGAAGGTGCCGCTGTTTGCTGCGCCGGCGATATTGAAGCTGACCGGTACCGTTGCCGCGCTCGTATTGTTGCTCATGAGCATGACCGTCAAGCCAGCTGCGGGCGCCGGACCGTTCAGCGTCACCGTGCCCACCGAGCCGACCCCTCCGGTAACGGAACTTGGGCTGAATATGACCGTTTTAATGGTGGCCGGATTGACGGTGAGTATGCCGCCCATGTTACTGGCGCCAACCGTGGCTGTCACCGTGACCATATCCGTCATGGCCACTCCCGCTGTGGTGGCTGTAAACGTCTGCGAAGTCTTGGTTGCCGCGATCGTGACGCTTCCCGGGACCGTTACCGCGGGGTCGCCACTGCTCAACGTGACCGTGATCCCTCCGGCCGGTGCCGCTTGGCTGATCGTCACGGTTCCGGTCGAGTTCGTACCGCCTGTGACCGCCGCGGGACTGAAGCTCACTCCTGACACCGTAAGCGAAGGCACTACTGTCGCGTTCCCCGTCACCATCGTCGAACCCGTCTTGGCCGTAACCATCACTTGCGTCGAACTCCCCACCGAGCCCGCGGTCACCATAAAGGTCTGGCTGCTGGTGTTCACGGCTACCAGTACACTGGCGGGCACGGGAAGTGCGCTGGTGTTGTTGCTCGTCAGGGTTACGGTGAGTCCGCCCGCGGGCGCATTCCCGCTGATCATCACCGTCCCGGTGGTCATTTGCCCGGAAACCACGTTTGCCGGGTTGAACGACAATGAAGTGACTACCGGCGGGTTCACCGTGAGTCCGGCAGACATGTTCGTGCCGCTGGGCAGCGTGGCGGTGATGCTCACGTTTGCGCTTGCGGCTACAGGCAGCGTGGTCGCGTTGAAGCTGCCGCTGCTTCCCCCACCGGCGATGTTGAAGCTGGCCGGAACCGTCGCCGCGCTCGTATTGTTGCTCATCAGAGTGACAGTCAATCCCGTCGGTGGCGCTGGGCCGCTCAGGTTCACGGTCCCGGCCGAAATGGCGCCGCCCGTGACTGCGCTCGGACTAAACGTGAACGACGTGATGACGGCCGGATTGACCGTTAAGCTGCCGCTGATGTTGCTCGCACCGAGGGTGGCCGTCACCATCACGTTCTTCATTGCCGCCACACCCACCGTGGTTGCCGTAAAAGTCTGAGAAGTATTCCCTGCCCCGACCGTGACGTTTACGGGCACTGTGACGGATGGATCGGAACTGCTCAAGGAGACCATGAGTCCACCTGCGGGCGCCGCTTGGTTGATCGTCACGGTTCCCGTGGAGCTCGTTCCGCCCGTCACCGTGCCAGGATTGAAGCTCACTCCCGATACCGTAGTCAAAGGCACTACCGTCACGTTCCCCATGACCATGGTCGCACCGGTTGTAGCCGTCACCATCACGGGAGTAGAGGCGGCTACCGAGCCTCCCGTGGCCGTAAAGGTCTGCGAATTCATGTTCGCGGGCACGACCACAGTCGCAGGGACCGGCAACGCAGTGGAATTGCTGCTGAGACTTACCGTATATCCGCCCGCGGGCGCGTTCCCGTTGAGCGTCACGGTCCCCGTGGTCATTTGTCCGGAAACGACGTTCCCGGGGGTAAAGGAAAGCATCGTGACCACAGGCGGATTCACCGTCAGCCCGGCAGGCATGTTGTTGCCACTGGGCAGCGTAGCGGTGAAATTCACGACTGTGCTCGCGGCCACGGGGAACGATGAGGCATTAAACGTGCCGCTGGTTGCCCCTCCGGCGATGTTAAAGCTGGCGGGGGCCGTTGCCGCGCTCGTGTTGCTGCTCATCACGGTGACGGTTAAGCCGGCTGCGGGCGCCGGGCCGCTCAGGACCACGGTGCCCATCGAGCCGCCGCCGCCGTAGACCATGCCGGGACTCAACATGAAGGACGCGATGGTGGCCGGATTCACCGTGAAAGTACCAATGGTGTTGCTCTCGCCTACGGTCCCGGTCACGGTAGCGGTGGTCGCTGTGGCCACACCCGTGGTCGTTGCTGTAAAGGTTTGCGACGTGCTCCCCGCCGGGATGGTGATGCTCGCCGGCACGGTTACGACGGATGGAGGGGTACCGAACAGGGAAACCTTGATTCCGCCTGCCGGTGCGGGTTGGGTGATTGTAGCGGTCCCAATGGAGCTGTTGCCCCCCGTGACTGCCGTGGGGCTAAAGGTCACGACCAGAGGCACTGGAGCAGGTATCACCGTAAGGATCTGCGTGACCATGGTCGTGCCCGTCGTGGCCGTCACGGTCACAGCAGTTGAGGTGCTTACTGATTCCGCCACCGCACTGAAAGTTTGGGTGCTCGTGTTCGCGGGAATGAGCAGAGTCGCCGGAATGGACAGGGCGGTGGGACTGCTGCTCATCAGGTCTACGGTGAGCCCGCCCGCGGGCGCATTGGCATTCAGACTCACCGTCGCGGTTGCTACCTGTCCGGTAGCCAGGTTCGTGGGGCTGAAGGCGAGCCCCGCCACCACTGCGGGGTTGATCGTCAGGGTGCTTGACTTGAGGCTCCCATTCAGCGAAGCCGAGATCATGGCCATCGTCTGGACCGCCACCGGGTTCGACACAATCGCAAAGGATGTACTCGTGGCACTGGCCGGGACCGTCACGGTCGCCGGCACCACCGCGCTCACACTATTGCTCGAGAGAGTTACCTTGGCCCCGCCGGCAGGTGCTGCCCCTCCCAGTGTTACCGTGCCGGTCGAACCTTGGCCTCCGGTTACTCCTGCGGGAGAAATCGCGAGAGAGCTTACTTCCAGCGGTACGACAGTCAGAGGGGCATTCAACTGGTTGTTCAAGGATGCCGTGATCGTGACCACCGTCTGCGAAGTCACCGTGGTCGTCGTCACGGTGAACGTGCCCGTGGTTTGTCCGGCGGCAATCGGTACGCTCGACGACACAAAGTTCGCCACCGTCGGCAGGCTGCTCGTCAGTTCCACGACTGCCGGTGTAGTCGGCGCCAGAGTGAGAGTCACCTTTCCCGACACGGTTCCGCCGCTCTCAACGCTCGTCGGGGGACCAATCGTGATGGATTGCACCTGCGCCGTGGTCGGGGGATCTACCTTCAACGCGGCGGAAGCCGTCGCAGTAAGCGTCGCCGAGATGTTGACCGTTGTCTGCGTCGTCACCGAGAAGGTGTTGATCATGAACGTCGCCGACGTTTGGCCGGAGGGAATGACCACCGTGGGACTCGGAAGCGATGCCGTTTGCGTCGTGTCACTCGAAAGCGTGACTGTGGCGCCGGTGGAGGGAGCCGCCGCCGAAATGATCACCGTGCCGGTGGACATCTGTCCACCCTCTACCTCGGACGGCGAAAGCACTACGCTGGTCACGCTGGGGGCTGGTGGCGGCGGCGTGCCTTGAATATGCCCTGGGCCCGCGAGTTCCCCGCCGGAGCAGGCGAAATTCGCCGCGCAGAAGGCCACCACCAGCGCTCCGAAACAAAGCTGACGAACCTGCTTCATCTTACGGCTCCGCTGAGGCTCGATTTGTCGTGCCTCTTCTATCGAATCCCCATCGACCGGTCGCGAACGCACGATGAGTACTTTCCGGTCTGCCACCCGCGCCCCCAACAGAGCCAAAATGGTTTACTGATCTCGAGGAGATGAAACGTATGACCTGTAAACGACCTAAGCCCCGATAAATGGAAAACTCGAGCTCCCGGGCCAGGCGCGAGCTTTCCCGTTTATACCCCCGGAGCGTTTCGAATGGGAATGTTATTTTTGGTGGGGTGGAATGTCAACTTCTACCATGGTCCCTGGACTAAAATGGTACCCAGGTATGCACTACGAGGCCTCGGGGAGCTACCGAGTGACAATTGCCAGATTCTGCAGACTTTGAACGATTACCCTGCTGTGCAAGAACGAGCGTCAGGGCGGGCATCTCCCCCGGCAACCGCCACCTCCATACCTCCGCGAAAGATCAAGCCTGCAAGCGTCTTGAAGCCGCCAGAGCCGTCGCTTGAAGCTGTAGGTGCTGATCCGCTAACTGGATCAAGCGTAGGCCCACCGTTCCCGTGGCGCCCAGAATTCACACCGGTACCCTCCGAATGGTCATCACTGTCTCCCTGTGCCAGTCCGGGACTCAGCGGGAGGCGCGAGTCGGCTGGCACGTCCTACTGTCAACTCTGCCGGTCGAGATAATGCACTTCACTCATCTGCCGCAGGCGCGCTGCGGCGCTCTCCGGCGTGATATCCCGCTGCGGTGTGGCCAACTGCTCGTACCCCACCATGAATTTTTGCACCGTGGCGGATCGCAGGAGCGGCGGAAGATAATGCGCGTGGAAATGCCATTCCCGGTGCGGCGCGCCGTCCGCCGGCCGCTGATGAAATCCCATGGAGTACGGAAACGCCGTCTCGAACAGATTGTCGTAGCGGATCGTCAGCCGGCGAAGCGTCTCTGCCAATTCGCGCCGGTCGGAAGCGGTCAGATCTTCCATCGCGCCGAGATGCCGCTGGCTGAGCACCATGGTCTCAAACGGCCACACCGCCCAGAACGGGACCAGTGCCACGAACGCCGGGCTTTGAAAAACGATGCGCTCGCCGCGTTCGAGCTCCAGCGCCAGGTAACGGCACAACAGGCATCCGCCCCGGCGGGCGCGGAATTCTTCCTGCCCCTCCTGCTCGCGCGCCGGCAGGTTGGGCAATTCCGCGGTGGCCCAGATCTGGCAATGGGGATGCGGATTGCTGGTACCCATAAGCTCGCCGCGATTCTCGAAAATCTGAACGTATCGAATCCGCGGATTCGCAGCCAGTTCGCGGTTCTGCGCCAGCCAGGCTTCCACTACGGCGCGAATCTCTTCCAGGCTCATGCGGGGAATAGCCGCGTCGTGGCGCGGGGAGAAGCAAACCACGCGGCAGATGCCCGCCTCCGACTCCGCCACGATCAGCCTCTCGTCGTTCAGTGCCCCTTGCGGCGAATCCGGCAAAATCGCTGGAAAGTCGTTGTCGAAGACGTGGATTCCGCTGTAGGCGGGATTGCGCTTCCCGCCTGCCCGCTCGTTCCCCGGGCACAGATAACATTCCGGATCGTACGCCGCAGCCTGCTTCGCCGCGATCACTTCCCTTCTCCCCTGCCACGGGCGCTCCGCCCGCTGCGGAGAGACGAGAACCCACTCGCGCGTCAGTGGATTCAGGCGCCGGTGTGGAGTGTCGCTCAGCTCTTTCCAGTTCATGTGGCGGTCCGCGGCGCGCGAAAACCACTGCGGCTTCTTTTCCTCCGGTCCGGCGCCATTTTCTCTATCCTTCCGTCACTGGGCCGGCCGCATCCGCCGTCGCACAGACGTAGATTTCTGGGCGGATCCGCGTGGCATTCTCGTAAGCGCGGGCGATCTCCCAGCGGAATCGGTCCGCGTATGGCGCCTCCACCAGATTCACCGTCGAACCGCCGAAGCCGCCTCCGGTCATGCGCGCACCATGCACGCCCGGCTGCCGGCGGGCCAGCTCCACCATCAAATCGAGCTCGGCGCAGCTGACTTCATAGAGATCGCGCAGGCTGGCGTGCGACTCCTCCATCAGCATCCCGAATCGCTCCAGATGGCCCTGGCGCAGCGCCTCTGCCGCCTGGGCTACACGCGCATTTTCCATGACCACGTGCCGCGCGCGCCTGTATATCGTTTCGGGCAGCCTCGCTTTGTACTGCTCAAGCTGTTCGAGTTTCACGTCGCGCAGCGCACGGATTCCAGGCAACACAGCCTCCAGCCACCGCACCGCATCCTCGCAATCGGCGCGCCGCCGATTGTATTCCCCGGCCGCCAGTTTGTGTTTCACTCCCGTGTTGCACATCACAAGCAACACAGCATCCGGTAGGGCCAGGTGCTCAAATTCGAGCGAACGGCAGTCCAGAAGCAGCGCATGGCCCGCCCGGCCGTGCAGCGATGTAAACTGGTCCATCACCCCGCAGCGCACACCCACAAATTCATTTTCTGCCTGCTGGCACACCTGCGCCAGCCTCCTCTGGTCTGCGGAATGGCCCGAAAGATCAACGAGCGCCCATGCCGTAGCCACCTCAAACGCCGCGGAGGAACTCAGCCCCGCGCCGATGGGTACATCGCTCCTGATCAGCAGGTTTGCACCGCAGGGCTCGAAGCCGGCGCGCGCCAGCATCACCGCGACCCCGGCCGCGTAGTCGCTCCACGACCCGGCTGGCGCGAGCGATGGCGACGATAGATCCACCTCGCTCCTCGCCGCGAGATTTTCGGAGTGGAGCACGAGCCGGCGGTCTGCCCGCCGGCTTGCGGCAATCCAGCAGCAGTACTCGAGCGCCGCGGGCATGACAAACCCGTCGCTGTAATCCGTATGCTCCCCGATCAGATTCGTTCGCCCGGGAGCCCGAAAGATTCGCGGCTCCGCGCTGAACAGCGCACGAAATCGTTCCCGCAAGCCGGCAGGGTCAGTCATGGGATACGGGCCGGAGCCGCCTTCTGCCGGCGAATCGAGGAAGAGGCGCGCGGATCACTGCTGCCTGCGCTGGTCCAGCGGAGAAGTGGACGACGAACCCGCGGATCCCGCGGGCCGCCCCCGCCGCCGCCCCAGGAAACACATCATTAGACCGAACACTAGCAACACCCCGCCCCATACCAGGTTTACATTGATCCCCAGCGATGTCGCGTGGATGGCGGAGTTGCCCGCCATTCCGTACGCGGCCAGCAGTGCGCCGAGCGCCGAGAAGAACAGGCCAATTGGCCAGCGGATGTCCATCCACATGATTTGTCCCTACCAGAAAATGACGTTCAAGACCAGCGAAGCGGCAAGGACGATCACCGCCAGCGTGACCGGCCGTTCGTACCATGCGCGCGCTTCCCGTTCCGCCCGCGGCGTCAGCGAGTAGACCAGGCCGACGAGTTGCGCCTCATCGCGCGGCTTCGTCAACGCACTCACCACTATCGTAATTGCGAAGCAGGCCGTCCAGGCAAAGATGGCCGTCCAGAAATTCTGCGCCATTTCGCTCGGATACGTGTGCATGGCCGCGATCCAACCGCCCTTCAATCCCGGTTGCGAGCCTTCGGGAATCGTCAGCGCATGGTGCAGCGCCGCGCCCGCGGTGCCCGCGAGGAGCCCCGTAAACGCCCCGTGGCCCGTCGCCCGCTTCCAGAACATGCCCAGAAGAAAAGTCGCAAAGAGCGGAGCGTTCACGAACGCAAAGACAAGCTGGAGCATGTCCATGATATTGTTGAAGCGGTTGGCCATGTACGCCGCGGCAACCGAGAAGGCAACTCCGCCGACGGTGGCCATCCGCCCCATCCACAAATAATGCTGATCCGTGGCGCCGGGATGCAGGTAGGACTGGTAGATGTCGTACGTCCATACGGTATTGAACGCGGTGACGTTTCCGGCCATCCCCGACATGAAACTCGCCATCAGCGCGGTGATGCCCAGCCCAAGCATTCCCGCGGGAAAGAAGTGCAGCAGCATGCGGGGAATGGCCAGATCGTAATCCAACTCGGGCCGGCCGTTCCGGTCCAGGACGGGTGCGCCGGTGGTCGCGTCCATCTTAGCGGGAATCAGACCTTCGCCCGCCAGTGCGCCTGCGGGGTCGCCGCGCATGCCCAGCGCAGCACCGGCAGGAACGCTGGCCGCAGCCTGCGCAGGCGCCGCCGCGGCGCCTCCGACCGTCCCCACGGAGATAGCAATGAGCCCCGGCAGGATCACCAGAAAAGGAAACAACATTTTCGGTACCGCCGCGATCAATGACGTGCGGCGCGCTGCGCTCATCGAGTTTGCCGCCATGGCGCGCTGGATCACCAGAAAATCCGTGCACCAATAGCCGAACGAAAGGACGAATCCAAGACCCATCACCAGCCCGAACCATTCCACCCCCAGCCGGTTCGTTCCCGCGCTGCCCAGCCCCACCCAGGCGTGTGTGAAACTGGGGTCCAACCGCGCCTTCAGCCCCGACCAGCCCCCCACACTCTTTAATCCCAAGTAGGAAAGCGGCAAAAATCCCGCGACGATCAGGAAGAATTGCAGCACTTCGTTGTAGATCGCGCTCGTCAGCCCTCCCAGAAAAATGTATACAAGCACGACCACGGCCGACACCAGGATGCCGGCGTGGAAAATCCAGGAGGGACTGATCCCCAGCCGCGCAAACGGCGCATCCAGGATGTGAAGCGTCTGCATCAGCTTGGCCATTGCGTACATCGAGATTCCCGAGGAGAACACCGTCATGGCCGCGAAGGAGACGGCGTTCAGCGCCCGCGTCTTCTCGTCGAAGCGCAGCCGCAAGTACTCCGGCACCGACCGCGCGCGGGAACCGTAATAGAACGGCATCATGAAGATGCCCACAAAGACCATGGCGGGAATCGCGCCGATCCAGTAGAAGTGGCTGGTGGCGATGCCGTATTTCGCGCCCGAGGCCGCCATTCCGATCACTTCCTGCGCGCCCAGGTTGGCGGAAAGGAACGCCAATCCGCAGACCCAGGCGGGAATGGCGCGGCCGGCCAGGAAAAAATCCGTACTGGTGCGCACCGAGCCGCGCAGCGCCACCCCGATCCCCAGTACGAACCCGGAGTAGAGCAGCACGATCAGCCAGTCGATTCCCGTCATACCGATGGAATTCCTTGTCCGCCGCGCGAGAGCCCTGCAGCGCGCGGCACAAAGAAAGTGCGCGTAGCGCGAAGATGCGCGAGTTCGCGGCGAGGTTACCCGAGGGCCAAACGTGCGGCAAGAAAATGTTTGAGGCAGGATGTCCCAGCGGATGGACTGTTCCGTGCACGTCGCCTCCGGCGTGATCAGCTTGGGATTTGGTCTTTATGTCGCCTATCAAACGGCTACATCAGCGGTCTGTTCGCGGGACGTCCGCGGCGGACCCCGCACTGACGTTTAAACGCTCTTGCATCAGGCACAAACCTGCCGCGCTGAATGCGAGGCCCCTGAACGCATGGCAATTGGGGGGCAGCGGGATATCGGAAGAGTAGCGTTCGCAAAAGACTCCGAAATCTTAACCACGGGGCCTAACGCACGGCTGTGAACGATCTCTTCTTCGTTCGACCCCTCAAGAACCTTCTCCTTCCCTCTTCTTTGCTCTCATTGGCTCTAACCCGCGCCTGAATTCCTCGTATGTCGTTTGGAGAACGAAGGGTACGGTTATCTTCGCGAATGCTTTGATCCGGGGCGGCCCGCAAAGGGTGTAGGGCGGGATATCGTGTGACACCGTCGAGCCCGCCGAGATCACAGCGCCCTCACCGATAGTCAATGTTTGCCCGGAGGCGCACACGATCAAGCAACCTGCGGCAATAGCAGCCTTCTGTTCGATAACAATTTTGCCGGCACCTCGAGTATGAGCGATGATCGTGCAACGGGGCCCAATCACAGCGCCATCGTGAATCTCCACGGATTCGGGATTGTCTTCATCAAGGTAGACGTCATCGCCGATAAATACCCTGCCGCTGATTCGAACTCCACGCAAGCGATGAAGAAACGGCCTTAGATTTAATCCCCCGGGCAGAACTCTGGCCATCAAATGCAGGATCCCGTTGAAGCCCATTTTGAGCAATGCTGTATAAGTACTCAGTCGATATCTTTGCCGGACCGACGTTTTGCGATTGTTCATTTTTGGCGCCTTTGGAGCCTCTTGATTTCGGAACCGGATTCGCGGTTGCGGGAGCGACGCCAACCCCGGCGGTTAAGGCTGCTCATCTTCACACACTCTTTCGGGCAAAGCTCAGCTTGCCCCGCGTCACCACTGTATCCTCCACGCGGGCGACCCCTTCAACAAGGGCCGCTTCCTCCGTCATTTTAAGGATATTCACTTCGATAGTCATAGTATGACCCGGTAAGACCGGCACCAGGAACTTCATGTCATTTACGGCGGCGAGCACCAGGAATTCCCTTGGGTTCATGCCTTTGCTACTGGTTCGGCTAAACAGGATGGAAGCGCTTTGTCCTATGGCTTCAATGATAAAAGTTCCAGGCATTATGGCAAAATCCGGGAAGTGTCCCAGGAACTGAATTTCGTTGCCCGCGACATTCTTAAGGGTTTTGATGCGTCTCCCAGGTTCCAACTCCAAGACCCTGTCTATCATAATGAACGGGAAACGCTGCTTTAAATGTGCCTTTACTTCTTCAAATGTCATGGTCATAAAGAATCGTTTGAAAATACCGTTTGACCCCTACTCATGCAGTAAGAATTCAATTTAAGTCTCAATTCAATAATCTTCCTCAACGTCGGCGTAGCACCATGCCCAAAGCACGCGGCAGAAAACGGCCACCAGGAGCAGGGATGCCGGCATCAGAGACCAACCGGGTAACACGGAGGCCTACTTCTTCGGCCATCTTAACGGGCTCACTTTCGTGATGAAACTCAAAAGTGTGATCACGCTGGGCTGATTCCAGTGCGGTGCTGAAAAAGACGAACCCGTCGTCAGCGAGATGATGTGCTAGCACTGAAAACAAGGGGCGCGGATCTTCCAAATGTTCTGCTAGCATGGCTGCGATAATTCCCTGATAGGTTCCGCGACTCTCCGTCAGGTTCAATTTAAGGACGTCTTTGACCTCGAAGCTTACTCGGTGACCATGTCCGGAGACGCCAAGCAGCCGATTTGCTACAGCCACCGCCGGCGGACTGATATCGAAGCCTTCCACACGGATGTCCGGCCTTGTCTCAGCTGCCAGCAGGCCCATCACCCCATGTCCGGAGGCCAACTCCAAGAGTTTAGCGCTAGGCGGCAACGATTTCAGAAAATTGTCGCGATACAATGCGAGGTGGTTGATCATGGAGGGCCAGAAAGGATAGATCAAAATCGCGGCCCACATGTAGGGTACCATGTAGCCTTCGTCTTCGTATACTTCCGAGACCAGTTCCGGCATGGTCTCGGTCGTGTACCGGCTGGTTTTCTCATAGAGCTGTTGGGATTTCCATACGCCCATACAGTACTTCGCATAGCCCTTCGCAGCGTCCTCAAACGCGCGGTCGCCATAGGCCGCTTCCGCCCAGTGGGCGAGCGGATTTAACAGCCAAGAACAGAGTTCCTCGTTGGCCTCAAACGTGGCCCGCGCTGAGGAAGCAAACATCTTGGCTTTTGAATCCAGACCTCGAAGAAACGCATTAGCATCCATCATAATCTGAATTCTTCTTTCGTAGAGCATTCAGTCTGCCGAACAAACATGCCGTACCATCCGGACCATCGGCCGGATCAGATCAACCCCGTCCCACGGAGGAACGAACACATGCATACGCCCCAATTTGACGATTCGGTCCACACCTCTCTTTCCGGCCAGCCCGGCAAGTTTCTTCTCTTTTTCCTCGTCAGCCATTCCCAAACCAAGCGTCTGCACGTTTCCATCGAACTTCGAAACCACATCCAACAAATCGTCTACTTCCAACACCGTCAAGGTCTTACCTTGAATAGGTCGGGGAATATCCGATCCCGAGCCGATGAGCAGCGTCCAATCTGGACTCATTGGAAAAACCGCCTGATGCACGGTGTCGCTCAGCAGCCAGGAAGCGCGTGCCTGGCAGATCGCTGAAGTCAAGCCAGCAGGAATGGTTCGCCGCGGATGGGTTCGGTTTTCCGTTTCAAAAGCGAGCCGAAGATACGACAGAAATTGATCGGTTGGCTGGCCCTCTCTTTTTTCGAGGAACAAAACCTGGGGTGAGGAACACGCCTGCTGGTCAAATTGCCAAACATCTCGCGCCATGCGTAGGCACCAGGACTTCTGTTCGGCGGGGTTGCCCCAAGCCCCGGCGTCCATTGCCGCGACAGATATTCTGGGCCCGAAAACCACCACCCTCGCCCAATGAGGAAACGGTAAGGCCCGAATCTGCAAAATGGCCTCTTCTCCGCCCCAAATCATTGCTCCATCCACGGCTTGTGCCATTGCTTCGTGCAAATCCTGCCGGCCATGCTCGAAAGCGGCCATAAAGACACGTCGGGTCAAGCGTTCGCCGGGATCGCTTTGTACCAACTTCCCCAGTAAAAGCCGCGTCAAGTCGATAAGACCGCTTGGAATGCGTACCAGGGCGGCATTACCTCCCAGAAGAGCGCAGGTCATGGAGAGAATCGGCTGGATATCTACATTCCCCGCGGGCCAGTGGCCAACCACGCCCAAGGGAAAAGCCTTGCACTTGGCACGACCATATTCCGTCCATCCGCCATGGAGACCATTGGACCCGAGTTCGCGGGCAATGATCGGTTCCAAAGTCCCCCGTCTTAGCCACATCCGAAGGAAAGGGATCCCAGGCAAATCGTCAAGTACGCGGTCGTCCAAGCTCTTCGCCCAACAATCAAATACGCTCATAACCTCATTCGGTGTGATTTCCGCGTCCGAAATCACTTGACGCAGTGTGGCTGCGGCTGTGGAGATCTCCGAGGGAGAATGAACAGTATGAGTGAGCTCAGTCATCGAAATACTTATGATTCAATTTACCGGTGACCGTTTGCTGACTAGATTCCCGCAGCCTCGGAGCTCCGCCTTGGGAATCCGCCCGGCCAACCGGAAACTGATGCCCCGTCTCCCACAGGGGCAACCGTCATAAGCCAGCACTTTGGCCATATCTTCGGTGAGTAGCAGATGGCCTGGGAAGCTCGTTGGTAAAACACTGCAGACCTGAACAATGCCATGTTCTCCTGACGCGACTGGTTCGAGCGTTAGCGGATTTCGCACAATCACATCGCCAAACACGGGTCCATGTTTGTTGCCCGCGAAGCAATCCGGATAGATGACTCCCACGCTCTCCACCATGCCATAGAAATCGATGATGCGGTCAGGGGAACACCCAAAGACCCGAGCCAACTGCTCGTTGAACACTGTTTTTTCAACGGCCTGGTCCTGCAAACGTTTCCAGCCGCCGCTGTGCAGGATCCGAGCTTTCGGCAAGTTAAGACAGATACCCTCTGCCGAGAGAGGCTTCACCAAGTGGTTCCAGAGAATAAACGTAAAGCCATACACCAGTAACTCCGCATCCTGGCGGCCTCGGGCGAATTCTCTCAATCGCTCTCGATCCAGCCTCAACTCACCTTGCTCACTCAGGCTAAGGCAGTGGGTGGTCTGATTGGCAAAAGGCTGCAACCCCTGAATTGCCGCGCCCCTGGCCCCTAGCTCGTTCCCGCCTCCTAGGTAAGCCGGCGTGTCCACAACCAAGTAAGGTCTGCGGGCCGGACCGATAAAATCCCGGACAATGGTTACGATTCCTTTGGTCATGCGTCGCGCGGTTGGCGAATCGAGCACGACTCGGCTGGGCACCTGAGACGTCGTGGCGCTCGAGGTTAACGTTTTTTTCACCTCGTCACGATCCACGAAGGACAATGGAGGATTGGTCTTTAATATTCCCACCGGTAGAAAAGGAAGATCGGCAACCTGAGCAGCGGATCGATAGTCCATTGGCCAGTGCTGGATATAGTTCTTATAGCCGGCGTGCCGCTGGCATGAGTAATCGAGCTCCTCCTTAAGTATCTCCAAGAGACCCGCCCGCCTTTCTTCAGGAGGCTGACCAAAAGGAGGCATTGAGAGAAGGTGGTCTATTTTGTCTTCAAATGGCCACATGGAAGACCTTCGTCTAAATGGGAAATGAGGAAATCGCTATCTTTCCTATAGAAGTTTTTGGTAATTCAGAAACCAATCGAATCGAGCCGATAGTCCAATGGGCTGGAAGGTGGCGGCGAACTTCTTCCACTCCAATTCTCGCTCCCTGGTCGGGTACGATAAACAATACCAGCGCCTCTCCTGCTTCCGGATGATCCATGGCGCGGGCTGCGCATTCATAAACCCCTGGAATCGCTGTAACTCTTGCTTCAACTTCGGGAAAACTGACCCGCATTCCTCGAATTTTGAGGAATGCCCCTTGGCGTCCTTCGATCCATAGATATCCTTCCTCATCCTGGCGAGCCAGGTCCCTGGTTCGCAGCCAACCGTCAGAGAAGACGCGACGAGTTTCTTCCGGATGGTTCAAATAACCGGAGCAGATGGACGGTCCCTTCACCAGTAGTTCGCCGATTTGCCTTGCGGGCAAATCATGTCCTCCTTCATCGACGATCCGAACCATCAGGTTGTCCAAAGGTCGTCCCACGCTTCCTGGTTTCTCCTCCCAGCGTTCGGGTTCCATGCACGATATCCGAGCGGTTGCTTCGGTTTGCCCGTACATCACGTAGAAATCGGTCGCCGGGAAAGCCGCTCGCATCTCACTGATTCTCTGGGGAGCCAAGGCCCCCCCAGCTTGGAGAAAACGCCTCAAACTAGGCATGGCGACCCGCCGGATGTTCGATCGCCGAAGAAGCGCGTTATAAACTGTTGGTACGCCTGCGAATGTGGTGCAACCAAATTGAGCGATGGCTTGGAGCACTTTGTCTGGAAACATAAATCGGCGGTCAAACACCACGCCACCGCCCTGATAGAGATGCGTATGCATCAGGCTCGCGCCGAAACAGTAGCTCACTGGGAGAATCAGCATGGCTCTTTCGTCGCTGCCCAATCGTTGCCTGCAGATAATGGCTTCGGTATTGGCTATCAGGTTCCCATGGCTGACCATGACGAAAAGAGGAACACCGGTGGAACCGGAAGTCGCCATCAACGCCGCCAGATCCGAGGCTTCACAAGCAGTGGGCGGCATTATCTTGCTGGGGATCTCCTTGGCCAAGTCACCCTGAAGGCAGAGTATAGATCCTTTGTGAGTCCCTTCGCCCCGAAGACCTGCTTCTGTCCACACGGCTTTGGCGCCCGTTGCTTCCAACAGCATAGATGCTGAGGCTGTAAGCGTGCGATCTTCCACCGGCACCGCCACGAGGCCCGCGTACATGGCTCCCAAATAAACCAAGGTGCTGGAGGGAGACAGAGAACAACCGATCAGCACTCGAGCGCCCTTCCTCAAACCAGCGGAAATCAAGGAGGCGCCATACGCCGCAATCAGCCGCGGCAGATCCCCCGAGCAAATCGTGCGCTCGGTGACTGCATCGATTAAGTACGAAGACGTTCCCAGGCGCTCTACCAATCGCCCGGCAAAATTCCATCCAGTAGTGGCTGTCACTTTACACTCTCTTGGAAAGCTTCATCGTAATGATGCGCACGATCTCGCGAACACTCTCCATTTCCATCAGCTCATCTACATCCAGGCTAATCCCGAAGAGTTGTTCCAAATTGCTTGCGAGAGACAAATGGCCCACAGAATCCCAGCCCGGGATGTCAGCTGCACTGGTCTCGATAGACACCAATTGCGGGTCGATGTCAAAGGCACCTTTGAATGCCTCCCGGACTGTGGCCAAAATATAATCCGTGTCGCTCATTTTAACCTTATGGATAACTGTTTGATTTACTCTTCCAAGTAATTGCTCAGGTGATGGCGCGGTGACGGGCTGTTCCTAAAATGCGCTGATGCTGGCTGGTTCATAGAGCCACCTCCTCAAAACAGCTCGGCCCTCGATCACTTCTATCAATTACTACGAATCCCTTTTCTGTCCATAAACTTAGGCCAAGATCCCCGTACCACCATCCAGGACAAGGGTATGGCCAATGATCCCTGTGGCCGCATCGGAGCAAAGGAATTGGGCCCCATACGCGATTTCCTCGGCTGTGACCAAGCGCCCTGCCGGGGTGCGACGGATAATCTCGGCGATGCGCGCTTCGCTGTTCGGCACCGCTTTCCAGGCATCGGTGAGCACTGCCCCGGCCGTCAGAATGTTGACGCGGATGCCGCGCGGCGCCAGTTCGACGGCGAGATGGCGCGCAAGCGATTCAAGCGCGCCCTTGGATGAGCCGATCAAAGAATAACACGGGAGGACACGCAAGGCTCCCCAGGAGCTGACCGCCACGATGCATGATCCTTTGGAAAAGCGGGCCAAAAGAAGCTCGCTCAGGTTGAAGAAGGCGCGGACGTTCAGGTTAAACGTCCAGTCGAAATGGCGCTCCGTGAGTGCTTCTATTGGGCGGTGGATCCCAGTGGCAGCACAATGGACCAACCCAGAAAGTTGCGTTCCCCATTCTTGTAGCGAGCGGTCAAGTTGTTCCAGACCTTGTTTATTCGTCAGATCCGCACGACACAGCGCAATGGCCAGGCCCTCCTCCGCAGCGATCGCCTTCAGGTGTTCGGCAGCCTTTTCGTTGCGAAGATAGTTCGCGATTACCGTAGCACCTGCCCGCGCAAAGCGGAGTGAAATGGCCTGGCCGATGCCGCGTGTGCCCCCGGTAATCAGAATCGTTTTGTTACTCAAAGAAAACAGATCATTCCCGCGTGTGTTCATGCCGATACAGTTCCTAGCTCATGAGAAATCAAATCTGGGGCACCGGATACCATTAGGATCTGCAATGAGCGCGGTTGCGTTGCACTTCCCTGAAAAAGGTCGGAACCGGAAGACAGCAGTATCTGGTGGGAAAATTCCGCACAATACACATTCTCCCACTACGAGGCTTAGAATCATACCTGCGCGTCTCCGTTTAAGCAGTGCATTTTTCTCCAGGGCGTTTTGCATCGCGCGATTGACGGTAGCATCCAGATTCTCGCCAGCCAGCTCTGAGGCCTTGAGCTTACAGGAGAATCGCCGGGAGGGCTCTAGGACAACTATCCGCTGCAGCGAATCATTCACCCGGTGCGTTTAGTTTGGTGCCACGCTCGACGTGTAGCCAGTGGTCTTGAGCGGCAACTTCGTTTTTCGAGGAAAACTGCAAGCCTTCGACGAGTCGAGAGCATCGGACGCTTTAGCAGAGCTACCCCGCATCGCGCCCGGTTCGTGTCTGGCTGTCTCCTTGTGAGGTCTGTCGTCCCCTCGAAAGCACACGATTGGTCTGCTCGCCATCGTCACTTTGGGGTTTCTCTCGGGATGCGGCATCCTACCGACCCCGACCACGTGATTGCTGTCACCACCATGGTGACCCGTCATCGTGGCGCCAAGCAGGCGCTCTTTATCGGCACCCTTTGGGGCGTTGATCACACCCTCACGATCCTGGCCGTCGGCGGGTCATCATCCTGCTCCGCGTCATGAACTTCACCGGGATATTACAATGGATCCAATCGAGTCTTCCGGCGACTCCCCTGCGCGAAGGGCTGATCCACTCGCATCCGCACAGCCACGGCGATTACATTCACACGCACGCGCATGGGCACGATCCGGAACACCACTTGCACGACCCCGATCGCACGCCGCTCCACTGGCTCGACCGCCATCTCGGCGCGCTCGGCTTCTACCAACTCGCCAGGCCGTTGGTGATAGGGCTCGTCCACGGCCTGGCCGGCTCCGCCGCGGTGGCGCTCCTGGTCTTGCCCACTATCCACGATCCCCGCTGGGCCACGGCCTACCTATTCGCCTTCGGCGTTGGGACCATTGCCGGGATGATGCTCATCACCGCTGCCATCAGCGTCCCGCTCTCCTACGCCGGCAGGTTGTCCCAGTGGATGGACTGGTCCATGCGCGTCGCCTCCGGCGTGATC
>Ga0187819_10000510_pt1 | contig 19463 bp, 21 predicted proteins | sample NC_wetland_sal_i_15_FD_132411 | JGI IMG/M metagenome (GOLD analysis project Ga0187819, IMG submission 132411) | Wetland sediment microbial communities from Neuse River Estuary, North Carolina, USA - SO4_4 | ecosystem: Environmental > Aquatic > Freshwater > Wetlands > Sediment | place: USA...
AAACTCTTACGCCAAACGAAAAACGGATCAGCTAAACGACAGCGCCCCACGAAACCATCCCGCAACTCCCAACTTGAACAAACTTCATTCACTTCTGCCAAGCTGTGAGAGATTGGGGCTAGCCGAGGAGGAAGGTTCTCATCAAAAAGCAGCTTCACGCGGAGAGCAGTTCCACCTTGCGTTCGCGGTCAGCGGCAAATGCAAGGCAAGCCCGAATATCTTCTTCGCTGAGATACGGGAATTCCTGCAAGACCTGTTCGTGGGTCATCCCGCTGGCCAGGTTTTCGAGCACGTCGTACACCGTGATCCGCAGTCCGCGGATGCAAGGCTTGCCCCCACGCTTCCCGGGCTCGATCGTAATGATACCGGAGTACGTCATGCCCCTACATTACGCGATCTGCGGCGGCGGAGCAAAAAGAACTTTCTCCCCCGGCGCGGGGCCGCTGAGAGGATTTTCCGAGTGGCGCCGGACATAAGAGTGAAAGGGAGAGAGGGGACACCCTTGTACCCTCTGAGTCAGAACGGCAGGGAAGACAGATCGACGTTGCCGCCAGAGAGGATCACGCCGAGCTTCGGCGTGCCGCCATCGGGCCGGGGAGGCAAGGCGAGATCCGCTACGCTGCCCGGCTTCAGCAACGGGGCGATGGCCACCGCGGACGACGGTTCGATGATGATTTTCACGCGTTCCCAGACCAGACGCGTCGCGGCGATGATCTCGTCTTCGCTTACCCGCAGGATTCCGGCAAGTTGCCTTTGCAGGATCGCGAACGTTCGCGGCGAGAGCGACGCCCGCAAGCCATCGGCGATGGTGTCGCTGGAGTCCAACGTTTGCAGCGTGCCAGTGGCGAGCGAGCGATACGCGTCGTCGGCGCGTTCCGGCTCACAGCCGAAGACGCGGACCTCCGGACGAACGCCTTTCACCCCCAGACACGTTCCGCTCAGGAGACCGCCGCCGCTGACCGGCGCAAACACGGCGTCCAGGTCGCTGATTTCCTCGAGCAGTTCCTTGCCGGCGGTCGCTTGCCCGGCAATGATGCGGTCGTCGTCGTATGGATGGACCAGCACCGCGCCCGTTTCGGCCTGCACGCGGGCGCTGGTTTCGCTGCGCGAGGTCATCGTGGGCTCGCACAGGGTGACACGCCCGCCATAGCTCTCGACCGCGCGGCGCTTCACCGCCGGGGCATTCTTCGGCATAACAATCCATGCCTCGACTCCGCGCCAGCCGGCCGCGCACGCGACCGCCGCGCCATGGTTGCCGCTCGACTGCGTCACAATGCCGTGAGACACCTCAGCGTCGCTGAGCGAAAAGATCGCGTTCGTCGCGCCGCGAATCTTGAACGAGCCGGTTTTCTGCAAGTTCTCGCACTTGAAGAAAATCCGCGCCCCTACCATCGCATCGAGCGAAGCGGAAGTGAGAACCGGAGTGCGGTGGATGCGCGGTGCGATGCGCGCGTGGGCGTCGAGGATGGAGCGCCAGTCCGGCGGCGTGTAAGCGGCACTGTTGGCAGATGGAGTCGAACTCATGCGGGTTTAGGTTCCGGTGTTGTGCTCGAGTCACGTCGCGCGCGAGAACGCTTCGGCGCGATGCGGTCGCAACTCCGCATTATGGCACAGCGAGGCGACATTCGCTCCCGGAACGGGAACAAGAGAGAGAAGCGCTGCTGGAGAAGCGACAAAAAGCGGGTCTACGCGTGCGCGGGTAAATTTTTAAAGGATTTCTCACTTGACCACAGCGGCAGCTTTGGTAGCCTTGTAGCCCCCTTCTCCAATCTTGCGAGAGCCGCCGAATACCCTTCCTCGTGCGGAGGAGGAAACTATGGATGGTTCAGAGCGCCGTCAATTGACTCGCTACAACGTTCGCACACCGCTGCGTTTTCGTGCAATCAACCTGACCGCCGGCAAGAGCGATCACTTCACCGAAGCGATCAACGTTTCGCGCGGTGGATTCTTCTTCGCTTCGTCGGCGCCGCTTCAGGTCGGCACGCCGATCGAGGCGACGCTGCGGATGCCCGCCGAAGTCACCGGCAACAAGGCGGAAGAAACACACTGCACTGCTCGCGTGGTGCACGTTCGCAACCAACCCTACGGAGACGGCCGCATCGGCTTCGGCGCCGAAATCGAAAAATTTCACACCCCCACCGGCCAAGAACGCTGGCTGAGCTAGTCGGCGCTTCTGTTGTCAGCGCACCGCATATCATAGAGGATCCGGCGCCCGGGCGACTGGGGCGCACCTGCCTGCGGCAAGCTGCGCCCCTACGCGAGAATTCCCAGGCGTTGTTTTGAGCAGGGTGAGAAGTGCGGGCTAGGGTTTCGGCCTAGGCACCGTGAACGTAATTTTCGCGCTGCCGACGTTTTCAAACCGGTCGTACGCACGCACCGCGAGGCTATGCTCACCGCGGGAGAGATCGGGCAACGCGAATTCATAGCGTTCTTCCGGAGCGTCGTTGATCCCGCCCTTGGGTGTGACGAGAATCCAGTCGCCGCCATCGAGACTGTATTGTGCGCGCTCGATGCTGCTGGTCGCGTCACGGGCGGTGAACTTTGCGGTGCCACCTGTGAAGCAAGGTGCGCCTGCGCAGGCCACACCAACAGAGGCTTCCAGGTGTTCGATTACCGGCGGCGTATTGTCTACGACGAAGCGCTCGCTCTCGCGCTCCGTGCTCAGTGAGATAGCGGGAGGGTTCGAGGGCGCATCGCTCGCCACAATCTTCAAGTAGTAGGCACCGTCGGGCAGGGAAGTGCTGTCCCAGGAATAAAACTTCTGGTCGAGCTTGTCTTTAAGGAGCTTCCACTGGGTTTCGTTTTCGCCGCGATAGTAGACGGCGAAGCGCAACTCGTCGTCGTTATCGTCATGCGCGCTCCACAGCACGGATTGGTAGCCTCTCTGGCTGAATCCTTGCGGCTGCTGCTCGAACCTCGCGGGCGAGACGCTTTGTGAAATCAACACTCCGGTGGGATTCGACGTCTGCGGCATTTTCAGATTCACACTGGGCTGCTGACCGGTCTGAATAACGTTGGTGCTCTGCACGCGGACGCCGGGATCCTGCACGGCGATGGCGTCGATCACCGGGGCGACGTTGCGCGGGAGATAGGCGAGGCTGACCCAATCGATTCCATCACCGGGGCGGCCGTCGTGGATAACCGCTTTCCACTGCACAAAGCGGGCCGAGGGGCACTCGGCGCTGGTGGCGGGCTTGATGTACGGCCCGAACCAGCGCGACCACTCCTTGCCGGGATCTTCGGTGTTGCCGGAGCGAATGAAAAACTCGAGGCGCGGCTCACTGGAAGAGGCGGTGGTTTTGCCGGGGGTTACCGGCGGCGGACTCCACCACTCCAGGCGGCCCCATTGCGAAAAAAGCTGCGCGTCAAACGAGCGGGACTCATACGTGCCTTCGGGCTCGTATTCGGGACCTACGGAAAAGACTTTTCCGGGATTTGCGGTGCACAAGAAGATTTTGCCGCTGGCGTTGCGAGAGATGCCGGTGATCTGCGCGGAGCCGGCTTTCGCGAGCTGCGCAAAGACGCCGCGGCCGTCGATGGCCAGCAGCGCGCCGTTGTTACCGGTTCCGGCAAGAAGGCGCCCATCGGAATTGAGAGCGAGAGCGTACACAACGTCATCACGGGAGCTCCAGAGCTCCTCGGGCGCGCCGTCTGAAGAGATGCGGTAGATGCTGCTGGACAGGAGCGGCGGGAAGGGAACGAACGGCGTCGGATTCAGCTGCTGGTTTCCGCCGACTGCGCCGCCGCCCGTGATGGTGGTAACGCCCTGGGGGGTGGTGATGATGGTGGTCGCGCCTTGGCTAACGTTGCGTTGCTTTTCGCCGATGGCGGCGACATAAATATTGCCGTCGGGCGCAACGGCTAGCGAGGTGATTTCGCGCTTGGAGGTCTCGTAGAGGACGAATCCTTCGGCAGCGCCGGCGTCTTTATCCTTGCGCGCACCGTTATTGGCTGTGCGAGTGACTCGGAGGACGCGGCCGCTGGGCTCGGTGCCGACGAGCAAATTGCCGCGAGGATCAAAGGCCAGGACGCGGATGTGGGCTTCGTCGCTGTTGTAGAAGAGCTCGCTCTTGCCGTCGGGTGAGACGGCAAACACCTGACCCTTGTCTCCGGTGGCTACATAGAGAATGCCGTCGGAGCCGAAGGCAAGATCCCAAATGTATTTCGTCTTGGGGTCGAAGAAGACGGATTTTTCTCCGGACACTGAGACGCGGTACACCTTGCCGTCGGGGGACGTGCCCACATAAAGCGAACCTTTGGCGTCAAACGCGATGGCTTGTACAGCGAGATCGGTGGATTCAAAGGCTGTCGCCGGCTTGCCGTTGGCATCGAAGCGAAACACTTTTGCGGGAGAGCCACCGGCGGCGTACAGAGTGCCCTTGGGATCGACGCGCACAGACCACAGGTAGGAGGCATCGGCGTCGGAGAGCAGCTTGAATCTGGGAGAAAGCTCGAGGCGGCCATCGCTGCGGACGGCAACGCCCGTCGATGTGCCTTTCAGAAATTCTTCGTAGGTGGACTGCCGCCAGGTGCGGGTGTGCTCGGCGAGGAGAGGGGAGGAGAGAGAAGCAATGAAGTAAAGAAGTAATGAAAAAGATCCGACTCGGGCAGGTGAGAGGCCCTTGCAGCGAAATGGGTATTTGCAGATCGTGACGCCTAAGACTTTGGAGCTGGGCATTTTAAGTGGTCACCGGATTTGGAGATTGAGGGAGATCACGCCGGAAACAGGGCCGCCGAGCGGCACGGAGGCTTCGCTGGCGAGCGATTCGCGCAAGACCTGCACGCTGCCGGGAGCAGGGCGGCCGTCGATGACATTGATCTGAGAGAGTGGTGCGTTGGGAAGCTCTTTGTCATCCCAGAGGATGGTGGGTGAGGGCACGAAGAGACCGACGTACAGGCGGTCGTTGCGACGCTCGCGGTTCAAGAGGGTGATGAGCTGGTCGAGACCCGTGGCGGGACCCGAGCTGCCGGAAAATACGAAGCCCCGGGAGGCGCGATTCAGGAGGTCGCCGTCGGAGACCAGAACGCGCAGCGATGTGCCATGCGCAATTTGATCGGGGACCCGGACGGAGGCTTGCTCGATGCGCGCCGCGCCGCGGTAGGGATGCAGCAGCACGCGGACGCGCAGGGTCTCGCCGGGGGCGGCTTCACCCTTTTCCAGCCAGGCGCTGTCGATGGTGAAGGATTGGCGGCCGGGAGCGCTTTCGACGCGAAGCGAAATGTGCTCGACGGATGGCAATTCGTACGTGTTCGTAAAGAGGCGCAGGAAAATGCTTTGGACGCTCAGCGCGATGGGCAGTCCGTCGGGGCTCAGTGAGTCGCCGGGTGCGTACGTGTTTTCGATTTGCACGGGCGCGTGACCCTGCAAGCGAATTTCTCCGGACAGATGCAACGTGGTGCCTTCGCCGTAGATGGCGTTTTGCGTCAAGCCGTTGAAGGTGGTGAGCGCGACCAGGAGAGGCGTGAGCTTTGGGTGATTTACGAGTTCGAAGTGCAACTTTTTTTCGCCGATGCCGGTCGCAATGGCGAGATCGAGAGGAATCATGGCGGGGGGAGTGCCGAGTTTGCCGGTGACGGCAGTGAGATGGTCGCCCGTAATGGTGCCGATCGCACCGCCGACATTCACGATTTTCGTGGAGGCCAGGTCCGAGGCTAGCGTGGTGAGGACGCGGCTGCGCGCCATCGGGAGCTGGACGTTGCCGAGGTTCAGGAAAGGATGACCGCAGAGAAACACGCGGTCGGCCTGCACGGCGGTAACGGTGCACGCGGAATTGATCGAGGCGTCGCCTTGAACGAGAACCATTCCCGCCATGTCGCCGGGAGCCAGGTGCGCGTCTTCGGGACGCGGCGCTGCCGTGCCTCCTTGTGCGGCCACGAAGCCGTAGTTCTGAATTTGTGGGGCGAACTGCTGCAGCGTGGCGGATTGGAAGCCGGAGAAAACCAGCGGCGTGGCGATGGGTTCGAGAGAAGAGCCAGACGGCAGGCCGGTGCGCGATGCTGCTTCATTGGGAAGCGCGAACTGCTGCGCGGAAATCGAAGGCGCGTTGTCTGGCGCCGCGGGATGGAGAACGTCCTCGATAGGCGTGACCCCCGCGACGGCTTCTTTGGTGAAGACGCCCAGCTTCAGGGAGAGCGCGCCGGCAAGTTTGCCTTCTAGATAGACGGGGCTGCCGCTCATGCCGGCCACGACACCGGTGTGCTCGACCTTGGTGCCTTTGAGCTGGACGAGGATGATCGATTGGCGAGGACCCAAGAAATTGGGCATGACGCCAATGACTTCGAGATCGAACTTTTCGACCTGGTCACCCGCGAAAATGGTGTAGGCATAACCCTGCATTCCGGCACGAACCTCGCTTAGGGGCAGGATTTCATTGGACTGAGCGGAGGTATCCGGAGTCAGGGCAGGGGTGAAGGCGATCGCAAACGCGAGGGCCGCGAAGGCCAAGACGCGGGGCAAACGGCGAACCGTGAACCGATTAGACCGAAACGCCAGCATGAAGCGCCCATGATACTTGGCAAGGTACGGGGACGCAATCGAACCACCGGAGCGCCAAGTCTGGGCCCGAAAGGCTAGGCGTCCTAGGACTGGATGAGGAGCTTTCCGACTGATCTCGTCACGGCAATGAACTCACTGCGGGAAGCCGATGCGGCGGAGCAGGTCCGCGAAACGAGCGCAAGGCGAAATGCGTGCGGCCGATCATAGAGTCGAAAAATGCATCGATGGGGAGAGTAGGTTGGAGCTGGAAGGGCAGTCAACCAAACTCAGTTGGCGAAATCGACTTCGATGGGTTCGATGAGGGGCATTAGCCAGGTCAGGAGTTTTTGATGAACCGGGTGACTGCCGTAGGCGTCGCACGCGGCCTGGTCGTGGAATTTCATCACGCCGCCAAGTTCATAGCCTTGCCCGCGCGGAGAAACGTTTTTGCCCACCCAGGTTTCCAGAACGCCCGGGATCTCGTTCTGGAGCTTGCGGATCTCTTGAACGATGTGATCCTTCTGCTCGCTAGTGACATTCGGCTTGAATCGAAACGCGAACATGTGAATGAACATGATGGGTTGTCCGGCTCCAAAATAGCGTGGCGTTGATTGTTGGAGATAGCGTTTGGTCTTGTCAACCAGTTCACATCGATCCTGAATTGCCGAAAGGTTCAGCTGATGGCTTTTTTGTGGAACTGCCGGAGTCCCACGGTGAGCAGCAAAACGTCAAAAAACAGCAATCCCGCCAGGACAGCGACCAAAGGCAGATGAGGGAACTGCGGCACGAGCGCTCCACGCAGCCCTTCACTTGCGTAGACCAGAGGATTGACCAGCACCATTTTCTGCATGACGGGGAAGTTCTTCAGGGCGCTCCAGGGATAGTACGTGCAGCCGAAGAAGATCATCGGGGCAACGACTAAGCTGAACATCAGGCCGATGTGGGTTTGCTCCACGCTGCAGCCCAAAGCGAGGCCGCCGACCGCGGAGAATAGGGCCACGAGCAGCGCGATGCCCGCGAAGAGGAACGGAGCGCGCACGTTCAAGTCGACGCCAGGCCGGAGCAACAACCAAGCGCAAGGAATGACCATCAGGCCGGCCGCGAGTGCCTGCAACGTGCCGGCGACCACCTTTTCGATCGCTAGCCACGAAATGTCCATCGGCGCCAGCAAACGGTCTTCGATTTCGCGGGTGAATTGAAACTCGCCGATCAGCGGCATCGCCACGGCCCAAATGCCCGTACCGACCATGCTGAGGGCCATGATGCCAGGCAGCAGGAGGCTCTTGTATGCGGGAGGCATGTAGCCGCTGCCGACCATCACCCGGCCGAAGATGAAGACGAACATGAGTGGCTGCAAGAAGGTCTGCAGCAGCAGCGGGATGATGTTGCGGCGAGCGACGTGGGCATCGCGCGCGAGCATGGCCAGAAAGGTCTTGAAGTTCATTCGCGCAGACTCCTTCCGGTATGGTGCAGAAAGAGATTTTCCAGGCTGGGCTCGGAAATGTGGACATCGCACAACTCGATGTTGGCGGCGACTGCGAGATTGGCGATCTCGGGAACGAGAGGGCCCCCGCGGTCGGCGTAGAGGTCGACGCCGCTGCCATCGGTCGCGCGCGCTTCTCGGACCCCCGCGAGCGCCTGGAGGCGTTGAAGCAGTTCCGGCGACTGCTGGGCGAAACGCAGCCGCAGCAGGAATCCGCCGGGCACGGAAGCCTTCAACTCGCGCGGAGTGCCCAGGGCGATGATGTGTCCATGGTCGACGATGGCCAGGCGCTGACAAAGGGCGTCAGCTTCTTCCATATTGTGCGTGGTCAGCAGAATGGTTTTACCGCTTTGATTGTATTCGCGGACGATCTCCCAAAGAAGCAGACGGGTCTGCGGGTCCAGGCCGGAGCTGGGCTCGTCCAGAAAAAGAACTTGCGGGTCGTGCATCATCGCGCGGGCGATCGAGAGACGCTGCATCATGCCGCCGGAGAATCCGCGAACAATCTGGTCGGCGCGATCGAGGAGTTTGAAGCGATCCAGCAGCGCTTGGGCGCGCTTGGCCCGTTCGTGAGACTCAAGGCCAAAGTAAGCGCCGTGAAAGGTCAGAATTTCGCGGGCGGTAAGACAAAAATCGAGATTCGGACGCTGCGCGACCACACCGATCAGGCGCTTGACCGCGACTTGCTCCTTCCACACGTCGTGTTCCCCGATCCACGCCTGCCCGCCGCTCGGGCGAACCCGCGTCGTGAGGATGCCCACGGTTGTGGATTTCCCGGCACCGTTGGGTCCCAGCAGACAGAAGATTTCGCCTGGGGTGACGTCCAGCGAGATTCCATCGAGTGCGACGATCTGAGGCTTCGGCTGTTTGCCCTTGCCTCGCGACGCAGCGAACGAGAAGCCTCCCGTGCCTGCAGCCAGCGGTGGCGCGGAGGTGTAGACCTTGCGCAAATCCTTTGTGCGGATGCCGGCCCGCATGTGGGAGTTCCTCTCAACGGGCCCAATTAACACAGGTACACCGAGGCGCGGCGCTCGCGAAGTCCTGCGTCAGACCGCTAGTTAGTGTACGGTCGGGCAGTGGTAATAATTTCAGAGGAGCGCAACGGATGTCAATTCCAGGAAAACGCGAGGAATCGCCGGATCACTTCACGCACCGCAACTAGTCCATGTGGTGGTGCATGGCGAAGATTTTGTCGAGCGAATCTTCGTACGGGTAGACGTGGACCATCCAGCCGAAAATGACCGGCGAGAAGCGGCCGCCAGCGGCGTCGCACGCATCTTTGGTCGCGATCGAGCCGTGCAACCCAAATTTCGTCCAGTCGGCGGCGCGCAGCTCCGCGCGCGGCGGCATACAAAGGTTGGTGTGCAAGTGCCACATCGCAACGCTCAGCGGAACGCGCTCGTTGAGCTGGTCTTCCGTGGCGCGCCTGGGCATGGTGTACATGGCGCCAACGAGCTCGTACCCGGTCGCGGTTTTCTTGTAGAGCAGCGACGTCGGCCGCGCGGGATCGAAGGTGAACGCTTCCATGAATCCGTTGCGATAGCTGGTGAAGTGATACTCAGGCTGCGGAAGATTCGGCAGGAAAATCTTGAAGCCGTCGTCGAGCGCTGCGTGGTAGTCCTTGTACTTCTCGATGCCGGCGCGGAGTTGCGTGACGATTTCGTTGGCGCGTTGCACGTCGTCCGGGGTCTGCTGGCGCATCGCCGTCATCGTCATATGCAGGCTGTGTGCGTCCTGGTGTCCCGGCGTCATGTCATGCACTGCCGCCTTCTCGTTGGCTTTCTCGTCGGACATGTTCATTCCGGGCATCGAGCTTTGCTCGGATTCCTGCGATGCGCTGGAAGACTCCTGCGCGACGACCGCCTGCGCCGATGGCGTGTGATGAGCCGGGATTGCGGCCAGCAAAACGGTAACGAGGAAGAGCGCCCCGAAGACCATTCCCGCTTTGGCCGCGAGATGAAAAAATGTCTTGCGCGCTGGCATCTCTATTCTCCTACATCAAATAATACGCAGCCGAGGGGCGGAACATTTCGCCGTCGTTGCAGGGAAGTTCTTCGAAAAAACTGTACCGAAGGACAGTAACAATCTGGGAACATTGCTTGTCGGCGAGGGTGCCAAGTCCGGGCCAATGCCCATCCCTAGTGACTTGTCCCTTTCCTCGTCTCCTGGCTGCCGGGCGGCTGGGGAAACCGCCGTGCTAAAATCACATCGTGAAAAAGCAAACCATCCAGCCAGCAAAGCACCTTACGGGCGGAGTCGAGCCGCCTGGCGACAAATCCATTTCCCACCGCTACGCGATGCTGGCCGCGCTCGCCGAAGGCACCAGTGAGCTGCGCCATTTTGCCGCCGCAGTGGATTGCCACAGCACGTTGGACTGCATGGCCGCGCTCGGCGCCGAAGTCAAGGTTGATAAGGACGTGGTGCGGATAACCGGCCGCGGTTCGAGCGGATTGAAGAGCAGTTGGCGCGCGTTGGACGCGGGAAATTCCGGCACAACGATGCGCCTGCTCGCCGGAATCCTGGCGGGTCAGGAATTCACCACCAAGCTGACCGGCGACGCATCCCTCCAGAAGAGGCCGATGGGGCGCGTGGTGTCGCCGTTGCGACAGATGGGTGCGGACATCCGCGCGCGCGAGGACAATTTCGCCCCCCTGGAGATTCGCGGCGCGCGCTTGCACAAGGTCGACTACAAAATGCCGATGGCCAGCGCGCAGGTAAAATCCGCCGTTCTGCTGGCGGGGCTCTTCGCCGAAGGCGTGACCTCGGTGACCGAGCGCACTCGCACGCGCGACCACACTGAGCTGGCGCTGGAAGAATTTGGCGCTGCCGTCGAGAAGGTCGGCAATACCATTCGCATTCAGGGCGCCGGCGGCGGCAGTGGCGCCACAAAGCTGCAAGCTCGATCGCTCGATGTGCCCGGCGACTTGTCCTCCGCCGTATTTTTCATTGCCGCGGCCTCGCTGTTTCCGGACTCGAACTTGTTGATCCACAACGTGGGGCTAAATCCCACCCGCACCGCGATTCTGGATGTATTAGCGTCGATGGGCGCGGCGGTTCAGATGCTGTCGCTGCGCAGCGCGCATGGCGAGATCGTCGGCGACCTGTCGGTCAAGGGCGCGCCGCTGAAGGGCGGCGTGATCGAAGGCGAGCTGATACCGCTGGTGATCGATGAACTGCCGATGCTGGCCGCGCTGGGACCCCACACTGAACAGGGCATCGAGATTCGCAACGCCGCCGAACTGCGCGTCAAAGAGAGCGACCGCATTGCCGCACTTGCGGAAAATTTGCGCCGCATGGGCGCTACCGTCGACGAACGCCACGATGGCCTGCGCGTCGAGGGCCGCAAGGCGGGGCGCTTGCGCGGCGCCGAGATCGATCCCCTCGGCGACCACCGCATCGCCATGGCCTTCGCCGTATCCGCGCTGGCCGCCGAGGGCCCTACCGTGATTCGCGACGCCGATTGCGCCGGCGTCTCCTATCCCACTTTCTTTCAGGACTTGGCGCGAGTCGCGGAACGATAGATGCCGCAATAAAAGTGGATGATCTTGAAGCGGTAATATCAGGAAGCGCGGTTAGCTGTTCTTGTGGATGGAAATCGAGCCGTAACTCGTTTTCAGCGTAATCTTAGGCCCGCGGCCGTTACCGTACCTACCCTCGAGATGATTGTCGCCGCCTGAGCCCGGGGACGTCTTCTTCAGCGAGTCCGCCTCGAATTCTGAATCGATATCACCGGAGTGGCAATCCGCCACAATCTCGAAGTTCGATGATTCCGGCAAGCCCAGCGTGATGGCCGCCGAAGCGTTGTCGATCTCAATGTCTTCTTTGGGCGGGGACGAGAATCGCACCTCGACGTTCCCATTGCGGTTCTCCACCTTGATTTTCCCGCCGGCATTCTCGATGTTGATTTCTTCCTCATGCGTGCGCACGTTCAGATTCCCCGGCGCGTCCACGATTTCCAGATTGCCGGACCCCGCTTCCATGTGCCCGCTGAGCTGCGTAAGCGTCAAGTCCGTACGATGGGAAACGAAGCGCACGCCCTTGGCGATCTTTTCGGCCCGAATCGGCCCGACGAATTCCCCATTGACGGTGAAATTGCCCGTGGCATCGACCACTTCGACGCTGTCGCCGCTCCCCGAAATCTTGACGTCCCCTTTGGTTCCGGAAACTTTCACGTCGCCCCGCCGCATATCGATGCTGACGTCGCCCGTCGTATTCCGCACTTCGATGTCGCCGTTGCCTCCGTTGATGGTTACTGGGGTCGCCATGTCCGAAACCGAAATGTCGCCCTTTTCGCTGCGCACCGTCAGCAACGATTTCTTCGGCACCACCATATCCATGTCCACGCTGACGCGCGAATCGCCGCCTGCCGGACGCACTTCGTAGGCGTCTCCGTTCTGCACGATCTCGACGCCGACGTGCTCCCCGATGCGCTGCGCGTCCGTTTCGCTCCAGCTCTTAATGTTTTTCTTGCCGTTCACTCGAATCTCCGGCTCGTCGCCCGAACGCACGGTGATATCCCCGTGAACGCCGCGAACGGTGATGCGCGCGTTGGCCGGCACGTGCGCCGGCGCCACGTCCAGATCGGTTGTCGTGGTATTGCCCCAATCCCAATCGTTGGTCCATTCCCCAAAATGTTTCCGTACATTTTCAGTCGTGATCACCACGCCGATCAGTGCCAGAAGTCCCAGCACGAGGAACACTTCGCCGGGCGTGATGCGCGCACTGCCAGGATCACCCGATCGCGATCCTAGCGCGCGCTCAAAAAGCTTCAACCCGCCCCACACAATCAGCAGCAGCGGCCACCAATGCCGGAATACCTCGCCAAGCTCGACCTGGCGGTAGTTGTGGAGTAACAGCAGCGTGCCGATGAAGATGAGAACGGCGCCGCTGAAGATGCTGCTGCCGCGAGGGCGACCGTTGGCCATATGCGCTTAGTGTCCCTGTCCTGGCAGGGAACCCGGCGTCGAGCCCGCCGACGAGCCGGTTGACGAGCCCGGCGCGGACGGTGCCGCGGGCGGCGCGACGTCGGAGGAAACGTGACCCTCCATTGATGCGAGCGACGATGCCAGAAGAATCGCGCCGATCACCACGAGAATCACGGGATAGGTGTTGCCGAAGTCAAAATAACCGCCGCGCATCTGTTGCAGGAGGAAAAGTACACCGATCGTAATGACCACCGCGGGTCCCATCAGGGCGCGCATCGTGCACCGTGCACAGCGGCATCGGATTCGATCGCTCATGGCAGTTCACCTCTCACGAACGCCCCCCCAGACGGTTTCTAAACATCAGCAAGCCGACGATGATCAAAATAATCGGCCAAAATTGCTGCACGCGCCACCATGGGAACCAGTCAAAGTTATGCAGCAGCAATAAGACGCCGATGCCGATAATCAGGATCGGGCCAATTGGGCGACCCTTGCTGAAAGACTCTAATGGATCGCTCAAGGGCTGGCCGGCAAGCTTCGCCTTGGCCGTACGATATGCATCGACGGGCATGTAGATCCACAGCCCAGACAGGCAAATCCATAGCGCCGCTTCTGCTCCCCCGCCCAGCGAACCGTCCACGCCCACGATGAAGAGAAAAAGGAAGATGGCTAGATGAATGACGCCCTTGCCGTATTGCTCGTTGTAGAAGGCGCCCAAGCCCGGCAAAAAGCCGAGAAAAAAAGCTAGGACCGGATTGGGTCCGGCTCCTGCCGGCGCGGCCATCGGCGCTGGAGCCGGCGCGCTCGCCCCCGGGGCCAGCGCTGCTCCCGGCGCTGGAATTCCCATTACGGTTGCAAGGCAGTCTTCGCAGTACAGCACATCGCGCACCGGCCTCACGCACAGCGCGCACATCGGCTTGCCGCAATTCCGGCAATAACCCGTGGCGTCCACATCCGGATGGACCGCACACTTCATGGCAATCTCCTCGCTATCGTCGGAACGCTCACACGGCCCGCCCAAACCGGCAGCTCTTCGGCAACCAGTTCCAATTGCCGCGTGACGTCGTTCGCGCGGTTTTGCTGCTTCGGCGAGGAAGGTTGCGATCGATCGGTCCGCCCCGGATCCTTTTCGGGGGCGGCTTGCGGCACCGTGCTTTCCGAATTCGTGGGGAGTTCGCTGCCCTCGCGCAACCTCGACTGAATTTCAGACACCACCCGCAGGTCGTTGACGAATTTCGTGCCTCGCGCATACACCAAGTGCACCTGCCGATCGGCGTTGCGATAGATGCTGGCGGGCTGCAGGTCCGCGAGCTTCGGTTTCCGCCAATTGAAGCCGGAAGCGGTGACGAAAATTATTAAGGTTCCCACCACCGAGAGAGCTCCGTACGCAAAGCGCACCGAAGCCACGCCGCGGAACCATCCCAGCACGGCGCGCCACCCGGTCATGGCATCGCGAGGTCCGAGCGTTTTGTCGAGGATCGCGTACACCAGTCGCGGCGGCGCTTCCAGCGGCTCCATCGAGTGCATGCCCGACACCAGATGCGCAACGCTCGCCACCAGCGGCGTGCAACGCTCACATCCATTGACGTGCGCGTCAAACTCCACACGTTCCGCGCCGGCCAGTGCGCCGTCCAGGTAATCGCTAAGCCGCGCCTCGGTTTGTTCGCAAGTCCAACTCATTTCCTCTTCGTCCCCTATTTCCTTTACTTCCTCTTTCCTGTCTCTGTGTTCTCAGTGCCTCTGTGGCAATTCCTTCTTCTCCACGCTTAGGATGGCCGCACTCCCATCTGCTGCAGGATGCGCGCCAGTTCGATCCGCCCCCGGTTAATCCTCGATTTTACGGTTCCTTCCGGCACGGACAAAACCCGCTGAATCTCCACATACTCCAATTGCTGCAAATCGCGCAAGATCACCGCCTCTCGCAATTCCGGCGAAAGCTTCGTTAACGCCGCGTGCACCTGGGAGCTGAGTTCGCCCAGCAGCACCTGCTCGTCCGGACGCCGCCCTGCCGATTCCTTGTTCTCCACCACCGGCATAGCGTCGTCCAGCGAGTCGGTCATGCGATCCCGCTTGGTCCGCCGGTAATGATCGATCAGCAAGTTACGCGTGACGCTGGTCATCCACGTGGCAAAGCCCCCATGCGCCGAGCGATAGCTCCCAAGCGTACGGTACACCCGGAGGAACACCTCCTGCGAAAGATCCTCGGCCTCCGTTCCATTGCCGGTAAACCTATAGCAAATATTGAAGATGCGTCGCGTGTGGCGGCGCACAAGCTCCTCCCAGGCCGAACCGTCGCCCTGGAGGCATTGCTGGACCAGTTGGGCATCCTGCTCCAACGTATCATCAGCCTCGAATCCTGGTACGTCACGGCCTGCAAACTATGGAACGAAAATTGCCCCAGTAAAGTTCCCTGGGCCGTCCCACAAATGGGACGAATGGCCGCATCTTACTCACCACGCCAGCGAAACACAAGCGAAGCTTGGAGTGCGGCAGCTTGCCGCCGCCTTTACGGTCGCAGATCAGTGCAAGCCACACAGTCTACCCGCCGAGCTTGCAGGTTTGACGCAGCACGAGCAGTTCATTCCGCAGCTTCCATCTTCTCCACCATTTCCATCATCAGCGTCACGCTGTTCCAATTCCGTCCTGTCCCCGACACCTTCAGAACCCTCTCCATCGCCGCCCACGACACCTTCGGCCGCGCCATCCCATTCGGGGAATAGGTGTACATTTCCCGCCCGCTGATCCGCACTTCGTCCGGATCGGTCTTGATCTGAAGAACCCTCTCCCGTGCTTCTGCTCCTGGATCGCCCGCCAGAAATGTCACCAGCAGTTTGCTCGGTTCGATCCCGCGCCGCTTCGCAAACGGATTTCGCGCGATCACGCCCCTCAGCTCCGCAGCTGTGCGCACTATGACGTCGGCCTGAAATCCGAATTTTTTCTCGATCCCGCCCTCGATTCGCTTCGCCAGCTTGATCAGGTCGCGTTCGTCGGTCTTGAAAATCACGTTGCCGCTCTGCACGTAGGTCTGCGGGTCGCGCAGTTTCAGCGACTCGTAGAGCGCCCGCAGCTCGTTCATCTTGACGCGCTTGTGCGGCCCCAGATTCACGCCCCGCAGCATGGAAATGACGACTAGCATTGCAGCAGTATAGCCCGGCGCAAGCGCTCCGCGAGATCGTCCTTAGGCCGAAGCAACCGAAATGCCGCTTCGGGATTCCTACGCCCCACTAGCGAGCTTCGGGGGGTCGCAAGGTTTAAAGGACTGTCGGCTCGAAGGGGTGTATCGAAAATGAAAAATTCATTTGCTGCGATTATTCTGTCGCTCGCAGCGCTTGGAGCTGCGCCGCCCGCAAGAGCACAGGAGGAGCCCACAAAGCTTGAGGCCTATGGCGGATACAGCTACATCCGCTTCAACGTAACCGCCAAGGTGAGCGGGATCGCGCCGTCGGAATCGTACAACGCGAGTGGCGGTGGCGGGCAGCTCGAGTACAATCCGAACGCGTGGCTGGGCGTTGTGGGAGACCTGAGCGGCTATGAAGTGACGCAAGGCAACCCCATTGCCGGCACGTTTTCGTATCTGTTTGGGCCACGCGTAAATTTTCGGCGGCGCAGAGTCACGCCCTTCGCGCAGGCGCTGTTCGGCGGTATCGCGGCAACTTCTGATATCGGGCATCCTGGGCCGGCGAACCACTTCGCCATGACGGCTGGTGGCGGCTTGGACTACACCGTGTCCAAGCTGGTCGCCATACGTCTCGTGCAGGCCGAGTACTATATGACGAAATTTCCCGACGGTCTCAGCAATCGCCAGGACAATTTCCGGATCGCCACCGGAATCGTTTTCCGTTTCGGCAAAAAATAGTGCAGCTCATGGACCGTGCTGGCCCGCGTTGATGCCGAGCTTGCTTAGAAGTGAGGACGCGATGAACCCTCCGCACGACCCTTTCGTCGGCACGTGGGAACTCGATCCCACTACGCTGGACTATCAGTTTGGCCGCCCTGGACGCCGGGCGATCTACACGATCGAGCCCAACCCGGCGGGCCTCACCTTCATTCTCGATGGCGACGATGCCGACGGAAAACGACTCCAATTCACTTACGGCGGACACCTCGATGGCCGCGAACAGCCTCTACCCGGAACCGATGCTGTGCTCGTCCTGACCCGCTTTGACGAACTCAACATTGAGAGCACCTTGAAGCGCGGCGGCAAAGTCGTCGACCGTTGGACCCGTGAACTCCTGCCGGACTCGAAGACGATGAGAATCGTGCAACACGGCGTGGAGCCCGACGGCACCGAATTTCGCAACACCAGCCTCTACCGCCGCATCAAGTAACCCGGTCTCCGCGGGCGCTCACGCCTCTGCCCACCCGCGCTCTTATGGACGATTGGCCTTCCTCGAACGGCACCGCAGGCTTGACAAGACCCGACCTGAGGTATATACAGTGTATATACATGGAGTTTAGGTGAAAACACAGATCGCAAAATGGGGTAACAGCCTGGCGGTGAGGATACCCAAGCCGGTGGCCGAGGCCGCCAAGCTTCGCTCGGGGGATTGTCTGGACGTGGACGTCGACGGCCCGGGAGTGGTTACAATTCGCAAGCCGCAACACGAGCCGACACTTGAGGACCTAGTGCAGCGCATCACCTCGGAAAATCGCCATTCCGAAATCGACTGGGGCCCGCCGGTAGGAAAGGAACTGTGGTAGCACGAGGGTATGTGCCGGACGCCGGTGACGTGGTGTGGGTCGACTTTATGCCTCAGGTCGGTCACGAGCAATCAGGGCGCCGTCCGGCGGTCGTTCTTTCTCCTCGAATTTACAATGAAAAGGCCAGTCTTGCTGTCCTGTGTCCCGTCACTAGCCACGTGAAAGGGTATCCCTTTGAGGTAGAGTTGCCGGCCGGGCTTTCTCTCCGCGGTGTAATCCTCGCCGACCAATTGAACGGCTTGGACTGGCGAAAAAGGCGCGCGGAAAAATTGGCCAAACTTCCTCCGGCTGTTCTTGATCAGGTCCGCGCGCGGGTCGCTGTTTTGCTTGGTCTTTCATAACAAAATATCAAACTTGCCCGCTTGACGCTGGGGGACGCCGCCAGTACGCTGGCAACGCATGCGCGCTTCGTCGAGGAAGCTCCTCGTAGTCTTGCTCGGACTCTGCGTCCTGGGCTTTGTCATTTATCGGTCGAGTGGTTTCATCCACTTGGCCGATTTCAGCGGCGCCAAGCTCCTCCATGCGGTGCGTGGCGCAAATCCCTACTATCTGATTCTTTCCCTCGCCGCCATCTACGGATGCTACGCACTGCGGGCCCTGCGCTGGGAAGTGTTCCAGAAGAATCTAGGCGAGTCGAATTTCTGGACCATCTACAAATTAACACTGGCGGGGTTCTCCGCGGTGTTTTTGCTGGGGCGTGCCGGCGAGCCGGTCCGGCCCTTGCTTCTCGCGCGCAAAGAGAACCTGCCGGTGGCGGACATGTTCGGGCTGTACGTGCTCGAGCGCTTGTTCGACACCGCGAGCACCGCCATCATCGCAGGCTTGGGCCTTTTGCTGTATGAATCCCAGATGCATGCAGGCGGGACGGCGAGCACCCTGCAAACCGCGGCGAGAACCACGGGGTCGGTACTTTTCGTGGGCGTGGTGGGAGCAGTGGCCCTGCTGGTGTATCTGCGATTGCACGGCACAGCGCTGTTGGAGCGGCGTCTGCAAGGGACTCTGGCCGCCCACGGCTGGAAAGCAGGCATCGCGCGCATCGTTCTGGGCTTTGCGCGAGGTGTGCAGACGATTCGCACCTGGAGCGAACTGGCGCTTGCGGTCCTCTACTCCACGCTGCATTGGTTCGGGGTATTGGTGATCTACGTCTGGGTGTCGCACAGTTTTGGCGGCAAACTCGCTGCCATTGGCCTGGGTGACGCGCTGCTGGTGCTCGCGTTCACGATGGTAGGCTCCGCGGTGCAGTTGCCCGGAGTCGGCGGCGGCTCGCAACTCGCTTGCTTTCTTGCCTACACCACGATCTTTGGAGTAGAAAAAGAGCCCGCGGCGGCGGCGGCCATTGTGGTCTGGCTCATCACCTTTGCCGGGAGTAGTCTTGCGGGCATACCGCTGCTGATTCATGAGGGCATGTCGCTGGGTGAACTGCGGCGGTTGGCCAAGCACGAAGACGAAATCATCGACGAGGCGGTAGCAGGCGACCCTAAAGGGCAAGCCCCGTCAGGAGAATCAGCCGAGTGAAGTGTCCTTTCTGCGCGCACGTCGACGACAAGGTGATCGATTCCCGCGAAGGCCGCACCGGCGACACCATTCGCCGCCGCCGCGAATGCCTGAAATGCAGCCGTCGCTTTACCACCTATGAGCGCATCGACGAAATTCCCTACATGGTGATCAAGAAGGACGGACGGCGCGAGCGCTTCGAGCGGCAAAAGATTTTGCAGGGCCTGTTGAAAGCCTGCGAGAAGCGCCCGGTGCCGACCCCCAAGCTCGAAGCGATCGTCGACGACTACGCGGTCTACACCCCGGCCGGGAAGAACATCAACGCGACCCTGTGGACGCCTAACACCCCGCAGTATCGCTTCGACGTGAGGAGCTAACTCATACC
>Ga0187819_10000511_pt1 | contig 19463 bp, 17 predicted proteins | sample NC_wetland_sal_i_15_FD_132411 | JGI IMG/M metagenome (GOLD analysis project Ga0187819, IMG submission 132411) | Wetland sediment microbial communities from Neuse River Estuary, North Carolina, USA - SO4_4 | ecosystem: Environmental > Aquatic > Freshwater > Wetlands > Sediment | place: USA...
AACGAATTCGCGCTAAGCAATAAAGTGTGTCTGGCGGATGCCCCATCCTTGTGGTTTTTGCAAGGGTGGGGATTTTCTTTTGACCTTCCGACTTGACGTCCATCTTTCACATTGAGTCCAAACCCCCATCCTTTGAAATGCACAAAGGATGGGGCACCCAAGGTACCCTCCTCCAGAAACACCAGAGTCCTTCCTCACAGTGTCCATCCCTGCCCACAGCGCGGATTGTGGTAGGCTGTCGCCCGAATCGCCTGCGCCAACGTGCGCGTCCGCAGAAAAATAACGCAAGGGAGCCGTGGATGAAAACGATGCTTGCAGCTCGCATGCACGAAATCGGCGGGCCATTGCTGCTCGAACAGATCCCGATTCCGGAGCCGCGCCCGACGGATGTCTTGGTCGCCGTCAAAGCCTGCGGCGTGGTGCCTAATCTGAAGAACGTGCTCACGAAATGGCCGGAATGGTTTCCCTACTTGCCGCTGCCAAAACTCCCCGCGATTTTCGGACTTGATGTGGCCGGCGTCGTTTCGCAGGTGGGCAGCCAGGTCCATTCGATCCGAGCAGGCGACCGCGTCTACGTCAACCCTGCGCGAGGATGCGGATCCTGCCGCCCTTGCCGGAGCGGGGAGATCGTGAATTGCAGCGGGTTCACGTTTCAGGGCTATTTTGGTCGCGGACCTTTATCGCAAGCGGTGTTCGATGCGTATCCCTACGGCGGAATGTCCGAATACATCACCGCGCCGCAGAGCGCGCTCGTCAAGCTGCCTGAAAACGTCAGCTTCGAGGAGGCCGCGCGATTCGGTTATCTCGGCACGGCCTACTCCGCGATCCGGAAAGCGGCCGCCGGCCCCGGGCACACGCTGCTGATCAACGGGATCGGCGGCGCGCTGGGTCTATGCGTTGCGCTCGTGGGCCTGGCAACTGGCGTGACGAAGATACTCGGCACAGGCCGCAACCAGGCGCTGCTGGATCGTGTGAAGGCGCTTGCGCCTTCGAGGATCGAGGTGTTCGCCGTTGGAAAACAAGCGGTGCAAGAATGGGCCATGGAATTAACCGGCCAAGAAGGCGTCGACGCGGTCATCGACACGCTGCCGCCGGGATCTCCCTCGAGCGCCATGCAGGATGCGCTGAATGCCCTGGGGCGCGGCGGCCGTGGGGTCAATATCGGCGGCGTGGGCGAATCGTTGCCTTTGAACGTCCATCGAATGATGGGGATGAATATTCAGTTGATCGGCTCCTGCTGGTTCACGACCGGCGAGGGGCAGGACCTGGCGGAAATGGCCCGCTCGGGGACGCTGAATCTTTCCGTATTGCAGCACCGCCGCATCCCGCTCAAGAACGTGAACGAAGGCCTTTCGACGCTCCAGGACGCCAATCGGGGATTCAACAATTTCGTCGTCATCCCGTGATTGCAGGTGGTTCGGGCGCGTCTCCGGACGCGCACTTTATGGCCCCCTCCCCCACCTTATCCTCCTGAGCACTTCGTTCATATTCGATTCACATTTTTGGGTCACGTACTTGTGTACAATGGGGAGCGCTCCCTGGCCAACCCTACGAGAAGGTCGAATTATGTCCGACACCTGGAAACTCTGGGAAGGTAAAACCGTTGCCGGAAAGTTCCCGCTGGTTCGATTCCTCGGCGGATCGGAACGCGCAGGTGTATTTCTCACGGAGCGCCGCGACGGAGAGCGAACTGAAAAAGCGGCGATCAAACTTATCCTCGCGAATCCGGAAGAGGGCGAACGCCAGCTTTCGCGCTGGCAGCTTGCAGCTGCATTGTCCCATCCGCACCTGATTTCCCTTTACGAAATGGGCCGCTTCGAGCTTCGCGGCGTGCCGCTCGTCTACGTCGTAATGGAGTGGGCCGACGAAAACCTTGCGGAGGTTGTTCCCGGCCGGGTGCTCACCCCCGCAGAAACCCATGAAATGCTTGCGCCCGTTCTGGATGTTCTTGCCTACCTTCATGGCAAAGGATTCGTGCACGGGCATATGAAACCGGCCAATATCATGGCCTGCGGTGACCGGCTGAAAGTATCGAGCGACGGTCTGCTCCGCTCGGGGGAACCGCTGGACACGACCGGCGATCAAAGCGCCTATGATCCGCCTGAAATGGCCCGCGGAATCCTCCCAATTTCTACATTGATGTCGCCTGCGGGCGACGTTTGGTCCCTGGGAATGATGCTCGTCGAGGCGCTTACTCAGAATCTGCCCGTCGCGCGCCCGGCAGAGCAAGAAGACCCGCAGCTCCCGCAGTCGCTGCCGGAGCCTTTTCTCGACATGGCGCGCCACTGCCTGAATCGATACGCCGAGAGCCGGTGGACGGTTGCTCAGGTCGCGGCCCGATTGGAGGGCCGCGCTGCAACGCCCCAAATTCAAGCGAGCCCGGCCAAGGCCCAGGCTCCTTCACGCGCATCGGCGCAACAACCTTCTCAGCCGCAAAAGACGCCTGCGAGGGCGCGCAGTTACGTCGTGCCTATCACAGCAGGGATCGCGCTGGTGTTGATCGCCATTTTCGCATTGCCGAAACTTTTGCGACCGCGCGCAGCCGCTTCCCAAGGCGACGTTGCGGCGGGCGAAACGCAGCCTGTTTCGCCTGCTCCGAGCCGGTTGTCTCCGACGCACCAGGAAAGCACAGCCAAGGCTGCCGAGACGAGCGTCGCTGAGGAGGATCGGAGTTCCAATCCGCCCGTTGCGGTGCCTGCCGCGATTCGCTCGGGGACGACTCACGAAGAAGAAACAAGCAGCGTGGCGAAAATGCCGGCAGGCTCTGTGGTGCGAGGCGACGTCGTTCAGCAAGTCTTGCCTGAAATCCTTCCGTCTGCGAGAAGCACCATCCAAGGCAGGGTGAAGGTGAGCGTCAAAGTGAATGTCGACCGGTCAGGCAACGTGGAGGACGCGGAACTGCAATCGCCCGGGCCAAGCAAATATTTCGCACGGGCGGCTCTGAAAGCCGCGCAGGACTGGAAATTCAAGCCGCCGATGGTAGGTGGCCAAGGCGTGCTGAGTACCTGGACTCTGCGATTCGATTTTAAACGCGATGGGACCACAGTCGTTCCAACGCAAGAAATGCCTTAGCGCAATAGGCAGAGACTAAATTACGGGCTGGAGCCGTCTCAGGTTTCTACAAAAGAATCCTTTTTGAGCGAGTACAGGACATGCCTTCGCAAGGGATGCCCCTCAGGGACGCGCGGGTGATCGAAATCAAGTTCCGGGCGATGCTTCATTCCGATTTTTCCCATAACATTTCGTGAACGAACATTGGCGGGCACCGTGATGGCCACAACTTCGCGGAGCTGCAGCGTTGTCAACGCATAACGAACTACGCCGCTTGCGCCTTCCGTTGCCAATCCTTTTCCCCAGTGCATATGGGCGATCCTCCAGCCAATTTCCACGGCTGGCTGCGGCAATGACGGCACGGCGAAATTCATCGTCATCAACCCGATGAAACCGGCAAATTGCCCGGTCGCAATAAGCTCAGCGGCAAAGAAGCAGAACCCATCCCTGACGTAAGTGGACTGGATTTGCCGAATTTCCGCGTCACTTTGTTCTCGTGTGAGGACCGAAGGGAAGAACTCGCGCACTCGAGGATCGGCATTCATCTCGGCATAGGGAACAAAATCCTCGTCCTTCCAAGGACGCAGCATCAATCGTTGCGTGGCGATCATGGATGCGCCCGCCGCTTCGCTACGTTCCCGTCCATTTGGGAGTCCGTTTGTTCAGGAATGCGTCCAGGCCTTCGCGAAAATCGTGGCTCATGTAACACGTCAGGATCATGTTGCGCTCCTCTTCGGGGGTCATCTTTTCCTTTATTTGGCGCAAGGCTTCCTTGGTGACCCGCAGGGTGAGCGGCGCGTGGGAAGCCACAGTTCGTGCGAGTTCGTCCGCGCGCATTTGTAACGACGCGTAATCGGGCAGCACCTCGCTGAGCAGTCCGATCGCGCGGGCCTCGCTCGCGTCGATCAGGCGGGCGGTGAAGATGATTTCCTTAACCCGCGCAGGCCCCAAGAGGGCCGCCAGCCGGACGTAGTTCGCCATGGACAGGCAATTGCCGAGGGTGCGCGCGATGGGCACGCCAAAGCGGGCGTTGGCCGCGCCAATACGAAGATCGCAACAAGCGGCAATCGTGGATCCGCCGCCGGTGCAAGCCCCGGCGATGGCGGCGATGGTGGGAATCGGGACGCGTTCAAACGCGTCGAGCAAGCCGTTGATCCGCGCTTCGTAATCCATGGCGTCCTGTGCGGTGGAGAAGTTCCGGAACTCGGAAATGTCGGTTCCGGCGGCGAACGCCTTTTCATCCGAGCCTGTGAGCACCAGGACTTTGACTGAAGAATCGCCCGACGCCTGCTTGCAGATTTCCGCGAGCCGCTCGTACATCCGGAAGGTGAACGCGTTCCGGGCCTCCGGGCGATTGAAAGTGATGCGCCCCACGCCGTCTTTCACTTGAAGCAAAATTTCCTGGCTCATCGTGTTGCGCCTTTCTTCGTTGAAGCTGGCATTCGGATGGCGCCCTGTTCCGCCATTCGTTCAATTTCGACGTCGGAGAAACCATGTTCGCGCAGAACTTCCTGAGAGTGCTGGCCGAGCATCGGCGCAGCCCGGCGCACGTCGCCCGGCGTATCCGAAAATTTAATGGGCAGCCCGATCGCCTTCACTTTTCCGGCGGAGGGGTGCTCGGTCTCGACGATCATTTCCCGGGCGAGCGCCTGCGGATTCGCGTGCATCTGCGCAATATCAAGGACCGGCCCCGCGGGGACGCCACACTCCTCCAGACGGCGCAGCCATTCCGCCACGCTGCGGCGCTGGAACAGCGGCGTCAGCGCGGCGGTGAGCTGCGACAGATTGCGCATTCGCTCGGCGTTATTCGCAAAGCGCGGATCATTGCCCAACTCGGGCGCTCCCAGTGCCTCGATAAGCCGCAACCAATTTTCCTGATTCGCGGCGCCGACGGTGATCCACCCGTCCGATGCGGGAAACGCCTGATACGGCGCATTCAACGGATGCGCGGTCCCCATCGGCCCGGGCGCCTGTCCCGTCGCAAAGCAGATGGCCGAATGCCAGTAAGTGTGCGTGATCCCCGCTTCAAACAGCGACGTGTCCACCATCTGCCCCAGCCCGCTGGATGCGCGAGAATGCAAAGCCGCGAGGATGCCCACGCAGGCGAGAATGCCGGCGGCGATGTCGGTGACGGGCGCTCCGGCTTTCATGGGCGGGCAGCCGGGCCGCTCGCCGGTAATGCTCATCAATCCGCTCATGCCTTGCGCGACCAGGTCAAATCCGCCGCGATCGGCGTACGGCCCGGTCCGTCCGAAGCCGGAAATCGAGCAGTAAATCAGTCTTGGATTGAGCGCGTGCAGTGCGTCGTAGCCAAAGCCCATTTTTTCCATCGTGCCGCGGCGGTAGTTCTCGATCAAGACGTCCGCATCTTTCAGCAAGCGGGAAAGAACGCCACGCCCCGCCTCCGTCTTCAGGTTCAACGCGATGCCGCGTTTGTTACGATTCATGATCAGGAATGCGGCGGACTCATCGGCGACAGTGGGCGGCACCATGCGCCGCGCATCGTCGCCGCCCGGAATTTTTTCCACCTTGATGACGTCCGCTCCCATGTCGGCCAGCAGCATCGAGCAGGCGGGGCCGGCCATGATATGCGAAAGATCGATCACTTTCAGGCCCTTTAGCGGCCCAAATTCTTCTTGCTTGGAGGCGTTCTCCATCCCCTGTCCTTTCTGGACTCCGGATCGCCCACCATACTAGCCTCCCGCGCTCGCGTCGGCCAAGCCCGGTCGCCGCCAAGCTCAAGTCCTTTTCCGATTTGCCGACTATATATACGTTGAGACACTCACGCATGCCAGGGCGAGGAAAGCATAAGATTTTCCACTGGCACTGAATTTTATGGATGGAGAGGTATCGCCAATGCTGAGCAGAGTTGCGAAAATCGCCTTCTTGATTTTCATCCCGCTCTCCGCGCTTGCCGCGCCGAAAGTGAAAGAAAACGTAACGCTTCAGGTCGTCACAACCACCACTCGAATCCACGGCGCATTCACGAACGACGCTTTCGCATACACCGACCTCATGTTCACGGAGTTCAACGGAAGGAAAGTCGTGTATGAATGCGTGCAGCGCGGGAACGTCTGCCCCATGGTGGAGGCAGGCAAAAGCTATACCGTTAACCGGAACGGAGACGTCATCTACATTTCGATGAGTTCTCCGGTAGCCAAGAAGGATTTTCAGGTCAAATTCCGGCAAGTCGGGAATTGGTGAGTTTGCAAATCGCGATTTTGCCGATACTGGCAGCTACTGTTTCTTCTTACCGAAGAGGCCGCCGAGCTGCTTCTCGATTTCTTGTCCGCTCGCGGGCGCGCTGCCCAGGGCGCCTTTCGTGAGGCTGCCGGCCATTGCACCGACTTCAGGAATGAACTCAGGCTTTGACGTGGTGCCCTGAATCTTGAAGGGAATCCCGCCGCCTTTCTGGCCGCCAGCGGCCGAGGCCAAGCCCGCGATCTTCCCCATCGGACTGCTCGACGAGCTTAGATTCGCCACCATTGCAAAATTAAGCGACTGATCCGCCCCAACCGTTCCGTTTCCTGTCATGCTTCCGATGGATGGGACTACTAAGTCCAAACTGTCCGCACGAATGCCCTCGGGAGCGACACGCACCGTGGAGCTGAATGTTTCGATCACCGTGTCCGACCCCTTCGGAATTCCCGCGAAAGACGACAATGCGCCCATCTTTGCGCCCAGATCAAATCCAGCGAGCGTCCCGTTGGAGAGCTTGACCGGCCCGGTGGTCACGAGTTTGTTCACGGGTCCGTCAATCGTGAGCGCCGCATTCATCGTGCCTGTTTTGAGGGATGCGCCCGAAGGAAGGATCACTCCAACCGCCGGCAAGATTGATTCGAGATCGGAAGCGGGCATGTCAGTTCCGTTGAGTTTCATGGCCACGGTTGGCGTTTCGCCGGAAAGATTGAACGTTCCGGTTAGGTGCGCGAGGGCTTTGCCGATGTGAACGTCTCCCTGCTTCAGTGAGCCAGTCTGCGGTTTGAGACTGTAACTCGTGTCGTAATCGACTTGCACGGTCTGCGCGGACGGCGAGCCGCCCGGAACGAGCTTCAGCTTGTTCGCGGTGATCTTCCCTTTCGAGTTCACTAGCTGGCCGTCGGAGGAGACAGTTCCCGCGAAGTCCAGGACCCCGGCGATTCCCGCGGAGGGATCCATGAATCCTGTCGAGGTCACGTCGAGGTTGTGGATTTCCAGATTCGTTTCGAGGGGCGTCTGCGCCGCATCAGTCTGGTTCAGCGGCCCGGCTTTGCCGGTCAATTTGATCGTGCCGTTGCCCGGCGCAGTTGCCGAAAAATCAAAGGGGAACTGGGACGTGTATGAAAGATTGGATACCGTGAGGTTCATCTGATCGTACTCATGCCTTTTGGCATTGGCACCCGATGTTCCCACGATCAGCTTTCCGTTCTTGATCTCGATCTTCTGCACGGAGACGTTGGCCGCCGAGGCGGAAGAAGATGACGAACTGGCAGCAGGGGTCGCGGAGCCCTTCGCGCCCAGAGTCGAGAAATTCCAGTCGCCCGAAGCGGAGCGCAACAGCGTGACTTCGGGCTGATCGATGGTGACGCCCGTAACATTGAGCTGCCGCGAAAAAATCAGCGGCATCAGCTCCACTCCCACGGCCACGGATTTCGCGTTCAAGAAGGAGCCCGAACCAAATTTCGCGTCTTCCGAGATGGCGATGTCCTCGACCGCCACGCCTCCCGAGAGTAGCGCGAGGCGGATATTGCCGATTGAGACCTTACGGCCGAGCGCGCTTTCCGCCGCAGACTCGGCCTGCGGCTTAAATTTGTTCGCGTCGATAAAAAATGGCAGCAGTACGGCCACCAAAAGGAGAAGCACAATCAATCCGCCCACGATGTAAAGAATTTTGCGACCCATTTTCATTCTCCTTTTCCCGCCGCACCTTGCGCATCTGCGAGTAGTTAGCTGCGAGGCTAATGACTGTGAGGCAGAGCTTCAGTGTCCTGCGTCACAATCAAATCCTGCATTCGGGTACTCGTTGGTCCCGAGGGTTATGGGATTCCGCTTCACTAAACACCCACTTACCGCCAAACCGGAACGAATGTCCAGAAAAAACAATCGAGAACCGGCCCGTCTCCAGCCCAGGCTTGCGGCAAGGATTGTATCGCCGACATACCTAATAATCGACTACGCCTTCGGCGGAAAAACGCATGCAACTTGGTGTAGAGAGCGGTTAAAGAGCTAGGGCCTGACGAGTTCACTGAGAGGGGGAGCATCTGGTCCCTGAAGGCAACGCACTTGTGAGGCGGCCTATAAGCGACGGCAAGCCTATGAGGGTCCTCCAAAAACGAAACCGCCGCCCTTCATAACCTCACTCCGGGCGGCGGTGCGGGCGTACCATGCTGCGATTCCGACGGAACGCAGTTGAAAAGCACTTAACGGCGAGCTAGTTCTGGTCAAATTGAACGGCTACCTGTTCGGACGACCTGGGGGCCTTAGCCAACTCTTCTTCCCTTGCACCAGGTTGCGGGTGAACATCAAAATCCGCGTGCAAGTCCGGCACATCGATTGAGCTCACGACATATCGTTGGCCTTGCACGATGACGTTCAGGGTAGGTTGCTGGCAATTTTCGCATCCCCGTTGGCCATGGAGGGTGAAATTGATCTTCTGGTCCCCCATTCGAATCGTGAGCAGTTGTGCATTTTGCCCCTGAACGCGGGTCAATCTGAACGAATATTCGCCGGCGGGAAGCACCATGTTGTTCCATTGAGTTGGATGTTGGAGCGTAAATTTTCCGACTATGGAATCGTTGGCGCGGACAGATGAAGATCCCAGGCTGATGGCACACAAGCTAAGAACAACGAAAAATCTGGGCAGAAATCGAGTGGACATCGAGTCTCCTTGGAGTTGAGTGCTCCGACCGACCTGGACGGATTCACTTTTTACTGATTGATTCTAGGATGATTTTTGCATTATCCAAGGGTTGCCCCGATGATACAGCCGTACTATCGGGTATCGAGATCGTTAACTGTACCGATGACCAACGCGTTAGAGGAGAGGGGTCCTGACGATATTTAAGCATAAGAAAACAATGTACTTACGATTACTGATAGGAAAACAGCGCATTCCTTGCAGGCTCGTGGCGTTTCGATTACGCGGGCAGGAGAATTCCGGTTGCCCGCTGCACCGCTACAGGACTCCCGCGACTTGCGGTCAAATACGGGAAGCGAGGTGGCCCGTGGCGACAATCGCGATTTCTGATGCTTCCTGCGGAAGCTTGTTACCGCGCCAGGCCACATGCAAGTCGGGCCTCACGAGAATCAGGTCGTATTGATAGATTTCGCGCGCTCTTTCGCAGGAAATGTCGAGTATGTCGAGCGGCGCGCGTATTTTTTGGAAGGCTTGTTCCAGGCGGGATGTGTCGGCCTGCGTTCCGCCCAGGCGGAGTAGCGTGTAGCCCGGCCCAAGGCGATCGTGCAGCGCCGCGCCCTTGCTTAGCCACACGTGCGGGAGGCGCGCGCCGGGCCACGTTGTCGGGATGTATGAGCGGTTGTCCGGTTCCGGGCCTTCGCCCGGCTCGCGCCAGACAATCGGTGAATTTACGTAGCGGTATCCCGCCTCGATTCCCAAAATTTCCGTCACTTTTCTTTGGTGCACATCGAAGAGCGCAGCCATTTGCGCCCGCGTGGCCGCACCTTCCGGCGTGTTGTCTCGCACATTGGGACGGTAGGCCGCGCGCCAGCCGAGACGTCCGGTCATGGCGGCACGGGATGCTTTTACGTTGCGCAGGCCGATCGGGCGGCGCTCAACTTCGTAGGAACCGAGCAACTGCGTTCCGCCCCAACCGGCCAGGGTGGCCGCAAGTTTCCAGGAAAGATCGACGGCGTCTCCTACGCCGGTGTTCATGCCGAGCCCACCCGTGGGAATCACCAAGTGCGCCGCGTCCCCGGCGATGAAAACGCGGCCTTCGCCGTAGCGCTCCGCGCAAAGAAGGTGCTGCGTCCATTCGTTGACGGAGAGCATCTCGAACTCAATGGGCATGGCCAGAGACTTCCTGAAGATCTCGGCCATTTCTGCGTCGCTCGCGGCGGCTGCGTGCAGCGTCCAGTGCCGCGTGCTGTCCTGGAGAATAATAAACGGGAACAGCGGCCCTTCGGCGATGTGATAGTGGCGTCCCTTCCCCATGGGAATTCGCTCATAGAGATCGTCGCAGCGGAAAAGGGCCTGGCGCAGCTTTCGAATATTTCCTTCGCCCTGCAAAGGAATGCCGAGTTGCTTGCGGACAGTGCTGGAGCCGCCGTCGCAGCCGACGAGATAGGGCGCACGTATCGTTTCCGGCGCGGCATCCTTCGCCTGGACGATTGCGGTCACGGAATCTGCGTCTTGCGTGAATGAAACGAGTTCGCAGCCGAAACGCACCGTCACACAGGGAATCGTTTCCACGATCGACCGCAGGAGCGGCTCGAGCGTGTATTGCGAAATTAACTGGTAGGGTTCGAGCAGGCCGCCGTCATTGTGTGCGGCGATCTCCGCAGTGGCCGCGGCAACCGAAGGGCACGGCAAATGCGCGAGGGGGGAATCCGCCATGGAGAGCGCCAGAAAAACGTCCATCGGTGCTTCGCGGGGCAGGCCGGCATCACGCACCCGTTCGGAAATCCCCAGGCGGCGGTAGATTTCCATGGTGCGGGCATTGCAGCGCTCCATTTTCGGGAGTTGAATGGTGGAGGTGTTGCGTTCCATCAGCGTGCAACGCACGCCGCGCCGGCCCAGATCGAGGGCGAGAGTGAGACCCACGGGTCCCGCGCCGACGATGAGAACTTGAGTTTCCACAGCTCGATTCACAGTTTCAGAATGCGCCATGTCTTAGGGAATTTCAGGAGTGCCAAAGATCAGCCGTTCTGCGCGTCGTGCACCGCTTACGCATCGTGTTCAATCAGTTGCCGACGTGCTTGTCTTCACTGCCCGGTCCACGTGCGCATCCGCGCGGTCCACGCTGTTCCACGCATTTTTCATTTCTCTTTCCAGCATTTTGATCTGGATGAGATGCTTCGGGTTGAGCGGCAGCGACGGATAGTAGCAATTCGATTCATGCGTGCAGAAGCATCTGTCGGCAGCCTGCTTGCGGCGAGCCTGCATGGCGGAAGAGAACCAGAGTTTTTGGAAATTCCAGTCGTAGTCTCGCAAATTCCCGACGGACGCCAAGTTTTCGCACGATGATACTGTCCCTTCGTCGTAGATCACTCCGCCGGCGGTTCCGGCATAGCACGTCAGCTGGGCCTGCTGCGTCTCCTGGGTTTTGGCAATCAGGCCGTGCATGTAAATGTCCAGCGCCGCTTTGAAAAAGCCAATGTCGCCTGCGTAGTGATTCTTGATCGCGCCGCGGCGCGAGTCTTCGTCGATCTTCTCGGCGAGCGCGGCGTATCGCGCGCCATCGATTTGCAGCTCTTTAGGATCGGCTGCAGGAGGGCGGATGTAATTGAAATTTATTTTGTCGGGCCTCAATTCGTATTTCAAAAAGTCATACCATTCAAAAATCGCATCCTGGTTTGAGTTCATGAAGCAGGTGCAGGTTTGCACGTCGAGGTGCGGATAGTCCTGCTTCATGGCCATCAGTTGGCGTGCGGTGTCGATGACGATTTCCCACGATCCGGGTTTCTGGCGGATCTTGTCATGCTGCTCTTGCAATCCGTCAATGCCAAGAGCGACGGTGACATTTAATTTCGGGCATTCCTGCAGCATTCGTACGACGTCGGGAAAAATTCGCTTCTGAATTTGGCCGTTGGAAGTGATGTAGACCGATTCGAGCTTATTATTTTTATAGAACGCGCGCGCGATTTCCGGCAGATCTTTTCTCGTGAACGGCTCGCCGCCGGCAAGAACCAGGACGCCAAGATTCCCTCCCAGCGTTTCGGAAATCCTCTCGATTTCGCGCGTGGTCATCTGAACTTTCTTACGCGGCGAGTCATCTAGTTCCTCGGTGAAAAAGCAGTGCGTGCAGCGCATGTCGCAGACCGAGGTCACCAAAATGTTCAGCAGGGCGGGCGAGAACGGCTTTCCGAGGGCCAGTTTTGCGTAGCGCTTAAGAAGTTCTTTCATTGTCGAATCGTAGTTTGCGCGGACGATTTCATCTCTCAAAAGACGATACGCCCGCCCTCGTTCCCGGGTCAATCACAGCTCATCCTGACGGGGCTTGGATTACGACTTCGATTGCGCCGAAACAAATCGGAGCAAGCGTGTGCGTGAAGTAAGATTGGAATCTAGCGTTGTTGGTGATGGTCAGAGTTTAGAAGCCGGTGCCCATCGTCTTCGACGCAAGGAGGCGATTCCATCAAAGGATCGTCGGACGGCGTGATCACTCGTGGGGGCATGGTCCAGGGGGCCGCAAGCACCTTCGGGTCGTCCACAGCGGCTTGCCAGACCAGATTTTCACCGTCGCGCCACAGGCGTTCGGTGACGTGCATTGCGTCCGTATGGAAATACCCGCCCTCGCCGAACCAGCCGTTTTCCACGAAATTTGTAACGTCCACGACCAGCGTATCCGCCTCCCAGTGCGCCACGGAATCTCCGTAGTAGGAGGGGTTCGAATCCTTGCGGTGCGCACGTCCATCAGTGGGAATAATGCGGTAGGGGTCTCCAGACACGTCTTCGTAGAGGAAAACCATCTCTCCCGGGAGTTGAATGATCCTGCGAGGCGGACCGATCCGCGGAACGCCCGGCTTCCCGCAGTAGAACACTTCGTCGGTCTTGCTCTCGTTGTCGAAAAGGTCTTTCACTTTTTGCTGGAACTCAGGTTTGTAGGAAGGAGCAGGAGTCGACGGCAGAGCCCCCGAGACGGGTCTTTTTGCAGGTTTCGCCGCGCTCTGATCGATTTCCGTGATGGTAACTTTTCCGTTGATCTCTTTCTTCAAGGTTACCGGAGGCAGATCGATCGCATACGCCCAGATCCCGCTCAGGTCGGGATGCCCGTCAGCGGCGCGTGGCACGGTGGTTGTATTTGCGCTGTCCTTTTTGTCGGCAGTTGCCGCGCCGCAAACCAGCAGCGCCGCCGAGAATACGAAAACAACGAAGGCAATTCGGTGTTTCATGACGCAGCACTCCTTGTTACTGAGCGTTGGGAGTGGGATGGAACACAAGTTCCAGCGAGTTCCCATCCGGAAATGTAATCTTCAGAAGGTAGCCGTATAGCCCTCCAGCCTTGGCGCGCACTCCTTGTACCGTGACGGTTTGGCCGATGGCTTTCGCAAAATCGTCTCTGGCCAGTGCGACACGCCTGAACCAAGAGGGAGGGTTGCTCTCGAATTTCCAATTTTCCACACTGCCATCGTCTTTCTTCGCGTCCAGATAAACGACAATGTGGGGATTGATCCAGTCGACCTTCGTCAGCGTGCCGGACAAAGTGAACTCTTTGGACATGTCGAACACGGCCGAAGGAGAGTGATGCGCCCACACCGGCGCCGACACGAGGAGCAGGACGATGGCGGTCAAAGTCGGGGTAACTGCGTGTTTCAAGGAGGACCTCCCTCTAACACTTTGCGCGGAGTATAGCACGCGGCCAGGCGGTGTCCACTCTTGTATCCAGCCAGCGTCTCGTTTTGAGGCCGTCGCTACAACACATCAAGGCGCGATTTCTTCGAGCCGCCGGTCGCTGGTTTCCACCATGCTGGTCGCGGCAATCGCGCCGAGGACGCTGACGCCGGCAAACATCAGGAAAACGGAATGAATACCTTTTGCATCGACCAGGAGACCGACAAGCGCGGGACCAACCGCCGAGGCGATTCTCAGCCAGGAGGTGGCCAGGCCGGTTCCGATCGCGCGCATGCGTGTGGGATAGATTTCCGGAGTATACAGATAAAGAACCGCATTTACGGATCCAATGACCCCATAACCCAGCGTGCCCAGAATCATCACGCTCCATACTTTTTGCGCGCCAACGATGCCCAGAAATGCCAGCATCCCCCCGCCCAGTACAAAGGCAGCGACCGTCCAGTTTCTGCGGCCAATTCGATCGATGCTGAACGCGCAAACGAGCAGGACCGCGACTTGCGCCACGTTGGTCATCGAAGCGGCGCGCAGCGATTGCCGCAGGCTCAACTGATAGACGGTGTTGTAAAGACTCGGCATCCAGTTGTTCAGGCTGTTGGCGACAAAGTAGGCGCTGGCCCACAGCGCCCACACGACCAGAGTTCGTCCACGATAAATTTTCGAGAGAAGTTCCGTCCATCGTCCGCGTTGCGTCAGGCTGCCTGCGGGAGCGGTGATGGAAGTTTCCGCAGCGGGAACTCTGCGTTCGGTACTGGCTTCGACCTGCTCGACAATCGCTTCCGCTTCCCGAACGCGGCCCTGGGAGATCAGCCACCTCGGCGATTCCGGAAGGCGCGCGACGAGAAAGGTGATCAGCAATCCCGGAATCCCTCCCAGTAGAAAAATAAACTTCCAACCAAATGCCGGCACGAGCCATGCACCGATTTGTCCCGTGGCCATGAGCCCCAAAGGAAAAATCATTTCGTATAGCAGAAAAAATCTCCCTCGTCCATGCGCGCGCGACAGTTCGTTGATGTACGTGGCGGCAACCGGCATTTCCCCGCCAACGCCAATTCCCTGCACCAATCTGCAAGCGAGCAGCGCGGGAAAATTCCCGGCCAGCGCGCATCCGAAACTCATGACGGACATTATCGCGATCGCAGCCGTCGTGCCGCGAATGCGCCCTATTTTTTCCGCGAGCGCGCTGAACACCAATGCGCCGGCCAACTGTCCCACGTAGCTCGCCGAAATCAATAGGCCGCTTTGTTTGGGAGAAATGTGCCACAGCCGGATGAGCGTGGGCAGCGCAAACGCGAGAGACAAGGCATTGAACGCATCGAAAAACGTGGCGCTACCCATGACCAGGCGCGCCTTCATGTGCCATCGCGAAAACGGCACCTGCTCCATGCGAATGAGCAGGCTCGCCGCGTCCGTGTTGGCTGTGCGAGGGGCTGGCTCGCTTTTGCGCGCTTCGGCGCTCACCGAGCCGTCAATCTGGTCCACTGGTTCTCGCAGTCAAACCGAAGTTGTGATGCGCAAGATTTTGCGACGGCCTGATTCAACGCAATCTTGCTGCGACGATTGTCACGGTTCTGCGGCAGTCTTGTGAGAATCGACTCGCGCCATGAGCGCCACCAGTTCCGCACTAATTTGATCCGGACACTCGACAGGGGTGAGGTGTCGCCCACCGGGAAGTATGGTCAGCGTAGAGCCGGGAAGCGCTTGGTGCAATTGCTTGGCCATGGCGACGGGAGTGGCGTAGTCCTCATCACCGACGATTACGGCCACAGGCATGCGCAGCGACGGCAACAAGGGCCGCAAATCGGCGTCGCCGAGCATCACGCACGTTGCGGCGTAACATTCCAAGTCGTTGGCCAGAAAAACTTCGGTCATTTGCTTGACGAGATCGGGATGCGCAGGTCGAAACCGGTCGCTGAACCATCGCGAATTTTGAAACTCGACCATCCCTGCCAGGCCTTTCGACCGGGCTGCGGCGGCCCGCTCCCGCCATTTCTTGGGAGCGTCGTCGCCATACCACGCAGTGGTGTCAATCAATCCGAGCGCGCTCACGCGAGAGGGATTCATGCCTGCGAACGCCTGCGCGACGCAGCCGCCCATCGAGCATCCCGCGACAATGGCAGACGGCCAGCCCAGCTCATCAAGCAATTCCGCAAGGTCGCTGGCGAATAGTTCCGTGGTGAAGGGCCCGGAAGGCCGATCCGATTGTCCATGACCGCGGCAGTCGTAAGTGAGGATTTCGGCCCGGCCGGCCAATCTCGCCGCGACGCCGTTCCAGATGCTGCGGTCCAGCGCCAAAGAATGGATGAGCGCCAAGCGCTGCGCGCCAGGCTCGCGCGCGGACTGCAATGTGTACGCGATCGAGCAGTTGTCGGAAGTGGTGAAACTTTTCTTTTGCAATTCGTTTGGCATTTTTTCAGATCGCCTTCACGTAAGGCTCGGCGGGAGTCAAAGGCACGTTCCACGCGTCGTAGCCGTAAAGCCAGCTGGTGTCCTCGTCTCCGCCTTTCATCCAGGTGTTGGCGCTGGAGATTGCCTGTATGCGCGAAGTGCGCGGTTTGCGATGCGCTTCATAACGGCGGAACGCGCTCTCCAAATCCTCTCCTCCGGACTCCTGCAGGCAGCGCGCCAGGATGGCGGCGTCCTCGATGGCGGTTGCACCTCCTTGCGCCATGTAGGGAGTCATGGAATGGCAAGCATCGCCTAGGAGCACGACGCGGCCGTCGCTCCAGCGCGGCAGAGGCTCGCGTTCGAGGATCGCCCATTTGTGGCAGTCCGGGCACGCTTCCAGCACCGCGCGAACATCGTGGTGAAAACCCTCGTAGGCCTTGCGCAACTCTTTCACATCGCCCTTGGCCGACCACGATTCGCGAGTGAGCCACTCCGCCGGCTCGGGCACGCTGGTAACAAAATAAAGTTCGCTGCGAGCCGCGTTCGTGTAGTAGATGACGATGTGGCGGTCCGGGCCCCACCACTTGGTCCGCGAAGGGCCAATGTCAAATCCATCCAGCAACGCCGAAGGAAAAATAGCGCGGTAAGCGATGCGCCCTTTGTGGATCGGCATATCGGGGCCGAGGATGATGTCGCGCACCACGGAATGAACGCCGTCCGCCCCGATCACGGCATCGGCCTGCGCGCGCGTACCGTCAGCAAACGCAAGCGTGACTTGCCCCGCGCGTTCTTCGAGTCCCACCAGTTTCTTGTCGAGATGGATGATTTCCTCAGGCAATACGGCGGCGAGCGCGTTGTGCAGGTCCGCGCGATGCATGCAGAGATACGGCGCGCCGAAAAGGCTCTCCGGCATGGGCAATTCCCGCACCACCTCGCCGGTATCCCACTTCCGATTCAGGTGAGAATAAGGCTTGAAGGAAGTGGCCAGAACTCTTTCTTCCACGCCGATTCGCCGCAGAACTTTCATCGAGTTGGGCATCATTTGAATGCCGGCACCGATGCGCATGAAACGCGGCGCCTGTTCGTAGACGCGCACGTCGACGCCGATTTGGCGCAATGTGGATGCTGCGGCTAAACCGCCGATTCCAGCTCCGACGATGGCGATGGAAAGTTTTTTCTGGCCCATTTGGGATTCCAAGAACGAAGGTTTTTCGTAAAGCCGCCGCTACAACACTTCACGAACTCGGGCGCGACTCGCCTTTGATTTGCGTGCGGTGCATAACCCTGCGCGAGCTTGCGTCAAAAGGATCGCGGCGGTGCATGGTGCAGCGGTTGTCCCACAGGACGAGATCGCCGACGCGCCATTCATTATGCCATTCGAGTTCTGGGAGGTTCGCATGCGCCCACAATTCATCGAGAAGCGCTTCAGACTCCGCGAGCGGCAGTCCATCGATGTAGGCGTTGCGCCGCCGCCCCAGATACAGAACACGCCGCCCAGTTTCAGGATGCGTGCACACGAGCGGATGAAATATGCCGGCAGACGTCACAGGATCGTCGACCGCTGCGACTCCCTGCCGCACGTAGCCGCCGCTGTTGTAGGTCGCGTCGTGCTTGAGCATCCTGCCTTCGATTTTTTTCTTGAGCGCTTCGGGCAGAGTTTCGTAGGCGCGATACATATTGTTGAAGTAGGTGTTGCCTCCAGCCGGCGGCACTTCCAGCGCATAGAGGATGCTCGCCTTCGGCGGATCCTGCAGGTAGGACATGTCCGTATGCCAGGTGGCTTCGCCCGCGCCCAGGCTTCCGATGGGAGCGCCGTTTTCCATCACATTGGATACGACGTAGATTTCGGGATGGCCCTCGACGAAGCGGCGTCCGGATTCCTGAATCGGAGCCCAGTCCAAATCTCCGAATTTCCTGCTGAACGCGATGAGGTCATCGTCGGTCAAATTTTGCCCGCGGAAAAGGAGAACGGAGTGGTCCAGCCAGGCCTGGTAAATGCTCGCGAAAGCCTCCGCGTCAATTTTTCGCAGATCGACTCCCTGGATTTCCGCGCCCAGCGCCTTTCCCGTTGGAAGGACGGTGATGTGCGATTTGTTTCCTGTTTTTAATGATTCACTGGCCATGGAAAACTTGATCTCCCGCTTCTAGTTTGCGACAAAGATTGTACAAGAGAAGCTGCACTGCCATCAGCGTCCCAAAAAATATTGCGCAAGATGAATCCTATTCTGTGCCGTCTCCATTGGGATCGATGGCATGGATCGGCAGATCGTAGTGCGCTTCCGTCAATTCCCAGCGGCGATTTTCTTCGCGCTTCATGGTGGCCTGGTCAGGAAAAAGCTGCTTTTCCACTTCACTGCCATGCCCGGAGGACGAAATATTTTTGTAAGTGATCACGATGCGATATTCCCACCGGGAGTCCTCCCATGCGTGATATCCCGGACGATACACGGTAAAGGACGTCACGTAGCCGAGTTCCTTCTCGCGGTTCAATGTCGCGATCTGATACTTTTTGAAGAGCTGCCAGAATTCGTCCGCGTAACCCCACTTCACTTTGTAGACCCATTCGACCATGTAAGGCTTGTCGCTCGTGGAAACGGCGGGAGTGGAAGCGGCCTGCTGGGCGCGAGCCTGCTGAACGTCCGCGGTAGCGATGCCTACCAGCGCGAAAACCGCAATCGCCAGCGAGCGGGAACACGGGCCTATGTGAGAGTTCATGTTCCATTCCTCCTTGAACGCCTGTATGTTCCTGCTCCCTGACGCCCGCTTTGTCCGCACTCCACTATTGCTTGGGCGCGGGGGGATTCAGCGGATACGATTTCAGATTGAGCGGACCATATCCCAGGTGACCGCCGTCCCGGTCGACATTATTTTCGTCGCACGCGAATTCGTAGAGTTCGTCGCCCGGCGGCATGGCCGTGAAAACCCGCGAAAACGTCCAGGGCTTGGTGTAGAACTTCGGATCTTCCACCGTCACTTCGTGCGACAAATGGTCCGCATCCGGCCGCGACCATCGTTCGACAACGTGCATGGAATCGCTGTGCGGGTGCGCATCGTCGTCAATCCAGCTCAGCTTGTCCTTGAATCCGATCGAGTCGATGACCAGCGTGTCCCCGTCCCATTTGGCAACGCCGTCGCCAAAAAATGAGGGCTCAACATCTTTCGGGTGCCCGCGGGTTCCGATAGGGATGGTCCGAAACGTCCACATCAGCTCGTACAAGAACACGATGCGATTCGCGTTCTGAACGATTTCAAAAGGTACGCCGCTGATGCTGGCTCGGGGTATTCCCGCAAAGAGGCACAGTGCTTCTGGATTGATCGTTTTCGCCAGGTTGTATTTGTACGCTTCTTCCCCGGCTGGAGTAAATGGCGGCCCACCGACGCCCTTGAACATTCCGCCGAAGATGAGCGGCCCTTTCCAAAATCCGGACAGGTCCGGTTTGCCGTCGGCAGTGCGCGGAGCGGGCTTCGGTGGCCCCGTTGGAGCCTTGATAGGACCAGACGCTCCAGGCAATTCTCC
>Ga0187819_10000512_pt1 | contig 19436 bp, 13 predicted proteins | sample NC_wetland_sal_i_15_FD_132411 | JGI IMG/M metagenome (GOLD analysis project Ga0187819, IMG submission 132411) | Wetland sediment microbial communities from Neuse River Estuary, North Carolina, USA - SO4_4 | ecosystem: Environmental > Aquatic > Freshwater > Wetlands > Sediment | place: USA...
AAGCTGGGGCTACTGCCGCTGTTTTCTCAACCGCCAACTTGGACGCCAGCGGTTTGTAGCAAGTGAAGTCAGGAACAGGGCTTGCAACTCAACGACTTACGTTTGCGGCAAAGGGAAGTCAGGTTAGTGGCGGCAGCAGAGACGGGTGCCACGGAAGATTTGTCGCAGGGTGCTAGATGTGGGGGAGCTTGGAGGTGGACCAGCCGCCGCCAATGGCTTTGATGAGGAGGACGCTGGCGCTGAGGCGGCGGGAGAGAAGATTGACGGCAGTGACTTCGTCGGAAAGAGCAGCAGTCTGCGCGAGGGTGACTTCGAGGTAGTTGGTGACGCCGCCGCGATAGCGCGTTTCGGAAAGCGAGAGCGAGTGCTCGGCGGCGGCGACAGCGCCGCTCTGAGTCTGTGCTTCCTGCTCCAAAATGCGCAGGGCGGCAAGATTGTCCTCCACTTCTTGGAACGCGCTGAGGACCGTCTGGCGGTAGTTATCTACGGTCTGATCGTAGGCGGCTCGGGCTTGTTCAGTGGCGCCGCGTCGCAAACCGCCGTCGAACAGGAGTTCGGCAGCCTGGCCGGCAAGCGACCAAAAGCCGGCAGGCCCTTGCAGAAGCGTGCCGGCGGAGGCGCTTTCGAATCCGCCGCCACCGGATAGCGTGACGGTCGGGTAATAAGCCGCGCGAGCGACGCCGATGTTCGCGTTGGCCTCCTGAACGCGGCGCTCGGCGGCAGCGATGTCGGGACGACGCTCGAGGAGATCGGAAGGAAGGCCCGGAGGAATGGCGGGAGGCGGAGCGGTGAGCGGAAGGGGCGCCAGGCTGAAAGTGGCGGGCGGCTTGCCGATGAGAACGGCGATGGCGTGCTCGAATTGGGCGCGTTGAACTTCGACGTCGATGGACTGGGCGCGAGTCGTTTCGAGCTGAGTCTGAGCCTGCGCAACGTCAACTGCGGAGGCGAGGCCGCCGCGATAGCGCGTCTGCGTAAGGTCGAGAGCTTTCTGGTAGGAGACGACGGTGGAGTCGAGGAGTTCCTTCTGGGAGTCGAGGCCACGGAGGGCGAAATAGTCGAGAGCTAATTCGGCGCGAAGGCTGAGATCAACATTGGCAAGATCGGCGGCGGTGGCTTGCGCTTCGGAGCGGCTGGACTCGACAGTGCGGCGGACGCGGCCCCAAAGATCGGGCTCGTAGGATGCATCGACAGGAATGGAGAAGTCGTTGTAGGTGCCGGCACTGGTCGAGGAGACGAGGGGCGCGTTAGTTGAGCGGCGCGTTCGCGAGATAGAAAGGCTTCCGGTGGCCGTGGGGTAGAGATTCGAGCGAGAGATACGAACTGCGGCGCGGGCCTGGTCGAAACGAGCCTGAGCGGCCTTGAGGCTGAGATTCGAGACGGCGAGCTGGTCTTCGAGAGAATTGAGCTGGGGATCCTGGTAGAGCTCCCACCAGGCTCCCTTGCCGATGGAGTCGCTTGGCTGGGCGACTCGGAAATTGGAATTTTCCTTGTAGTCGCGCGGGACATCGGCGGGCGGGCGGATGTAGTTGGGTCCGACCTTGCATCCCGCGAGGAAAAGCAGGGCGAGGATGCACAACATCCGCTGCGGCTGTCGTGATCTCGATGGCGGCAGTGGTGACCTCGATCTGCGCTGATGACCCTGCATGCGCCAGGGACCTTCTTGCACGGAGATTTCGGCACAACGCGAGTTTAATTCTGATGCATCCATTGCGAGGGAATCGCTACATTCCGGAGCCGTCGGCCTTGGGAGGCTCGGGGCCGGGCGAGGTTGTCACAACGCGCACTGTTTCTCCCGAAACCAGGGAGTCGGGAGGGCTGGAGATGACCGAGGCGTTTTCGGGCAAGCCGGAAACGACTTCGACTTCGTTTCCAAAATCGCGGCCCAAGGTTACGTTGACGAGGCGAGCCTTGTTGCCGTCTTCCACGAGCGCGACCTGCAGTCCCTGCGAGCGGAAAATCAGCGCGGTGACGGGCAGAATGTATGTGGGCGCGCCGGAGGGCACTTTCAGGTGAACTTCCGTGTAGGCGCCGGGCAAAAGCTCGGCGGTCGGATTGTTGACGTCGACTTCAACCAGCAAGGTGCGCGTCGAAAGATCGATGGAATTCGCGGTGCGCACAAGCTTGCCGGGGAAGCGACGGCCGGGGAATTCCGAGAGAGTAAGATCGGCGGTCAAGCCGGGCTTGGCGGACGGAGAGTATTGCTGCGGCACGTTGACGTAAACGCGGACCTTGTTGATCTCGGCCATATGAAAAAGTTCGGTCTGAGGCGCGCCGGCGCCGGAATTAATGAGGTGGCCGACGTCGGTGTTGCGCGCGGTGATGATGCCGTCGAAAGGAGCATAGATTTTTTCGAAGGATTGCAATTCCTGAAGGCGCTTCACGTTGGATTCAGCGGAGGCGACCGCGGCCTTTTTCGCTTCGAAATCTCCTTCGGCGTTGTCCACGTCCTGCTTGGAGACGGAATCGGTATTCTTGAGATCCTCGTAGCGTTTGGCGGTGATGGAAGAGAGGCTCAAGTTTGCTTTGGCGGTGTTGAGGTCGGCTTGAGCCTGGGCAAGCTGCTGATCGGCTTCGGGCGTTTCCACTTCAGCGAGCAACTGGCCCGCTTTCACGCGCGCGCCGATGTCAAAGTACCATTTCTTCAAATAGCCGTTCGTGCGGGCATAAATGGGGGCGTCCATGTAGGCCTGCATGTTACCGGGCAGGATGATTTCCGTTTGGGGAGCGCCGTTGCGGGGATGAACGACGCGAACGGTAGGAACGGCGAGGTCGTTCGTTTCTACCCGAAGAGCGGCTCTGGCGCGCAGCCGGGGGATGATGCCGGCGATCACGACTGCGGCGAGAAGCACGAGCACGACAACAAGAACTAAGAGACCACGCTTTGGCCGTGGCGAGCGCGCCGGGCCTAGCGTGGAAACTTCTGGGCTCGCCGTTTCTTCCGTCTCAATCATAGAGAGATCAATCTTTCTCGCTACTTACTAGATGAGCGCGCATTCGCGCAGGTTTCAATTACATCTCTGGCGCGCCCGATTCTTCAAGGCCACGACTATGCACGAAACTGAAAAAAACAGGAACAAAGAACAGCGTGGCCACAGTCGCGAGGAGCAGGCCTCCAATCACGGCGCGGCCAAGAGGAGCATTTTGCTCTCCGCCCTCGCCAAGGCCAAGCGACATGGGAAGCATGCCGATAATCATGGCAAGAGCGGTCATGATGACAGGGCGAAAACGCGTGTAGCCCGCTTCCAGGGCGGCCTCGGCGGGAGTTTTTCCTTCCAGCAGCCTTTCTTTCGAGAAGCTCACCACGAGGATGCTGTTCGAAGTAGCCACGCCCATGCACATGATCGCGCCCATCATGGCAGGAACGCTCAGAGTGGTGGCGGTGACAAACAATATCCAGACGATGCCAGCCAGCGCGGCGGGAAGAGCCATGAGAATTACGAACGGATCCAGCCAGGATTGGAAGTTCACAACGATCAGCAAATAGACTAGAAGGATCGAAAAGACGAGGCCGCCAAGCAGGCCAACGAAAGAGGCCTGCATGGTCGCGATCTCGCCGCGAACCACGAGCTGCGATCCGCGCGGCAAATCCTTTTTCACGTCTTTCAAAATCGGCTCAATATCCCGGGCGACGCCCCCCAGATCGCGGCCCTGCACGGAGCCGAAAATATCGATCACGGATTGGACATTATAGTGCGAGACGAGGCCCATTTCAGCACCGCGGCTGAAGCGCGCCACATCTCCAAGGATTTCGGACTGGTTGGATTTAGCGTATACCGGGATGTTTTGAAGATTTTGCAGGGAGTCAGTGCGGTATTGGGGTGTTTGGGTGTCGATGTTGTAGCTGACGCCAGTCCGCGGGTCGAGCCAGAAGGTCGGCTGGGTCTGGAAACTGCCGCTGAGGGAAATGAGCAAATTCTGGGCGACGTTCAACTGCTGAAATCCGATTTGCTGCGCTTTGGTTCGGTCCACGTCGAAATGCAGCCTGGGTTGATTGAAGACCTGCTGAATGCGGAGATCAGAGGTGCCGGGGACGTACTTCAAGCGGTCGAGCAACTGATCGGCGAAAAGGCGATTGGCCTGGAGATTTGGGCCGACGACCTGAATGTCAATGGGAGCGGGCAGGCCGAAATCGAGGATCTGGCTGACGATGTCGGCGGGAATGTTGTAGAAGGAGACACCGGGAAAATCTCGGGAGAGTTTGGCACGCAATTGGCGAACGTACTCCGCAGTAGGCCGATGATCCTTGGATAGCTCGACCTGGATGTCGGCATCACCGGTTCCGACCGGGGCCGAATTGCTATAGGACAAGTTGATGCCGCTGTAGGGCAAGCCGATGTTGTCGATGATGCTGGCCAGCTGGGAAGGAGGTATGACCTCCCGAATCTCGGTTTCGACGCGGTCGCAGATGGCAGCGGTTTCCTCGATGCGCGTGCCGGTTGCGGCGCGCATGTGCAGCTTGAATTCGCCGCTGTCGACGGAAGGAAAGAAATCCTGGCCTACGAAGGGAAGAAGGGCGAAAGAGAGGCCGCAAGCAGCAAAGAAGGAAATGATGAAGAGCTTGCGATGGCGAATGGAAGCATCGAGCAGACGATGATAACGCTCGCGAAAGCGTTCGAAACCCGCCTCGAATCTTGCCTGCATGTGCGCCAAAGGATTCCGGGACTTTTCTGTCTGCTCTTTGCGTTCCTCTTCGGTGATGGAGGTGAGGAGGTACCTCGCCATGGTCGGCACGAGGGTGCGGGAGAGCAGATACGAGGCGAGCATGGCGAAGGTGACGGCCTCGGCCAGCGGGACGAAAAGATACTTGGCGACGCCCGAAAGGAAAAACATGGGCACGAAAACGATGCAAATAGAGAGCGTCGACACGAGAGCGGGAACGGCGATTTGCGAAGCGCCGTCGAGGATGGCCTGCAGGATCTCCTTGCCCTGACTGATGTTGCGATTGATGTTCTCGACTTCGACGGTGGCATCGTCGACCAATATGCCTACAGCGAGCGCCAGGCCGCCCAGGGTCATGATGTTGATGGTCTCGCCCAAGGCGCTCAGGACAACGAGCGAGGTAAGGACCGAGAGCGGAATGGAAACCGCGATGATGAAGGTGCTTCGCCAATTGCCCAGGAATAGCAAGATCATCAAGCCGGTGAGACATGCGGCGATGACGCCTTCGCGGATGACGCCAGTGATGGAGGCGTTGACGAAGAGCGACTGGTCCGCTACGGGGTGAATGCTCAGTTGGGGAGGAAGCGTGGCTGAAATCGTCGGGAGGGCCGACTTGGCCTGGGAAATGATGCTCAGCGTCGAGGCGTTCCCATTCTTCAGGATGACCATGAGAAGCGCGCGCTGGCCGTTCACGCGAACGATGTTTGTCTGTGGCGGATAACCGTCGCGCACGTGCGCGATGTCCTTGATGTAGATGGTCGAGTTGCCCACAGTCCTGACGGGCAAATCATTCAGTTCCTGAATAGTCTGGGGAGAGCCATTCATGTCCACCTGATATTCGAAACCGCCAATTTTGGCCGTGCCGGCGGGAAGGATCAGATTCTGGACGTTGATGGCATTTACGATGTCGAGGGGCGACAAGCCTTTGGACTGCAGCTCGGACGGGTTGAGATCCACCTCGACCTGGCGTTGTTTGCCGCCATAGGGATAAGGGATAGCGATTCCATTAATGGTCACCAGGCCGACGCGGAGGAAATTCAAGCCCACGTCCCACAATTGCTGTTCGCTCATACCCTGGCCCGAAAGAGCGAGCTGCAAAATGGGCACTGACGACGCGTTGTACTGGAGGACGAGTGGAGGTTGCGTTCCCGGGGGCATGCTATGAATGGCAGTTTGGGAAACGGAAGTGACCTGTGCCACCGCATTGCCAATGTTCACGCCGGGATGGAAGAAAATCTTGACGATGGCGCGCCCGTTCCACGACTGCGACTCGACATGTTCGATGTCGTTGACGGTGGTCGTCAGGAACCGCTCATACTGATAAACAATGCGGTTGGATATTTCTTCGGGGGCAAGTCCGGTGTAATTCCAGAGGACGCTTATGACCGGGATGTCGATGTTGGGGAAGATATCCGTAGGAGTACGAACGATGGCGACGACACCCAGGATGAGAATCAAGATGGAAGCGACGATGAAGGTATAAGGCCGGCGTAAAGCCAGTCGGACAATCCACATTTATGAAACACTCCAACGCCGCAAAACTGAAGACAAAGGTAGCATGCAGAGTTCCAGTAAATTTGAGACGCTATTATGCCACGGGCGGTTTCAAATTCCTGCGATACCGGACGTGGGCAGGAAGACGTCCGAACCATCGAATGGCTGGGTTGTGTAGGCCTCTCTGCGGCGCACAGAAATGACTGATGCTCGTGAGGGAGGTATGGATTCTTTTTACGCCCTCTGCCGACGGGGTTGAAGGCTCTCAACCGGGAGAATCTCAAGGGTGACAGTGAGATGATGGGAGATGAGCACGGATTGCGCAGGAAAACTGTTGGAGTAGCTCGTAGAATGGATCAGGAGACTGGCTTCAGGGGCTGAAGCCCGGCTTTCTTCGCATTCTTAACAGCGTAGTTGAAACCCCGCCCTTCCGCGCGATTCATGAGATGAGTGTTGTGGGTCAGCGTTGGCGCAGGCGCTTATCCGAGGTGGTGAATCCCTCCTGGGCGGCTTCGAGAGTCTGGAAGCTGGCAGATAAGCCGCGGCGTTCGAAGCGGCCGGCGATTTCTTTTCCGATTTCGTTGAAATTATCGATGGCTAAAGCGATGACGCTCGGTCCCGCGCCGCTCAAAGCGACGCCGAGCAAGCCGTGCATGCGAGGGACGGCCAAAGCATCATCAAGGCCGGGGATTAGCGCCTGACGATAGGGTTGGTGCACGCGATCCTGCAGGGCGTCCCAGAGGAGGTCATAGCGGCGCTCGTCAAGGGCGGCAACGAGTAAGGCTGAACGCTGGAGGTTGTGAACCGCGTCGACGCGCGGGACGGTTTTGGGCAAAACGGCGCGCGACTTTTTCGTTTCGAGAGTGCATTGAGGAGTGACGACAACGATGCGAACCATCTTGGGCCAGCGCTTCTGCACGACGCCGATTGTGCCATCGCATCGCGCGAAAGTGACGACGAGGCCGCCGAGCAGCGCGGCAGCCACATTGTCGGCATGGCCTTCCATCTCAGCAGCGCACTGCAAGGCAACGTCCTTGGCCAGCGGCTTTCCCGCGACGGCAAACGCGAGCAGAGAGCCTGCGACAGCGGCCGCGGCGCTGCTTCCAAGACCTGCGGCGACGGGAATATCGTTTTGCACCGCTAATCGAATGGGCGGAAGGCGAAAGCGTTCGTGTTTCGCGGCGTGATTCATCGCGCGAAAAATGAGGTTCTCGTCGGGGTCAGTTGGAAGGTCCGCAGTGCCAGGAACTCCGCGACTTCGCGCGACCGCCTGCGCGCCGGGAAGCGACATCACGGTGGCGCGGACATGCAGGTACAGCTCGAGGGCGAGGCCGAGACAATCGAATCCTGCGCCGAGATTGGCGGTGGACGCAGGAACCCGGATGTCAATGGAGAATTCGTGATTTGGGGCCATGGCGGAGTTCAGGTGCGACGTTTGAGAGTTTCGAGAATGGCCGACTTGTTGGCCGCAACATGTTCGGGACGATTCTGAAACTTGCCTTCGATCTTCAGTGCCGCGCCGCGTTCGCGATCAGCGTGAAGCGCAAGCGTTCCGCGATGATAATTACCCACGTAATCGGGATCTTTCAAGAGGTGACCAGTGAGCACGGCGATCACATTGTCATCAGGGTGGATGTGGCCGGCCGCGACGAGTTTGCGGATTCCGGCAACCGTTGTCGCGGAAGCGGGCTCACAACCGATGCCGTCGCGGCCGATCATGGCCTTGGCGTCCGCGATCTCTTGCTCGGTTACGGCGATAACCTGGCCATGCGACTCCAATACTGCACGCAAGCTCTTTCTCCACGATGCGGGCGCGCCAATTTTGATGGCGGTGGCGAGAGTGCGTGGCTGAGGTTCGGGCATCAGCGCATCGGGCAATTGCGAGGGATCGGGTGAGCCTTTTGTTTGCAATTCCGCGAACATGCGGGCGAAGGGCGCTGAGCCCTCGGCTTGAATCACGTGGAGCTTGGGCATGCGGCCGATCAGGCCGAGGCTAAGCAACTCGCGAAGTCCTTTGCCGAAGGCACTGCTGTTGCCGAGATTGCCGCCAGGAACGACGAGGTGGTCCGGAGCATGCCAGGCTAGCTGCTCCATCAGTTCGAAGGCGACCGTCTTCTGGCCCTCGATACGAAAGGGATTGATGGAATTGGCGAGGTAAATCGCGGGGTCCTCGCTCAGTTCCTGAATCAGGCGCATGCAGTCGTCGAAGTTGCCTTCGATTTCGCAAATCACCGCGCCGTAATCCATGCTTTGCGCGAGTTTCGCAGCGGTGATCTGGCCGCGAGGCACAAGAATTGCGCACTGCAAGCCCGCTCGCGCGGAGTAGGCGGCAAGGCTGGCGGCGGTGTTGCCGGTGCTCGCGCAGACTGCGGTGCGCGCGCCGAGCAGCTTCGCGTGCGTGACGGCAAGGGTCATGCCCGTGTCTTTGAATGATCCGGTGGGATTGCAACCTTGATGCTTGAGGCGGAGGGCACGGAGGCCGCAGTAATCGGCGGAGCGCGGCGCGTCATAAAGCGGAGTATTTCCTTCGAGAAGCGTCACGATCGGCGCCGAGTCATCGAAAGGAAGCAGTTCGCGGAATCGCCAAACGCCACTGCGATCGAGGGGATCGGCGGAGGCGCGGCGCGAGAGCCAGATGTCGCGAAGGTGCGCAGCGTCGAACTGGGGATCGAGATCGACTTGAATTTCGAGGGGGGCCTGGCAGCGAGGGCAGACGTAAATGGGCTGGGTCAAGTTGAAAACGGCGGCGCAATTGGGAGCCAAGCAGTGCTGAGACGCGCGCCGGCGAATTCCCGGTGAGACGCTTGCGGTTTTTTCCATCAGCTTCGCAGCGATTCGCTGAGCTCGGCTGTGGCGGGTGCGCCGAGTCCAAATTCGCGATGCACGGCCGCAAGGGCCGTTTTCACATGCTTTTCTTCGACGACAAAGGAAATGTTGAACTCCGACGAACCCTGGGCGATGGCGATGATGTTCACGCCCTCGCGGCCTAGGGCGCTGAACGTCCGGCCAGCGACGCCGGGCGTGCCGTGCATGTTTTCGCCGACAACGGCGACGATGGCGATGTTGGGATCGACGGTGATGTGTTCGACCTTCTCGTGAGCCACATCCTGGGCGAATTCCTTGCGCAGGGCCTCGACAGTTTTCTTCGCGTCGGCCGCAGCGACAATGAAACAAATATCATTTTGCGACGAGGATTGCGAAATCAGGAGAACGTTGGCGCGAACATCGGCGGTGGTGGAAAACGTCCGCCCAACCACATCGGGCAGGCCGACGATTCCAGGCCCGCCAACGGCGATGAGGGCGACGTCCTTAATGGCGGTCAGGGCCTTGACGCCACCACCGTTGCTCTGGCCGTGTGCGGTGATTTTCGTGCCGGGGCGATCGGGCGTGAAACTGTTGCGAATCCAAACGGGAATGCTTTTGGGCATAACAGGTCGAAGCGTCTTGGGATGCAAGACGTTCGCGCCGAAGTAGGCGAGTTCGGCGGCTTCGCGATAGGAGATTTCCGGAATCGTGCGCGCCTCGGGAACGAGGCGAGGATCGGCAGTGAGCACGCCGTCAACGTCGGTCCAAATGATGACCTCGTCGGCATCGAGCGCGGCGCCGAGTATGGTGGCGGAATAGTCGGAGCCGCCACGGCCTAAAGTGGTGAGCACGCCGTGGTGCGTCGCGCCAATAAAGCCGGTCACGACCGGAACAATTCCTTGCTCCAGTAAGGGCACCAGGCGAGAACGGGAACGTTCGCGGGTGGTTTCCATGACGGGCTGAGCGGCGCCGTGGGAGTCGTCGGTGAGGATCAATTCGGTGGCGTCGACGGGCTCGCTGCGCACTTCAAGTTCGGCAAGGGCGCCAGCGATAATCGGCGCGGATAGGCGCTCGCCCACGCTGGAAAGCGAATCAAGCGCGCGGGGCGTCAGTTCGCGAAGCAGGGAAGTGCCTTCGCAAAGGCGCTGGGCCTTGGCGAACGTTTCTCGCATCGATTCGGCGAGGATGTGGCGTTTGGCGTCGGAGTTGATGAGGACGGCGAGCGCGTCGGCATGCTGCTTACGCAGGGATTCGAATAACCGCGCGACGTGGTTGCGGTCATTGGCCTCGGCGCGGCTGGCGGCTTCGATGAGATGGTTCGTGACCCCGCGCATGGCGGAAACGACGACGACGATGGAACTCTCGCGGGCAGCGCCGGCGACAATCTGGGCGACACGCGCGATGCAACTCGCGTCACCGACGGAAGTACCGCCGAATTTCATGACTCGCAAAGGCTTTTTCATATTCGAGAAAGCGGCCGCCATTGATTGTAATACTTGCGAACACGCGCAGCAGGTCTGGAGGCGAACCAGTTCCAGGAAACTATACACCATCGCGCGAGATCGCTGGGGTTAGCGCGATTCGTGTTTCTTATGTGTGCAATAAGATTTTCGTGGGTGGGATCGGTCAGCCGTCGGGCTGACGCGAAGCAGGCCTGCGCTACTCCGATTTGCCCTGTTTGCGTTTACGGTGGAGCTTCTGGGCCATCGAGCGCAGCGTTTCGGGCACATTCTTGTCTGCGGTCAGCTTGATGAGATCGGTTGCCGTGAGCCGCGGAAACAGATGCAGGGAGGCATCAAGAGGCGTCTTGGGGTTCATGACCAGGTTCTTGACCACCGAATAGTTCTTCATGAACAACCGGTTCAGGGAAATCGTGCGCAGGATTTCAGCAGGCAGGTTGCTCATGGCGGCGAAAAGCTCGACTTCGGTGTCGGTGAGGCGGGGCGACTGCAAAACGCATTTTTGTACGAGTTTATTGGGATCGCGGATCAGAAGCATGCGTTCCTCGCGGCCGCCCTTCAACGCGAGCGTAATTCTCTGCACCACGGTCATGAAGGCCAGCTTTTGCGCCAAGGTCTTGCGCTTCACGGGGTCGGGTTCCGCTTCCACGGCCTCTTCGACTTCTTTGGGCGTCATCGCGCCCTTCAGCATTTCGTCCAGCATTTCACGCTGAGCCGGGATTGCGGCGGGCGATTTTCTTAGCGCGATGACGAGCTGGGGATCGTGGGTCAGCCAATGCAAGCTATCGAGAAGGCCTTGGATTCCGTCGGAAGTCAGGTGGGGCGCCACGCGGATCAGAAGAGACGGAGCGCAGGCGGGATTCTTGGCGAGCGCGTCGGCCACACCGGGCTTGTCGCGAAGATTGTTGGCGCAATAGGCGAACAAATGCGGGTCGGCATCCGGAAGGGCCAGCGCGGCGAGAAACGATTGCAGAGGCAGCGCCAGCGCGACGTTTTTCGCGCGTTCGGCGATGGCCGCGTCGGAATCGGAGGCGAGCACGGTCAGCAATTCGGCGCGTTCCTCGGGAGCCAGAGAGACTCCGCCTCCGCAAATGGCTAGTTTTTGTTCTGGGCGACCGCGCCCGGAGCGTACCGCCTGGCGAAATTCCGGGTTAATGGCTTCCTCCAGCGGCGGATTTCAAGTCCTTCGCTGTGAGTGTAACGCTTGCGTGCTGGCGGGCGCGGCCGATCGGAGGCAGCGGTTGTCTATTCAGTTCAAGGCGCACCGCGGCGGCATCGGCGGCTTCGACATTGAAAACGTTGCGCGCGTTGAACTGGTATTCGTCGTTTGTCCTGACTTGGCGGTCGAACACAACTTTTTCGTCGGCGGTGACGCGAAGGACGGTTGGAGCCGAGACGTGGATCAGTAGCGCAAGGGGAGCGGCGTTTGGCTGGGCGGCATTTGGAGGCCCACCCGCGGGGAGGGGAGCTGTAGCGCCAGCGGCCTGCTTGCGTTGATGGAAGCGCGTAGTGATTTTCGACGTGGCGAGCCAAGCAAGCGCGATCAGCAAGATTATTGCGCCGACAATTGAGCCAGCCCGGACAGCGAAACCACGCGAAACGCGAGGCGGCTCGGGCAAAGTGCGTGGCGCGGTACGCGTGCCATTGCCGTTGGTCTCGAGGGAATACTCGTTGACCATGCTGTCTTCGTCGAGGCCGAGATAGCGCGAAGTCGAGCGGATATAGCCTCGATTAAAGGCGCCGCCAGGCAACTCGTCCCAGTTGCCATTCTCGATTGCTTCCAGGAATTTGGTGCTGATGCGCGTGGCGGACGAAACTTCCGCCAAAGAAACGCCCCGCATTTCGCGTTCGCGCCTGAGGTGCTCGCCAAAAGGTGACGTCGATGCCATCCGCCAAGGGCCCGATCAGGGAAAAATATAGGCGCAGGTGGGGACAGTGTCAATGGCGGTTACGGGCAATTTGGGGGCTAAGCTGTTGAAAACTCGCGTGCCTGGCCGGAGTACGAGGGTGGGACAGCCGCGGGTTCAAGTACGAAATCGCACCGCTCGTGCGAGTGCACGGTCCTTGGCTGACCAACCACAGGAGCGCCCCATGGAAGATTCGGCATGGGGACTGCGAAGGGCGTTGCAGTTGACGAAAACGGTTCACTATAATGCGGGAGTTGCCTCCGGAATCCAGAGACGCGAAGTCGCTCGCGCCCGTATCGCCCGTGCGAAGGACGACAGCCAAGCCCTTCGATGGCGTGGAACGACGGCGAAATCCGGGCGGGGCGCTCGACCTGCCCGAAAGCAATGAAGTCACCGTATTTCACGAGTTAGGCAAGGCTCTCACTTCCTCTTTGCAACTGGACCAGGTGCTGCGCACCATCATGGAGAAAATCAATGAAGTGCTGCGCCCCGACACATGGTCGCTGCTCCTGATGGACGCGGACAAAAGTGAACTCTACTTCCAGATCGCGACGGGGCGGGGAGCCGATTCCCTAAAGGACGTGCGGATCAAGGTGGGGCAGGGCCTGGCGGGATGGGTGGCGCAGACGGGTGAGGTGGTCGTCGTGCCGGATACGACGAAGGATTCGCGTTTCTCCGCGCAAGTGGACGAGCGGACGAAGATGGAGACGCGGTCGATCGTTGCTGTGCCGGTGCGGTTCCGCGATCAGTGCCTGGGCGTGATCGAGTTGATCAATTGCATCGGCCCGGAAGGATTCAGCCAGCGAGACCTGGCGCTGCTGGAGGCGCTCGCCGACTACGCAGCGATCGCGATCGAAAACGCGCGGCACGTGCAGCGCATTCACGAACTCACCATCACGGACGACTGCACGTCACTGTACAACGCCCGGCACTTGAATTTCATGCTGGATACGGAGATTTACCGCTCGCACCGCTATGCGTTCGAGTTTTCGCTGATTTTCATCGATCTCGATCACTTCAAGAATGTGAACGACACGTACGGGCACTTGATGGGGTCGAAGCTGCTGGCGGAAATGGGGCAAGCGATCAAAGACAAATGCCGGTTGATCGACCTGGCGTTCCGATATGGCGGCGATGAATTTGTGGTTCTGCTGCCGCAGACTTCCAAGGAAAACGCGCTGGGAGTCGCGCGGCGGCTGCACAAGCTGATCCGCGAGACGGTCTGGCTGAAGGAGTCGAAGCTGAATGTGAACATAACGGCCAGCGTCGGAGTGGCTTCGTATCCGACCGACTCGCGGACGAAGGCCGAACTTCTGCACCTGGCCGATGAGGCCATGTATCTGGTGAAGAACACCACGCGTGATAGTGTGGCCGCGGCGGCGCTGGGCGTGGTGCCCACTGGGGAGCCGACCGCGTAGGTTCGCTCTGTCCTATTCCTATATCCATAGCAAATGAGAGTAAGGCGGCTTGATTCGGTGAGTTGCGCGTGTTAGTCTGCGCACGAATTTTCATCTGCAAGGCGGGGGAATCTGCGGGCGAAGCGCCGCAGATGGGCGAGGACGCATGTCCTACGAAGCGTTGGGGATGATCGAAACGAAGGGGCTGGTGGGCTCGATCGAGGCGGCCGACGCGATGGTGAAAGCGGCCAACGTGATCCTGATCGGCAAGGAATACATTGGGGCGGGGTACGTGACGGTGATGGTGCGCGGCGACGTTGGCGCAGTGAAAGCTGCGACGGACGCGGGCGCGGCAGCGGCTCGCCGCGTGGGCGAACTGGTGTCTGTGCACGTCATACCGCGTCCTCATGAGCTGGTCGAAAAGATACTGCCGGGCGGCGGTCAAGCGCCGGCGGCAAAAAAGTAGGACAAGGGTCCGCACGACCGGGAGTGCAGCTCATGGAACAGCGAGTGAGCATAATCACCCTCGGCGTCGCCGATCTTACTCGCAGCAGAGAATTCTACGAGCGCCTCGGTTGGCGACGATCCATGGCTAAGACTGAAGGTATCGTGTTCTTCCAGGCGGGTGGAATGGCTCTCGCTCTGTACCCGCGGGAAGAACTTGCCAAGGACGCGAATGTTGCCCCAGCGGGCCACGGGTTCAGCGGAATAGCACTCGCCTACAACGCTAGGACTCGCCAAGAAGTAGACTCGGTCCTTGCCGAGGCTAAAATCGCAGGCGCACGAATCGTGAAGCCTGCGCAGGAAGCGTTCTGGGGCGGCTATTCGGGATACTTCTCGGATCCCGACGGGTTTTTATGGGAGGTGGCATGGAACCCGTCGTTTCCGATACGAGACGACGGAGCCATTCGAATCCCCGATTGACCCGCGCTTAGGGGCAATCGATCTGAGCATTTGCCGTTCGGTGTTATTCGCTAAGTCGTCAGGTATGGTTCTTTGACTCTCCACGACCGCGACCTGATTTCGATCCAGGAAGCCCGCCAGGCCCTCGAGCGGGCCAGCGCAGCGCAGAAGAAGTTTGCCGTGTTTTCCCAACAACAAGTGGACGCCGTGGTCGAAGCGTGCGCAGAAGCGGCTACGGCCGCTGCCGAGCAACTCGCGCGTACGGCCGTTGAAGAAACGGGATACGGCAACGTAGCGGACAAGATCATCAAGAACCGGCTGGGCTCGGTGGATGTGGCCCGCGCGATTCGCGGCATGAAAACCATTTGCATCCTGCGCGAAGACCGCGAAAAGGGTATTGTGGAAATTGCCGAGCCGGTTGGGGTGGTGGCTGCAGTTATCCCGTCGACGAATCCCACATCAACGACGATTTACAAGGTGCTGATCGCATTGAAGGCGGGGAATAGCGTCGTACTGAGCCCACACCCTACGGCGATGAATTGCATCTGCCAGACGGTCAGCGTGCTGCAGCGGGCGGCGCTGAAGATGGGCGCGCCGGAGGACCTCATCGTGTGTCTGGCGCACCCGACGATGGAGGGGACACGAGAACTGATGAAGAGCCGGCTTACGGGCGTGATTCTCGCGACGGGCGGAGCAGGGCTGGTTCGCGCGGCATACAGCTCGGGGCGGCCGGCGTACGGGGTGGGACCGGGCAACGTACCGTCGTTCATCGAGCGCACAGCGATGGTGCGAAAGGCTGTCGCGGATATCTTTGCCGGCAAAACGTTTGATTACGGCACCATTTGCTCTTCGGAGCAGGCAATCGTCGTGGAAGAGGCAGCGCGCGAAGAAGCGCTCGACGAGTGCGAGCGGCAGGGCGGGTATTTCCTCGACGCGGAACAAATTCAGCGAGTTGGGGAGTTGGTGTTTCGCAGCGGGTCGAGCACGCCAAATCCGCAAATCGTGGGGCGCGCCGCGACCGTACTTGCGGACATGGCGGGAATCAAGGCGCCCGCGTCGACGAGGGTGTTGATCGCGAAGCTGAATGGCGTGGGGCGCGAGTATCCGTTATCCGCGGAAAAGCTGTCTCCGATACTGGCGTTCTATTCCGTGCGGAATTTTGCGGCGGGGGTGGAGGTCTGCACCAAGCTGCTGCAGCATGGGGGGCTGGGGCATACCGCGTCAATTCACTCACAAAGCGAAACGGGGGTGAAGCAATTTGGTTTGGCTATACCGGCGTTTCGAATCGTGGTCAACACGTCGGCGGTACACGGGTCGATTGGGTACTCGACGAACCTTTTTCCGGCGATGACGCTGGGCTGCGGGTCACATGGCGGGAATATCACGTCGGACAATATCAGTCCGCTGCACCTGATGAACATCAAGCGCGTTGCGTGGGAGTCGCGCGCGGTCGAGCACCGTACGATTCCTGTGGAGAGACGAATGGCGAGTTCTTCGACACAAACTTCGTATCCAACCGCTCCGAGCGCCGAGCCAGAAGCGGCGAAGTCTGCGATAGTAACGAAAGCTGCGTCGCCGGAGGAAGTCCAACCTAATGCTGTTGATTCGCAGGGAGCGGCGAACGCAAGCGCCGAGGCCGCGGGCAGAGGAGTTGCGGGCCGCGAGTTGATTGCGGAAATAGTGGGGAAAGTTCTCGCCGCGCGCGGCATTCCCCGGAGGGGAGCGGAGCAGCCCGGTCAATCTTCGGCTGAGTCTTCAGCGGTGAGTCCCGCGTCTTCTTCTTTGGCGCAGGACGCAGCGGCTGCGACCACGGGAGGCGCTGTGAAGGCGGATGCAGCGGCGGCGGAACTTCCCATTGCCGAATTCGTGTGCGAAACGGATGTACGCGCGGCGTTGCACCGGGACGCGAAAATCCGGATTGGTCCGAAGACGATTGTCACGCCGGCCGCGCGGGATTTGGCCAACGAGCACGATGTGTTCGTGTTCGCGGGCAATCTGTAAGATCGGACGCGCAAAGTCGCTCGACGGTGCGCGGCGCTCCCACCCGGCGCGGATAAAGTATTCCTGACACGTATTGCCGGGAACTGTTTCGGTAAGTCTCCTATTCACAACAACTTGCAAAATTCTGCCGGCACAATTTCGGGGTGATGCCGGACACAATAATTACTGCTAGGTGGCAACTGCCTCCCGCGTTTGTCCCATGGTAACCCGTTCGCTTATACTCAGCTTCTAATCGAACGAGAGTCCGGTGCGGAATCAAGAGGCAGCACGCTATGCGCGTTGGGCGGCGATGGCCGCGGGGGCGATCGCCGTTCTAGTGATCGGAATCTACGCCGTGCGCGCCATCAGCGCGGCGCGGCGGCGCCATGCAATCCCCACGAATGTGACGTCCGCGGTCCAGCAGCAAACCCACACGTTTTCGTACAACGGCATGGAGGGGAACCGCACGATTTATACGATTCGAGCTTCGCAAGCGACGCAGTTCAAAGAAGGAAACCAAGCGGTGCTCGAAGACGTATGGATCACGATTTACGGCCGCGAAGGCAACCGCAACGATAACATTCACACGCATGAGTGCAGCTACGAACAAAAGACCGGGACGGTGCGGTGCAAAGGCGAAGTGGCAATCGATTTGAAGGGCGCGACCCCCGTCTCGACGGGACCGATTCCGCAATCAATGCAAATCAAGACGAGCGACCTGACGTTCGACAGTCAAACGGGGCAGGCTTCGACTCCTGCGCCGGTAGAGTTCTCATTGCCGCAGGGACACGGGCGCGGCGTAGGTGTGTCGTACAGTACGCAAGCCGCGGTGGTGCGCGTGGAGAATTCCGTCGAATTCGAGATGGCGCCTTCGGAGCGCACGGGCGGGTTGCCGGTCAGCCTGAACGCGGCCAGCCTCGAAATCCGGCGCAACGATCGTGCGGTGATGCTGAATGGGCCGGTGCGAGTGCAAGAGGGCGACCGCGAGTTGTCGGCGCAGAAGATTTCCGTTTGGCTGGATGAGAATTTTCATGCGCAACATGCGATCGTCGAGGGTCATCCGTCGATTCGAGCGGGGCAGGGCGGCAGCGCGTTTGCGGTTTCGGCGGCAACATTCGAAGGATTTCTGAGTCCCGAAGGCTGGATTCAACGAATCAGCGCGAATGGCGATGTGGCGGGATCACGCAAAACTGGGGCAGGCTCGGACCGGTTTTCGTGCGAACACGTCCAGTTCTCGTTTGCGCCGACGCGAAATGCGCTGCGCGAGATGACGGCGAGCGGAAACGTCGCAGCGCAAACGCAAAAGGGAGGCGTGTGGCAAGATCTGAAAACCACGGCCTTGCGCGTGAAATTTGCGCCGGGCGAGCGGCCGAATCAACAGCGCATCGAAAGTGCGGAGACTTTGGGTCCAGGGACGATCGATTCGAGCAGCGGAGAGGAGAAGACGCAACTGCATGCGTCGAAATTCACCACCCAACTGGACGAAAAGGGCCGCTTGAGTCACCTGCTGGGAGGGCCGGGAGTGGAAGTGCGGCGGCAGGGTGGGAATCCGTCTTCATCTGCAGCCGCAGAGCAAGTCAGCACAGCGCAATCGTTGAGGGCGGAGTTCTCTGCGAGTGGCCAATGGAGCACCGTGGAAGAAAAGGGCGATGTTAATTTTCAGCAGGGCGACCGCCACGGGTCTGCCTCTTACGCGAAGATCGATCGCGCGGCAGACCGGGTGACGCTTACCGGCTCGCCGGTCGTCTCCGATGCGATGAGCCGCACGACGGCGGGGATCGTGACGATCGGCCAAAAGTCGGGGCAGATCGTGGCCGAACATGGTGTTGTGACGACCTACTTGCCCAGCGCCGAAGGCCACTCTGTGAATTTGGGTTCGGGACCAGCACACATTTCGGCGGAGACGCTGACGGGATCGACGTCGTCTGGGCGAGTCGTGTATTCGGGGCACGCGAGGCTGTGGCAAAGCGAATCGGTTCTTGAGGCTGACCGCATCACTATTTGGCGTGACGAGGAGAAGCTGGAAGCGACTGGGAATGTGGTCGCCGTGTTCCCGCAGACCTCGGGACCAAGCCTGAAGCGTGCTTCGCGGGCCAAACCCTCGGTTGCAAGCTCTGGTTCGAGCCTGTGGCAATTACGCGCGCCGCAACTGACTTACTGGAACGAGGAGGGGAGGGCGCGGCTGGATCGCGGCGTGAAAGCCGTCTCCGAGCAGGGTTCGCTGGAATCGCGGACGCTGGAAGTGCATCTCGGTCCTGGGTCGACGACTGCTGGCGCGAATGCGGCTGAGGCCAGCGGCAGGCAATTGAGTTCGGCAGTGGCACAGGGCAATGTCGTTGTGCATCAAGCCGACCGGCGCGGCTCGGCGGACACGGCGGAATACACCGCCGCGGACGGAAAATTCGTTCTATCCGGCGGACACCCAACAATTACCGATGCTTGTGGAAACACAACCTCGGGCCGTTCGTTGACCTTCTTTGTGGCGAATGATACGATTTCGATTGACTCACAAAAAGGATCGCGCACCCTGACAAGGCACCGGGTTGAGAAATGAAGCGGCATGTTGAAGCTCCAAGCGGCCGATTTGAGGAAATCGTATCGAGGCCGGAAAGTCGTCGATAACGTCAATCTGGAGATTCAACAGGGCGAAGTAGTGGGGCTGCTCGGGCCGAATGGCGCGGGAAAGACTACGACGTTTTACATCCTAGTCGGCCTGGCGCGTCCGGATTACGGGCGTGTTTTGCTGGACGGCGAGGACATAACCGACCTCCCGATGTATCTGCGGGCCCGCAGCGGCATAAGCTACCTTCCCCAGGAGCCTTCAGTCTTCC
>Ga0187819_10000513_pt1 | contig 19428 bp, 18 predicted proteins | sample NC_wetland_sal_i_15_FD_132411 | JGI IMG/M metagenome (GOLD analysis project Ga0187819, IMG submission 132411) | Wetland sediment microbial communities from Neuse River Estuary, North Carolina, USA - SO4_4 | ecosystem: Environmental > Aquatic > Freshwater > Wetlands > Sediment | place: USA...
ACAAGAATTCTGAAGCCGGAAGCGGGACTCAAGCTGCTCACGCCAACTCCCGAAAAACTGCGCTGGCTGGAAGGCACGGGGGTCGATGCGGTGCTGCTGCTTCCCTTTGGCCGCGATCTTTCGCTGATGACGCCTCGCCAGTTCGCCGAACGCATCCTCAAGAAAAAGCTGCATGCGCGCGAAGTGCACGAAGGGTTTAACTTTCGCTTCGGGCACAAGGCCGCGGGCGATGTGAACATGCTGGCGGAGTTTGGGCGCGAGATGGGCTTCGAGGTGAAGGTTTATCCCGAAATGAAGTTACGCGGGGAAACCGTGTCGAGCAGTCAGATTCGGAAGTTGGTCAGCGATGGGCGCGTGAGCCGCGCGCGCCATCTGCTGGCACGGCCGTTCTGCATCCTTGGCAATCCCGGGCGCGGGCGTGGTTACGGGTCGAAGTACACCGTGCCCACCATCAATATGGCGCGTTATGAGGAACTCGTCCCCAAGGACGGCGTCTATGTCACCTGGACTCGCGTCGGCAACGAGCGCTTTGATTCGGTGACGAACGTAGGAAATCGTCCGACCTTCGGCGCGGAACTGTTCGCCATTGAGACGCATCTGCTGAATTTTCATCCGCTCGAATTGACGCCGGACACGGAAGTTGAGATTTGTTTTCTGGACCGACTACGGGATGAGATCAAGCTCCCATCGGTGGATGCGCTGCGCGAGCAGATCGCCCACGATGTGAAGAAGGCCCGGCGGTATTTCCACCTGCTGGGGCGTCAGCGGCCCACGGTTCGACAATTCATCACAGAGGGCACGGAGGAGCACAGAGGACGTGCGCCGAAGGTTCCTTTGTGAACCCCTGTGTCCTCTGTGGTAAACGTTCGTTGAAACTGCCTAGTGGGGCAAGTACCCGGATTCCATCGGCAGCTTGCCATCGACGTGGATGACGTTCACGCTGTTGTCGATGGAGTGGACTTCGATCAGACCCAGTGCACCCGGTTCCGCCTGCACCGCTTTGAGCACATCGGCATCGGTGTCGACGAAGACGATCTGGTCGCGGTGAGCCGCCACAAAGGCCTTCCACTCCGCGGCTGACATCTTGTTCAGGTGCTCCAGAGTCTCAGTTTCGCCGGCGGAGTCCTTGTGAAGAACGAGGACGATATTCTTGCCATCGGGCCACTTCTTGATTTCGCCGCGAATAATTTTGCTCAGGTGGGCTGACGTGACATTTTCAACCGTATTGTCTTTGTTGACGACCACGGCCGTATGATGCGCAAAGCAGGGCGTCAGGCAGACGCAGAGAAATGCGAGCATATAAATCGCCGAGCGGAATCTCATGGCACTCACCTCGGAATTCTTTTTCGGGGGTAGTAAGAGCGTAGCGAAATGTGGCCTTGCCTGTTGTCAAAAAGATGTAAACCGGCGCACCGAAGTAATCGGAGTAACCGGCGTCGACGGACAGCCGAGGTGGCTGCCTCCGCGTGGATCTCGGCGTCCAGTTCTTACTTCACAAACTGCAGGCCGTGCGGCACGGCTGCGCGGAATGCGTAGGCGTAGAGCAGCACAATAATGCCGACGATCGAGCACAGCGCGACGGAGTGCCAGGCCACGAAACGGAAGATGATGCCTTCGTTGCCGACCTGCTCGGTGGCGGCGGTGGCGATGGTAATGGATTGCGCGTCGACCATCTTGCCCATCACGCCGCCGGCGCTGTTGGCGGCGCACATCAGAACGGGGTCAATGCCGAGTTGCTGCGACGTGATTCGCTGCAGGCTGCCGAAGAGTGCGTTCGCAGATGTATCGCTTCCGGTAAGGGCGACGCCGAGCCATCCCAGAAATGTTCCAAAGAAGGGATAGAGCCATCCGGTGCGCGTGAAGGCCAGGCCCAAAACCGCATCGAGGCCGGAATAACGCGTCACGTAGCCAAGGCCCAGCATGAAGGAGATGGCAACCATGGCCAGGCGCATGCGGACCAGTGTCTTCCAGAAAATCTTCATCAGTCTCACGGGGCTCAGGCCGAGCAGCAGGCCGGAGACGATTGCGGCCAGGAAACATCCGCTGCCGGTGGCCGAGAGCCAGTTCAGGTCGTAGCGCGCGGATTCGGGAGTGGGCTTGGCGACGACTGGTGCGGCGCGCGAAATGGCGTCGTGCAGGTATGGGACGTCCCATCCGGGAGGACCGGGGCGGATTTGGCCGTTCGCGAGCATCACTTTGAACGCGGGAGTCGTCGCCTGATTCATGGCCAGCTTCACCGACGGAAGGCCCCACACCAGAACGAACAACGAGAGGATCACGAAGGGCATCCAGGCCTTCAGGACTTGCGGCACGGTGTAAGTGCGCGTCGAGTCGTATCCGTCGTATTGTTTCGCAGCCCATTCGGTGCCGATTTGATCGGCGATTTCGGCTGACGGTGGAGGAAGCGCGACCGGCTTGCCGTCGTAGTCGAAACGCCAGATTCGCTTCGGCTTCCAGAAGCGCAGAAACGTTACGGTGGCGCCGATGGAGACAACACCTCCCATGATGTCGACCAGGTTGCTGTCGACGTAGTTCGACCAGACAAATTGCGTCAGCGAGAACGAGAAGCCGACTACTAGAATCGCGGGCAGGACTTCGAAGGTCTCTTTCCAACTGACCATGGTTCGCACCAGCCAGAACGCGACGATGACGGCGGTGAAGGGGAGAATGCGCCCGATCATGGCGCTGAGATCGGATTCCGGCAGAGAGGTAACGGCAGCCAGCGTGTGCACCGGGGTGCCGATCGCTCCCCAAGCCACAGGCGCGGTGTTGGCAATGAGGTTTAGCGCGGCGGCGTGGAAGGGCTTGAAGCCGAGACCGATCATGAAGGCTCCGGCGATGGCGACGGGAGCGCCGAATCCGGCGGCGCCTTCGATGAACGCTCCGAAGCAGAAGGCGACCAGAAGAACTTGCAGACGGCGGTCCGCAGTAACTCCGGCAACCGACTCTTTCATGATTTCGAACTGTCCGGTTTCGACGGAGATGTCGTAGAGATAGACGGCGGCCAGAACGATCAAGGCGATTTTGAGGAGGCCGAAGGCGACGCCGTATCCGAAGCTCACGGCGGCGAGAGCGGCGGGCATCTTGAAGAAGATGATGGCAACCAATACGGCGGTCGACGCTCCGGCGATGGCGCACCAGTGCGGCTTGACTTTGAGTCCGGCCAGCAGGCCGAGGAGAACGATGCTGGGCAGAGCGGCGACCAGCGTGGAGAGCCACCAATGTCCGAATGGATCGTAGACCTGCGTCCACTGCATCGCGACCCTCCGCAGCAGCGAAATCGACTGAGTGGCGGGTATGGTACCACGGAAACTGCGGAGCGACCGGGAAGGGCACGAGTTCTACTCGTGCCGCTCCGGCTGCGTAAGAGTCGCGGCTTCAGCCGCTACCGCTTCTCTCACTCGATGGGTTCTACCACAACCGACTCTTCCCGCACCGTTCCCCGTCCCGGCAACTGCACGATCACAATCGCGGACAGCACCAGCACAATTCCGAACGTCTGGATGGAACGCACGCCTTCGCCTAACAGCGCGGCGGCCAGCAAGATCGAAAACACTGGCTCGAGGCAGCTGGCGATGATGGCGCGCGTCGGTTCCAGGTGCTGCAGACCGAGGAAGTAGAGAGAGAACGATCCTAGGACCGAGATCATCGAGAAGACGAAGAGAAATGCCCACTGCGCGGGCGCGTAGTGGGCGGCGACGACGTTCCACGGGGGATTGACGATGAGCCAGAAGACGGCGGCGGACGCGAGCGTCCAGGTCAGGACGCGCCAGCGGTCGTAGCGGGCAAGGATGCGGTGTCCGCCAACGTTGTAGAAGGCGAAGGAGAACGACGCCAGCATGGCGGCGATGAGGCCGTAGGTATCGAGGCGCAGCGGAGACGCTGCCCGGTTGCCGACGAGGCCGATGGTCAGCGCGATGCCTGCGATCGCGACTGCGACCGCCGCGACCTTTTGCAGCGAGAGCTTTTGCTGTCCGCGAGCGACGACGTAAAGCAAGACCCACACCGGCGCGGTGTATTGCAGGACGATGGCGATGGCCACGCTCGTTCTCTGGATGGCGACGTAATAGAAATAATTCGAGGCGGCAACCCCGAGCATGCCGAGGATGAGGCACTGGATGAGATCGGGCGTGGGGAGATGGATGCGCTGCCATCCGCGGCGGCCGACGAGCAGAGGGAGCAGAACCAGCAGCGAGAATGACGTCCGGGTTTGCGAGAGGATCAGCGGGTCGATCGGGTGCAAGCCCTGGCCAGCGAGCGGGAGTTTGCCGGTGAAGACGGCGCGGCCGAGCGCGGCGGAGACTCCCCAAAGGAAGGCGGCCGACGCGATGAAAAAATATCCGCGCAGAGGATGAGTTGGATTGGATGTTGGAGAGTTCAGGATTCGGATACCGAGTCCGATGATGGAGCCGAATCGAGAAGTTGGTCAAGCAGGGCGGGATCGAATCCGGTAAGGACCTCTTCGTCGATCACGAGTGTGGGGGTCTCGTTGCTCTGGTAGGTTTCGGTCATGGTGCGTCGGTTTTCGGGCGTGGTCACGTCGCGCTCTTCGAAGGCGATCTCGCGGGCCTCCAGATACACGCGCATCAGCTCGCAGGAGAGGCAGCCGGGTTGGGTGAAGAGGAGGATTTGGGGCATTGCTTAAGGGATGTTGTGCCGTCCCTCCGGGACTCATTCTCTTTGCTGAGCGACCGGGTCTTTGCTGAGCTACCGGGCGCCTGTTCGCTGGGGGAAACGAATGCTGCCCCTTCGGGGCACGGGGAAGCCTGACTACTCAACATGCTCGATTTCGAACGAAATTTTCGCGGTCTTTTCCAGCATCGCCGAAACTGAACAATACTTTTCCTTTGACAGCTTGACGGCATCTTCTACGGCCTTATGGGAAACCTTTCCGCCAACGCGGTACTTTAACTTGATCTCCGTATAGACGGCAGGATATCCCTGAGCACGTTCGCCCTGGGCGGTCACCTCCAAGCTCGTGAACGACTCGCGCTTCTTCTTCAGAATGCCTACCACGTCTGACGCGGTGCAGCCGCACAGGGCGATCAGCACAAGTTCCATCGGGGTGCTGGCGGTTTTCTCGGTCGCGGTATCCATGACGATGGCGTGGTGGGAGCTGGCTTCGCCGATGTAGCGCTCGTTGTCGGTCCAAATTGCTTTTGCGGATATCACGCTACCTCCGATTGTCGGTGCTGGGTTCGGGGTGAATCAGGACGCGGAACAATTCCGGTGCGTCTTGCTTGAAGCGGATTTCTAACTCTGTCTGAATATCGTGCACGCGGGCGAGCGAGAGATCGTCGGACAGCGTGCAATGGCATGAGAGGAACAATCGGCCGCGAACGCGCTTGAAGATGAACTCGTGCACGTCAAGGATTTCAGGAAATTGCTCGGCAACAGTCTTCAGGCGATGCTCGAGCTCGGCGTCGCCTACCAACTCTTCGGGCCGTTCAATCGTAGCTGGCTCGCTCTCGATATGAGTGAGGATGTCGAAAATTTCGGGAACGTCGCGGCGCATGTCAGCTTCCAGCTCCGTGACCTGGTCGTGCGCGGCTTTAAGAGTCATGCGCTCGTCGAGTTCGACGTGCTGCTCGACGTGCAGGCGTCCGGCGAGATCCTGAACGCTGATGTCGTGGACGTTGAGATTCCGACGCGTGGCGACCGCGCGGATGCGGTCGAAAATATTTTCGGTACGTTGGGCGCGCGGCAGCGGCTGCACCGTAACGTCGGCGTCAGGCAGGATGCGGCGGACGGATTCAGTGACGGCGGTGGCGAGTTGGCCGGAACGCTGGAATGTGACGGTGCGCGCGACGCCTACGGCAAGATCGGCAAAATAGCGGTTGCCAGCGCGGCGGATGCGAACCCGGTCGACCTCGAGAACGCCATCGACGCGAGAAACGGCATCGTAGATTTGCGAACGCACGCCCGGCGGGGCGGCATCGAGCAAGGCGTCAATCGTGCGGCGAGCCAGACGCCAGCTCACAGAGACGACCACGCCCGCGACGAAAAGGGCGGCAATGGGATCGGAATCGCGCAGCCAATCAATGTGATAGCTGCGGCCGAGAAGAACGAGAATGAGGCCGATCACGACCACGCCCGCCGACCAGATGTCAGTCGAAAAGTGGAGTGCGTCCGCTTCGAGGGCCTGGCTGTCGTACTTGTTGGCGATGCGTCCGAGGGCACGGGACCGCCACCAATCGATCGCCATGGAAAACAGCATCACGCCGAAGGCGGCGATCGAGGGCTCGATTTCGATGCGGCGAAAGAAGAGGCGGGAAACGGCTTCGTAGATGATCCAGGCGCAGGTCAGAAGCAGGAGGCCGGTTTCGACGAAGGCAGAAAAATTCTCTACCTTGCCGTGGCCATACTGGTGGTCGGCGTCAGCGGGCTTGTCGGACACTCCGACGGAAAAAAATGTCAGCAGCGAGGCGATCAGGTCAAGTCCGGAGTGCGCGGCTTCCGAGAGGATGCCGAGGCTGCCTGTGGTCAGACCGACCGCGATTTTGAGAGTCGTGATCACAACCGCGGCCAGTACGGAATTTCCCGCGGCAGTGCGCTTCTCGGCGCGCATCAGCTCTGCGGAAGAAATTGCCGGGGTGCTTGACACGGAAGAATTATCGCTGGTCGGAGGAGAAAGCGACAAGCGAATCGGGATTCAAAAGCGTTAAAGCATATCCGACAATGTCATAATGTCGAGCTTCGCCCGACCGACAGCCGAGGGCCGATGTCCCCACATGGTTTTGTAAACGCGCGTGCAATGGCAGGATGGATCGCAAACGACGCGGAGTGTGCTAGGATTTCCTGCTTGGTATTTTTCACCTTTCTGGTGGACCAATCCTGGAGGATAAGAACTATGCGTAAGAGTTGGCTGCTGTGTGTTTTGCTGGGGACGCTGGCCTGGGGACAGGCCGCACCAGCGGCGCCTCCGCCGCAGCCGGGCCAGGCTCCGGCGGCGATGGGCGCGAAACCGCAAGCCCCGGAGGATACGGCGGCAGCAGTGCCGGACGATGCGGCGGTCATCACCGTCAATGGAGTGTGTCCCAGCCAGTCGGACAACGGCTCGGCGGCACAGCCCTCCGCCGACTGCAAAACCGTGATCACGAAGGCGCAGTTCGAAAAACTGGCCAACAGTCTGGCACCCAACGCGACGCCCCAGCAAAAAAAGCAATTGGCCGGCCTTCTGCCGCGACTGATTGCCATGTCGAGCGAGGCAAAGAAAGAGGGATTGGACCAGACCGCGTCGTTCGATGAGACGCTAAAGTTCGTCAAAATGCAGGTGCTGAGCAATCAACTCCAGCGCAAAATTCAGGAAGAAGCCGGGAACATTCCACCGGAAGATATTCAGAAGTATTACGACGAGCACAAAGAAAACTTCGAACAATTTAATGTTGACCGGCTCTTCGTGCCCCGTACGAAGCAAAATCTGAACGAGGGCAAAGAAGACAACGATAAGGACGAGAAGCTGACCGACGCGCAAAAGAAGGCGAAGGAAGCCGCGGACAAGGCGAAAGCCGAAGCTGCCGAAGCCGCGATGACCAAACTCGCTGACAAGCTCCGGGCCCGGGCCGCGGCAGGGGAGAACATTGCGGCCCTGCAGAAAGAGGCGTTTGAAGCAGCGGGCATGAAGATCGAGTCTCCGACGGTGAATCTGCCGAACGTGCGGCGGACCGGGTTGCCGCCGGGACACGCGGCGGTCTTCGATCTGAAAGCGGGCGAGGTCTCGCAGGTAATCAGCGATTCCGGCGGGCACTACATTTACAAGATCAATAGCAAAACTGAGATGACGCTTGACCAGGCAACGAACGAGATCACTGGAAAGATGAAAAATGATCGCGTACGTGAAAGAATGGACCAGTTGAGCAACTCGTTCAAGGCGGATACGAACGAAGCATATTTCGGTCCGGGCGGAGCGGGTTCAATGCCGCCGCCGCGCGGACCGCGTCCGCGGCCGGGAATGCCGCCGACTGGACCGGCACCTCAGCCGCAAGCAGCGCCTCCGGCACAACAACCGAACTGATGGCCAAACCTGTCGTCGTCGTGACCGGCGTTTCGGGCAACCTGGGAACCAGGCTACTGCCGCTGCTGAGAAGTTTTTCGGTCATTGGGGTGGACGTGAGTCCACCCCGCACCGATTCCGAGCTGCAATTTGAAAGCATGGACCTGGGACAGGAGTCGTCTACCCGGGCGATGTACGAGTTGCTGCGCGATACGCACGCGTACGCCGTTGTGCACCTTGCGTTCGTCATCGATCCAGTTCGCACGGGCGTGCTGGATGTGGAGCGCATGTGGCAGATCAATGTTGCCGGAACCGCACGGGTGATGGAGGCGATCACCGAAGTCAATCGAACCGCCGATGACGGAGTCAAGCAGTTCATCTTCCCCAGCAGCGTCTCGGCCTACGGGCCGGACTTTGCTGAGCCCGCTACCGAAGAGCACACGCTGGCGGCCCACACCCTGCCGTATGCGGTTCATAAGAAAGAATCCGATGAAGTAGTTCAACAGCGTTGCACGGCGCTGCGGGGATGCAGCGTGTATATTTTGCGGCCGCACATTTTCGCAGGGGCGAGCGTCGAGAATTACCTGATGGGCGCGTTTCGTGGGACCCCGAACGGCAAGAGCGAGCGGGCACAAAAGATGCGCACCAAAGGCACGCGGCTTCCCTGCATGTTGCCGCGCGGCCAGCAGTACATGGATAACAAGATCCAGTTCATTCACATCGACGACATGGCACGGCTGATCAAGCACATCTTGCAGCGCGAGCCGGAGACGCAGCGGCTCACGGTGCTCAACGTTGCCGGCCGCGGTGAACCGCTCACTTTTGCCCGTTGCATCGAGATGGCTCACGCAAAACTGGTGCGCGTGCCCGGGAAGTGGGCGATGCGGCAAGTGCTGAAATTCCTATGGTGGCAGAGGATTTCGGCGATTCCTCCGCAGGCCCTGCCTTACATGTCCGGACAGTACATCATGAATACCGACCGCCTGCGCCGGTTCCTCGGGCCCGAGTACGAGCACGTAATCCGCTACTCGATTACGGACGCGTTTGCCGACTCGTTTCGCACAACTGCCAACCCCGTGACTCAGACCGTCGCCGCACGGTAGTTCATTTACCCGATTCTTTGCTGGCTCTCCAAACCATGCAGGATAGAAGAGTCATCGACTACCTAAGCTTTTTCCCGCGATAAAGACCTGCGATTCCGAACGAGTAGGGCGTCCATGTGGCCTCCGCGAAGCCGGCGCCTTTCATCCGCGCAATCATTTCCTCCGGCGCGGGAAATCGCTCGACCGACGCGGGGAGATACGCGTAGGGGCCGCGAACGCCGGAGATCAATGTGCCGACGCGCGGCAGGACTTGCTTGAAGTAAATCCGGTACAGAGAGCCCAATACGCCTTTGGGCTCGCCGAAGTCGAGGATGCCGCACTCGCCGCCGGGGCGCAGCACACGGGAAATCTCGCGCAATCCGGCATCGTAGTCGGCAAGATTACGGAAACCAAACGCCGAAGTCACCAGATCAAAGCGGCTGCCGGCGAACGGGAGATTCATTGCATCGGCTTCGATCCAATCGGGAGCGGAGGCATTCCATCCCGTCGATTTGGCCGTCGCGCGCTGCAGCATCGCGTGCGAGAAATCCGCGCCAACAATTCTCGGAGAAGACTTCCCTGCCTGGCGGCGGAGAGCGAACGTCATATCGCCGGTACCGCAACAAAGATCGAGCACGCGCGCGTCAGAGCGAACGAGGATGTGGCGAAAAGCACGAGCGCTGCGGCGCCACCACAGGCGGTCAATGTTGAACGACAAGACGTGGTTCAGCAGGTCGTAGCGGGGCGCGATCGAAGTGAACATTTCGCGCACCGCGCGCGCGGCCGAGGTCTGGTCGCTCGCGCCTTGGGGCGCGGCGCCGACGACTGAAGATTTGTTCTCGGACACGACGCTCGGGCTCACGGACTATCGCCGCTTCTTTGATTTTGATTTTGATTTCGCGCTCTTCAGTTCTTTGACGATGCGTTCTACCTGCAGCAGGTGATTGGTATCGTGGCCGGCGAACATCCGCGCAAGATGCGCAATCGATTCTTTGCCGCGCTCGAGGTGCATGCCGTAGTTGTCCCAAATTTCACGGGGGATTTCCCTCAGCATAGCCAGGTTGTTCTCGCGCAGCACGCGAAATAGTTCCAGCGAGCGCTTGGTGTCGCGGCCGTGGTAGTTGAACGCGGAAGCCCAGGCATCCTGATCGAAGGGCTGAATGGTGATTCCGTTTTCACCGATCACGGAACGCATGCGCCAACTGGCCACGATTTCGGCATCGGCAAGGTGCGCGATGATTTCGGCGATCGACCACTTCGCAGGCTCGGGTCTCCACTTCAGTTGCGAGGGCGTGAGACTGATGATCGATTTCTTCAGCTTGGCTGCGGTCGCCCGCTGCACTTTGATGGCGTCCTGGCCTTCGACGTAGCCCAGGATTCGGTGAATGTACTGCTCGGCTGTTTCCTGCATGGTAACTCCTGTCTATTTACCCCAAACCCATCCGCCGCGCGAGAGACGTCGCAATTCTTCGACGGCATCGAGCACCGCGCTCTCGGGGACGTCGCTGGCAACTTCGACCTTGCCAATTTCCCGCGGCAGAATGAAATGCACAACGCCGTTTTGCGTTTTCTTATCTGATTGTAGCCGCGCCAGGATTTTACGGGAGCTGACGTTGACTTCGGGCAAACGCCCCAAACTCAAAACGGCGTCGGCGATGCGGCCCGCCGTGACGCTATCGGTGCGGTTCACGCTCAGTGCAATGTTGGTGGCGGCGATCATGCCCCACGCGACTGCTTCGCCGTGCAAAAGACTGCGGTAGTTGGTTTCGCTTTCCAGCGCGTGGCCGATGGTGTGTCCCAAGTTAAGGACTCGGCGCAGGCCTCCTTCATGCTCGTCGGCGGAAACAACTTCGGCTTTGAGCTTCACGGATTGCGCGATCAACCACTCCAACTCCACGGGATCGCGCTTCAGAATGCGGGCGCGGTTTTGTTCAAAGCGCAGAAAAAGTTCGACATTGCCAATGATGCCGCACTTGAGGGCTTCGTAGAGTCCGGCACGAAATTCGCGATCGGGAAGCGTCTTCAACACCGTGGGATCGATGAGCACCACCCGGGGATGATGGAAAGTGCCGACCAGGTTCTTGCCGGCAACCAGATTCACTCCCGTTTTGCCGCCGACCGACGCGTCCACCTGAGCGAGGACCGTCGTGGGAACCTGCACGAATTCGACGCCGCGCATGTACAGCGAGGCCAGCAGTCCGCCGACGTCGCCGACAACCCCGCCGCCCAAAGCGATGATGACGGCCTTGCGGTCAGCACCCAGGCGCGCGAGCTTTTCTGCCATGCCTTCAACGGTGGCCAGGCGCTTGGAAGGCTCGCCGTCGGGCATCGTGATCACTTGCGGATCGAAGCCGCTGGCTTTGAGGGAAGAAAGGAATTTCGATCCCCAACGTTTGCGCACGGGAGGAACGGTCACAACGAAAATCTTGCTGGCCTGCGGCAGGAGTTCGCTCAGAACGGATCCGGCGCGCGTGAGCAGGCCGTTCTCGATTACGGCCTGATACGGACGTGGCAGCACGTGAATGGTCGCCTGCGGCATTGCGCTCCCATCATAGCGTATGCCTTCGCATGACCGCCCAGCCGCGCGGTGGTACTATTTCCCCGGTTCTATGAAGGGTCTACCAGCCGAGACCGACTTCGTGGTGATTGGCGCGGGCGTTGCCGGCCTGCGCGCGGCCATCGAACTGGCCGCGGTCGGACGTGTGCTGGTACTCGCTAAACGGGAACTTCCGAACTTCAAAGCAGCGGATGCGAAGAGCGAAGCGTCGTGGCTGGGCGACGAGGATGAGATCATCCTGCACCTGCAGGACACGCTCGACGCTGGCGATGGCCTGTGCAATTCGCCCGCAGTCAAGGTCTTAGTAGAAGAAGGCGTCGAGCGTATCGATGAACTGATCGCATGGGGAAAGCCGCACGGGACGAAGCTGCTATTTGAATTGGAAAGCGCTCGCGGCCGAAGCCGGATGCTGCACGCGCAAGGGGATTCGACGGCGAAGGAAATTGTTCGCCTGCTCTATGAGAAGGCGCAGTCACTCAAGAATATTTCGATTGCGCAGTTTGTGTTTACCACTGAGTTGGTGAGTGACGCTGGGCAAATCACCGGCGTTTCGTTGCTCGATGAAAAGGGCGTGCCGCAAGAGATCGCGTGTTCCGCGGTTCTGCTGGCGACCGGCGGCATGGGGCAACTCTATCGCAATACGACCAATCCCGATACGGCCACGGCCGACGGCGTGGCACTGGCGGCGCGCGCGGGAGCGGAAGTCAGCGACATGGAGTTCATTCAATTCCATCCGACAGCGCTTTACATGAAGAAAGTGCCACGGTTCTTGCTGCCGGAAAGCCTGCGTGGCGAAGGCGCGTATTTAAGGAACATCGAGCTGAACCGCTTCATGGGAAAGTACCATCCTCTGGGCGAGCGCGCGCCGCATGATCTGGTGTCGCGGGCGATAGTGCATGAGATGGAGGTGAGCCGCGCGAAGGATCCCGTCGTCTATCTCGATCTCACCCACCTGAACGCGGCCAAGGTGCAGAAACATTTCCCGCGCGTTTGTGCCGGCTGCATGGCGCACAACCTCGACATCACAGAGGACCTGGTTCCGGTCCGTCCCGCAGCGCATTGCAGCATGGGAGGTGTGCGCACCGACCTTGACGGCAAGACAAATCTTGCCGGGCTCTACGCGGCGGGCGAAGTTGCTGCAACTGGCGTGCATGGGGCAAATCGGCTCCCGAGCAATTCCCTTTTGGAGGGGTTGGTGTACGGAAGCCGCGCCGGAAGAGCGATGCGCGAGGTTGAGAAACGAGCAGCGCGTCCCCGGCAGCCCAAGGCCGCTTACTCGAACGGGCCAGTCGATGCCGGCATGGAAGAGTTGATCGGGCAGATTCAGGATTTGATGTGGAACGAAGTCGGCATCGTGCGGACGCGGTTAGGCATGCAGAAAGCCGTGAAGACTCTCGAAGAAATAGCGCCGAAACTGGCGCATCCGAAAACGCGGCGATGGCATGAAGCCGCCAACCTTCATCTGGCAGCTTCGCTGGTGGCGCGGTCGGCCCTGGCGCGAGAAGAAAGCCGCGGTGCGCACTACCGCATCGACAATCCCGATCACGATGACAAGAAATACTTGAAGCATTCCGTTGTCCGAGGCGATAAAGTGGTCTTCGTATAGCTGCTGAGGACCTTCCCATGGGAACCCAAACGCTCGACCGCCCGGTTCAGAGCGACCTTTCAGCATCTTCTTCCGCCGCAGACCTAAATTCAATATCACGACTCACCGAACGCGCCCGCGCCGGAACTCTGGGATGGACGGGGCCGTTGCTGCTCCTCGTGGGACGCAGCGTTCTCATCATCGCTGCTCAGGCCGTGACTGTGGCCGCGATCTGGCTGCACTCTGGCACATGGTCGTGGAACGCGGCAGCCAAGTGGTGGACCGTCTACGGAACGCTCGTGGATGTGGGCTGCCTGGCGCTCATGGCCGCCTACACGCGCAAGGAAGGGATCAGGCTCCGCGACTTGATCGGACGGGTGCGGCTGCGATGGGGACGCGATCTGTGGCTCGCAGCCGTCATCTTCTGCCTGACCTTTCCCTTCTTCATTCCCGGGGCTCGGGTAGCGACCTGGCTGAGTTATGGCGGCGGTCAGCCGCCTCTCTTCCCCGGGTTGCTTGTCGCCCGAGTACTCCCGCGCTGGGCCGTGGTGTACACCTTTGCCGTGTGGCTGCTGATATGGTCACCTACTGAGGAAATGACTTACCAAGGCTATGTGCTGCCGCGCCTAGCGACCCTCTCTCGACGGCGCTGGATTGCAGTCACCATCGTGAGCTTCTGGTGGGCGCTGCAACACGTTTTCCTTCCTTTTGTTCTGGATTGGAAGTATGTGGTGTGGCGCTTCGTCGCCTTTCTTCCGTCAATGGTCGTAATGACGCTGCTTTATCTGAAGGTGCGGCGCTTGCCTCCGTTTTTCCTCGCTCACTGGTCTATGGACATCATTGCCATCTTCATGACGTTGAAGGTTTGAGATTCTCTTGCGCGGAGAATTCCTAGTCGGCTGCCTTTGACCGATACAAAACAGAAATCGCAATCGACACCAGCAACACCGCCGCAACGACCGCGAGCGTCACAGTGATCGGGATTCTAACGTAGTCTGACAGCAACATCTTGAGCCCCACCAAAACTAAGACAACGGCCAGCCCGTAATGCAGGAAACGGAATATCTTCATGAGTCCCGCGACCGCGAAATACATGGAGCGCAGTCCGAGAATCGCGAAGACATTCGACGTGTACACGACGAAGGCATTCAATGTAATCGCGAGAACGGCGGGAATGGAATCAACCGCAAACAGCACGTCGGTGGTTTCGATGACGAGAAGCACGACGAGCAATGGCGTGGCGTAGAGACGTGCGTTGTCCGCGTGATTGCGGATGAAGAACCGGCCGCCGTGGTAGTCGGGGGTGACGGGCATCCAACTCCGGAACGCTTTGACGACGGGATTGGCCGCCGGATCAATCTGGTGCTCGCCCAGCACGCAGACGCGAATGCCGCTGTAGACAAGCAGGGCGCCGAAGATGAAAAGCAGCCAGTGGAAGCGGTGGATCAGGCCCACGCCCGCACCGATGAAGATTCCGCGCAGGACGAGAGCGCCGACGATGCCCCAGAATAAGACACGATGCTGTTGCTCATCCGGAACAGCGAAGTATTTGAAGATTACGAGAAACACGAAGAGATTGTCGACGCTGAGGGAAAGTTCCAGAACGTAGCCCGTGACGAACTCCAACCCGGCCTGATGACCCTGCCAGAAATACAAGATGGCCGCGAAGGCCGCGGCCAGTGACATGTACATCGCGCTCCAACCCAGCGCTTCGCGAAAGCCGACTACGTGGCCCGGCCGATGGAAGACGCGCAGGTCCACCGCCAGCATCCCGATCGCGAACAGGTTGAAGAGAATCCAGAAATAGAACAAGCTGCATCCCTGGCGGCTTTAAGAATTGTTGATTGTTGAATTTTGATGGGTCGAATGAGAAACCCATGCCCAGGTTCTGAGGATTCCCATTCAACCATCATCATTCAACAACTACTTTTGGCGTCCCCGTCTGCCGCTGACCCAATCATCCCAGATGCCGTCCGCCTTCAGCACGTCCATGCTGTTGGTGTCGCGCATGGTCTGCTCGATCTCGTCGTGAGTCAGGCGCGGGCCAATTTTCTGAGGCAGGTTGGCAAGTTCTAGGCTCAGCGCCGCAGCCTCGGCGACGTGCTTCTTCAGTTGCGGGAAGTCCACTTTGTCGTAGGTGTCAGAGACCGCGTGATAGTTCTCGAGATAGTTGGCCTCCTCCTGGTCGGCGGCAAACGTGGGCACGCCTTCCAGCATGAAATCGAAGTGGTCCATGCCCCATTCCATGTCGAGCTTTACGTCTTTGACGTCGAACTGTGCGAGCGGAGCGATGAGCTGTTTCGCGGTGAAGAGAATGTCCTTGCGGCCGCCAACAGAGAATCCGGTTGTCTTCCCGGTGCCTGAATCGTAGATGATCACTCCGGCAGCTTTGTCGAGCTCAGGTCGATGGCCAAAAGCATAAGCACGCGAGCCGAGGAGTCCTTGCTCTTCGCCCGAGAAAAGTACGAAACGGATGGTGCGCTTCGGCACGACGCCGGAAGCTTTGATTGCCCGCAGCGCGTCGACGACCAGGGCCGCGTTGCAGCCGTCGTCGAGCGCGCCGGTACCCAGTTCCCAGGAATCCAGATGCGCGCCTAAGATTACGAACTCGTCGGGCTTATCGCTGCCTCGGAGTTCGGCGATCACGTTGGCAGTCTTGGCCGCGCCGCCAATCTGGTTGGGAATGGAAAGATCTCCCCAGACGAGATTTCCAGCAGCCAGCAGGCGCGCGATGCGTTCGCCGTCTTCTCTCGCGACGATGACCATGGGCAAGCGATCGATCTCACCCGCGACCGCGTTGGTGTGACGGTAGAGAATGTCGTGCTCGCGCGTTGCCATGAAGGCGACGGCTTTTGCTTTCGCTTTCACTGCCAGATTGATGACAGGTGGGGCGGCGGCATATTCGGCGAATAGATCCGCCCATGTCTTGAGAACGACCGTGTGCACGAGAACGATCTTGCCCGTAATTTCTCCGGCCTTCTTGAAGTCGGCTTCCGTGCCTTCGCCCACATCGACGATTGGCACATGTTTCACCGGAGCCAGCGCCGGAGCCCATGCCACCGATACGGCACGGATACGGAACGACGACAGCACAGTTCCTCCGCCGACGCTTGCACTGCTGATGAGATGAGCCGTGGTCGCCGTCATTTCGGTTGCGCCTTCGGACCACGAGTAGGGCAGTTCGAATCCTTCGGTGTGCACGCTATCGGCACCGGCCGCGGTGAAGGCCTGCATGCCCCACTGGACCGCGTGCTGCATGGCGAGGGTTCCGGGAATACGGCCGCCGATTTCGTCGGTTAACCGGCGAAGGTTCTCCTGAATCGGCGAAGGCTGCAGCGCGGCCTGGATGACTTGGTTGACCTCGTTCTGATCAGCGGGAGGATTTGCAGCACTGCAGACAAGACTGACGATGCAAACAAAGAACAGGGCCTTCACAGTTCGCATATTGCAGTGCATTAGAAATGAAATTCCGTAAAAGCGCAAAAGCGGAAGGCCAAACCACAAAGGGCACCAAGGCAACGCAGGAAAACCCGTAGCCTTCCTTCGTGAACCTTCGTGTCCTTGGTGGTGATTGCATTTCCGCGGCGCGATGGGAAAGCTATTTGGGCGGGAGTGGATCCATTTTGTCGAGGATGCGCGCGGTTTCGAGAATTACGCTCCCGGCGATTTCAAGACTCTTGGGGCTGAGCTTGTCGACGGTGTCTTGCGGCGTATGCCAGAACACATTGTTGTAGCCGTAGGTGAAGTCAATGAGATCGGCGCAAGGAACTCCCCGGTTCACGAACGGAATGTGATCGTCTGACACTTTGTTCGTTCGCGCGAAGAAATGAGATTGATAGCCCAGGCGTTTCGCGGCCTCACCAACCACGTCTTCTAGCCACGGAGTTGAGTTCTGATCGCGGTCGATGTCGAGGTCGGAATCGCCAATCATGTCGGCCAGCAGGAATGCTTTGACTTTTTTCAGAGTTCCGTCGGCCTGCCATTTTTCGGCGAGGTGCGTGATGCCGTAGAGACTGTCGGCCATAAAGTCCATTTCAGTGTCGGGGACCATGGCCTCTTCGGCGTCGTCCCAAACCAGCCAGATGCTGTAGCCGTCGCGCGTCTTGCCGCGCAGCTGGTTGGCAATTTCAAGCAGCAGCGCGCTGGAGGAGGCGCCGTCATTCGCCCCAACATATGAAGTATTCCGTAAGGGATAGTTCGTATCGTAATGGCTGGCAATGATGATGATGCCGTCTTTCGTTCCGGGATATTTGGCGACGATGTTGTGGACGGGGAATTTTCCGACGGGCGTGTTGGCAGTAAAGATATCGTCTTCGACTTGATCGCCCTTCAAGCGCGAGTCGAGGTATGCTTCGACCTTCTTATGATTCTCGCTGGCCAGGGGGCGCGGGCCGAACTTCACGATCTCCTTTACATATTGCATAGCGCGGGCGCCGTCGAAAGCAGGCGGCGGACCGCTGTCGGGCGGTAAAGTCACCGCCTCGATTGAGGGGACCGAAGCAGGCGCCGACGCTTCCCGGCCCTGAGCCGTTCCCTTCTCGCGGTCACATCCTGGCGAAGCCAAGGCAGAGGCCAGGACAATCCACAACAAAACTCTAGACCCGCTCATTGCGCTTGCTTCTCTCGGCGTTTGGCGCGCTGCTTGGGATGCACCAGCCACGCCACGCCGATGCTGACGGCATAGAGCGCGATCATGGGCGCGGCGAAAATGCACATGTTCAGGATGTCAGTTGTCGGGGTAACGATCGCCGCGATAATGAAAATCACCAGGATCGAGTAGCGGAAATTCTTCCACATGAACCCGGCGCTGATGATGCCCATCAGCGACAGGAAAAACACCAGGATCGGCATCTCGAAGATCAGGCCCATGCCGAGAATGATGCTGAGAAAAAGAGATGTGTATTCCCCGATGGTGATCATCGGCTGAAATTGCTTCCCGAACGCAATCAGAAAGTTCAGTGCCGCCGGATAGACGATCTTGTAGCCGAAGTAGCCGCCGCACGCGAACAGCGTAATGGTGGAGACCATGAAGTGCACAACGTAGCGCTTTTCTTTGCGGTAGAGGCCCGGAGAGATGAACATCCACACTTGATAGAGCACGAAGGGCGAGGTGAGGAATAACCCCGCCAGAGCCGCGATCTTCAAGTAAAGGTTGAAGGGTTCGGTGGGATTCAGATAGACAAGCTTCTCTGCCATCCCGTTGGCCTTCAGCGCGTCCATGATGGGTCGCTGCATAACGTCGTAAATGCGCTCGACCTTCCACCAGCAAACGCCGAAGCCGACGGCGACCGAGAGGATGCTGTAGATGATGCGCTTGCGCAGTTCCTCGAGGTGATCGAGGAAGCCCATGGTCGGCATGGACTCTTTTTCGTCGTCGCCGCCAGGGGTCGCGGCCGCGAGTTCAGACATGCGATTCCTGCGAGGCGGGGGATGTCACTGCATCGGACGCCGGAACGGCCTCAGTCGCGACGGGAGGCTCGGCGCCGTTGTTGGAAGCTTGAGGCTCCTCCGCAGCCGCCAGAGTTGCGGGAGCTTCGATGGCTGGCGCCTCGGACGTCGAAACCGTGCTTACTTCGGCAGTCACCGTAGTCGGCGTGCGGCTGGTCGTGCCTTCCACGGGAGGGCTGGGCGGGAGAATGGTCTGCTTGTTCTCCGTTTCCAGATGAGCAATCTCCTGCTCGATCTGCGCCTTGAATTCATTGGAAGCCCGCCGGAATTCGTTCAAGTACTTGCCAACCTGGCGGGCGATCTCCGGCAGCTTCTTGGGCCCGAAAATAATCAGGGCCAGGAAGAACAGGAAGATCGTTTCGGAAAAGCTCATGCGCTTCATCATACTGCCCCGAGAGGAAAGGCGGCAATGCGTTCAGAGACACGGCTGTGACAAAAGCTGCCGGTGCAGAATGGGCGGCCTTCGCGCGTCGGCAGATTTTGCCGAGACGACGAGGATCATTTTGCCCAAGCTATAACGAGAGCCATGAGAGCGCTCCAATCCTCGCTGCTAAACCCACGCCAAATCGGCATCGTGATCCCCGAGTGACCTCGAAGGCAATGGCATCAGACGTGCCATTACCACTGGGGTATAACGCGGTTCAAGTTCATTCCGAAATAGCCGATAGGATGCTAGATCGGCTGTTTCCTCAAAGGAGACGCAATGTCATTGTCAGGCATTTCCAGCAGCAGCCTCTTCAGCTACCAAAACCAGAACGTTCAA
>Ga0187819_10000514_pt1 | contig 19399 bp, 15 predicted proteins | sample NC_wetland_sal_i_15_FD_132411 | JGI IMG/M metagenome (GOLD analysis project Ga0187819, IMG submission 132411) | Wetland sediment microbial communities from Neuse River Estuary, North Carolina, USA - SO4_4 | ecosystem: Environmental > Aquatic > Freshwater > Wetlands > Sediment | place: USA...
AACGCTTCTGCCGCTTGTGCCCGGCAGGCAAAGGTGGCGGGTGATGTGGCATTCGTAGCCCTTAGGGAGAGTAGGCTCGTCCTGCCTTGGATACAATCCGGCGATAACCTTAGCGGCGCGACAGAAAAACTGCATTTTAACCACAGTCTTCCTCCTTGAGGAAGGAAAGGCGTATGGATGATTTTAGAGATAGCACCAGTACTCAGTTTCCCAGCCAGGATCCGAACCCGCGCAGGGAATCGGTGTAGTCACAAATAATCTTGGTCATCGCGACGAGAGGAACCGCCAATATCAGGCCCATCGCTCCCCAAATCCACGCCCAGAACAACAGAGCCAGGGTCACTGCCAGGGGATTGAGTTGTAATTGCTTACCCACTATTTTCGGGAAGATCACGTTGGTGGTGAGAATGTGCAATCCAATTACCGTGAGAAAGACGGTCAGCACGCCGGTTTTATCCAGAATTCCAACACCCGCCGCCAAGGGGGGCAGAAGAGCCAAGAAAACTCCGAGATACGGGATCAGGCTCACGAAGCCGCTGATCACGCCCAGAAAATAGAAATACGGAATGCCCAACCGCCAGAAGACCACACCGCTGATCCCAGCATTGGCGAGGCCGATGACCAGAGTCCCCGTTATGAAACTGCGAATCATCTCGGAGATTCTCGCTACCGTACGGTGAGCCACCAATCGATGCTCTTTGGGGAACAGGCGTACCGTGTTCGAATGCACGTGGTCCTTCCAGGTCAGCATGAAATACACGAGAAACGGCACAAAGCTGATAGCGAGAAGAACGTCGCCTACGGTCCCGCTGCCCGCCGAAATAATTCGTGACAGCCCCGGCGACTGCTGGATTTCAACCGGCAGCGGTTTCTTCTCCAGCTTAGGAGATGCAATGATCGATCGTGTGCTTTCTTCGATCTTGCTGGTTTGGGCGCGAAACCCCGCGAGTGTGGAACGGATCTTGCCCGAGTAGTTAGGCAGTCCGGTGGCAAAATCGACGGCTCGGCTGTAGAAAAAGTGCGTCAGGCTGGACGCCAGTGCCACCAGCAAGAGCACTGCCAGCAGCGATCCCACGGCGCGCGGAATGCGGATTCGGCACAACAACTTCACCAGTGGCTCCAGCGCAAATGCCAGTAGCATCGAGACCAGAATAGTCACCAGTACAATTTTCAAGAGGTAAATCAGACCGACCACTGCAATAACGGCCACAACAATCTGCGCGACGGAACCGGCTTTGATGGATGCGTGCAGAACTTCCTCTTCCTCCATTTTTGCCGCATTCGCAGCCGTCTCGACTGAGGCTGGCCCAACACTCGTGATTTGAGTTGCGACATTCCATTCCCTGGAGGGTGAGCTCGGTTTGGTCATTGAAGATGTCTTAGGTCGGATTGGATTCCAGAACATACCGAGCGGGTATAGGACGGCTTTAGTGCCTCGCCGGTTGCTTTCATCAAGTTGTGCACCAACGATCAGGCGAGTCGCGGAAACCCGCGACGGATGCGGCAAGGCTCGAGGTTGCAGAATATTCACTAACCGCCGATTTTTCAGGAAGAAGGCAACCCTCTCTCCTCCTTTCCCATCGAAAAATCGCACGTCGGATAAATGAGTTGCCCTTCTATGTGTATGCTGAAGTACCGTGCCCTCGTTTCCTGTTTGAGTTCGATCTTCCTGGCTCTTCTTTGGGGTTGCGGCGGAGGCGGAAGCAGCTCCAGTTTGCCCAATGGCTCCTTTCAACTCACTGTGCAAGCCACTGGTGGTGGCACGGGTACCGTTATCAGCAAACCAGCCGGCATCAATTGCGGCCAAACCTGTAGCGCCAACTTCGCCAGCGGGACCCAGGTTACACTCACTGCATCTCCGAGTGCGAGCTCTTCGTTTGCCGGCTGGTCCGGCGCCTGCAGCGGTGCTGGTGCCTGCGCAGTCACGCTGACCCAGAATGCTTCTGTAACGGCCAACTTCAGCACCTCACCGCTCTTGACCGTAGCCCTGAATGGGACCGGTACGGGCAGCGTCGCCAGCAATCCGCCCGGCATCAATTGCGGCCAGACCTGCAGCGCCAGCTTCGCCCCTGGAACCGTCGTAACTCTCACCGCGACCGCTGCCAGCAACTCATCCTTCGCGGGCTGGAGCGGGGCGGTATGTAGCGGCACGGGCTCCTGCGTGGTGACTTTCAATGGAAGCCAGCAGGTAACAGCAACCTTTAACAGTGAACCGACGTTATCGGTGAGCCTTGCTGGTACCGGCTCAGGCGCGGTCTCCAGCAGCCCCTCGGGAATTAGTTGTCAACCAACATGCACCGCGAGTTTTAGTCCGGGCGCTCAGGTAGTCCTCTCCGAGACGCCAGCGGCGAACTCGACATTCGCGGGATGGGGCGGAGCCTGCACCAGCAGCGGCACCAACCCTTCCTGCACAGTGACGCTCAGTGCAAGCCAGCAAGTGACTGCCACCTTCAACATGCAAACCGCATTTGTGTTGAGCGTGACCCTCCCCGGAAACGGTAGCGGCACCGTCTCCAGCACTCCTCCCGGAATTGCTTGCCAGCCTACCTGCAGCGGAACGTTTCCAGCTGGCACTCAGGTGACGCTTACCGAAACCACGGGAGCGAACTCAAATTTCGTAGGGTGGGGCGACGCCTGTAATGGATACACCTCCACTTGCAACGTGCCGATGAATGGGAATCAGCAAGTGAGCAGCACGTTTAACGCTCAAAATATCACCGCAATCAACCACATCATTTTCCTGGCGCAGGAGAATCGTTCTTTCGATCACTACTTTGGCGCGTTGCGAGAGTATTGGGCGCAGAACGGGTATCCCGACCAACCGTTTGACGGCCTGCCCCAGTTCAATCCCGGTGGAACTGCGCCTTCAATCCCAGGCTGCAATCCCGCTGACCCTCCGCCATCCGACTGCGTATTTGACCCGGCAAATCCGATTACTTCGTATCACCTGATCACACAGTGCATAGAAAACCCGAGCCCGTCCTGGAACGAGAGTCATGTGGATTGGGACTACAATGACCCACTGGGTCAACAGCCCGCCGCCTTGAACGGCGTCGTGTGGACCGCGGGGCACGACGGCAGAGTCCTGAAGTACTACGACAGTGATGGTATCCGGGCCATGGGCTACTACGACGGCACCGACCTCAACTATTACTATTTCATGGCCTCGAACTTCGCGACCTCAGACCGATGGTTCAATCCGGCGATGTCGCGTACCCAGCCGAACCGAGAGTATTTGATCGCGGCCACGTCCGGGGGATATGCGTATCCAATTGGCACCAGCAATAAAGACAAAGCGCTGTTAACAGCACCGACCATCTTTCAGGAGCTGCAAGCCGCGAATATCAGTTGGAAGATTTATGTGAATCCGACGAATAGCAATTGTTCCGCTCCCTACCAGGCGTCCTGCTTGCTCGGCTTGAGCTATCTGCAGAATTTTCAATGGGGCCACACGATCACGCTTAACAATATAGGCACTATAGGCTGCGATACGTGCGATTTCGAAAATGACTTAAAGAACGGAACCTTGCCGCAAGTCGTCCAGATTGAGCCTGCCTCAGATGCCGGCTTGGACGAGCATCCATCCGACTTCGACTCGTCGCCGATCAGGGCCCAAGAGGGGGCCGCATATGTCGCCTCGATCATCAATGCGGTGATGACAAGTAGCTCGTGGAAAGATTCGGCCTTTGTTTTCACCTACGATGAATTCGGCGGTCTCTACGATCACGTTTCGCCCTACGCGACCATGAGCCCGGACGGCATTCAGCCAGTAGATCTGCTTCCGGGAGACATTTGCACGCAAAGCACCGGGCCGATTTGCGACTTCACCTACACCGGTTACCGCGTGCCCCTGATCGTAATCTCGCCGTATACCAAGAAGAACTACGTGTCGCACAACCCGGCCGATCTGACGGCGATTCTGAAGTTGATTGAAACTCGTTTCAACCTGTCTCCGTTGACTAAACGCGACGCAGCTCAAATAGATATGAGTACTGAGTTCTTTGATTTTACGAACCCAGTGTGGCTGACTCCGCCAACGCCGCCAGCCCAAAACACCAGCAATCCTTGCTATTTGGACAAGTTGCCTTAGAGCTTGGGCCGGAAAGCCGGACGCGGGTACTGCTGAGTAGGTCGTGCAACCCTTAAGTCCGGTTTGGCCTCTGAACATTGGCACCTATGATCTTCCAAACGAACGCTAGCAGGCACGAAGCTCTTGCTGCAATCCGGCGATGGCGCGGCAGCGTGTTGGTTGTCATCTGCTTTCTTCTCGCCCTGATTACCGCTGGGGCCGAGGCTCAAGCACCCTCTGCCATCCCCGCTCCCCCGGGCGCAACTGGCGTCGCCCAACCTGCCCCGGCGCCTGCGCAATCGGCTCCGGCTCCGAATGCTGCGGCTTCGGCTCAGGGAAGTGGCACAACCGCAGCCCCGCCGCCTGACGACCAGCCATCCAATGACAGCGTTTTCGTATTCAAGAAGGAAGTACAAGAAGTAATGCTGCACGCGACCGTGGTGGATGATCAACGGCGACTGGTCACCAATCTTGATCGAGCGGCCTTTACGGTATTCGAGGATGGAGTGGCGCAGAAGACTACTTCCTTTCATCGCGACGATGTTCCGGTTGCAATGGGCATCGTGATCGACAACTCCGGTTCTATGCGCGAGAAGCACGACAAGGTAAATCAGGCTGTGCTGAATCTGATACGAGCCAGCAATCCTAACGATGAAATTTTCATCGTCAACTTCAGTCAGGATTCCTATCTCGATCAGGACTTCACTTCCGATATCAACCTTCTCCAACAAGCTCTGCAGAAAATCTCCGCGGCAGGCAGTACAGCGCTCTACGACGCTATCGTCGCTTCCGCTGTCCATTTGAAGAACAACCCCCGTGTGGACCGCAAGGTTCTACTCGTAATCACGGACGGCCGGGACAACGCCAGCCAGGAAACGCTGCAGCAGGCTACGCGCCGATTGCAGCAGGAGAATGGGCCCACGGTCTATGCCATCGGCCTGCTTGGCGACGAACTAAAGCAATCTGGGGTCGACGCCCTGCAAAGTCTCGCCGACAGCACGGGCGGGGTAGCCTTTTTTCCTCAAGGTCTGGATGAGGTGAACGACATCACGCGAACCGTGGCCCGTGATATTCGCAGTCAGTACACGATTGGGTACAAACCGAGCAATCCACGGCAAGGCTCCGGATACCGCAGGATATTGGTCACGGCGCAGGCGCCCGGCTATCGCAAGCTAACCGTCCGCACCCGCAGCGGATATTACCCTGGCGAGGCCGTCCGCTGAGGGTTCAGACTTCGATCCAGTAGCGCTTCCTGGTGATTCCCAGGCGCCGAAAAACCTTGCTCCTAGCCAACCTCTGACAGCCACTGAGCATCCGATGCGTCCGACTCTACTTCCGCAACTGGAGTCAGGAGCAAGAATGCCACACCACGTAAAATTCGTCATCTGGCTGACGGCTGCTTTATGCGCATCAGGAATGTTCGCTCTGGCCGCGTTCGCACAAACTGATTCCGCAATTCAAGACTTCTATAACAGCTCGTCCGTTGCATACGTCTATATTGCCTCCGGCAACCAGAACATTAAGGCTTTTGCTACAGGACCCGACGGGAAGCTCACTCCCGTACCGGGATCGCCTTTCCGAGTTGGCTCCGTTGCCGGCATGGCGGTGAATGCAAAATATCTCTTTCTTACAGAAGGGGTTTACATCTACTCGTTCTCTATCGCGCCAGACGGCTCGATTAAGCAAGTCGCTTCCATTAACGCTCAACAATTCAATAGCGGCGGGTGTGGTGGTCCGGCGTCCCTATTTATCGACCGCACGGGCACGACTTTGTATGACGTAGACTTCAACCAAAATTGCACCGGCGATGACGACGCCTTCCAATTTTTCAGCATTGATGCCTCGACCGGGGAGCTAAGTTATCTCGGCGTTACCGCTGCCACATGGTCATATTGGGAACCGCTCAGCTTCATTGGCAAGAATGAATACGCCTACGCCTCTGAATGCAGTGAGTATTCGGACATCTACGGTTTCCAGCGAAATGATGACGGAACGCTGAGTGCGCTGAATATCAATCCGGCGCTACCGACTGCGCCGAAAGGCTATTTCTATTGTCCCAACCAGATGGTCGCTGATTCCGCGAACCATCTCGCGATGGCCCTCACGCCCGAGAACGGATACAAATCGTGGCAATCGGCTCCGCCGCCACAGCTTGCGACCTATACAGCCGACAGCTCAGGAAACATCACCACCAAGAGCACCCGCTTCAATATGCCGAAGACCGCCATTCCGATCATCACCGATATTGCAATGTCCCCTTCCGGCAAACTTCTGGCGGTGGCAGGACTGAATGGATTGCAGGTGTTCCATTTCAATGGAAGCAAGCCACTCACGCACTACACCGGGTTGCTGACCAAGGATCAGGTCGATCAAGTCTATTGGGACAAGGACAATCACCTGTATGCCATCAGCCAGCCGTCGGGAAAGATGTTCGTGTACACGGTTACGCCGACCAGCGTAAGTCGGGCTCCCGGTTCGCCGCACCAAATAACCCAACCACAAAATATTGTTGTTCTGTCCAAGTAACTGGGTAAGAAAGAGCGCGAAATGCGCTCCGCTTTATGGGACCCCATGTTGTACATGTCCGGATCTCAGGAGATTACTCAATGCAAAGCAATAGACCTCTCGGATGGCGGGCGATGCTTGCCATATTTTCTGTGAGCCTGTTCGCCGCGAGTTCTTCCGCGGTCACCGAACAGGTTTTGCATAGCTTCAACAGCAATGGCAAGGACGGAAACAGTCCCTACGCCGGCCTGATTTTGGACAAGTCCGGCAATCTCTACGGTACGACGCTTCTCGGCGGAACGCACGACTATGGCACGGTGTTCGAGTTGACGCCCAAAAGCGGCGGAGGTTGGACCGAGAAAATTCTTCACGACTTCGATGGAGTTGATGGTTACTATCCCCAGGCAGGCGTGATTATGGATGCCTCGGGTAATCTTTATGGAACAACATTCGCGGGCGGCGCTCACGGCGTTGGCACGGTCTATGAACTGTTGCTCACAGGCGGGCGCTGGACAGAGAAAGTTCTGCACAGCTTCCAGGACAACGGCAAAGACGGATACCAGCCCTACGCCGGATTGACTTTCGACCCCGCCGGCAATCTTTACGGCACAACTTACTTCGGCGGCACTCACGGTTACGGGACGGTGTTCGAGTTATCGCCCAAAACTGGAGGCTGGACGGAGACGATTCTCTACAGCTTCAAAGGCGACGGCAAGGACGGATACGACGTCTATTCCGGCGTTGTCTTTGACAAATCCGGCAATCTCTACGGCACGACTTTATGGGGCGGCACATATGACTATGGCACCGTCTACCAGTTGACTCGCAAAGCTGGAGGCGGCTGGTCCGAAAAGGTTCTTCACAGCTTCAACGATAACGGCATCGACGGTTACATGTCTTACGCGGGCCTGATCATCGATGCATCAGGCAACCTATACGGCACCACGATCGGTGGCACTACTGAAAATAGCGGTGGGACGGTATATCAGGTCTCGCCTAAGAAGGGTGGAAGCTGGACGGAGAAGATCCTGAATAACTTCGTCGACACGGACGGTCTTACTCCCTACGGCGGACTGATCTTCGATAGTGCTGGCAATCTGTACGGCACGACCTATGGCGACGGCGGGACGCTGTTCGAGTTGACGCGCAAAGGAGGGCAATGGACCAAGCAAGTGCTCTTTAAGTTCAGCAGCTACGATGAGGGTGCGTCTCCCTATGCCGGCGTGATCTTGGACGGCAAAGGCCATTTATACGGCACGACCTACCAGGGTGGCAGCTACTACTACGGCACGGTATTCGAGGTTACGCCCTGAGGCAACGAGTTTGGCGAAAACCATTGCCTTCGAATTCGGTGAGATTAGGAGAAAAAATATGAAGTGCCACATGACTTTCATCGTGTGCTTGATCGCTGCGCTAAGTACCGCGCTGATGCTCGCTCAGCGCACATCCGCACAAACCGAAGCGACGATTCAAGATTCCATTGCCAACTCCCCCGCTGCGAACGTTTATGTGTCAGGCGGAACTTATAAAACCTCGGAAATCTACGCCTACAAGGCAGCTTTCGACGGGAAGCTCAAACCCGTGCCAGGTTCTCCTTTCCGGGCTCTCGTAGACTTAGGCATGGCGTTGAACAAAAGATATGTTTTCACAACGGATGGAACTTACATTTACTCATTTTCAATCGAATCTGATGGCGCCATCAAACAGGTGGCCGCGATTAACGTCGTACAGTTCGACAGCGGTTGTGGTTACCCGGATACTCTATTTCTCGATCGCACGGGCGCAACTTTGTATGACGTGGACGGCAATTACGATTGCACTGGCAGCGACTCCGCGTACCAGTCTTTCAGTATTGACAATTCCACAGGCGAGCTAAGTTTCCTTGGAGCCACCACTGGTACACGATCTTCCTATGTCCCGTTGAGCTTCATAGGAGATGATGTTTACGTATACGGGGCACAGTGCAATGGCAACATGTACTGGTCGATCTTCGGGTTCCTCAGGGAGAACAATGGAAACTTGAACGCAGTTAACATCAATACGAACACGCCGGACGCGAAGTCAGGGGATTTCTATTGTCCCAATCTGACCACCGCCGATCCGACCCATCACGTTGCCATTTCCATGCAGGCCGTCAATGGATACACGTTTGGCTCGGACGGCCCGCCCCAGCTTGCGAGCTATACCGCGGAGAGCGCCGGAAATCTCACCACCACGAATACTCGCTTCAATATGCCCAGAACCGCAGTCCAGTATGTCACTGACATTGCAATGTCGCCGTCGGGCAAGTTACTAGCAGTCAGCGGCACGGCAGGATTACAGATTTTTCACTTTAACGGCAGTAAACCGATTACGCATTACACGGGACTGCTAACCAAGGTCGAGGTGGATCAAGTTTATTGGGACAATGACAACCACTTGTATGCAACCAGCTACCTTGGCGATTCACTGTTCGTATTTACGGTCACGCCGACGAGCGTCCGCCCAGCACCCGGCTCGCCGTACACGATACCTCACCCAGTAAATATTGCTGTTTTGCTTAAGAACTAGATGGTTGGCTTCATCAGGAGCAGATTCGGACACGCTTCTGTCGGCCTACCAGATTCCTTTATCGCTTCCCGTAATCTTCTGCCCGACCGCGGCCGCTGTAGCCAGGTAGGGCAACAGGCTGAGCCGGGCGCTACTCATCAGTTCTCGATTACGCAGCAAGGTTGTGAGTTGCGCCGCGTAAAGCGAGGCGGATTCCGGGAGAATCGGCACCCGCAAAAAATCTCTTCGGAAAGTAAGCTTGTCGGCGCCGAACTGCGCTGACGCTCTCACAAAGGACGGGAGATCCAGGCCGTCGCCGCGGTAGTGTCTCACGTAGTCCGAAACGATCACAAGATAGGTCGCAACCCCTTCCCAGATGCCGGCCGCTTTGGCCGAGGTCCGCAGGTCCTCGTAATCGATGGCGCTCGTCTCAGAAAGGCTAGCGCTGTCGACAATGTCGCACAGCCGGAAGTAAAAATGCCGGTACATTCTTTGCAGCGTGGAGATCATCAGGCGGTCGGAAACGGCAGGCACGCGAAACATGTGCTTTCCCACTTGAACGACGCGGGCGCGCCGAGCCAGCGAGGTTGCAATCGCAATCTGCTCTCCGGTTTGACCCAGGCGGCCCATGTGAATCTCCACCGCCTCGGGCAATCCTGGGATCACAAAGTTCCACTTGTTTGCCAGACGGTCTCCCCAACTGCGCGGGGCAATTTCTGCCTGAAAACGCTGCCTCATCAGGCGCAGCACATCCGATGGTTCCGTGTTTGTGTACAGATCCAAATCGCTGCCAAGATCGGGCCAGTGATCGAGCGACTTGATTACGGTAACGTCATATCCCTCCGCTTCGAAGGCGTCACAGATTCCGCGCAGAAACGAGATCGCGTTGTCGATGCGGGCTTGTTCAGCCGCGAGCGCAACGGCTGCCCACTCTGCGTTAGCGTTATCGCCGGCTGTCTGTCGAAAAGCCTCCAATCCACGCATGACCACGTGATTAGAATTGGCCAGTGCCAGCAGATCGTCGAGTTGCGCCTGGCTCATTGCTGCGATGCCAAGTTCTCGTTGCGGATGCACAGGGAATGTTGCATCGTCTCCACTCAACAGGAGCGCAGAAAGGATGATCAGAGATTTAGTCGAACCGAAGGGCGAAGATATCTTAACGGTCATATTTGGCGCGAATCCGTGGTCTATTGAGGCGGCCGCGGAACTCCCGGCGCAGAAGCGGACGGCGGTGCTGCGGAGGATGGCGGCGCCGCGGGTTGAGGTACCGGTTCCACCACCGGCGTATTGTCGCGATGTTTCAGTTGCACTGGACCGGCTTGTTGGCGCCTGGCCTGGTTTAACTGCGTGATCTCGCTGTCCACCTTTTCGTCGCTATCGGCCGCAACGGCGAAAAGGCGCATCCCCTCCGCGGACTGTCGGGTGGCAAGTCCAACCTTGGCTTTGGCATCCTCAGCCTTGCGGGCCTTGTCGTAAAAGAACTCGGCGGTCTCAAGATCGCCGTCTCTTTCCGCGAGATAGCCGATGTTGTTGAGCGAAAATGCGCTATATGGATCGAGCGAGTAAGCCTTGAGAAAGTCTTGCCGGGCCGTATCCCAATCGTTGTGATTGGTCGCGGACACCCCGCGCACGGCGAGCAAGGTAGCCTGTGCCTGAGCGGTGGCCGCATTTTGCATGCGCTCGCGTAGTTTTTTGGCGCTATCCGCGGCCATTTCGCTAACCGGTTTTCCCCTCCATGCCCGATTCAGCGTAACGATGACCGGATCCGAGGAATGTGAATCGGCCGCCGCCGTGTAGTATTTCAGCGCCTCGTCGTAATCGCCGCGGTACTCTTTGGCAACTCCCAGATTGTTCAGCGTGTAAGTATTGTGCGGATCCATGGCCAGCGCTTTTTGCAGGAGAACGAGCGCCTCCGGAGCCCGGCCCTGTGACAACAGCCGAATCGCTTCCACGTTCATGCGGTTGACCTGCATGGGCACGTCTTTCAGGCTGCCAAACGCATCCCGCATCGGCTTGCCTTCTAATTGCTGTACGCTGGTGCGGTCAATGACTGCATCCGTGGCTTGCTCGGACGCCAGCCCATAGAGCTTCTGCGCGCGATCCAATTGACCCTTCAATTCAGAAACGTAGCCCAGGTTGTACAGGGTGAAAGGATCGGCGGGATCGAAAAGATAGGCCTGATAAAAAAGCGTCTCCGCCTTCTCGTAGTGCTGTTTCTGGATGGCCTCGACGCCTTCACGATTGAGACGCTGTACGGGCGTGAGATGGCTTCGTTTTGGCAGAGTGAGCTTGAGGTCCCCAGCGCGGGCCTGAGACATCGCGCCCGCGATGACGAAAACGGCAACTATCCCGCGCCACCTAAATTGTCTAGCAAACATCCTTTGCCTCTAGCTCCGTTTAAACAGTGAGGACCGCTCTCTTAAGCTTGAGTTTGGATGCACCCGGCTGGCTAGCGTTGCCCGCTAAACCCGAGATTCTTATGGGAAAACGATTCTCAGGCCACTGTTTCTCCCACTTCCGCCATCCAAGATGTCGATAGAAATCCATCGACGGGTCCAGGTGTCCTCATGGTTCGTTTCCTTATTGTCGCCATCCTCAGCAGCGTGGCAGTTGCCCAGATGTCATCGCCCGCAGACGTGAAGTCAGCGCAAATTTCCGACGACCAGATCGCCTCCAAGCTGGAGGGCCCTGCGGTCTTCCTGCCTGACCTACCCGCTTTGCCCCGCGGGAAGAGCACGGTCATTGGCGGGTCGATTCGCGAATTGGATGGTGTCCGTGACCAGCTCACCCTGAATATCTTCGGTGGTCGAGCGATGAGGGTGCTCTTCGACGCGCGTACCCAGGTTTATCGTGACGGAGTTAAAGCATCGCTGCATGATCTGCATGCTGGAGATCACGTGTCCGTGGAGACGATGTTGGACGGGACCACGGTCTTTGCACGCAGCATCCACATGCTGTCGCGATTGCCGGAAGGAGAATGCCAGGGTCAAGTGGTGAGTTACGATCGCAGCAACGGCGAGCTCATGGTGCGCGATCTGCTCTCTCCTGAGCCCATCAAGCTGCGCGTCTCCTCCGCGACCATGATCGTCGGCCAAGGCCAGTCAGTTTCCACCGGTAACCTGATCGCCGGGACGTTAATCTCCATCCACTTTCAGGCTGATAGCAGTGGCCAGAACGTCGCCAGCAAAATCGCTGTGCTCGCGACTCCGGGAAGCGCGTTTGTGTTCAGCGGGAACGTGGTCTTTCTCGACTTGCATCGCGGGCTGATGGCGCTGGTTGATCCGCGGGATGACAGGCGGTACGAAATATCTTTCGATCCCGAGCGCTTCCACATCAGCCACGACGTGCGAGAGGGAACAGCGGTCACAGTCAACGCAAACTTTGACGGTAGCCGCTACGCGGCGAACTCAGTGACCGTAATGCCATCCGCAAGCAAGTAGAATGCGTAAGCGGGTCCAGTTAGCATGAATTCCAAACCGTGCCGCCTTTGTGTCCTTCCGCAGTTCTATTGATTATTCCCCCGTCGTTATTATTGTCACTATTGTCATTTCGAGCGTAGCGGGATTATCCGCAAAATGCCGACGATCCCGCGGACTCGAGAAACCCGCTCTTCTGCTCGCGCCGGCCGAACAGCAGATTCCTCGACTTCGCTCGGAATGACAGGAATGATTATGGGAGCTTATTCAAATAACACGGCCCGTTGGTAGGCTGGGCCGGGGGAGTGGGTGGCGTGATCCAGGGAACGTTTACGAAGTCAAAGAATTCCGTCATATCCATTTGCGCCGCATCGCGTTTGGTGAGGCTGGGGAGGTTGAAGCGGGTTTCCACCAGCTTAAGCCACGCAGTGTAATCTGCGACGGTGTGGGAGACGTAATTTTTCTTCGCGAAGGGCGAAACCACCAGCATGGGGACTCGATAGCCTGTATAGACGAAGTCGCAAGTCGGCCCGCTGCCTTTCGTGCAAATGTCGCCCGGAACTAAATCGACCGGCTTGATGCCATCCGGGCTGACCGCGGGTTGGGGCGGCACATGATCGTAGAATCCCCCGAACTCATCGAAGGTGAGGATGAACACCGAATCCTGCCAGGAAGAGCTCTGCATCAGGGCATTGATGAGAGTGGAAACGTATTGCGATCCAAGCTGGATACTTCCGCCGGGCGCGCCATCATCCAGACCGGGATGTTCGTCGCGGCCGCTGCTGAAGCCAGGATCGATATAGGCCACAGAAGGCAGCGTACCGTTGGTCAAATCAGTCAAGAACTGTGAAACTGGCACGATGTTTTTCGCGTACTTGCTAGCCGAGGCAAACATGTTGAGCGTGCTGTCTTGTATCGGAGGCGTGGCATAAGTCAAATCGGTGACGTAAACCTTCCACGTAACTCCGGCAGCCTGGAGCAAATCAAAAATAGTCTGGTTGGCCAGCGGAGGCGCGCCCGGAGTTGCCGGATATACGTGCCCGGCTGACGTGGCAGCCAGCGAATACAATCGATTGGGCTGGGTTCGCGACATGACCGGCGAAAACCAGCGATCCGAGGTCGCGAACTGCGAGGCCATGAAATAGTAGTAAGGCAGGTCAGTTCCGTCGTAGTAGCCCATGGCCCGCACCCCATCCACGTCGGTGAACGGCGGTTGATTCGCTCTGGCGTCGTGCGCTGCGGTCCAGACGTATCCATCCAAAGTATCCGCAGAGGACAACGGGTTATGTAGATTCCAATCGACATGGCTTTCGTTCCAGGAGGGACTTGGATTTTCCACGCACATAGAAACCATGTGGAAAGATCCGACCCTGGGACTGTGGGCGTCGATCGTGCAATCGTTCGGAGGAAAAGCAAATGCAGGGTCGCAGCCCGGGTTCGTCGGCACCGGAACTCGAGTGAGATTGAATTGGGGCAAGCCATCAAACGCCTGATCGGCAATGCCATTGGCGGCCCAGTACTGGCGCATAGCTCCGAAGTAGTGATCGAAGCCCCGGTTTTCCTGGGCCATGAAGATAATGTGATTGATGCTTTGCAAGCTGGCGTTCTGGGTGCTCGCGCCTCCGCCTCCCACCAGCCCGCGGCACCCGCTCATCACAACGATAAACCCCACAAGCAATCGCAATGAAAGCGCAGGGAAGCGTGCTTGGCTGTCACGTGAGCGAGCCATGTTCAGGTGCGGTAGCATTGCAGCGAGCTTGAGATGGCTTTAGCGGGCAAAGCGTTGGCTGGATTAGGGCTTCAGGCCGCTCCCATCCACGGCACCAAAGCAGGGCTGAGCAAGGCGATGTACTTCCGAGTGAACTTTAAGGGATTTCCCGGTTGACCCTACAACAAACCCTGTATTACTGTTCCTGCAACATCGCTGAATCTCCGGATCAAAACTCTGATCAGCGAAATGCAGGGGCAGTCTCCCGCTCGCGTCGGGACTAGTCCATTCCTTAGGGCAATTCAGAGCTTGCGATTCCCGCAAGTACGCGTTTCCAAAAAACCGGAGGAATGTAAATGAAGACTTTCTGCTTTGCTGCCAGTATTTTTTTGATGCTGGCGACGTCCGCGTTTGCCAATGTCTATGTTAAGAGCCCGACCAATGGGTCCACCGTCAGCTCACCAGTCCACTACGTGGCCACAGCGACGACGAACACATGCTCGAAGGGCGTAGCCTCCATGGGAATCTACGTGGATAACAATTTGGTCTACGTGGTGAATGGAGCCAAGATGGACCACAATCAGTCCATCAGTTCCGGCAAGCACCATACCGTGGTGGAAGAGTGGGATTATTGTGGCGGAGCCACCTTTACCGCTGTTGACATCACCGTGCAGGGTGGGGGTGGAAACGTACTGCGTAACTTGCAAGCCAGCGGCGGATGGAAAAGCTGGGGTGAGTTGCCCCCAAGCTATAACATTTGTTCCTATCCCTGTCCGGGCGTCACCTGGTCCATGAAGCAAGGGATCAAGTCACCCTCGCTCAGCGGAGACTCGACGCAGTTCAATATCGGCGGCTACACGCCATATTCCGACGTGCTGTGGAGCAATCCTCTGATCGGCCAGGGATCGACGCAAGGCCTGCCCGACACTAGCCACACGCTGCTTCCGACCCTGCACAACTTTACCTATGATGCTTACTTTTATCCCACCAACCTCGGAGTGACCCAAGTCCTTGAGTTTGACATCAGCATGTACTTCAATGGCCTGGGATTGATCTGGGGCAATCAGTGCAACATCCTGGGTGGACACGAGTGGGATATTTGGGACAATGTGGGCCAGCGATGGGTTTCGACCGGCGTTTCCTGCTATCCCCAGAACAATGCGTGGAACCACGTGACCATTCAAGTGCAGCGGGAATCTGACAATTGGCTGCTCTTCCAGTCCATCACATTGAATGGAAAGACGGCTAACATTAATCGCTACTATGCGCCAGGCTCCGCTCCCGGCAACTGGTGGGGCATCACGGTGAACTACCAGATGGATGGAGACTCCAACCAATCGGCGTACACCACGTATCTAGATAATTTCAACTTCATTTACCGGTGAGAGCCGCACACGGTCGCACAGTGACTTGTGCCCCGTGTGTTCAATCACTTCCGCAGCTAAGAACGGCGAACGCGAGCCTGTGCTGGCGAGCGCGAGGAGATCTGTGTCCTCATAACTCGTCGTTAAGTTACGGAAAAGACCTCTGGGTCGTGGACTTTTGTGAGCGGAATCACAATCGCGGGGTGACGTCTGCTACAGCGTGAAGACGTGAGTGATGTCAAGCTTCCTCCATACCCGATGATTTGAGCAAGTCAAAGTAATACTGATTCCGCTGGAGAATATCATGCGTCTTTTTTCTATTATTGCGGTGGCTCTCGTTTGCGTTCCTTTGTGCCTGGCTGGTGATCTGGCAGTGAATCCAACCACTACGCTTTGGGCACAAACCTCCAATAACACCGGCGCGGCGAATAGTTTTCAGACCCAGTCGAATGGTAACCTGGGCGCCAGCAACATCAGCAAGGTGAACACCCATTCCTTGCTTTACGCGGGCGCCGACACCAAGATCTTTGCCCATCTTGAGCTCTGGTGGGGCGTCGCCGGCCATAGCAACATTGGCTACAGTTCCCTTGACGCCGCCCACGTCAAGCAGCAGATCGAAGACATGATCAGCCGAGGCATCGACGGCGTAGTCATGGTTTGGTACGGGCCCAACAACCCGATTGACCAAGCCGCTCAACTGGTGATGAAGGAAGCCGAATTGCACCCCGGTTTCACCTTCGCCCTCATGGTGGACCATGGCGCGATCCAGTGGGACTCTTGCGCCGGTTGCTCTCCTCAAGACGCTCTGATCGCGCAACTGAAGTACATCGAGCAGACTTTCTTTCCCTCCACTGCATATTTGAGGATCAATAGCCAGCCGGTTATCACGGATTTCGATATTGATCTCTTCTACCAGGTGGATTGGAACGCCGTGAAGTCTGCGCTATCCACAACGCCGGCATTCATGTTCCAGAACAATGGAGGATTCAATCACGCGGCCAGCGACGGCGCTTATTCCTGGGTCATTCCGACCACGAATGACTACGGGGCAAGCTATCTCGCCAGTTTCTATTCCACCGGTGACCAGTTTCCCGCCGAGCAAACCTGGGGCGCTTCTTATAAGGGATTCAACGACACTCTGGCTTCGTGGGGAATGCATCGGATCATGAACCAGCAGTGTGGCCAGACCTGGTTGCAAACGTTTTCTGACATCAACAAAGTTTACAACTCGAAGCATCCACTTCCCGCGATGCAGTTGGTCACGTGGAACGATTATGAAGAGGGCACAGAAATCGAATCGGGGATTGACAATTGCTTGAGCGTGTCCGCCAGTGTCTCAGGCAATTCTCTGCAATGGAAGGTGAACGGCAACGAAAATACCGTTGATCACTACACGGCATACGTGAGCACAGACGGACAGAACCTCGCGAAACTAGCGGATATGGCCACCAATTCACAATCGCTTGATCTGTGTGCTTCCGCCCTCCCCGCGGGAAACTACACTTTGTACGTCCAGGCGGTCGGCAAACCGAGTCTCAAAAACCAGATGTCGAAAGCAATTCCATACTCGGCCAGTTGCCCTGTGCCCCCGGCTCCAACCCCATCTCCGTCTCCCGCTCCGTCTCTAACGCTCACCGCTTCGCCGTCCTCGGTGAGTGTGACGCCTGGCCAGGCAGTTACTGCAAAGATTGTCGTCGCGTCCAAGTCGGGCCCCTTCGACAATCCGGTCTCGCTTTCCTGTTCCAACCCTCCGCCAGGCTTGTCTTGCACCTTCTCACCGGCCAGTGTCACACCGGGTTCCGGCGCAGTGTCGTCACTTCTGACGTTTTCGACCACGACGGCCTTCGCATCTCTGAAAGCACCGCTGCCAAGCCGAGGGAGTCCAGTCTTCCCACCTTATATGTTGGGTTTCGCAGTAATGGGAATCGCGTTGACAGGCGGAATCGACAAGAAACGTGCGATAAAAGTACTAGCGCTCGCCTCCTTGATTTGCGCCTTGCTACTGCTCAGCTCTTGCGGCGGAGGCAGTGCCGCGACAACGAAGGCCGTTTCCCCACAGTCGACTCCGGTTACCGTCACCATCAATGGCACTTCGGGAGCGACTCAGACTTCCACATCGGTCAGCATCACGATCCAGTGATTTTGTTTGGGAACAGCCGCCCTTAGCTTGGCTTCGGGGCGCTGGCAACGGTTTGCGGCGAAATAGAAAAGCGCCGCAAATCGTCCGGAGACAACTTCTTCGATATTTCTTCCAGGACCCGCTGGGCGGCTTCCGCGACTGGCAGCGGCGGGATCACGGTCATTCGCCCGCCCATTTTGCTAAGGGCCAAATAGGCCGCGCGACTCTGATGTAGAAAGTCGATGGGATATTCGGGCTTTCGCTCCCGGGCTTGGACGGGATCAGCATCCAGCAGATAGGCGATGTCCGGCTGCGGGGTCATCGCCAGCAATACTCGGGCGTAGAGCCGTCCAATTCCGCTGTTGAAATTCAGATTCGCCAGCTGGTCATGCAGATAGCGGTCGAAGATGATCACATCCGCTCCGGCTCTTCGGTGTTTTGACACTACGACGCACAGCGAGATCGCGTCCAGAAAATAGAGGACAAATCGCACTACGGTCATGTACCAGGACCTGACATTCTTGTCCCGGCGGTTTACCGGCTTATCGGGAGAGCCAACACCTTTCTCGCCTTTGAACAAGGCATGGCCACTGAATTCGCGGAGACCGGTCAAGGTAGCGACGTCGTCCCAGAACGCCAGCAGCGAAACTCGAAGACCAGCTTGGGTCAAGGTCGCAAGCAGCATTTCGATCTGGGTGCTTTTGCCAGCGCCGTCGATACCAGAGAAGCTCACAATTCTGGCATGGCGGTTTCGAGGATTCAGGTCGCTCATAGCGGATCGTTTCTCTTGCTGGGTCGCCTACCGGGCGCCAGGTGGCCGGCTGGGACTGGCATTGGATAATGCCACCACGGTTCCAACCGCAACGCTCGCACCCACCAGCGCACCCACTTTGATCAAGATGGCCCGCGTCCGCCTCTGCTTGGCTGGGGCAATGGCGGCTCCGGCCGGTTTCGAAGCGGCAACCCCTGTGGCCTCTACCGAGCCAGCCGCAGCCGTGCCCACCGGCTCTTGAGCTTGCTGTTCTCGCAAGGAAGATGGTTGGCCGCCGAACGGCGAACCGCTTTCGCTCCCTTGCGAGCGCAACGATCCTGGACTGTTGGGAAAGGCCTCGGGCTGAGACGATCCACCACCCATCGGTTGAGCGGAGCTATTCGGAGAGGTACTTTGGGCTGGAGGCACTGCTGCTCCAGCGTTTTGATCTGACTGCGGTAATGCGGTCGCCGAAACAAATGGGACCAGCAATAGCAATATGAGGCAACCGGCAATCTGTCGCATTAGCCCCTCCCCGAAATCCTCGTGGTTCGTCCAGCCCGCTGCCGTTTCGCTGGCGCTGCGGAACCGCAGGCTGGTTACGCAACACTCTCGGATGCGGGAGTCGGATAGCCGGGTTGTAGAGGCGGCTGAAATGCGTGCACCGGGAATTGGTAGAAGCTATTCACTGCCTCAGCGGGACTGTCAAAAGCCTCGAAGAGACTGTCCACTTTAGTCAGTTCAAGAATTCGCGCTGCTGCCGGGGGAACTGCCGCAAGTTTAACGTCGCCGTTCCGCTTCATCGCCTCTTCCAGGCAATGCAACAGCATCTGGATTCCAGCACTGTCGAGCTGACGGACTTGAGAACAATCCAGTACCATACGGGGCCGCTCCGCCTTCAACCACGGCTCCACTCCCACACAGAATATCCGCCGTAG
>Ga0187819_10000515_pt1 | contig 19389 bp, 19 predicted proteins | sample NC_wetland_sal_i_15_FD_132411 | JGI IMG/M metagenome (GOLD analysis project Ga0187819, IMG submission 132411) | Wetland sediment microbial communities from Neuse River Estuary, North Carolina, USA - SO4_4 | ecosystem: Environmental > Aquatic > Freshwater > Wetlands > Sediment | place: USA...
AATGCGATCAGGCAGATCGAATACGCCATCATCGGATAGCCGAACAGCGGCTTGCGCGAGAACGCCGGAATGACTTCCGAGATTATCCCAAAGGCCGGCAGCGCCATGATGTAAACTTCGGGATGACCGAACAGCCAGAACAGGTGCTGCCACAGAATCGGCGTAGCGCCCGCCGACGCGACATAGAAATGCGTGCCGAAGAAACGGTCGAAGAGCAGGAAGATGAGCCCGATCGTGAGCGCCGGAAACGCGATCAGAATCAGGATCGAGGTCACCATCTGCGCCCAGACGAACATCGGCATGCGCATGTACGTCATGCCCGGCGCGCGCATCGCGATGATCGTGGTCAGGAAGTTAATACCGGTGAGCACCGTCGAAGTGCCCGACACCAGCAGCCCGATTACCCACCAGTCGATCGCGAGGCCCGGCGTGAAGTAGCGCTCGGTCAGGTTCGCGTAACCGAACCATCCAGCATCGGGAAGTCCGCCGCGAATCCAGCCGAGATGGAGCAGGACTCCCGCCACCAGCGCCAGCCAGAAGCTCAGCGCATTGAGCCGCGGAAACGCGACGTCGCGCGCGCCGATGTGCAGCGGGATCAGGAAGTTGCCCAAAAATCCGAGCAGTAGCGGCATCACGACCAGGAAGACCATCGTCGTTCCATGCATCGTGAAAAACGCGTTGTAGGTCGCCGCCGACAGCGCGTGATTGTCGGGACGCCACAGCTGTACGCGGATCGCCATCGCTTCGAATCCGCCGAACGCCATGAAGAACAGCGCGCTGACGAGGTACATCACGGCGATGCGCTTGTGATCGATCGTCGTCAGCCATCCGAGTACGCCGCCGCCCTCGAGGTAGCTCGGCTGATGCGATGGCAATGGTTTCGGCTGGGCAGCCATTCAACGCTCCCTATTTCAGACTCTCGAGATACGCGACCAAGGCGTTCATCTTTGGCCCCGGCAGCAGCAGCGCCGGCATGTTCGCGCCGGGCTTGGTTTCCTGTGGATTCTCGATCCAATTGGCGACGTTTTCCGGCGTGTTCTTCAGCACCCCGGCGGCCAGCGTCGTGCGGCTGGCGAAATGCGTCAGGTCGGGTCCGATATAGCCCTTCGAGACGCCCTGGATCATGTGGCAGGTGGTGCACGGACTGTTGGCGAAAACCTGTGCGCCTTTCGAGGCCAACAGATCAGTCGCCGGAATTGCGGCCGGCCCGGCAAGCTGCGCCCCGTCCCACTTTGCGAAATCCTCCGGCGAATCGACGAACACTCGAAAGCGCATGTTCGCGTGCGACAAGCCGCAAAACTCCGCGCATTGCCCGGCGTACATTCCCGGCACCGTCGCGACGAATGTCAGCTCGTTGATCTGGCCGGGCACCACGTCCCGTTTGCCGCCGAGTTGCGGGACCCAGAAGCTATGTATGATGTCGGCCGATTGCAGCAACAGGCGAATCGGCCGGTTGACGGGAATGTGCGGCTCGTTGCTGGTCTTCGCGCCGTCCGGATAGTCGAACTCCCACCACCACTGATGCGCCACCACTTTGATCTCCAGCGCTCCCGCGGGCGCGACCGGCGGCTGCGAGCGAAAGATCGTGCGTATCGTCGGCACCGAGATCATCAGCAACACCAGCGCCGGGCCCAGCGTCCACGCAATTTCCAGGCCCAGGTCTGACGACGTGGCCGAGGGCGGCGCCGCTTCGCCGACTCGAGATGAAAAGACGAACACCGCCAGGATAAACGCGGAGATCACGATCCCGAGAATAATCGCGTCCCACACCGTTACATTGATGTAAAGACTCTGAATCCACTGTGCCAGGTCCGACTTCGGCGACAGGGTCGTCATCGGATGGTCCGCCGCCGAGCATCCCCCAATAGCCAGTGCAATAGCCACTTGCATAGCCATCGCCGCGGTCGAATACCTATTTGAACCGCGTCTGATCATTCCGCGTCGTCTCCCACCGGCTCTCCCGAGGTCGCGGCCTGAGCGACGCGGTTCAGTCCCGGCACCGCCGAAAGCAGAAATACGCCCAAAAAACCGATCGAGATCAAAAATTGCGTGGCGCCAAACGGGATCGCATCGAGCGACAACGACGGAACCACCAGCACGTAACGCTCGAGCCACATTCCCGCCAGCCCCAGCGCGGAAACCGTGCCCAGAATCACCGGCGTTTTTTTTGCCCGCACGCTCATTAGCAGCGTAAACGGAATCAGCCAAATCAGAACCACGCACGCCACCGATAGCGGCGACCAGGGCATGTGATGGACCCGTTGAACGATAAAGAAAGTTTCGACCGGCAAGTCGCCGTACCAGATCACGATGTACTGTGCGAACAGCAGATAGATCCAGAATACCGAGAACGCGAACACCATTTTGCCCAAGTCGTGCATGACGGTGGGGTTCGTGAACAGGTTATTCTCGCCCAACCGGCCGCGCAGCACAACCGCTGTCAGAGCCATCGCGGTCACTCCACTCCAGAAACAGCCGGCAAAAAAATACCAGCCGAAAAGCGTGCTGCGCCACACCGGCGCCAGCGACATGACCAGATCGAATGCGATCAGCGAATAGACCGCCGCAAACAGGACCGCAACCACCGGAGCCAGCACTCGTATCGAATGGGGCGGCAACTCGATCTCGTCGGTCGCAATCGTCCACGCCCGCGCGCCGTCGCCACGCGAGACCCGAATAAACGCGAAGCTCGCTACAGCCATCGCGCCGAGGGCGATTCCATCACGGGCAAAAAGAAACGGAGTGTTCAGCCACGCAGCCTTCTGCGCTATCGGATGCGTTACCCACGGGAAAATCAGGCTGCGGCCGAAGTACAATCCAAAGAACAGAAAGAATCCCACCCACAGAAACGGCGCAAACGCCTCGCCGAGCCGATACGGCGTCGAACCGCCCCACTTTGCCTGCGTCAGATAGAATGACGACGACGCAACCACCGCGCCTTGCGCGACGCCAAGGAAAAACAGCAGATTGACCAGATAGGCTTCCCATGCGATCGCGGCGCGGCCTCGCGACAGCGCCACCACGAACGCGATCGCGCCGAGCACAATCATAGCGCCCGCCGCCGCCTTCATCGTCGCGCCGGCCACCGACTCGACGGCTTGCGGCTTCGTCGCTGCGCGCTTGCGATGCGCCAGTTGAAGATTGCTGCTCATCGCGGCTGCGCCTCGTCTTCGCGAACGATTTCTTCCGCGCCCGATTCCTTCAGCATCGACTCGACACGCTCCGCTTGCGCCTCGTCGCATCGAACCACGATCCCGAACCGATCCCCGCCGAAACGCCCGTCGTAGCCCGGCGCCGTTTCGGTCGTCGGCACGCCCGAAAGCATGAGCACTCCCAGGAAGCCGAAAATTCCGCCAAGCAGGACCATCAACTCGAAACAGATCACGATGAATGGCGGCCACGACACCAGCGGTTTGCCGCCCGCGTTGAGACCCCACTCGTAAGTCGTGCCGATGGTGATCGCGAGCCCGGTAAGAACGCCCGAAATTCCGCCCGCCAGCACCAGCCACCGCACCGGGCTCTTCGAGCGGCCGATTGCATACTCGATTTTGTGACTCGGGATCGGCGAGAACGTATTGAAATCGCCGAGCTCGGCCTCGCGGAGCTGCTCGATCGCTCGCGCGCATCGAGTGTCATCCGCGAACGAACTGATGATCGCTATCGTGCTCATGCGGCTTTGACTCGATCCATCTTGAGCGCCTTGCGCAGCCAGACGATTCCTTCTTTAAGTTCCGTCATCGAGAAGATCGGCAGGAACCTCGAAAATAATGAGAACAACCCGACGAACCAGGCGAAGCTGCCGACCGTGATCATGATTTCAGTGATCGACGGATGGTAGGAGCCCCACTGCGAAGGCTCGAAGTTCACCCTCAGCGAACCCGCGATAATCACGAAACGCTCGAGCCACATCCCGATGTTGACGAAAATCGAGATTACCCAGAGCGCGATCATATTGACCCGGATGCGCGGCGAAAACAGCAGCAGCGGTATCAGGCAGTTGCACAACACCATCATCCCGAACATCCAGCCCCATGGCCCGAAGTAGCGCATACGAAACGTCATCAGCTCGATCGGATCGCCCGCGTACCAGGCCATGAAAGTTTCGGTAATGTACGAGTACGAAACGACCAGCGAGGTCAGCAGCACGACCTTGGCGAGATTGTCGAAATGCCACTCCGTCAGCAGATCTTCAATGCCCAGCATTTTGCGCATCGGGATTAGCAGCGTGATAACCATCGCGACGCCGGAAAAGATTGCGCCGGCGACGAAGTACGGCGCGAAAATCGTGCTATGCCAGCCCGGCAGCTGCGCCATCGCGAAATCCCACGACACCACCGAGTGCACCGACACGACCAGCGGCGTCGCCAGACCCGCCATCAGCAGGTACGCCATCGAATAATGCCGCCATTGGCGATCGGTGCCCTGCCATCCCATCGCCAGCACCGTGTAGAACTTCTTGCGCCATCCGGTCGCGGCTTCGCGCGCGTTTGCAATGTCGGGGATCAGTCCCATCGTCCAGAACAGCGCGCTGATAGTCAGATAGGTGCTTACCGCGAAAGCGTCCCATACCAATGGCGAGCGGAAGTCGGGCTGCAAGGATCGCTCATTGGGGTATGGCAATAGCCAGTAGAAAAACCAGACGCGGCCGAGATGGATCAGCGGGAACAGTCCCGCGGTCGCGACCGCAAATATCGTCATCGTCTCCGCGGCGCGATAAACCGCGGTGCGCCACTTGGTGCGGAACAAGAACAGAATCGCGGAGATCAACGTCCCCGAATGCGCGATCCCGACCCAGAAAACGAAGTTGGTAATGTAGACCGCCCACATCACCGGCTGGCGAAGCCCGGTCACGCCCAAGCCGGAGTAGATCTGACGAGCCCACAATCCGGCGGCGATCGCCACCAGCGTGAAGCAGAACCCGATCCACGCCCAGTACGCGAGACCGGCCGGTTCCATCACCCGCAGCACGCTGCGGTCGATGTCGCGGAAACTGGGCTCCGGGATTGCCTTGGGCGCCGCTGCCACTTCAGGCTTTTCCTTTCTCGCGATAGAGATCGCGCAGATACGTGATAGACGGTTGGGTGTTGAGTTCCTCCAGCACGCGATAGCCGCGCAACTTGTTGTCTTCGCGCCGGCGCATCATCGCGCTGGCCGGATCGTTGCTGTCGCCAAACGAGATTGCGCGCGTCGGGCACGCCTGCTGGCAGGCGGTGAGGATCTCGCCGTCGCGCAGCTCGCGATCTTCAGTCCGCGCGTTGAGCTCGGCGAACTGGATTCGCTGCACGCAGAACGTGCATTTCTCCATCACCCCGGCGCTGCGCACCGTCACGTCGGGATTGAGCTGCAGGTTCAGCGGCGCGGGCCATTGCGGCACGAACCAGTTGAATCGGCGCACCTTGTACGGACAGTTGTTTTCGCAATAGCGCGTGCCGACGCATCGATTGTAAACCTGGCCGTTGAGGCCTTCTTCGGTGTGATACGAGGCAAACACCGGGCAGACCGGCTCGCACGGCGCGTGACTGCACTGCTGGCACAGCATCGGCGCGAGGTAGAGCTGCGGCGCTTGCGCCGCCTCGTTGGCCGGCGGGAAATAACGCTCGATGCGAATCCACGACATGATTCGGCCGTTATCCACCCCGTCCTTGCCCACCGTCGGCACATTGTTCTCCGCGTAGCACGCGGTCACGCACGCGCTGCATCCGGTGCACGCATTGACGTCGATCGTCATGCCCCATTTGTGCCCCGGATATTTCCACGGCGGGTAGATTTCGAACGGCCCGGTGACTTCTTCGGCCTCGCTCTGGGGCACCACGCCGCGCGCCAACTGCTCGATACTCATCGCCTCGACGATCGATCGGCCCATCATGTCGCTCTTGCCCAGCGGCGAAACGAGCCGGCGAATCTTGCCGGTCGCGCGCGCAGTCGCGGCGGCACTGGTCGCGCCTGCCGCCAATATCGCCCACGCGTTTGCGCCGACGTCTTTTGCGAAGCGCCCGTACGCGCGGTGCCCCTGTCCCAAGGGAACCGCGATCACACCCGGACGAACGGTGCTCTCGACCAGGACCGGCGCCTCGATCGCACCGTGCTCCGTTTTGATCTCGATGATGTCGTCCTTGGCGACGCCCAGCTTGCGCGCCGTCTCCGGATGTATCTCGGCCCAGCTGTCCCACACGATCTGCGTGACCGGCTCGGGCAATTCCTGGAGCCACGGCTTGTCCGCGCCGCGCCCGTCGTACAGGAAAATGTGCGGGTAGGCGTAAACCGAAAGTTCCGCCTGAGCCGCCGGCGGCACGGGTGCCTTGAACGGAGACGTGTCGAGGCTGAGCGCCGAGAGATGCTGTTCCTCGTACAACCCTCCTTCGCGCCGGACACTTACCCAAAAATCTTCGGGATCGGCGCCGCCCGCCTTGGGAGCCAGCGCCAGCCATTCGGCTTTGACCGCCGCTGCCGCGCTCGCCCACGGAAGTTTTGCGCTCGACGACCTTGCGGCCGCCGCAAGCAGGATATCGCCGACCGCCTTGCTGTCGAACACCGGCTGCATCACCGGCTGTCCAAGTCCGCGGATCCCCGCGCGCGGCGCCGTGTCACGCCATGATTCGAGCGGATGATGCGCCGGCAAGAGAAGACTCGCTGTCGCGGCGGTCTCGTCCGGCACCCCTCCGGCCCACACCACGAACGGAACTTTCTCGATCGCCTCGGCTACGCGCGCCGACGCGGGCATCGTGAAGACCGGATTTGCGCCGGCGACAAACAGCACATCGATCCCGCCGTCGCGCATCGCGTCAAGCGCCGCGTCCACTTCATCCGGCGTGCTGGTCTCTTCGGCGGGCGAGCCTTCGAAAAACATTACGGTCTTGCCAAAATTGCCGGTGACTGCGTTGAGGATCATCGCCGCAAGATGAGCCGACGAATCGTCTGTGCCCGCGATTGCCAGGGCGCCGTCCGCCTTGCCGAACGTCTCGCCGAGCCTGGTAATAGTTTCCACCGGCACGCCGGTCCGTGCGCTCGTGGCAGCCGGATCGAAATTCGCGACCGCCTTGCTCAACGCCGCAAGATCGAAGCCCGAGTTCTGCGAAACCCAGCGCTGCTTGACGAGCACGTTGAGCACGCTCCACGCAACATCGGCCTCGGCGCCTGGAGCGGTTGCGATCCAGTCGTCGCACTTCGACGCCGTCATGCTGAGCCGCGGGCCGACGTAGATGGCGCGGCCAATGGTAAGCCGGCCGCGCCGCTTACGCGGCGTGCGGAACAGCGAGTATTGGCGCGCCAGTTCCACCGGAGATTGCCAGGTCTCGAGAAAATCCGCACCGAAGGAAATCAGCACCTCGGCCTGATCGATTCGATACGAGGGAAGATCGCGCCGGCCAAAGATCGTCTTCGCCGCAACCCGCGCCGGTTCCTGGTTGACAGCCTCGTAAAATATCGCGCGCGACGAACCATAAGCGCCGAGAAACGCAAGCGCAATTTTCCGCAACGTCGGACCCTGCGGCGAACCAAAAAACGCGACGCGATCCCTGCCCGCCTTCGACGCCGCCCCGAGCCTGTCGCCGAGCATTTTGTCGGCTTCGTCCCACCAAACAGTCCGCATCGCGCCGTCGCCGCCGCGAACTTGCGGATGCGCCAGGCGATCGGGATTGTATAGTCCTTGCAGCGCCGCCTGCCCCCGCGCGCACAAAGATCCCTGGCCAATTGGATCGGCGGGATTGCCCTCCAGCTTGACCACCCGCCCTTCCCGGATTCGCGCCACCACGCCGCATCCCGCCGGGCACTCCGAACACGTCGTGGCAAAAAAACTCGGCACGCCGGGCACTACGTTCTCATCCGGCACGACGTACGGGATCAGCTTGCGCGCCGCCGGCTCGCAGCCTGGGATCGCCGCCGCCGCACCCGCAGTCGCGGCCAGCTTGATGAATGATCGCCTGGATATCGACGGTCCCTCGCGCATCTACTCCCTCACTCAGTGATGACAGCCTACACAGTCAAGCGTCGCTTTTTTCTCCGTGTGACAGTCCACGCAAAAACCCATGTTGATTTCATACGCGGGCACCACGCGGTCCATCGTTTCCACCGGGCCGTGACAAGTCTGGCATCGCAGCCCGGCATGAATATGCGGCCGATGCGTGAAGCGCACGAAGTCGGGCAGCGTGTACACGCGATTCCACTGAATCTCGAACGCCGCCGGCGTGTCGTCCGTCCACGGCCGCGTCACCGGCTGGATTCCGCCTCCCGCAATCCTGTTGCCGTGGCATCCTACGCATTTGGCTACCGCCGGAATGCCCGGTTCAGACGATCGGCTTGCATACGAATGGCAGTACGAACAGGGAATCTTGTTCACCCCGGCGTGCACTCGATGGCTAAATGGGACCGGCTGAACCACGTCTGCCCGGGGCGCCCACGGCCGCTGCGACAGTGCGATCACTGCCGCTCCCAGGGCCAACATCAACAGGGCAAGCGGCAGCGCTATCCGATTCATGCTCACGATTATGCTTGCGAATATCCCAAAAGCGCGGGCGCGCCACCGAAATTTCTAACAATACGATCGTTGTCGATCAAGCAACGCTAATCTTTCAAGTCGGCTCGATAGTCTCTAATCAAACGAGCCAGCCTGTGGATTCCATTGTGCGAGAAGGCCGATTTATTGCGGCCAGTAGTTTCGACGGTCTGGAAAGTATGTTACTTAGGGATCAGATCACGGTGGTCTGAGGCTGTTTCGACAGGTGCAAATCAAGACTGCTTCTCGACTGGGTCTTTTGCCGCCCTACCTTTTCGCCGAACTTGACCGCCTGAAGAAGGAGGTGGCAAGCAAGGGTGTTGACGTTATCAGCCTCTCGATCGGCGACCCCGACCTGCCCACTCCGCGTCACATCGTCGAGGCTCTCAAGCGCGCCGCCGACGACGCCAAAAATTACCGCTATCCCGATTACGAAGGCTTGCCGCAATTCCGCCGGGCCGCCGCCGATTGGTACCTGCGGCGTTTCGGCGTCAGCTTCGACCATCAGCGCGAGGTCTGCGCTCTGATTGGCTCCAAGGAAGGCATCGCAAACTTCTCGACCGCGATCGTCGAGCCCGGCGACATCGTGCTGATTCCCGACCCCGGATATCCCGTGTACTACTCGGGATGCGTCTTCAACGGCGGCGAGCCGTATTTTTTGCCGCTCAGAAAAGAAATCGGATTCGTTCCCAATCTCGCCTCGATCCCCAGCGAAGTGGCGCGCCGCGCCCGGATGTTGTGGCTGAACTATCCGAACAATCCAACCGCGGCGACCGTTGACCTCTCGTTTTTCGAAGATGCGGTCAAATTTTGTCTCAAGCACAACATCGTCCTCGCCCACGACAGCGCCTACTCCGAAATTGCCTTCGACGGCTATCGAGCACCGAGCATCTTCCAGGCCCAAGGCTCGCGCGAATGCGCAATCGAGTTCCACTCGTTATCCAAGACCTTCTCGATGACCGGATGGCGCGTCGGCTTCGCCATCGGCAACCCCGATTTGATCGGCGCGCTCGGCAAAGTCAAGACCAACATGGATTCCGGCGTTTTCCAGGCGGTGCAGGAAGCCGCTATCACGGGCCTGGAAGGGGGAGACGGCGACAAGCTCGCCGAATATTGCGCAATCTACAAGGAGCGCCGCGACCTGCTGGTCGGATCGCTTCGCGCGCTCGGGCTGGAATGCGAGCGGCCGCGGGCAACGTTTTACGTCTGGACCAAGGTTCCGCGTGGCTACACCTCGGTTTCATTTAGCGAGCGCGTTTTGAAGGAAGCCGGCGTCGCCATCACGCCCGGCTCCGGGTTCGGCAAGGGTGGTGAGGGATACGTTCGCTTTTCGCTTACGGTGTCAAGCGAGCGGTTGGTCGAGGCGGTGCACCGACTAAAGGCGCTGCGGTTGTAACGGCGAGAATGCCCAATCGGGCTTTCATCGGAATAGGCAGTAATCTAGGCGATCGAGCCGCCAATTATCGCGAGGCGATTCAACGGATCGCTGCGATCCCGGACACGAGGATCGTGCGCCAATCCTCGATCTACGAGACCGAGCCGATGGGCGATCTCAAGGGCGCCTTTCTAAACGGCGTCGTCGAAGTCGAGACTGAGCTTCCCGCCGAAGTTCTGATGCGCCGCCTGCTCGCGCTCGAGCGAATCATGGGCCGCAAGCGGGTCAAGGGCCGCAAGCAATCCCGCGGCAAGTACCGGCCGCGAATCATCGATCTCGATTTGCTGTTCTTCAACAAGGAAACCATCGATACGCGAATCCTCAAAGTACCGCATCCGCGCCTGCATGAGCGCCGCTTTGTGCTCGCCCCGATGAGCGAGCTGGCGCCCGCGCTGATCCATCCCAAACTCAACGCTTCCATCTCCGAGATGCTCGCGGGACTTAAGTCGCCGTTTCGTGTTACTCTTGCAAGAGCGGACCTGCTCAGGCCGCAATCTACAAAACGCGAGGCATCTAGCCGATGAAATATTTTATCGATACCGCAGAGGTCGCCGAGATTCGCGAGGCTGCCAGTTGGGGCATCATCGATGGCGTCACCACCAATCCGTCCTTGATGGCCAAAGCCGGGCGCCCGTATCACGATATACTGCGCGAGATTTGCGAAATCGTCGACGGTCCGATCAGTGCCGAAGTCGTCGCAACCGAAGCGGCCGCGATGATCGAAGAGGGCGAGAAGCTCGCCAAAGTCCACAAGAACATTGTCGTCAAGTGCCCGATGATCGAAGAAGGCCTCAAGGCGATCCGCGCGCTCTCCAAACGCGGCATCCGCGTCAACTGCACTCTCATCTTCACTCCGCTCCAGGCGCTCGCGGCGGCCAAAGTCGGCGCCTCGTTCCTGTCGCCGTTTATCGGACGCCTCGACGACATCGGCCAGGACGGATTCCAGATCGTCGAGCAGATGGTGCAGATACTGTCGAACTACGACTACCCGGCCGAGGTGCTGGTCGCGTCGGTGCGCAACACCACGCATCTGCTCCGCGCGGCTGAGGTCGGCGCCGATATCGCCACAGTGCCGTTCGCGGTGCTCAAGCAGACCCTCCATCATCCGCTGACGGATCTCGGGCTTGAGCGCTTCCTCGCCGACTGGCGCAAGACCAATCAGAAGATCTGATTCTCTGCCCGACCGGTCCCCCTTCCCACTATGGGACGACGTTAGGACTAAGGTTGGTCGCTCTTTGCCTCACACCAGCTCCCCTTCCCGTGCGGGAATGGGTTAGGGGTTAGGTGAGCGCGCATCGAGCAGGATGCTCGCGCGTTACTTCGCTTCGGTCCGCGCCAGATTTAGGCGCGATAACGCGTCAACCAACTGTGCGAGGTTGGCCTTCATCGCCCGCTCGTTGGCCTCCGATTCCATCGCTATCGACGACAGCCCGAGAGCAGAGCTAGCCTCGGTATAGATCGTGTCGCGCCACACGACACGAGCGGAGTCCATATCCACCAGCGCATACCGTACGCCTATCCGGGCCGAGGTGCTGCTGAGTCCTAGAGTCGAAGCGTGTTGCTGAAAGAGCGTAGCGCGCAGCTCGTAGCCGGCTTTCCCCTCTCCAGTGACCGAGGCGAAGAGACCCGAGCGCCCAAGGGTGTCGGTCAGTGCCTGGGCAAACATCGCGTCGCTGATCCGCGCCTGGCTCAACGTTTCGAGCACGAAGGCCTGCGCGAGCCACGAGCCGGGCGGTCCTTCAGTCGTCGCGATCACCCGGAGCGTCTTCCTACTGGCGTTGCCGATTGTAGCGGCCGATTCCGGCACCATGTTTGCAGCCTGAGGCTCAGAACCCCAGCATCCGCACATCGTCAACGCGGAAATCGCGGCAGCGGCGATCGTGACGTAGGCACTCCTTTTGTTGAACCGCGTTTTCCTGCACCCCCGGCGCGCCCCGGATTACGCGCGGCGCGAAGTCAATCTACCTGCGACGGCGCCAGAGGAGGCGTCCCGGGGCCGCGGGTTGGCGCGCCGGTGGTGTCCGGAGCACCGAGCGGAACGAGCGACACATCAACCGAACCGCTTGAAAGCTCACGGCCGGACCCCGTCGACGCGTCGATATTCGAGCCGATCAACCCGCCGAAAATGAGATTGCCCAGCATCAAGTTGGAGGCGCCCGAGGTCAGTGTCACGGTGGCGTCATGGTAACCGGGCTTGCGAATGACTATCTGATGGTCGTCGCTACGCGTCAACTCGACCGTCGCAGGCGTAATGACGCGCAGATGGTCGTCGATGGTGGCTTCGGCGCCGGGCGGATTCGAATTGAGGCTGACCTGCTGGGTGCCACCCCGCACCATGGTCGCGCATCCGCCGAGCAGCATCCCGGCGATCGCGCACCTCGTGGCAGCCAATACGTTGGCTCTGATCTGAAACAATCGCGCCTTCGGGCTGTGGACGCGGCTCAACTGCGATCGATTCCTCGTTGGTAGACCTTAATTCGGGATTTCTATTTTTTCAAATCCCAATTCAGGCTCCTGCGAACACCAGGCGGTTTGCAAACCCAAGGTGCAAGCCCCTCTTTGAGTCCCAACGATTCCCCCCGCGCCGGAACAGGAAGGTTCCGCTCGCGGAAGCCTACCCGCGCGCGGTTTTGCAAGGTCAATAGGTTTAGCGGCGCTTAGTTAAGTGTTGCCGAGCGCTCGGCAATCAACCGATCCAGCTCGGCGCGCAGCTTGGGCAGCACTTCGTCGTAGCCGAAATAGCCGATCTTTTTGTCTTTCTTCTTGAGATTCACCGTGGTCGGACCGCACCACAACCCAAGGTCGGCGTCATCGGTCTCGCCCGGCCCGTTAACCCTGCATCCCATCACCGCAATCGTGATCTTGTGCTTGCGTGCGTAAGTGGTGAGTTCCTTGACCTGCTGCGCCAGCTCGACGAATTTCATGTTCTCGACCCGCGAGCACGACGGGCACGAGATGATATTGAGGCCCGCGCCGAAGTCGGGCACCGAGATAAACCTGCCTGCCGCGACGTCCTCGATAATTTTGTGGCCGACGATCACTTCCTCGTGCTTGCGCTCGTTGGGCAGCGTGAGCGAGACGCGAATCGTATCGCCGATACTCTGCGCCAGCAGTTTTTCGAACGCTAACCGGGTCTTGATGATTCCGTCGGGCGGCAACCCCGCCTCCGTGACGCCAAGATGGATCGGCACGTCCGGGCGGCGCTCCGAGAAGCGCCGGTTCGCCTTCATCACCTTGCCGGGATCGGAATCCTTGAGCGATACGACGAAGCGTGTGAAGCCCAGCTCGTCCATCAGCCCGCAATGGTACGCCGCCGACTCGACGATCGCGGCCAGTTGGTCGCCCGGATACTTGTCCACGAACGCCGGCGCGACCGAGCCGCAATTCACGCCGATGCGGATCGCCAGGTTGTTGTCCCGCGCCACATCGACCAGCCATTTCACCTTCTGCTCGATCGTCTTCGACTTTTCTATATGGTGCAAATGGCCCGGGTTGTAGCGAATCTTGTCAACGTGCGGCGCAACCCGGTCGGCGATCTTGTAGTTCTCCTGCAAATCGACCGACAGCACGATCCCCTTCGTCTGCGCGCGGATTTCCTTCAGCGCCGGGATTTCCTTCTCGCTGTCCATCGCGATCCGGACAATTCCCGCGCCCGCGTTCGCCAGCTGATGGGCTTGCGCAACGGTCTCGTCCACGTCGATCGTTCGCGTCGCGCACATCGATTGCACCACCACGGGCGCATTGCCGCCGACCTTGGTGCCGCCGATCGTTATCTGCCGCGTCTTCCGATCTTTTCGCGCCTGATCCATTTCCACCGGTTCTCTATGCTGCCCAATGCGCGCCGCCCTTGCTAGTGCTTGTGTTCTTCAGCCACCGCCATCGCGATCGCGCCATGACTGAACGCCGCACCCGCACGCATCGCCGCCGCAACCCAAACCGCCTCCGCGATCTCCTGCTCGGTGCATCCTTTCTCTTTCGCGCGCGCGACGTGCGCCTCGATACACCACGGGCATTGCGTCACATGCGCGGCCGTAATCGCCATCAGCTCCTTGGTCTTGCTCGGAATCGCTCCGTCTTTGAAAACTTGCTTGTCGAATTCCTGCCAGCCCTTGAACGCGTCGGGCGCACTCTGACGCAAGTTACGTAGATACTTCGAGGTTTCTTTGCCGTAGAAATCAGCCATCGTGTTCTCCTCGGGCCGAATTTTCTTGAGTCCTCGTGCCCCAACAATTTTGTCCGATATCACCCGGCCCTCCCGCGGGCGCCGCGCTTGCCTCTGACGATCCAATATACCAGACCGTCGTTCGCTCGCATCGATAACAAAGGCACTTCGCGCCTTTGAGCCAGTCGTCCGTGGAGGCGCCGGGATATTCGCTTGAGCTATTTTTCGCTAATTCCGCTCTTATCGCCAGACAAATTGTGCTTATCCATGGCTCGCAACCACGAATTTACGCAGTGAGTTTTCGCTTGCAATGAGTCACCGTTATCACTAATTTTTTCTCTCCATCATTAGTCGGAACGAGATGTCGCATAAGATGCCCTGCCAACATTCAAACCTCAAAGCTCTTCGCTGGGGGGAGCAAGCTGAACAATGAATAACGTAGTCTCCACAACAGTACCTGCCGATCCGCGTCCCTTTCCCGACGTGATCCTTCGCAGCCAGTTCTTCGAGATGGTCGGCGCACGTTCGCTCTCCAGCGAGCAGCGCCTGATGCTCGCCGTGCTGGCCGACGCGATCAACGTCGTGCAGGACTTCAGCGCCTCAACCAGCCTGCGCAAACGCAACTCTTTCAACGAAGCTTGGCACTGGATCTTCACCAAGGGCGTCACCTCTCCGTTGTCCTTTGACAACGTATGCGACGCGCTCGGCATGGATGGCAAGGGACTGCGATGGCGGCTGTCCGAACTTGTCGCCGGCCGCGGTGGCCCTCCGCTGCGCCTGCGGCTCAAGGAAGCGAGCCGGATGCAACGCTTGACGGTTAATCGAGTGCGCCAGCGCGATTCGAGCAGGTTGCGCCGCGTCAATCGTTCCCGCTAGCTGCTCCGATTCGATCGCCGGATTTAAGGCCGCGTGCGGAGAAAATCTCCGCACGAGGTTTTATTCCTGAGCCGACTCCTGATACGAATTCGGTCTCATCCGATGAAGGAGACCGATGTGATGGACCGTCCGCTCCAGGGCGTCAAAGTCGTCGAAGTTGCGATGTGGGTAGCCGGCCCCTCCACCGCCGCCGTGCTGGGCGACTGGGGCGCCGACGTTATCAAGCTCGAAGACCCGACCACCGGGGACCCGATTCGCGGCTTCGTTACGCGCACCATGGGCGATCCCAACGCGCGCATCCGTCCGCCGTTTGAACTCGACAATCGCAACAAGCGATCGGTCGCCGTCGATTTGCGCCGCCCCGACGGCCACGCCTTCGCACTCAGGCTGATCGAACTTGCCGACGTCTTCGTCACCAGCCTGCGCCTCGACTCCATCGAGCGCATGAAACTCGACTACGCCACCCTCTCGGCGAAAAATCCCCGGCTCGTCTACGCATCGGTCAACGGCTACGGGCATCGCGGCCCCGACCGCGATCGCCCGGCCTACGACTACGCCGCCTCGTGGGCGCGCTCGGGCCTGATGGCGACGATCGCCGAGCCCGGGCAGTCGCCGCCGGCGCAGCGGCCCGCGATGATCGATCACGCCGTCGGCCTGGGTCTGGCGGGCGCAATCTCGGCCGCCCTGCTCGCACGCGCGCGGACCGGCCGCGGCCGCCAGGTCAACATCTCGCTGTTCTCGATGGGCTTGTGGATGAACGCGTCGGACCTTACCGTCGGCCTCATGACCGGCCGCTCGCCGCAATCGGAGTCGCGCAGCGAGCGCGTAAATCCGCTCTGGAGCTCCTACCGATGCGCCGATGCGCGATGGATTTACTTCGTGATGATCCAAAGCGATCGCTATTGGCCGAATTTCTGCCGCGCGCTTGGCAAACCGGAATGGCTGGGCGATCCGCGCTTCAAGGATTCAGCCATGCGCGCGCAAAACTGCGCCGCGCTCACAGAGGAAATAGATCGCGCGATCGCGGCCAAAAGCTGCGACGATTGGGCGCCGATTTTCGATCGTCACAATCTCATCTGGGCTCCCGTGCGTACCGACGCCGAAGTGCTCGTCGATCCGCAGGCCCAAGCCATCGGCGCTTTCGCCGCCGTCGACCATCCCAACATTCCCGGCTGCCGCGTCGTCAACAGCCCCATCGAGTTTGGCGACTCCCAGCCCCTGCCCCATCGCGCGGCGCCCGAACTCGGCCAGCATACCGAGGAAGTCGCGCTTGAAATGGGCCTTACTTGGGACCAGATCGCCCGCCTTAAAGCCTCTGGCACCCTGGGTTAGATCTTTCTCTGACTACCTCTCTACGATGCGGCAAGACCTCTATTGTTAAGCAATTTTGACTATTATTCTGAATCAAACAGCGGTATAAAATGACATTTCCTCTGGCTGGTTTGACTCTGATGAACACGCCTCCGTATGATCCTTATCACCCGTCAGCGGAGGTCGCCCGCTCGTGCGAATGATTGTTCCTCCTGTCGCTCATCGCCGCGAAATTGATCGCAACCTCGCCGAATTTTTTCGCAGCCATCGCGCCGCGCATTTCAACCGCGCCATCTCCTCGATGTGCCGATACTTCAAACTGCGCCGCCCGCGTATCGAATGGTTCGAATACATCGATTGGGGCAAGACCGCGGGCCGCACTTACGAAGACGGCCGCATCCATCTCGTGCACCCCGAAAACTGGAAACGCGGACGCGTCTACTTCAGCGAGCGCTTGTGGATTCAAATGCTCTACCACGAGATGGGTCATTTCCTGTTCTGGTCCGACGCCGAGCGCAAGGCCGACCTGTTCTCGCGCCGGATGGTGACCGGGCTTAAAATCCCCGGCCGCCGCGGCTCGTCGCGCTCGCGCACCCGGGCGGGAATCTCCAGCGCGCGTCGCGCTGCAAATCGCATCCGCAAACGTCGCCCGCGTATTTCGATCGCTGCCAAATCGAGGCGCTCTGCGCGGCTCGACGCTCGCAAAAGATCTCGCCGGGTCGCCTGATGCCGCAAAAGCCCAACGTCGAAAACCGCTGGTGGGTCGAAACCACCTTCAAGAAACCCAAAAAGGCCAAGGCCGAAACTGAGATGCCGCAGTTGCCGGTCGCGATGGCCTTTTACCAGGTCGCGCACGATTACGATCAGGATCGCGCCAAGGAAGACTTGACCGACAACAACCTGCGCGTCGCGCGCGAGGCCAATCCTCCGCAGGGCGATTGGGCCTACGTCGCGATGACCGAGCAGCATGCGCCGCCCAATGTCATCAAGCGCGTCAAGGACGAGTTCCGCCTCCCGCGCGAGGCGCGCGGCATCGTTATCGATCACGGACGCGTCGTGCGCTTGCTGATTTGCGGCCCCCAGCTCGAGGACTGGATGCTCGACATCACGCTTGGCGAAGAGCCGTCGGTCGATGTGTACGTATGGTCCGTGATGTATCGCGAGCGAATCTTCCGCCGCGCCGAGGACGCGCTGCGCCAGGCGCGCAAATGGGCCATCAACCTGCTCCAGTTCCCGCCCCCGCGCGACGAACCGTTTCGCGGCTCCGTGCTCGTGTAGCCGCTCTCTTTCATTGAGTGCAGGGGTCACCCCTGCCCAAGGAGGTGTGGAACCCGCGGTGGGTTCCACTACAATTAATTCCGCGCCATGAAATATCTGTCGCTCGTGCTCATAAACCTCGCCCGCAACAAACGGCGCACGATTCTTACCGCGCTGTCAATCGCCGTTTCGGTGTTCATTTTCGCCTCCCTGATCAGCCTGCCCGGACTGCTCGACCAGATCCTGCGCGACCGCGCCACCTCTCTGCGCCTCATCTGTCACAGCAAGGCCAGCCTCCTGTACATGCTGCCCGAGTCTTACCGCCGGCAGATTGAAACCGTGCCGCACGTCGAGGCAGTGGCCGCCTACAGCGTCTTCATGGCAACTTACCGCGATCCGAACCAGCAGATCGGCGTCCTCGCCGTCGACGACGATCATATCCGCGACATCTTTCCCGATTGGGATCTCAGTGCGCAAACCGAACGCGAATTCGAAAATCTGCGCACCGCGGGCCTCGTCGCCACCTCCTTGATGAAGGCTTATGGATGGAAAATCGGCGACACGATCATGCTGCGTGGCACGATGTATCCGGTCGATCTGCAACTGACAATTGTGGGCGTGCTGAACGAGGACGCCGCAGGGCCTCGGATTATCTTCCGCCGCGACTACATGGAAGAACTGCTGGGCAGACCGGGCACCGCCAACCTGTTCTGGGTCAAGGTGGACCGCTCTCAATCCTCGCCCGAGGTGATCGCCGCAATCGATGAGATGTTTGCCAATTCAGCGCACGAGACGGCCACCGAAACCGAAGTCGCGCTGATCCAGAGCGAGATGGGCGGTCAGCTCTCCCTTCTGCTTAATGGCGCCAAGTTTCTTGCGCTGATTGTGATCTTCACCATCGGGCTGGTTGCCGCAAACACGGCCGCGATGGCGGTCCGCGAGCGGCGCCAGGAAATGGCGGTGATGCGCGCGATTGGATTCACGCGCAACTCGATCATTGCGCGAATCCTCGTCGAGGGACTGATCGTCGGCGTGACCGGCGGTGCGCTCGGGTGCGCGATGGCGTACCTGGGATTCGACCTGTTGCCGCATGTTTCCGGAACGCTCGGTCCGCTGGCACTCGCCCTGACGCTATCGCCGCGAATCGTTGCCTACAGCTTCATGATTGCCGTGCTGATTGGAGCAGCCAGCGGGCTTATACCTGCGACCCTGGCCACCCGCGGCGATATTTCGACCGAACTGCGTGCCCTGTGACTCCCAACCTGATACGGCGAAGGGTTTCGGGAAGACTCTGCTTGGTCTGAAAGCGCCCCTGCAGATTTGCACTTGCCTCCGGCGCTGACGGCTAATAGTGGTGATCTTGTGCGAGTCCGCCGCACCCGTCCCCGACGCGCATTTGCAGTCGAGAAAGTTGAAGTGATGCGGAAATTCATATCCAGGACCATCGCGATATCGATCCTGCTGATCGCTTGCGGCTGCACGCCGAATAATCAGACCGCGATGCAGCAGCCCGTGATGCAGCAGGAGCGATGCACCGTCGGCGATCAGCACCCGTGGTGCATGCAGTTGGTCAAGACCAAATCGCTAGGATCCTGGGATTCGAGTGGCCCGACTAATCCCGAGATGCAGGAAAACGTCACGCCGTTTCCGGTAAACCACGCCCTGGTACTCACGGGTCCGGGCCTGCACCCGATCCTGCCGCGGTACTAGCTAATCCTGCCCGCTATTTTCTGAACTCGACGGTCGCCGTCCCGGTGACGAGCCGCTCCGCCTCCTCGTTCTCCATCCAGACGTCGATCTCGGCCGTGCGATCTTCGGCATTTTTGTTCGTGATAAAGCCGTGAATCGTGATCGTGT
>Ga0187819_10000516_pt1 | contig 19377 bp, 13 predicted proteins | sample NC_wetland_sal_i_15_FD_132411 | JGI IMG/M metagenome (GOLD analysis project Ga0187819, IMG submission 132411) | Wetland sediment microbial communities from Neuse River Estuary, North Carolina, USA - SO4_4 | ecosystem: Environmental > Aquatic > Freshwater > Wetlands > Sediment | place: USA...
ATTATGATTTGGGATACTTCGATCTGGAGACCCGGGTGTTAGAACCGCTCGAAAACCCATTCGGTCCAAAAGTGTTACCCATGTCTTAGGTACGTTGTGTCACCCATGTGTCCGGGCCGGACCAAGAAAAGTTGGTGGAGCCGATGGGATTCGAACCCACGACCTCCTCGATGCCATCGAGGCGCGCTCCCAACTGCGCCACGGCCCCACCGGGGAACCACTGAATTCATGCTAGCATTCGGCCGCACTGTTCGTCTATGACTTGGAGACTTGGAGACTTCGAAGAATGGAAGAGGAAACCTGATGCGCTTCCGCGATGGTCTGTTGGGCACGGGGAGGGTTGCGACGATTGCATTTGTAGTTGCAGGGGCCGCGTACGGTCCAGGGGCAACGTTTGCGCACGGTTCTCGAGGAGAGGGCGGCCAGGCGGCCGTCCAATTTGCAGTGGAGGTGCCGCTGCTCGATTGCGATGGGACGCCGTGCGTGGAGGCGCGCGTTGGGAACGGAAAGGCGACGCGGTGGGGAATCGATACGGGCAACGTGGATTCGGTGGTGGACGCGAAGGTCGCGGAAGAGGTGGGGCTGAAGGCGTCCCAACCGCCGAAAGCAGGCGCTCCGTCGGGAATGTTTCGCACCGCGATGCCGGTTGTGCACATTGGCGGGCTGGCGCTGGCGAACGTGGCGGCCCTTGGGATGGATCTGTCCGAGATGATTTCGCAGAAGCAGATGCCGCACGTGGCGGGGACGCTGGCGTATCCGGCGTTCAAAGACCGGGTCGTGCAGCTGGATTTTGCGGCACACAAAATGAGGATTTCCGAGGTGTTGACGGCGCCGCTGGCTTGCTCGGGCGCGTGCGATAAAATTTCGTTGATCACGTTCGGGAAGGAAGGACCACCGATTGTGGTGGCGGAAGGATTCGAGATCAATGGAGAGAGCGTGTCGGCGCAGGTGGACACCATGTACACGGGCTCACTGCTGGTGTACACGGCGTCGATCGAGAAGCTGAGCTTGTCCGGCGTGGCGAAGACGAGCGACGTTCGCTTCTTTGCATTGACGGACGGCGGCGTGGATATGAAGGAAGCGCCAGCGCAGAAGGAAGGCTTCCGCGGAACCACGCTCGTGAAGGATGGAGCGAAGGTTTACTTCCCTACTGAGAACGTGCACGAACCGGATGGATTGTTTGATGCGACCGTGGGGTTGGAATTATTTCGCGATGCGGTGGTCACACTGAATTTTCACGATATGACCATCGCGGTCCAGAAGGTCGCGAAGCCGGCGTAGTCAATTGATCGTTGGTCGGTAGTAGGGGTGCAGCATGCTGCGCCCCTACTCGGCAACCAAGATCCACTCACAAGAGAAATCAGGAACGGGAACCCGCGCCCGACGCGCGGAGGTGCGTCAGGAAAGCATGGTGCAAGCGCGTGAGCGAGCGGCCGCGGAGGACGATGGCGCCGATGGTGCGGGTGGCTTCGTCGTCGGCGATGCGGACGTAGCGGCAGCGGGGATTTTTCTCGATGGCCATCTCGGGAACGATGGAAACGCCCATTCCTGTGCCGACCATGCTGAGGATGCTGCTGAACTGGCCGCTCTCAAAAATGACTTGTGGATGGAGGCGAGCGCGGTCACAGGCGGCCACGGCGGTGTCGCGAAAGCAGTGGCCGTCGCGCAAAAGAAGGAACGGCTCCTTGCGAAGATCCTTGAGGGAGAGAGAACGGCGGCTCGCGAGCGCGTGTCTCCTGGGAAGCGCGGCAAAGAGGCGTTCGGTGAGGAGCGGGAAGGTTTCGAACTCGTGGCCGCGGATGGGCAGCGCCAGAATGGCCACGTCGACGGTGCTGGCGCGCAGGCGATCGAGCAGCACCGGCGTGATTTCTTCGACGACGGTGAGCTGCGCTTGCGGGAATTGGCGCGTGAAGGAAGTGAGTTGCGGCGGAAGAAAGTAGGGAGCGATCGTGGGGATCACGCCGACGCACAACGGTCCGGCGACGGAGTCTTTGCGCTCGACGACGTCGCCCCTGGCGGCTTCGAGTTCGCGGAGGACGGCGCGGGCGCGTGGAAGAAAGGTCTTGCCGAGATCGGTGAGGCGAACCGAACGCCCGAGGCGATCGAACAGGCGCGCGCCCAGTTCGTCTTCCAGCTTGAGGATTTGCTGGGAGAGCGAAGGCTGCGCGACGTGAGATTGCTCGGCGGCGCGGCTGAAGGAGCCGGTTTCGGCGACGCCGCAGAAATAGCGGAGTTGGTGAAGTTCCATAGGGGCAGTTAACAGTCGACAGTTAACAGTTGAAAGAAATCCGTCTTACTTTGCTTTCGGGCATTTGGAGCCGCGAGTTCATGCCGCTGCTTCCGAACGCTCGTTGAGTTTGGTTGCCAAGCTGGGGCTCAGCATGCTGCGGCCCTACGCGAAGACTCACTACTCCAGCCAGCGCGCCATAGGTTGCGCCTATCTATCGTATCCGAACTATATATTGGAAGTATAGAGGCGGCGGGCCTAGTCTGTGGTCGCAGCTTGTTCTTGTGTTGACCGGCGACGGCCAGCCGCAAGCTGCGGGCTAACTGAGGAGGAAGCGATGGCGGAAGAAAAGAAAATCATGACGACCGACGCGGGGCGGCCGGTGGGCGACAACCAAAACTCGCTCACGGTAGGGCCGCGCGGACCAGTCGTGTTTGAGGATTTCCTGCTGTTTGAAAAGATGGCGCACTTCAATCGCGAGCGCATCCCCGAACGCGTGGTGCACGCGAAGGGATCGGGTGCGCACGGGCATTTTGTTTGCACGAGCGACGAGATTACGAAGTATACGACGGCAAAGCTCTTCAATGCCGTTGGAAAGAAGACTCCGACGTTCATCCGATTTTCGACGGTCGGCGGCGAAAAAGGGTCGGCGGACACCGAGCGCGATCCGCGCGGGTTCGCGCTGAAGTTCTACACCGACGAAGGCAACTGGGACATGACCGGCAACAACACGCCGGTATTTTTCATCCGCGACCCGCTGAAGTTCAGCGATTTCATTCACACGCAGAAGCGCGATCCGGAGACGAACCTGAAATCGCCCACGATGATGTGGGACTTCTGGTCGCTGTCGCCGGAATCGCTGCATCAGGTGACGATTCTGTTTTCCGACCGCGGCACTCCCGACGGCTACCGGCACATGAACGGCTACAGCAGCCACGCCTACAGCCTGATCAACGACAAGAACGAGATGTTCTACGTGAAGTGGCACTTCAAGACTAAGCAAGGAATCAAGAATTTCCACGCGGAGTCCGCCGAAGAGATGCGCGGCAAAGACCCGGACTACTCGCAGCGCGATTTGTTCAACGCGATCAGGGAAGGCAACTTCCCAAAGTGGCGCGTGTGCGTTCAGATCATGCCGGAAAAAGCAGCGGAGACGTACCACATCAATCCTTTTGACCTGACCAAAGTGTGGCCGCACGGAGACTATCCGTTGCACGAAGTCGGCGAGCTGGAGTTGAATCGCAATCCGGAAAATTACTTCGCCGAGGTCGAACAGGCCGCCTTCGAGCCGCGGAACATCGTGCCGGGCCTGGGTTTTTCGCCGGACAAGATGCTGCAAGCGCGGCTGATTTCCTATCCGGACGCGCACCGCTACCGGCTGGGCGTGAATTACGATTCGCTGCCAGTGAACAAGCCGCAATGCCCGTTCCATACCTACAACAAAGACGGCGCGATGCGTTTCGACGGAAACGGCGGGCCGGCCGTGAACTACGAGCCAAACAGCTTCGGCGGGCCCACGCAGGATCCGAAGTATACCGAGCGGCCGAAGATGGTGAGCGGCACCGTGGCGCGGCACGATCACCGCAGCGACAGCGACTACTACACGCAGCCCGGCAATTTGTTCCGGCTGATGCCCGCGGATGCGAAGCAGCGATTGATCAGCAACATCGTCGGCAACCTCGGCCAAACGCCGAAGCGCATCCAAGAGCTTCAGGTTCAGCACTTCTACAAGGCCGATCCGGCGTACGGAACGGACGTGGCAAAGGGGCTGGGACTGGACATCAACGCAATCGTCGAAAAGACAAAGCAAGCGACCGCGGCGGATTGATCAGGCCGCTTGGGGCGCAGCCCTTGGAGACTCAGGGTAAACAATGTTGCGTCCCTAAATGGATGGACCGGGGCGGGCTCGCAATGAGCTTGCCCCGTTTTGTTTTTGACGACGCTGCGATCCGGACGCACGTGGCGGTCCGAGTTTGTTTCTGTACAATGGCAGCCCTATGGCAAAACTCACTTTTTTGGGCGCGGCGGGAACGGTTACCGGATCGAAGTATCTGGTTGAAGCGAACGGCAACCGGTTGCTGGTGGATTGCGGAATTTTTCAAGGCACGAACGAGCTGAAAGACCGCAACTGGAATCCCTTACCGATCGACCCAAAAACCATCGACTACGCGATCCTGACGCATGCACACTTGGATCACACCGGCTGGCTGCCGGTTCTGGTGGCGGCGGGATTCCAAGGACCGATTTATGCAAACGCGGCGACCATCGAACTCACCGAGATCCTGCTGAAGGATTCGGCGCACTTACAGGAAGAAGAAACGGAGCACGCGCGATTCAAGAAATATAGCCGGCATCCCGAGCCCCGGGCGCTATACACGACGGAGGACGTCGATCCGGTGCTAAAGCTGCTGAAGCAGATGCCGCGAAGCGGTGGGTTCGATGTCAGCCCGGAGTTTCACGTGGAGTCATACGATGCCGGGCACATTTTGGGGTCGTCGAGCCTGGAGCTGACGATCGTGGAACGTGGAAAGAAAACGGTCGTGGGTTTCTCCGGCGACATCGGGAGGTACGGCGACCCGATCTTGAACGATCCAGTGACGCCGCCGTCGAACGCGGATGTCCTGCTGTGCGAATCGACCTACGGCGACCGCGATCACGAAGCGGGCGATGCGGCGGAATTGCTGGCCAGTGTGGTGAATCGCGTGGCGAAGCGCGGCGGATCAATCATCATCCCAGCGTTCGCCATCGGGCGCACGCAGACGTTTATGTACTACCTCCGGCAACTTGAGGATCAGCAGCGGATTCCGCGACTCCCCGTGTATGTCGACAGCCCCATGGCGCTGAGCGCCACGAATTTGTACGTGCGGCACCACGAGGACCACAACCTGGACTTTTCCAAGCTGGAAGGCAGCAACGGCGGAAAGGGAGATCCGCTGAACGTGCACACGTTCCATTTGACGCGAACGGCAGAGCAATCAAAGCAAATCAACAATGTAAAGACGCCGTGCATCATCGTTTCGGCGAGCGGGATGGTGTCTGGTGGGCGGGTGCTGCATCATTTGGCGCAACGGCTGCCGGATTCGCGGAATGCGGTGATCCTGGCGGGATTCCAGGCGCAAGGCACGCGCGGCCGCGCGCTGCAGGAGGGCGCGAAGACGCTGCGCCTCTACGGGCAGGAAGTGGCGGTGAACGCGGAAATCATAGTGATGGGGCAATTTTCGGCGCACGCGGGAAAGAGTGAATTGCTGCGTTGGCTCACCGGACTGGCCGCGCCGCCAAAGCAGACCTACCTGGTGCACGGCGAACCGGCGGCCGCGCAATCGCTGCAGGCGGCGATCCAAGAAAAGTTCAAATGGAAGGTGGCCGTGGCGCGATACCTGGATACCGTGGACCTTTCAGCATGAGGGCGAAAGGGCAAAAAACCCTCGCAGAATCACGAAACTATTTTGCGGGTGGACTCGTCTATACAGGCAAGACCACTCGCGGGGTAGGGGGCTAACCACCACAGGGCAACCGACCGTCAGTTCCCTACCCCAAAAATCTCTCCTAGACTTTTACGCTATTCATAATTCAGGACTTAGTCCGCGTCGCCGGTGCCGACGCTTCCAGCGTGGCGTAAAAATTGCGACCAATCCCTTCTCGGAAAAGTACATAAATATGTAGGGCTATATAAACTCTGCCCGTCGCCGCTTTCCATTCCCTTTCCAACCCCGCAGTATTGGATGAAACTCTGGCTGCTGGTGTTGAGTGTAGGCGCTGGGCTTCAGTTTATCCTGAGGCACGAAGGGCCCGGCGAACCGCGCCTTCCTCTTGCTCTGCATCATTCCCGTCTCCGGTCGTCATTCCGAGCGCTGCGAGGAATCTGCTTTTTCTTTCTCGCTCTCGTTCTCCTTGGCGGCGGCTAGTGAGTGGGGGCGAGGAAATGGGCGATCGTGTCGTTTAGGTATTTGGAGTCGGCAGGGTTGGGGGCGGCGCCGGCGGTGTGTCCCCAGAGCGAGGGGATGGGGACGAGGGAGACGCCGGAGATGAAGGCGGCTTCGTAGCGGGCGTCGGTGAGCGGGAAATAGAGGTCGGTTTCGGACGGCATATAGAGGATGGGCACCTTGATGGAGCGGAGGGCGCGCTCGACGTCGCCACTGAAGCCCGGGGTGGCACCCACGTCGTGGCGCTCCCAGGTGCGCATCTGGAGGATCAGGTCATTGGCATCGGCGCCGGGAATGAAGTTGGTGCGGTATTCGTGGAGTACCTGCTCGAAGGTGGTGCCGGGCTTGGCGTCGGCGCGCCATAGTTCCCTGCGCCACCATTCCTGAGAATAAAGCCAGGCGGTCCAGACCATGGCGAAGGCTTCGATGCCTTTCATGGGCGGAGTGGTGTAGTCGCCGTCCTTGAACGTGGGATCGGTGGCGATGGCGGTGATCTCGCTCTCGAGGCGCACGAAGCCGTGCGGGTAGCACTTGGCGGTGCCAGAAGTGGCGACGATGCGGTCAGCGAAGGTCGGGTAGCTGACGGCCCATTGGAAGGCTTGCTCGGCGCCCATGGAGAAGCCGACGATGGCGCGGAGGTGGGTGATCTTGAGCTCGTCGGTGAGGAGGCGATGCGCGGCTTCGACGTTGTCGCGGATGGTGGTGACCGGGAAGCGGGGGCCGTGGTACGGCTCCGGCGTGTTGCTGGGCGAGGAGGAGTGGCCGTTGCCGAAGAGTTCGGTGGCGACGAGGAAAAGTTTGGAGGGATCGAGGGCAAGGTCGGAGCCGATGAGCCATTCGTAGCCGTGGAAGTCGGCCATGTAGTGCGACGGGAGGAGGACGACGTTGTCTTTCGCGGCGTTGAGGTGGCCGTAGGTACCGTAGACGACGCGGGCTTGCGGGAGAATGAGGCCGCTTTCGGTCTTGAAGTTGGAGATGATGAATTCGTGGCGCTCGGAGGCTGGGGCTTTGGGATGGGCGGCGTCCTGAGCGAAGAGTGAGTGAGCGGGGAGTGTTTGTGAGAGGAACAGGAGGAGAACTAATTTCTTCATGCTGGTTGGACTCCGGCGGCGCGTGTTTGGCGTGCCTTGCGCGTGGTGATTTTCTGGCGGCGTGTATCTTAGCACTGCCTCAGGTGCGACAACGGGGGAGGAAGAACTAACACAGAGTGCACAGAGGCAGGAGCACAGAGGTCACAGAGAGGGTGGTTCGCCGGGCTTCAGCCCGGCGGTTACACCTTTGCCGGTTTGAGTTTTGCGAGGCGGAGTTCGGCGGCGGCGAGCGTTTCTTCTTTTTTGCAGAAGGTGAAGCGGACTTGGGAAGCGCCGTCGCGGGGATCGTTGTAGAAGCTGGAGCCGGGGACGGTGGCGACGCCGATTTCCTCGACGAGATACTTGGCGAAGCGGACGTCTTTGGTGTCGGCGGGAAAGCGCGCGGGGTCGGGATCGGGAAAGCGGGAGATGTCGGTCATGATGTAGTAGGCACCGCGCGGCTTGAAGACGGTGAAGCCGGCTTGGGTGAGAATTTTCAGGAGGCGGGCGCGTTTTTCAGCGTAGCTGGCGGCGAGTTTGTCGTAGTAGGACTGTGGCGATTTCAGCGCGGCGGCGCCGGCTTGCTGAAGCGGAGCGGCGGCGCCGACGGTAAGGAAGTCGTGGACCTTGCGGATGGCGGCGGTGGGTTCGGGCGGGGCGATGGCCCAGCCGACGCGCCAGCCAGTGACACTGTAGGTCTTGGACATGCCGTTGATGACGATAGTGCGCTCGCGCATGCCGTCGATGCGCGCCATGGAGATGTGCTCGGTGCCGTCGTAAAGAATGTGCTCGTAGATTTCGTCGGTGATGCAAAAGGCGTTCCAGCGGACGCACAGGTCGCGGATGAATTCGAGTTCGGCGCGGGTAAAAACCTTGCCGGTAGGATTGTTGGGCGTGTTGAGGATGATAGCTTTGGTGTGAGGGCCGAAGGCAGCGGCTAGTTCACTTTCGTCGTAGGACCAGGTGGAATTTTCGTCGGATGATGGAGGGCGCATCTTGACGAAGCGCGGCGTGGCGCCGCTGAGAATCGCGTCGGGGCCGTAGTTTTCGTAGAAGGGCTCGAAGACGACGATTTCGTCGCCGGGATTGATGATGGCCATCATGGCGGACATCATGGCTTCGGTGGAGCCGCAGCAGATGGTGATCTCGCGCTCGGGATCGACGCGGATGCCTTGGGTGCGCTCGAATTTTTCGACGATGGCGTCGCGGAGCGGCTTGGCACCCCAGGTGATCGCGTATTGGTTGATGTCGTCGGAGATGGCTTGGCGGGCGGCTTCTTTGATTTCTGCGGGAGCGGCGAAGTCCGGGAAGCCTTGGGAGAGATTGACCGCGTTGTGTTTGAGGGCTAGGCGGGTCATCTCGCGGATGACGGATTCGGTGAATTGCTCGGCTTTAGCGGAGAGCATGCGGCGGCCGAGTTGGGCCATGGAGGTTTCGGGAGTGGTCATGGGATTGAGTTGAGAGTCAAAAGTCTAAGGTCGAAATGAGAAAAAGCAAAGGAAAGAAAGAGGAGAGAAAGAAAGAGCAGAAGATAACGCGGAGACGCAGAGGACGCGGAGACGGCGCAGAGAGGAAGTTAGCGGCGGTAGTGGCTTGGTGGGGCGGGCGGAGCCGGATCGGCAGTGGCAGCCGCGGTAGCGGCCGGAGGTGCGCCGGGGCCGTAGATCATCCGGTAGACTTCGGCGTTGCGCAAGACGATTTGCACGTAGTCGCGAGTTTCGGTGAAGGGGATGGACTCGACGAGCTCAGGAATTTCTTCGTAGTTGCGTTCGGCGCGCCAAGCGGCGATGCGATCTTCGCCGGCGTTGAAGGCGGCGAGGGCGTACTCGGGCGCCCCGGTCTGGCGCAGCAAGCCAGCAATATAGAGCATGCCGAGCTCAAGATTGTAATCCGGCTCGAAGAGTTTGGTTTTGACGTAGCGGACCTTAAGCTGCTTGGCAAGAAGCTTGGCCGTTTTCGGAAGCACTTGCATCAGACCAACGGCATTGGCGTGAGAGACGGCGTCAGCCTGGAACGTGGATTCCTGGCGAATGAGCCCGGCGGCAATCATGGGATCGAAATCATTGCGCGCGGCTTCGCGGCGAAGAGCGGCTTCATAAGGAAGCGGGTAAAGAGTTTTCCACACGTTGACCGGAATATCGGAGAATTTGCGCGAGTCGAAGCTGGGAACGATCAGCCGGCCGTAGGACATGCCCGCGGCGAAGTGCCCCTGGTCAAATGCGGCTTGGGCCGCCTCAAAAAGCAGGCGCGGCGAGCCAGTGGCGAAAAAGGCGGACTTTAGCTCCTGCTCGGCGGAAGCGTCGAAGGCGATGATGCGAAGAGCCTGGGCGCGCACCCAGCGGTCGTTTGCGGCGGCCGGAATGGACTCGTCGAAGGGACGTAACGCAGGCGGCGGGGGAATCGCGGCGAGAAAATCGGGCGGATCCTCGTCGCCGGGGCCGAGTTTGTCCAGGCGAACCGCAGCGGCGCGGCCGAAGTAAGTTTGCGGAAAGCGCTCGGCATCGGTGCGGAAATAGCTGCGCGCGTGAGCGGGGTTGCCGCTGCGTTCGGCGTTTCGGCCGAGCCAGTAAAGGGCGTCGGGAGCATTCGCCGACGAAGGATATTTTCGAAGAAAAACAGTGAGCTTGTCATCGGCGTAGGGCTGGCGGTCGAGATAGGCAATCCAGGCGATGCGCCATTCGCAGAGGAACGCGTATTTTCCTGCTGGGAAATTGTCCAGAACGCGCTGATAGTAGGTGACCGCCTTGGCGCGATCGAGCTCCACCCAATAGTAGTTCCCTACCATCATCAGAGCTTCTTCCGACCATTTGCTGGAAGGATATTTCTGGACAAGCTGCTCGGCGACCGAGAGAATGTCGGATTCTTTTTTGGCGGAACGATGAATCTGGGAAAGAACGAACAGGCGCTCGGCGTCGACCTCGGGATTAGTGATCACGACAAAAGCCACAGCCGAGGGCGAGGCCTTCAACTGAACGCGCGCCTGCGCAGCTCGAAGCAGCGCATGCTGACGATGGGGATTTTCCGGATCGCGGAGCGACGCGGCAAGCTTCTCGAACTCGGCGCGGGCATCCTTCCATTTGTGCTGATCGTAAAAAATCTGCGCGCGCTGCTCCTCCAAGTCGAGGCTGGGGACGGGATATTCCGCGCGGAGGGAAGCTTTCAGTTGAGGCAGCGCCGTTGCGGCGGCCTTGCCTTCGTCGGAGAGCGGATTCTTGTAGTACAGAAGCTGATAGTCCTTCGCGGCACGCGCGTTTTGGCGCGCCGCCTTGTAAGCCTGCGCGCGAAGGAGGAGAAGCGCGGGCCTGGCGGAAGTTGCGGAGTAGGAGTCCAGCGCGTCGATGGCGGCTTGCGCGTGGCCGGTATCGATGGCGGTAGGAGCGAGAGCCTCGAGAAGCTGCTCTTTCATGGCGGTGTCGGGGTGTTCGCGCTCGATGCCTTGAAAGGCGTTGAAGGCTTCGGCGTTGCGCTTGAGGAGGCGCAGGGCTTGCGCGTTCCAGTAGAGAACGTAATCGGCGAGCAGCGTCTCGCTTTTTGCCTTGGTGAACCAGGCCAGCGCCTGCTGGCCGCGGTTCTTGTTGTAGTCGTCGTAGCCGAGAGCCAACGCGGCGCGGGCGCCCCAAACATTGGAGGCATTTTTCGCAGCGAAGGCGGAAAGCTTTTCGTAAGAGCCGGGCGCGGCATTGTGTAGCGCGCGAGCCAATGCAGAAAGATCTCTTTGCGCGGCTTCGTCTTCTAGCGTAGCCGCGGTGATTTCCGGCGCCGAGGTGTTTGGAGTGCAGCCGGTGCGGCACGGCGCGGACTTGGGCTTGCTGGATTTTTTCTTTTTTTGCCGGGCCGATTGCGCAGGGGCGTCGAGCGGCGCCGCGCAGAGCAGGGCCACCGACAGCACAGTCGCTAGAACGCGGGAAGAGAAGTTAGCCCGGCCTTCCGGTCGACCGCGCCGCCGCGAATTCTCGTAGGACGCCGCTTCGCGCGGAAACTCCGCCGATGACGCGAACGCGAATCTAGTGGTGGGTACCGGTGGTGGCGTAAGGATACTCGCCAAGGGCATGCGCGTCGCCCTCCGCGAGAATCTCCACCATCCAGCGATAAAAATAGTCCACCGGGTGATCCATGATGGGTTTGAAACGCCGGTCGTATTCTCGATGAGCTTTCTCAATGTCATCACGCAATCGGATGCAAATATCTTTGTGCTCACGGCCGAGCCGCACCTGCTCCGGACGTAACATTTTAATATCTTGCATCGAAACTTTGGCCACTCTATTTGCGCGGCGGTGTAGTTCTTGTTCCTCCGCAGAGAGGCGGCTGACGCTGAACTCGGCCTCGTGGTCCGGCTCGCCCGGGGCCGGCGGCGGGGCCTCGACTTCCAAAGTTTCAGCCTCGGGAGGTTCCGGGGCCGGCGCGGGATGTTTTTCTACGACGCGCGGCGCGGGGGCTGGAGCAGGCGGCGCTGCAACAGGTTTGGATGGCGGCGCGGGCGCAGGTGCTGCCTCCGGCACAGCGACGGCGCCGGCAAGGCGCGCGATTTCGGCTTCAAACGGGGAGCGCGGGCCGGGCTGCAACGTCACGGCCACAAATCTGGACAAGACCTCCAGGGCGGCGGAAAGCGATGCCGCCGAAGTTTGGGCGCGAAGCATGGGAGGGAGGGCGTTGGTCGGCTTGCTGCTGCCGCAAGCAGCGACGACATCGGCGATCGCCTGGTGTAGCTCGTCGGAGGTGCGCTGGATGCGCTCGAGGTTATCGCGCAAGGCCCGGGCAACGACCTGTTCGATGGTGTTTGGCGCGCTGGGTTCTTGTGGCATACCGGTTTTTGCTGGTGTCCCGGCGCGTTTTGGCCGAAATCACCCGTTTTGTGATTTTGGGAGGTAAGGTGTTCGGCGTCAACCGCCTAACCGTACCTGTGTGCCCAGAAGTACCCCTTTCGCGCCTCCGGTCTCCCCTTGTAGGGGCGGACTTCAGTCCGTCCCTCCGACTCTTCCGCCCTAAATCCCAGTCCTTCCATCCCGCGGACACCCGCTTCCCCTCTCGCTCTCAACCCCGGTCTCCCTTCTGAGCCGTTTCTGTGCAGCGGCCGCTTTCCGAAGCGGGCGGGTTCTGTAGTTGGCCGATCTTTAGATCGGCCCCTTGGCTCTCTTGCTCATTCAGAGCGCCGCGGGCGAACCCCTTCAACTTTTGTCCGCTAGCTTCCACCGGACAACGCCCGGTCCAATCCCGTCCGCATCTTCAGGCCACAGCGTGACACTCACCGGCCTTCTCATGGAAGGAGTTGTCATCAGTGGGCGCTCAGAGCGTTTTCGAACCCGTCAGCTCCCGGCGTGTGACCTTGAGGAAGTTACTGAGGTACTCCCGAGGAATGCTTTTGATGTACGGGTTGACGAGCCAGGCAAAGATAGCCGGGACGCTGCGGCTCAAAGCGATGAATTCGATCTGCATATACATACCGCCGTCCCTTTCCTCACAACGCGTATAGGTATACAAGCGCCACAGATAGCCGCGGTCGTTGCCGACTGGCTTCTCGCGTTCCCCCGGCTTGCCTGGATGTTCCACCTCCGCAATTCGGGTTGAGTACAAACGGCTATACTCGCGCGTCGCACCCATAGGGAAATACTGAATATCGAATTCAGCATCGTAAACGGCCGTGACAACTGCCTTCCGGTAGAGCCGCAGGTAAACCTTGAAGCTCTGATCATCCCTGCTGAGCAATCTAGAACGTTGAACGTCCGGCTTGTAAAGCTCCTGCTGGCGGTCATAATCCTGCAGGACAGCCAGGGCCTGCGTGAGATGAACATCCGGCATGAAGACAAGGGCAAGCCAGTGATGAACCAGGCCGTCGGGAACAGGAATTTTCCTGCCGTTCTGCCGGGTTTCGAGACTGTGCACGACGACTTGACCTTGGGCGAGTTGTTCCTGCCAGACACGCCGCTGCTTTTCAGGAAGGGTATCAAAATAGAGAAACGAAACAGGGTTGGAGAGTTCGCTTTCTATGCGCGCTTCGGTGAGCCGAACATACAGTTGAAACGCGTCAATGGTGCTCTTCCTCAGTTCGGTAGAAGCACCGCACGGCGAAGCGAGGAGGAGGCCTGCGAGAGCGAGCAACATCCGGTGGAGGACCCACCGAATGATGGCGCTCGGCGGACATAGCCCGTCCTCCGACGTTTCTCTTCCGATTTCGAACACGGTTTTCATCTCAGACCCACATCGCTCCTACACACCCGGTGCGGAAAGCAGCGAGGAAACAGGGCGAGCGGACTTTTTGAAGTGACTACTGCAATCCTCGCGCATTCGACCATAGCCTCCTTCAAGACGCAGTGACGCCTGTCACGCCATCTCGCCGTTGTAGGGGCGGACTTGAGTCCGTCCCCGTGACTCTTCCGCCCTAAATCCCAATCCCGCCACCCGAGCGAACCTGACACTCCGCCCCATCGCTCACCGTTTTTGTTGGCGATGAAATGTCTCTTCGCTCTCGCACAGATGCCCCCATCTCGTTTCTTCCGCACGCGCGGCTTTTGACTCCGCTTCTTGCGAATGTAGCGGCCGCTTTCCGAAGCGGGCGGGTTCTGTAGTGGCCGATCTTTAGATCGGCCCCTCAAGTGGTAGAATAGGACTCAGGGGGCGACACGGTTTCGACGGAAGCTGTCGCGGCCCGAAGGCATGCCGGGACCCACCTGCCCGTAACTTGGTGGAAACTAGAACTGCCAACAACAACTTGGCACTTGCTGCTTAATTAATTAAGCGCACGCTTCCCCGGGCTTTGCTCATGGGCCCGGTCAGAGGCGTCACACAGTGAGCTGGCCGGAGCCTTTCGGTCCGTAAGGCTCGGGCGAGAACCATCGGACTAGCCGGCTGCGTTTCTTGCTCATTCTGAGCGCGGCGGGCGAACCAAACGGAATTGAGCTAAGCATGTAGGCTTCGTGTCGCAGCGCTTTTCGGACGGGGGTTCGACTCCCCCCGCCTCCACCATCCTTCTTATTGATTTATAAGGGTTGCTTCAGACTTAGACGCCACCTTCCGAACAGAATGATTGAGCTATTGGCGCGCGGCGGAAATGGTCTGACTCGAATGGCTGAGGCCACAGCTAGTCCAGGTACTCCACGCCAAGTGCCGCAAGCTTAGCGCGCAGGCCGTACATGTCGAGTCCGAGCTCGCCGGACTTGAGCCGCTCGCGCGAGCGCTCCTCTTTCGCGCGGCGCTGTTCGCTGAGTCGCGCGATCTCGGTGGCTCTCGCTCCCGCCACGACCACAATTCCATCTTGATCGCCGACGATGACGTCGCCCGGGTGAACGAGTGCCCCCGCGCAAACGACGTCCACGTTCACGGACCCCGCGGTCTCTTTAACCGTGCCCTGCGCGGAAATCGCCTTTGTCCAGACAGGGAATTTCATCGCCGTCAGTTCTGCCACGTCGCGTACGCCGGCGTCGATCACTAGCCCTGCGACGCCGTGGGCGCGCAGCGAGCAGGCCAACAACTCGCCGAACATTCCATCGGTCGATTCAGAAACCAGCGCGACGACCATCACATCGCCAGGGCGGCACACTTCGACCGCCGCGTGAATCATCAGATTGTCGCCGGGATGAGACAACACGGTCACCGCAGGCCCCGCCGCCTTCGCCTCCGGGTAAATGGGCCGCATGTACGACTTCAGCAAGCCTCGGCGGCCTTGCGCTTCGTGCACCGTGGCGACTCCGAGTTCACCGAGCAGACGGATACATTCCTGTTCCGGCCGGGGGATGTTGCGCACAATCATTGGTTTCATGAGAGTTCGTCCGTTACCTGCGGATAGAATCGTTGATACGCCTCCGCGAATTTGATCCCTGAATTTCCCGAGTTGCGCGCGGCCTGCACGCCCCGGCGCTTGGCGAGTTCTGTGTAGTACTCCCAAAGGTGCTCCTGCGCCTCCATGGATTCCATAGCTTGGCGTTTGCGATCGAATACCGAGGTGATGTCCAGCAAGACTTGCGGCTTGAAATCGCATTGTTCGGGCTGATGCGGCTCGAAGGCAAACACCGGCGGCGCTCCGAGCCTCTTCCCTTCGCACGGATAGCCCGCGGCCTGCGCGTAGATTCGCGTGCGCAACGTCGCTTCCGACGCGTCGGCATGGTCGAAATTGTAGGGATCGCAAGCCGCGTGGGTCAGCACAATTTCGGGCTGGCAGCTCCGGAATTCCGACACCAGATCCTTTATCAATGGATCCGTCACCGATAGTGGGTAGTCGCCCGAATCAAAAAAACGGATCTCCCCACCCAGAACATCGGCGGCCTTCCGCGATTCCGCTCGCCGCGATTCTTTGACCTGCTCGAGCGTCATCCCCGGAATCTTCCACAGGCGCTCCGATTCGCCGCGCTCGCCGTAGGACAAGCACAGAATCCGCACACGGTAGCCTCGACCAGCGTAGAGTGCGATCGCGCCCCCGGCCCGCCAGACGAAATCCGCCGCGTGTGCGCTGATCACAAGCACCGTCTTTTTCGGATTGTCCATCGTTCTCTCCGAGAATTCTTGCTTCATTGCACGTACGCGGCTGAGTTGGTCGCCGCCATGCGCCGGATTTCATCGGCAGTGAACCCGGCGTCGAGCAACCGCTGAGCGAACATGGCGAAGCCTTCCGCAACCGGCGGATTGATTGTCTGCCCGAGATCGGTCGAGAGCAGGCAGCGTTCGACGCCAACTTTCCGTATGCTCGCGAACACTGCATCCCACGGGGCTTTTCCTGTGTGCATGGTCGTGAAGCAATGCTCAATCAAGGCGCCCGTCTGCGCCAGGTCAAGCTGTTCATCCGCGCTCAGATTCTGGGAAGGGAACTCGGCGTGGGTCACCACGATTTTCCGCACGCCGGCGTCCTTAGCCGCGCGGACCAGCGGAAAGATTTCGGCGCGTCCCAGGTGCCCTGTGGCAAGAGTCATGTCGTATTTTGCGATCGCCTCAACGCACCTCCGCGTGGCTCCCGAAATCTCACCGCTCGCATCCAGCACCGTAAGAGGTGGCGGTGCAATCCCGGTGGCGGCCAGTTCGCGCTGGATCTTCGCCCAGAAGGGCAGCTTGATGTTGGGCCCGTCCACACGGCCGGCCGTTTCGTTCGCGGCATCGACCGTCGGCATCCACACGATCTTGCAGCCGGACCGGCCGGCAATCTCGACGGCCACCGGGTTGAGTCCGCCCACGCTGTGATTCATGGCGATCGCACCGAACGCGGAGATGCCCGGGACTGCCTTGGAGACCACTTTGGCGCGCTCCGCGGTGGGAATGTAGTGAGATTTCAGGACGAATCCGCGAAGTCCGTGCGCCAGGAATTCCCGAGCGAGATCGATGTCGTCTGTTCTTCTTTCGATCAAGTCCGGCGCCACGTGCACCTGAAGATCATAGGCGCCCCGGATCGCTTCCCAAGCGGCATCCGTTACGCCGGTGGACCAGGCGGAAGGCGTTGGCGTGCTCATCGCTGTTCCTCCTATGCCGTAGGGGGTCACCGGATCGAGTTTCCCTTCACCGCGATGGATCGTGAAGGAACGCGTAACCTGGCGCGTCCAGGCCGCTCATGGCGTAGACACGCGACGGGATCATAGCACCATCGGGCTGGTCAGCCGGGCGGGTGGCGCACGCCGGGTGCCCCAGGCGTCGACTTTGCGCCTGGGGGTTTTGACTTCCTTCCAGCCGTTTGCTGTCATTCCGAGCCTAGTGAAGAATCTGCTTCTTTCCGAGCTGTCTCCGTGTAGCGGCCGCTTTCCGAAGCGGGCGGGTTCTGTAGTGGCCGATCTTTAGAATGCCGACCGCCACTCGCAAGACACGCGCTTCTCGAAAAACATCTTCATCGTCACTCCCGGCCTGACCGTCGAGATGCCGCGCCTTCGCCGCTACCCGAGCTTCGCTCTCCCTCAGATGCCCCATCTCGTTTCTTCCGTACGTGGGGCTTTTGACTCTGCTTCTTGCCGAATGGAGCGGCCGCGGCCTGCTCCGATCCGGTCGGAGACCGTTGCGGGCGCGTTTTGGGTTCGCTCCGGCGTTACCTCTTTCCCTTGTAGGGGCGGGGCTTGTTTATCCTGAGCCGCGAAGGGCCCCGCCCGGGTCCTTTCTAGTACTAGCAACTTTGGTTCTCTTGTCCTATGTCTAAACGCAAGTAGTTATGGTTATTATGGGCAGTGAGAGATCCAAAATCCTCTCCAGCTCGCTGAAGGATTTGTATTGCGAGTAGTGGAACCTCTAGAACGTATCTTCAGCAGTGGCAAGGAAACCTTATTCGAGCGTACGCAAGAGAACATAATGTTTACCGTACTCAAGCCAACAACCAGCGAGCTATTGGGCAGTAGATTGGTGGGCGTTAGCGAGCAGGACGCCCTCGAGCGCGAATTCTTTGCCCGCGTAATGCTGCCCAACGGAACTACTAAGACCACCGACGCTTATCGCATGGACGACCTAAACGCGGCGGTGTTTCCGTACATAGTGGCTATCACGGAAAGGCCGGTCAAGGTCATGGATGTCGGGGTATCATCCGGCATCAGCACCCTGGAATGGTACGAATATCTCTCCGGCGAGCGGGTGGCATGCGACGTTACGGCTACCGATCTTATCCTCTACGCGTCCTTGGTCAGCCTTGCGCCTCACCTGGCTGTTCTCATTGACCGCGATCGAAATATTCTGCACATGGACGTGCTTGGGAAAGGTGCACCGCCATTCGCGAATGGTCTGGAAGGAATTTTCGCCGGAATGATACGAATGCTCTTTCGGGCAGCCATGAAGGTTGAGGATAGTCTGCGCCCGCTGAACGGATACGTCCAAGAAGCCGCGGCGGGCCGAGTGCTTAAGTGCGAGCCTGTGACCTTGCTGACCAAGCGGCTTGCCCAGCACGAGTCTATCCGGTTGATCGAGGACGACCTGCTGGCGGCCAACCGTCCGGAGTTCAAGGAAGCATTTCATGTTGTGCGCGCCGCCAATATTCTGAATCGCGTCTATTTTTCGGACCAGGTGCTCGTGCAGATCGTCAAGAAACTGAAGGAGCGCCTCAAGCAGAACGGTCTGCTGGCCGTTTGCCGGACGGAGGAAAACGGCGTCAATAACGCAACGCTCTTCCAGTCCACGACGGATTCCAAGTTTCGCGTCTTGCTACGTTTGGGCAGCGGTTCAGAAATCGAAGAACTGGTGACGGAAATTTGAGGCCGGCCGGCAAAATCTGTTCCTGCGAGCCTGCCTAAAACCGTCCGACAACTCGGCGCTTGTCAGTCAGCCGGGCGGGTGGCGCCCGCGTGGGCCGGGTGCCAGGTGCCCCAGGCGTCGACTTTACGCCTGGGGGTTTTGACTTCCTTCCAGCCGTTTGCTGTCATTCCGAGCCCAGCGACGAATCTGCTTCTTTCCGAGCCGTCTCCGTGTAGCGGCCGCTTTCCGAAGCGGGCGGGTTCTGTAGTGGCCGATCTTTAGAATGCCGACCGCCCCCGCAAGACACGCGCTTCTCGAAAAGCACCTTCATCGTCACTCCCGGCCTCACCGTCAAGATGCCGCGCCTTCGCCGCAATCCGACCTGGCGAAGATCTGAACTTTCGGAGGGCCGGCTGCTTGCGCGACGGAGGATGTCCGAATCTGGACAAAGCATCCCAAAATCGCGCAATGCGAGGCATAAGACAGCCTCGTGAATTGGAGTAACACGATCACAGGAAAGAGTTTAGGTTGATTGGTACGGTGGATTGCTAATTGCATTCCTACCTTCGAAATCAGCTGTCTAACATGAGGCAAAACGCATGTAAACCTAGTGGTTGCTTCTATCGCTTGGGAGACTGACTTCCGGGAAGGAAGAGCAAAATTATGTCATTCCTTAACGATCTGAGAGTCGCGTTCCACTCGCTCATGCGGACGCAAGGGCTTGCGATCACCGTGATCCTGACGCTGGCGCTGGGCATCGGCGCCAACGCCGCGATCTTCACGCTGGTGCGCGGCGTGCTCCTCAAGCCTCTCGTCAATCGCGACGAGGAGCGGCTCATTTACATCCGCCAGAGCGCCCTCGGCAAAGGCAATGACAACACAACCTTCTCCGTGCCCGAAATCCAGGATTTGCGCGCCAGCGTTAAAACCCTGAGCGCGTTCGGCGATTTCTCGACCATCGGTTTCACCATGATCGGCCTGGGTGAGCCTCGCGAAGTTCAAGCTGGCGTCGTCGGCGGCACCTACTTCGAAGTCATGG
>Ga0187819_10000517_pt1 | contig 19364 bp, 20 predicted proteins | sample NC_wetland_sal_i_15_FD_132411 | JGI IMG/M metagenome (GOLD analysis project Ga0187819, IMG submission 132411) | Wetland sediment microbial communities from Neuse River Estuary, North Carolina, USA - SO4_4 | ecosystem: Environmental > Aquatic > Freshwater > Wetlands > Sediment | place: USA...
ATGACATCCAAGGCGCGCGCGAAGAGTTGGCACATCTCCTCCTTAGACGGGCTGAAGCCTTCCGAGCTAGAGAAGATCGCTTACGGCTTGTCGGAGCTACAGGCGGAGGTAGCACTCCACGACTGGTTGAAACACGCAAGACCGGAACAGATAGCGCCTGACGGCGATTGGGCGCAGTGGTTATTCCTGGTCGAGGTGCCGGCAAGACGCGAGCAGGCTCGGAGTGGGTTCGCTCGATATGATGAAGCGGATACGATTCGCGATTTCATACTTGAATTGAAAAAGCTGTGGTCTAAGTTAGCGCATTGGTCGAAACACGCAAGACCGGAACAACTGGCGCCTGACGGCGATTGGGCGCAGTGGCTATTCCTCGCCGGCCGTGGCGCCGGTAAAACGCGAGCGGGCTCGGAGTGGGTTCGCTCGATGGTCAAGGCCGGGTTCAAGCGCGGTGGGATGATCGCCCCGACTGCATCGGACGCGCGCGATGTTATGGTCGAGGGATCGAGCGGACTTTTGGCCACTGCCTGGAAGTTCGACAAGGATATTCACGGCAAAGACCTCGGCGTTCCAGTGTACGAGCCCACCAAGCGCCGCGTGCACTGGGACAATGGCGCGATGGTGACGACTTTCAGCGTTTATCGGGACGGTACTCGCCTGATGCGTGGGCTCGGGTGGCTATAGATGCGTATCGAACCCACAAGGCCGATCGAATCGTGGCTGAGAGCAATCAGGGTGGCGATCTGGTTCGCCATACGCTTGACGCGTGCCGGTGCGGAATGGGTCCGCGGCTCTGAAGGCTTCAGCCCGTCGAATTGTTGGTGATGATGATGGGGCCGGAATTGTCGTCCGGGGTCTTTGGGAACAAAGGCTTAGGCTTAACGGTCCGCTAACGGCAGACCCATAACTTTGTTCGCTGTCTCCTTCTCAACCGGGCTATTGCCCTCGAGTCACGCAGCATGGAGAGCGCGAGCCGCTGGGGACTGGATCACCTCGCCCGCTTTACAGTGCCGGGTGACCCCGACATGCGTCCCACGCTCCTGCGCGTGCTCACGGAGCTCTACGTACAAAAGCCGACGCATACGGCGGACGAGGAGCGCCACTATACCGAACTGGCGCTCCGTCTCCTCGATGCGGCTGATATCAGCACCCGCGCCGCGGTGGCGCAGCGTCTAGCGCATTACCGGTCGTCGCCGCGCCGCGTTGTCGAACGCCTCGTCGGCGACATCCCCGACCTCAATGGGCAGCGGCAGCCCCTATGGCCTTCCGGCTCGACGATGCTCAACGGTGAGCTCACACGCGAGTCCTCAATTGCCGTCCATGTCGCGACTACGCTCAACGAACTGTTCTTTGCGGCCAATCCCGACGAGCGGCGTCTCATTCTTTTGAACCTCGATGTGATCGCTCCATTTTCGGTGGGGCGCATGACACTGTCCCGTGAAGACAGTTTAAGCGGACGATTGGAAACCGCCGTTTTGTCTCGCAATCGCGAGGCCTTCGCTCAACATCTGGCGCAGGCTTTGGACATTTCTCGGTCGCAAGCGCGGCGCGTGGCGGACGACGATCTCGGCGAGCCGATCGTAACAGCCGCCAAGGCGCTCAACATGCGGCGCGGCGCACTCTATCGGATCTTGCTGTTCGTCAATGTCGGTCGCTCGGTGGCGCGTGTTCAAGCGTTGACCCAACTCCATCATGAGTTGCCGCCGCAGGCCGCTGAGCACATGGTCGCAATCTGGCAATCGTTGCCCAAAGTTGACCGCCCGGCAGAGCGGCATCAGCCGATGCTTTGGAACGACGATTCCATGCGTCCGCGAACGGTAAGCGCGATTGCGCACCATGCCGACTTATCGCCACCCGAAAAGCGTGACGCGTCTTAGCCGCACTCCGTTCCGGCGACCTTTTTCCAGATCGGTTAACGGACGATATTGAGGAAGTTCCGGCCGGCACGGTCCTCGACTTCGAGAATCCAAAGATCCGGGTCGAACTTCGTCTCCCGCAACAAATAGTTTTCGATTTCCGGGTCCAGTGCGGGTTGCGAAGCCAGGCACGCCGAAAAGATGCGATCATCGGCACCAGGCTCAAGCGCGCTCTGCGGCGCGGGTCCAAATAGCTCCGACGTTCCATCCAGCCGGCAGATGCGCACGAAAATCGCACCCGCTTCTTCGGCGCCGCGCCGACGCACGACAGCGGAACAACCTTCGATCTGGCAGCGTCGCAAATAGGCCGCGACCCACAGGGCACTCTTGAGGCGCATCGTTTGCGCTCCTTCCTCAGGAGCGGCTTTTCGTCAATCCAGACTATTCTGGCAAGCGGCCGATTTTCCAGAAACGATCGCGGCCGATTTCCGACCCACTCGCCGCTGACGTTTTAGTCGATCGGGTGCCCGATCATCGCGGTGAGCTCTTTGACCAAGCGCTCGGAAACGCGACCGCTATTCGGCAAGTTGTGATCGCGCTCGAACTTCGCGATCGCGGCACTCGTCGCATCGTCCAATATTCCGGACGCTTTGACTTGACCGTAGCCGTATTCGGCCAAAGCTCGTTGCACCGCTGCGATCCGCGGCGATGGACCGATCAATTCCGTAATCGCGTCGTTGCGCCGGGCCGCGACTGGCTGCGGCGCGGGCGAGGTTGCGACAGGACGCGCGGGCGTACCGGTTACAAGCGGTTTGAGCGAATCGCTTTTTGCCGTCGATGATTTGGCGTCGAGGAACGGCGGCGCCTGCGTGCTGGACTGCAGGAAGATGGCGTTCACGACAATGACAAAAGCTGTCGCGACCGCGGCGACGATGGCAATCGAGTCTACCGGGCGCCGGGCGATAGGATCCCAAGCCCGAATGCCCAAGACGCCCGTCCCGCTTACGACGCGCGTAAGAAACGATTGATGCCGCCGCCTAGGCACGCGTGACGCCCTCCCCGCCGTTGGTTGCGTCAATGGTGGCAAAGCCCGCTTAAGCGAACGCTAAAACGGAAAGGCTTTCACCGCCGCGCCACCGTGGCCGTCAGGGTGATGCTTGCCCGTGAAATCGGACAGCGAAGTCCAATGTGACGCAAAAATTAGGCGAAATGGGGAGAAGAAGCGTCGGCAAAACGCCGGAGCACCCGGCAGCGGACCCGCTTCGTTCGAATATTAACCTAAACAAAGGTTTTCCATTTGTTCGAAAATTTGCAGCGTATTCTCTTCAAATCTGGACAAAACTCGACCGACCGCGGCAACGCCGGCTTCAAAGCTCCCTGCTAGCCTTGAGAATGCCGGCAAGGGATGTGCCGCAGGGGATTGGGTGTCATGTTCTTTCTATTGCGTATGGCGTTTTGGCTCGGGCTCGTGCTGGTCCTATTGCCGAGCGGCTCCTCACAACAGCCCCAGGCCAGTAAGGTCGCCCCGTCGGAAGCGATCTCGGCCGCGTCCGCGACCGTAGGCGACTTGCGTCAATTCTGCGCGCGTCAACCGGATGCCTGCACGGTCGGTTCTCACGTCGCGAGTCAGCTCGGCTCCAGAGCGCAGGCCGGCGCGAGGATGCTTTATGAGTTCGTGACCGAAACTCTCAAGCGGAAGGAGGCCGGCAGCGACAATGCCGGCCGAGACGGCAAACCAGCCGCTGACCGCGCCCTAGCGGACAAGGACTCGCAGAATACGCTGACCCCCGCCGATCTTGCCGCCCCGTGGCGGGGTCCGGCGCCGCGGAAGGATGCACGACACGCGGTGTGACGTCGCAAGCCTGGCGCGATCGTCCAAGCCTCATCTCCCCGCGGAGATATCGACCTGCGGGGCGTTGCTCTCTATATAACAGCCGACGCGAGTGACCCGCGGTCGAGCTTGGACATAATGGCTGACATTGACGAGATCATCGGCAATTTTGAGGTCCTGGACGACTGGGACGATCGCTATCGCTATCTGATTGAGTTGGGGCGCGAGCTGCCGCCGTTGGCGGAGGCGGCGCATAGCGATGCCAACAAGGTTCAGGGCTGCGCGAGCCAAGTTTGGCTCGACACCACTGTGCGCCCTAACGGCGCGGGCGGCCCAGTGCTGACTTTTGCCGGCGATAGCGATGCCCATATCGTGCGCGGATTGATTGCAATCCTATTCGCTGTCTATTCGGGCAAGAGCGCAAGGCAGATCCTGAACACCGATGCCGTCAAATTGTTCGAAGGCATGGGTTTGCGCGAACACCTCACGCCGCAACGCTCGAATGGCTTCCGTTCCATGGTGGATCGAATTCGCTCCGATGCTCGTGCCGCGCTTGCTGCAGCCGCCTAGCGGCGCTAGCGCGCCCGCCGGCATTTTTATATTCAAGCGCTTTGTTCGATGTGATTGCGCAATTCGGTGATCGAACCGAAACGCAGCGTGCCCTCCGGCAACTGTGCTTCGATCGACCCATCCGAATAGAGCGTATACGTCATGCCGTTGACGACGCCCGATTTGAGCACCGATACACCAGCCGCCGCGCTGTCCGGATCGCTCGCAGATGCCGCCGCATTGGGTGCGCCAGCGCTCTGCTGCGAATGTATCGGCCTCATTGCGGCGCTCTGGGCGATCGGAGCTGAAGCCCCCTCGACGGCACGCGATGGACGCGGACCTTTCGGCCACACCGCGTCGAGAGCCGGTTCGCTTTGTCGTTCGCCTGCACTCACCCGTCGCAAACCCGCCGACAGGCGGAGCCCAGTCTGCACTTCCGCCGCTCCATTGCCGCTTTTCTTGCCGGCCCGCTGTCCACCGGCTTCGGCATTCGCGTCGTGAACAGCCGCAATCGCGATTGTGGGAACGGGTGGCGATGTTTTGTCCGCACCGGGTACGGCCTCCGGCAACTTGTCCGCCAAAATGTCGCGTGAAGCGACGCCCGGCTGAGATTCGTGGCTTGCCTTCGGTGCGAATGGAATTCGCGCCGGCTCGCGTGGTGTTTCGACACTTGCGCCGACTTTCGCGCCCTCTGCGATCGCAAGCGCGCGTGGCATCGGTCGTGACGCCAGCGCTCGCTCGATGCGTTGGAGCGTCCGCAATCCAGCGCCGAGCCCAATCAGAAGAAGCCCGCCAGCCGCGGCAACAATCCCGGGCGTGAGGATCGCGGCATCGAAAGTGCCATCCCGCAGCGATATGCCCGATCCCGCAAGGAGCACCCCAGCCGCGCCGAGCAACCCACCAAACACCAACAAAAGCAAATACATACGCTAATCCTTACTTTGCCGGGCGGCGCCAACTAATTTGCGTCGATATTGTGACGAGGCTCGCATAGCATGCAAGCCTTATTCTGCCGAATCGGTTTCGGGCGAACAATGGCGGGGCGTTGCCGAGCCGCTGACTTGGGCCTATTGACTTGGTCCTCTCAGGAGGAACCTTTCAGGTTTCCCGGCGGTTGCAACCAAATATCCAGCCCAAGTTCACATTGAGGAGCACACCAATGGCATTCACCCTGCCCGATCTTCCCTATCCGTATGACGCGCTCGCGCCGCACATGTCACGCGAGACGCTCGAATTCCATCACGACAAACATCATCAGGCCTATGTGAACACCGGCAACAATCTGGCCAAAGGCACCGAATGGGAAAACAAACCGGTCGAAGAAGTCGTTAAGGGTACGTTCGGTAAAAATCCTGGGCTGTTCAATAACGCGGCCCAGCATTTCAATCACATTCACTTTTGGAAATGGATGAAGAAGGGCGGCGGCGGTGACAAACTGCCGGGCAAGCTCGAGAAACAACTCACCTCGGACATTGGCCCATTGGCCAAAGTCAAGGAAGACCTGATCCAAGCTGGCGTCACGCAATTCGGTTCGGGCTGGTGCTGGCTCGCGGTCAAGGACGGCAAACTGACAATCATGAAAACGCCGAATGGCGAGAATCCGCTCGTGCACGGTGCCAAGCCAATACTCGGCTGCGACGTGTGGGAACATTCCTATTACATCGATTACCGCAATCGCCGTCCCGACTACCTCAAAGCCTTCTTTGACCACCTGGTGAACTGGGATCACGTCGGCGAAATGTTTGAGGACGCGATGAAGTAAAGACTTCGCGTGCTAAGCGGGGCTTCGAGCCCCGCTTCTTGCATCCGGGCCCACCGCCACGCCAGGTGACAAGCCAAGTGAGTTTAATTCAGCGTCGCTGCGCATTGACGCATTGCCAGGGCCATAAATGCTCTTCATGACTTGAGCTGTAGATCTGAGCGGGGCTCGACCGTGCATCAAGCTGCAGCGAAGCCGCTGCGCCTGCAATCAAGGGCAAACCAATCTGCGCGCTGGCTGGATGGGCTGGCGATCGGCGTGCTTGCCGTCATCGCGGCCATCGCGTTCGCCACGTTCCGCGATTACGGCCTCGGCTGGGACGACTATACGCATTCGCAATATGGCGCGCTTCTGGTCTCGCTCTATCAGTCAAACTTTGCCGATCAGCGCGCGCTTTCGTTCGTCAACCTCTACATGTACGGCGGTGGTTTCGATATCCTGGCAACGCTCGCCGCCAAAATTCTCCCGTTCGGCCTATTCGAAACGCGACGCCTGCTTGGCGCTGTGGTCGGGCTGGTCGGTTTGTTTGCAACGTGGCGGCTTGGTCGCCGGCTCGGCGGCCCGCTTGCCGGTCTTTTGGCAATCACCCTGCTCGCCACGTGTCCGTTGTACTACGGCCATATGTTCATCAACGCCAAGGATGGACCGTTCGCTGCAGTCATGGCGGTCGCGCTGCTCGGCCTCGTTCGCGCCTTTGACGAATATCCGCGCGCCACGCCGGCAACCATCGTGCTGTGTGGAACTGGCGTCGGTCTCGCCATCGGAGCGCGCGTGCTGGGCGGCTTCGCGGTGGCAAATGCGCTGTTACCGCTTCCCCTCATCGCGGCCGTTCGCTGGCGCGCAATCGGCGCAAAACCCGCGTTAAGCGAGTGCGGAGCGTTCCTCGTACCGCTCTTGCCCGCCGCGATCCTCGCTTATCTCGTGATGGGCCTGGTCTGGCCCTGGAGCGTAGTTTCGCCGCTCAATCCGTTCCGCGCGGTCGAGCATTTCTCGAATTTCTTTGAGAAGCCTTGGCGCGAACTTTTCGACGGCCAATTGATCCCGGTGATCGATATGCCGCGATCCTATGTGCCGACATTGTTCGCAGTTCAGGTGCCTGAATTGCTCTTGGCGCTAGGGCTTTGCGGCACGGCTGGCGCGATTTTTGCCATTGTGAGGAATGCCGACGGCAGCACGGGCGGTGCTGGCCGGCGCGCGGCGCTACTTGCGACCGTGCTTGCCGTCATTCTGCCGGTGCTAGTCACCGTTGTGACCCGGCCGGCGATGTACAACGGTATCCGCCACTTCGTCTTCGTGCTGCCGCCGTTCGCGGCACTGGCCGGATTGGCCGGCGCGCATATCGCCGGGCGCCTTCGCGATTACGGCAAGGTCCCCGCCGGTGCCAGCATTCTGGTTCTTATTGCCGGCACCGCATCTCCCATTATCGACATGGCGAGACTGCATCCCTACGAATACACGGATTACAACCATCTCGCCGGCGGCGTCCCTCGCGCACGGCAAAACTACATGCTCGACTATTGGGGTCTGTCGTTGACCCAGGCATCACGACGGCTGTTGATCGATATTGCCGATCGACATGAGCGGCCACCTCACGGCCAGTGGAAAATCGCAGTGTGCGGGCCGCATCCGCCGGTCGCGGTCGCGCTCGGGCCGCAATTCACCACAACCTGGAATCCCAAAGGGGCCGACTTCGCCATGGTGGTCGGTGAATTCTATTGCGCCAAGCTCGACGCGCCGGTCATTTTTGACATCGCGCGCGAAGGTGTCGTCTACGCCCGATTGTATGACCTGCGCGGCCGGTCAGTTTCTTCGCTGCTGACCGTCCCCGGAATAGAGCAAACGAATTACTGATTTTCTCACGCTGACGCTGCCGCAGGCGGCATTAGCCGGCAGACTTGAGAGCCTTAAGCGTTTACTGCGATGGGCTCGGCCTCGGCCGGCGGCAGCAATTTCGGCGCGACGAAACGTCCCTGCTCGATATCTTCGATCTGCCGATCGATCTGTTTCATCACATAGCGGGAATACGGTCCGACGTGGAGGTAAAAAGCCATCAGCGTGACGATGCCGCGAACCGAATTTGGATTGATCGACATGCAGTTGGTGAAAGCTTTCCAAAACCGCTCACGCCCTTCGGGCAGGCGCGACATCAGATCATGCACCAGCTTTATGGTGCTCACCCTGCCGCGAATATCACCCTTCGGTAGTTCTTTGCGCCGATCGGAGCAGTCAAGCATTGCGGCGAGACGCTCCAATCGTCCGCAAAATGCATCCGGATCGTAGGTCTTCTCTAGGATCTTCCTGTAATCGCGCAGGATGTCCAAACGCGGCCGCTTGGTCTCGTAATTCACCCCGGCGGTACACTGATCGCCTTTACCCGCCGGCGCCGCATCATGGTCAACATGCAAGCGGCCCTCGCGCGCGAGCCGGCGCGTGAGCTGGGTATTCGGCAGTGCGTAAAGTAAGCCCACCATCGCGATCGGAATATTGGCTTCCTCGATGAGATCGATCATGGGCCCGGCGACCGATCCCTTCTCGGTGTCGAAGCCGACGATGAAACCGGCAGTGACCGACATGCCGGCACGATAAATTTTGTGAACGCTCTCGGCGATACTGCGCCTTGCGTTCTGCTTCTTGCGCATTGCGACGAGCGTCTCCTCGTCAGGACTTTCGATGCCGACGAAGATCGCGAAGAAATTGCACCGTCGCAGCATCTGCAACAGTTCGGAATCGTCGGCCAGATTGAGCGAGGCCTCGGTCGTGAACTCGAATGGATAATCGTGCTCTTTGATCCAGATCTCGAGCACCGGGAGAAAAGCCTTGATGGCTTTTTTATTGCCAATCAGATTGTCGTCGACGAAATCGACATGACCCCGATAGCCGAGCCGGTAAAGCGCTTCGAGCTCGGCAAGCATTTGCGCATGGGTTTTGGTCCGCGGTGCGCGGCCATAAAGTTCGATAATGTCGCAGAACTCGCAGGTGAATGGGCAGCCGCGCGAGAATTGCACGCCGATATAAAGATACTGGTCGAATTTCAGAAGGTCGAAGCGCGGAATCGGCGTCTTGGTTACGTCGACCTGGAATTTCGGCGCCTCGAAAGTGCCCTCGCGCTGCCCTTCCTCCCAGGCGGCAATGAATTTATCTAGAATTCCCTCAGCTTCGCCGACGACGCGGAAATTTGCCGCGGCGTAGCGGTGCGGACTCGAACTTACGTCGGGTCCGCCGACGACGACTGGCAAACCGCGGGCGCGGCACATTTCGATGAGATCGAGCGTGTCGGCCTGTTGAAACAGCATGCCGCCGGTCATCACCATATCGGCCCAGGCGAGATCGCTCTCCGCAAGCTCCTCGGTGTTACAATTGACCAGCCGGACATTCCACGATTTGGGCAATAGGGCCGCGACCGTGATCAGGCCAAGCGGAATGGCCGGATAACGCGCGCCGACGAGCTCGCAGGCTTCGGAAAAATTCCAGAAGGAATCCGTCATGAAGCGCGGATAGATCATGAGCACGTTGCAGGCGGTTGCTACCGGCAAAGTTGCAATGTCGCTGCGCTGCTGTTCCAAGAGATCCCCACCCCGTGCTGCACGGCACAATGCGCGCAGTATGGCCTTATTGGCCGATAATTCAAGAACAAAGCCGTTCGCCAAAGACCTTGGCGCGCGGCGAAGAAATGCAATCCCGCCATGGCTTTGCGACCGCAGTCGGCGTAGCGGCGGCTGAGTTCCATGGGAAATCTCGTGCGCGCACGGCGGCTCCGCCAACCGGTCGAAGCAGCTGGCGACCGGATCGCAACCAGAACGAAGGGCCCGGGGAGCGGCTTATTGCTGGGGTGAGAAATTCTGATCGCTGTAGGGCAACAGGACTGGGCGCTGGATCACGATGAAGGCGTGATCGAGCGTGTGATGACATGCATTGCAGCCAGCGCTTAACCCATCGAAGGCGGACACAAACGCCTCATGGTCCTTACTCTCGATCGCTTTTTCCAATCGGGAAACAGCGCCACCGACGTGCTGTTGCACTATGTCGCCGCCGAGAAGCTTGGCGACGTCGTCAAAACCATCCTTCAGTTGATCGATTTCGTAATCCGCCAATGGCCAATTGCCGGCATCGCCGGCAAACCACAATTTGATGTGGCGCATTTGCTGCCGCACCATGATTTCGCTCAAATGAGGTAAACCCTCTGCCTCCTCTACCGACCCATTCTCCCGTTTGCCGCTGTCTTGTGCGCAAGCCAGCCCTGTGGCGAGCAGCAGTGCCGCAAGCAGCGCGGCAAACATCGACTTCATTGCAGTCTCCTCGCCGGCACCATTGCTAGCCGACCGGCGCCAGCGATTCGCTGCAGGCTTTCGCATGCGCATCCTGGCAGGCCTGGTAGAGCGCAGGGCAGGCCTTTGCCGCATTTAGCGCCGCATCGATCGTCTTGATCCGGTCCGCCACCGCGCGCGACTGTTCGTTGTAAATCAACACTGCATCGATGCGTTCGATGCCGCGGTCAGTCATCAAGAAACGCTCCGCTCCCGTGAAGAAAGCGGTCGCTGTTTTGATCGCATCGTTGAGCTTTTTGGTGTACTCGGTATTGAGTTTTGGATCGGGTTTGACGGCGCGTGCTTGCACGGCAAGCGCCGTGTAGAGCACGTTGAGCTTAAAATAAGCGCCGCCGCATTGCGCGAGTGTCAGCCAATATGGTTTTCCGGCGAACGTGGCCGGCAGCGTCACCGTGGTATCCCGCTTATCGATCGAAACGGTCGGTACCGGTCGCTCGGTTTCTTTGGGCTCGCGTTCACGCCGGTGGCGCGTCTGTGCGTTCACACTGGCCGCAACCAGCGCGGCAGCAATGATGAGAACAAGTTTGGCAGCGGTTGTTCTTCTCATCTTCGGGTGTTTCAGCGTGAGTTTTACCGGGGTCCAATATAGACCGGTTCAGAACTTCTCGACCCAAGGCCGCAACTCGATCTCCCAAGCCCACGCGCTTCGCGGTTGCCGCAATAGATCCATATAAGCCTGCGCGATAGCATCCGGATCGAGCAGGCTGTCAGGCTTGTCCGATGGGACAGGGCGCGTTTGGCTGCGGATGCCGCCGTCGATCACGACGTGGCCGACGTGAATGCCGTGCGGCGATAGTTCGCGCGCCATGCTTTGCGCCAACCCCCGCAGCGCGAATTTGCCCATCGCGAAGGGCGCCGACTGGGCGTAGCCCTTCACGCTCGCCGAGGCGCCGGTAAATAAGATCGCGCCATGGCCGCGCGGCAGCATGCGCTTGACTGCTTCCTGGGCAACCAGAAACGCGCCATAGGCGGTGACCGCAATCGATTGTTTCACTTCGGCCGGATCGAGGGTGACGAACGGTCCGCGGGTACGATAGCTGGCGTTGTAGACGACGACATCCGGCGCGCCGAACCCTTCGTCGAGCTGAGCGAACAGCTTGGTCACCTGGCTGTTGTCGGTGGCGTCGCAGGCAAAGGCCATCGCACCCGTTTCCTTGGCGAGATCGGCGAGATTGGCCGCCCGCCGGGCGGCGAGCGCGACTTTGATGCCTGCTTTGTTGAAGACCCGCGCCAGCGAGGCCGACACTCCCGAACCGACACCCACGATCAACGCTGTCCGATACCCATGCTCCGCCATGATTTCCTCTTGATTGCCGCCGTCGATCACCCCACCTGCCAAACCGGGATTAGAACACCATGCAGCGTTTGCTGATTGGAATTGGGCTCGCGCTGGTGCTCGCCGGGATTGCCTGGCCGCTATTGTCGCGCATCGGGCTCGGCCGCTTGCCCGGCGACATCATGATCCAGCGCGGCGGCACAAGCTTTTACTTCCCTCTCGCGACCTGCATCGTCATCAGCATCGTGCTCAGCGCTCTGATGTGGCTGCTTAACCGTTGATAGTCAATCGATCACGGCGATGGCGTTGATTTCGACCAGGCAGCGCGGATCGGTGGCCAGTCGCACCACTTGAACAGTGGTCGTCGCCGGCTTGGCGTCGCGGAAGTATTCGCCCCAGACGCGGTTGAGCGCATCTTGGTCGCTCAGGTCGGTGACGAAGCGGTCAGCCGTGACCACGTCGGCAAAAGTGGCGCCCACGGCCTCAAGCCCGCGCTTGAGATTTTCCAACGCCGCCCTCGCCTGTCCCGCCATATCGCGCGGCATGGCGTCGAACTCCTCCGGCCGATGCGGATGATGATGATAAACCGGCGCCGCGGTAACCCCGGCGAGATAGACGGTCGTTCCGCCCTTCACCTTGATCGCCGGCGCATAGGGCATCCAAAAATCCGGCGCATCCGGCCAATGCACATGCTCGATGGTTTTGGGCATTCGGCGTGGCTCCATCAACTCTGCTTGTATGGAGTGTATAGGCAGCTGCGGCGAGCGTCATGTCCGCAGGCAGTGAGAATAGACGGATGACGCAAATCGGCCAGGCAGTCATTCCGATCGACTGCCGAATTCGATGCGAGTCACATCCGGAATACGCCGAACTTGGTCTCAGGGATCGGTGCATTCAGCGTTGCGGAAAAGCACAAGGCGAGCACGCGGCGCGTTTCGGCCGGGGTGATGATGCCGTCGTCCCACAGCCGCGCCGTGGCGTAATAGGGATTGCCTTCGGCGTCGTATTGCTCGCGGATCGGTTGCTTGAACTCTTCTTCCTCGACCTCCGACCACTTCTTGCCTTCGGCCTCAATATTGTCGCGGCGCACGGTCGCGAGCACCGAGGCCGCTTGCTCGCCGCCCATTACCGAGATGCGCGCATTCGGCCAAGTGAACAGAAAACGCGGGCCATAGGCGCGGCCGCACATGCCATAATTGCCGGCGCCGTAAGAGCCGCCGATGATGACCGTGATCTTCGGCACCTGTGCGCAGGCGACCGCTGTCACCATCTTGGCGCCGTCCTTGGCGATGCCGCCGGCCTCGTAATCACGTCCGACCATGAAGCCTGAAATATTTTGCAGGAACAGAAGCGGCAAGCGGCGCTGACAGCACAGTTCGATGAAATGCGCGGCCTTGAGCGCGCTTTCGGAAAATAGAATACCGTTGTTACCGAGTATGCCGACCGGAATGCCATGGATATGGGCAAAGCCGGTGACCAGCGTCGTGCCATAGAGCGCTTTGAATTCGTCGAACTCGGAGTTGTCGACCAACCGGGCAATAACCTCCCGCACGTCGTATTGCTTCTTCAGATCAACGGGCACGATGCCGTCGAGCTCGGCGGCGTCGAATTGCGGCTCGCTTGGCTTCCGCAAGGTCACATCGCGCGTTTTCCCGTCGTTCAAAGTACCGACGATCTGGCGACAGAGCGCCAGAGCGTGGCGATCATTCTCGGCGTAGTAATCCGCAACGCCGGATTTTCTCGCATGCACGTCGGCGCCGCCCAGCTCTTCGGCGGTGACGACCTCGCCGGTCGCTGCTTTGACCAGAGGCGGCCCGCCGAGAAAAATCGTGCCCTGATTGCGCACGATGATGGTCTCGTGCGACATCGCCGGCACATAGGCACCGCCCGCCGTGCACGATCCCATCACCACCGCGATCTGGGGAATGCCGGCCGCCGACATGGTCGCCTGGTTGTAGAAAATGCGGCCGAAATGCTCGCGATCGGGAAATACCTCAGTCTGGTGCGGCAGGTTGGCGCCGCCGGAATCGACGAGATAAATACAGGGCAGCCGGTTTTCGCGCGCAATCTCCTGCGCCCGCAGATGCTTCTTCACCGTCATCGGATAATAGGTGCCGCCCTTGATGGTGGAGTCATTGCAAACGATGACGCATTCGCGCCCCGCCACCCGGCCAATGCCGGTGATCAGACCGGCGCCATGAATGGCGCCCTCGTACATATCGTTTGCGGCGAGCGGCGATAATTCCAAAAACGGCGTGCCCGAATCGATCAGCGTCATGACCCGCTGCCGCGGCAGGAGCTTGCCGCGCGCGAGATGCCGCTCGCGAGCGCGTGGCGGACCGCCCTCGGCTGCCGTGGCGCGCCGGCTTTCGAGTTCCGCGATCAGCGCCCGCATGGCCGCTTGGTTGGCGCGGAATTCTCTGGAGTTGTGGTCGATCTTTGAAGCGATTGCGGACACCAATTCCTCGCATCCCACCTGAACAGATATTCAGAAACGAACTTCTTTCCCCACACGAAATATCACACGAGCGAGTTCGGAGAAACTTTGCCGGCCAGTACGCGTTGGGCAAGGGCATCGCTGCCGGGAAAGGACCTTCAGCGCGGGTGGCATGCGCAAACACCCAACCGGGAAGGAGAAACTTGATGAGGAATAAACAACAGACATTGCTGGCCGGCGTCGCCGCGCTTGCGCTCTTTGCGGCAAGCGGCATCGCCTCCGCACAGCAAACCCAGCAAGACCAGAAAGGCGCCGGCGGTGCTGCACAGAGCAGCATGCAAAGCCAGCGCAGCGAACAGGGCGCCAAGAATCAAGGCAAAAATCAAACTGCCAATCAGGGCATGAAGAACCAGGGCGCTCAGCAAGGCAAGAACCAGAATGCCAAGAACCAGAATGCCAAGAACCAGAACGCGATGTCCAGGCAGTCCTCTGGGCAAAACGCGCAGAATGAGAGCAAAATGCAGTCTCGCCAGGGTGACACCGGCAAGATGAGCGATGCCGGCAAGGGCGAGAAGTCCTTCAACCGCAGCGCCCAGGAGCAGAAACAGAACAAGGGTGCCAGCACCACAAACCGGACCGCGCAAGGTCAGCAAAAGCAGCTTAATGCACAGTCAAAGACAACGCAGTCCAAGAGCGGGCAATTTGCTACCCAGCAGGGTCAGCAGACCCAGCGCGGCACCAGTACGGCGCAGCGCAATGAACAGTTGAAGGGACTGCAGAGCAGCACCAGAGCGCCAATGCAGGGCGCTATGTCGACGGAGCAGCGCGGTGGTGGCGCGGCGAATGTGTCGCTGAATGACCAGCAACGCACGCAGATTCGCGCGACCGTCATCAACTCGCGCAGCGCGCCGCGGGTGAGCAATGTCGACTTCAGCGTGAACGTCGGCACAGTGGTGCCGCGCGGTCATATCCATCTGGTGCGCGTGCCGGACACCTTGATCCGGATCGAGCCGCGGTGGCGTCATTATCTCTATTTCGTCTACAACGACGAGATCGTGATCGTTGATCCGCGCAGTATGAGGATCATTGACGTCCTGCCGGTGTAATCGACCGGCAGCACGGTCGAAAAACTCGGAGGGCGGCTCTCGAGCCGCCCTCTTTGTTCTACCCCAATCTGTTCCGCGACTAGTTCCGAAGTTCTAGGCGTGGACCTAGGCTCTAACTTCTTGGCGCTGAAAAATCACGTAGCCGATAACGAAAAGAACGATCGCGGTGGCGATCATCCCGACCATTTGCGGCCACGCGATCAAGACGCTCTCGGCGAATGGCAGCGGTGCCCCGAGCACCGCACCTTGCAGCTGGCTGAGATAAATCGGGCCGAGCGCCCGCGTTGTCGGGTCTAACAGCGCGACCACGATCTCTGCATAGAGCGTGGAAGGAGAAAAGCGCGCCAGAATCTGCTCCAATTGCGCGGTACCCGGCGTCTGCAGCCCGAGCGCCGTGTAGCGCGGATCCGGCGGCAAAATGATTTGTGCCAGCGCACCGGAAAGCACTGGCCAAATGAACGTCACCAGGAGCCATAGGCCGAGCGTCACCAGCGCCGCGGTTGCAGCGGAGCGGAACAGAATCGAGAACAGTAAAGCAAGCGCCAGCCAAACGCCGGCATAGACGATGGTGACCAGGAGAAATACGAAACTACGGGCAATTTCTTCTGCGCCGGGGGGAATGCCGATGAGGAGAAGACCGAGCCCGATAACAAGAAGCCAGAGCGTGACCAGGCTGATCGAAAGCGTGACCAGACCGGCAAGGAATTTTCCGAACAACAGCGCATCGCGATAAATCGGTTGCGACAGGATGCGCGACAGCGTGCGGTGATTGTGCTCGCCGTTGACAGCATCGAAGCCAAGTCCGATGGCCATCAGCGGCACAAGGAACGAAAGGAACGAGACAAACGATGGCAACGGGTCACGCGACGTTGTGAACAGCCGCAGGAACAAGAACGGGTCTTCCGCCGTCGTGTCCTTGATTTGCTGAATCGCACCGTAGAGCGCGGCGAGCGCCACCAGCACTACCAGCCATTCCAGCACACGCATGCGTATGCTGGTCAGGTGGTCTGAAAGCTCCTTGAGCATGACCACGCCGAGTCCGGAAAAGGCAGAACCTTCACGCTGCATGGCGGGTCCTCTCCAGCGCAGCGTGCTCCGGCATTGCCTCGAAATAGCGCGTATAGATCGCCTCGAGGCTCGGCTCCTGCACGCCGAGATATTTCAGGCGACCCTGCATGGCGACCACCTCGGCGGCGGCTTCCGGCCGAACGTCCCGGTCGGCCTGCAAGCGAAGTTTGTTAATGCCCGCTTTCTCGACCCCGCTGACGCCCGGAATAAGCGCGAGCCGCTCGGCCAATCCGCTGCCTTCGGCCTCGATCTCGACGACGTAGCCGCCTCCGAGCACCTGCCGGCCAAGCTCAGCGACCGAGCCCATCAGTACGATGCGTCCACCGTTAAAGAGCGCGACCCGATCGCAAACGCTTTGCACCCGCTCAAGCAGATGCGAGGAGAGCAGAACCGAAACGCCTTCGCTCTTAAAGCCGCGGATGATGCCCAAAAGCTCCGCCGTGGCATGCGGATCGAGTCCCGACGTTGGCTCGTCGAGGATCGCGATTTGCGCACCTTTCATCACGATCTCGGCTAGCCCGAGCCGCTGGCGCATACCGCGCGAGAAGGTGCCGACGCGGTTGTCCGCGAATTCGGCGAGCCCCACGCGCTCGAGCGCCGCGGCGATCCGCTTTTCCCGTTCCATCGACCGAAACCCGATCAGCCGCGCGGTGTACCGGAGATTGTCCGCCGCAGTCAGATTGTCATAGAAGCCGACCGTATCGGGGAGATAACCGACCCTCCGCTTGACCGAAAGCGGCTCCCGCGCCGGATTGAATCCGAGTACGCGCACCCCACCTTCGGAAATTTCGGTCAGACCCAGCATCATCAAGATCGTCGTCGTCTTGCCGGCGCCATTGGGTCCAAGCAGGCCAAAAATCTCGCCGCGTCCGACGCCGAACGAAATGTGGTCGACGGCAAGCGCCGACCCATAGGCTTTGGTGAGGCCGTTAGCCTCGATCACGGCATCAGCAATCATCGGCGACCGAACCTCGCAACCGCGCCAACCATCACCAACAGCGCAACGCCAATGATGCCGACCCCAGCTATCCCCCACATGGTCGATGTCGTGACGGTGACGCGGAAATTGGTCGATGCCGATTCGCCGCGCGCGGACGCGCGGACGGTCGTCACGTAGTCGCCGGCGATGGCCTTGTCCGTAGGCGTAATCAACGCCTGCACTTCTTTGTTGTCGTTCGGCGCGATACGGTCGACCGTTTTCGGATCGAAGGTGATCTTCCATCCGCTCGGAGCCGACCCGTTCAGCTGGATGTCTTCGGCTGGCGCCGTGCCGGTATTGGTGACGATGATGGGAACCGTCGTTTCCTTGCCCGCTGAGGCGCGGGTGGACACCAGACCCTCTCGGCCGCTGATGTCGAGTTTCGGCTGGCCGGTGATCGTCATGGCCAGATCGGCGGTCGCCGCAGCGTCCTCCGCCGCCACGCGCGCTGCGATCTTGTAGTCGCCGGCTGCAGCTGTGTTCGGTGGAGTGACTTTGAGTTTGACGTCCTTGCTCTGGCCGGCATCGACCGGAACCGCTTTGAGCTCCTGGGTCCCGTACTGTTCCGTAAATGAGGTATCGAAATTTTGCGGCGCCTGTGCGGACAGGCTCACAGTCAGTTTTTTGCCGCTGTCGTTTTTGATGCTGAGCTGATATTCGAAGCTCGATTTCGACGTGCCACGCAAATCCGGAAGCTGCGGCGTGAGCGTCAGCTTCGCGGGCAGATCCTTCGCAAGCGTCACGTTGATCGGCAGCTGTAAATTCGTGGTGTTTCCTTGCGCGGCCACCGTGACGGTTTGGGTACCCATCGGCGCGTTCTTTGGCACATCCAGCCGCAATGATAACGACACGCTCGAATTTGCCGCCGGCATCGCGGCAGCAACCGGCTGACCGCCGCCGAGCAAGGTCGCCGTCCAACCGGCCGGCACACCATTGAGCGAGAGCGCCAAACGCTCAGGCGTCATGTTGTAGTTTTGTAATCTGAGGCTGATCGTGGAGGTCTCGCCGGGGCGCAGCGTCACCGCCGGATAATCGCTCATCAGAAAAATGCCTTTGATGTCTTTAGGCGCATCTTCGGCAGAGGCTCGCGACCCCGATGGGATCGTGAGCGGCGCCGCTAAAACGGCAATGGCGGCCGCAACAGCGGCGATTAACCCATATCGCATTGGCATAGCTCCCGTGCAGGCAATTGGATCGGCGCCCTACCCCGTCGCACTAAAAGCGCTCGGGCGGGGAACGGGCATTCTCGGCGCAATCGTGACAAAATCATGCAAACGCCGGCCTATTTGACAAGGTCTGTCGCAGATGTCCTGCGGTAGAGAGACGCAGTTAACGGGAGTCAATGCTCTATGCCGCGCGGAACACAGATCAGCGCCGGGATTCTGGCGTTTCGCCGTAGGCCTGAGATCGAAGTTCTGCTCGCCCATCCGGGCGGCCCGTTTTGGGCAAAGAAGGACGCCGGCGCCTGGACCATCCCGAAGGGCCTGGTCGAACCCGGCGACGAACTTATCGCCGCGGCACGGCGCGAATTCACGGAAGAAACAAACCTTGTCGCGCAAGGCGACATGATTGAACTCGCGCCTGTCGCTCAAAAGAGCGGGAAACTTGTGCACGCCTTTGTCCTGGAAGCAGACTTCGACCTTTCGCAATTCGCTAGTAACACGTTTATGGCGGAGTGGCCGCCTAAATCGGGACGAAGAGAAAGTTTTCCGGAAATCGATCGCATCGCTTATTTCGCGCTGCCGCTCGCGCAGCTGAAGATCATTGCCTATCAGCTCCCGCTGCTGGCCGAGCTTGAAAGGCGCATAGGCCTGAGCCGCCGATCGTGACGCGCATCATAGTTGCTATTCGAGCGCCAGGCCTAATCGCGCAAAACTTGCGGCCAATCGACCTCGTCTTCCGCCAGAACCCACGTCTCGCGCCGCGCGGCATCCCGCCATTCATTCCACGAGGGCACCGCCATCATCGCGCGCATATAGCCCAGCGCGGTTGAGCTCACTTCAACTGCGTAAGTGTGGAATCGCCACACGACAGGGGCAAACATTGCGTCGGCGGCGCCGAATGAGCCGAACAGGAATGGACCACCGGAGCTATACTTGTTTCGGCATTCGCCCCAAATCGCATCGATGCGCGCCACATCCTTGGCGGCGCCGGCATCAAGAGACCGGAATTTTACCGGCC
>Ga0187819_10000518_pt1 | contig 19350 bp, 19 predicted proteins | sample NC_wetland_sal_i_15_FD_132411 | JGI IMG/M metagenome (GOLD analysis project Ga0187819, IMG submission 132411) | Wetland sediment microbial communities from Neuse River Estuary, North Carolina, USA - SO4_4 | ecosystem: Environmental > Aquatic > Freshwater > Wetlands > Sediment | place: USA...
AAGATCCTGATCTATTCGCAGGTAGGAAACGGCATCTGGCTTCCCATTGTGTTAATTTTCATTCTCCTGCTTATCAACCGGCGTGACCTGATGGGGGAGCATACCAACACGCTGACTTTCAACGTCATCGCCTGGGCCTCCAGCATCATCATGATCATTCTGACCGTAATTCTGACCTACCTGGCGATCTTCGAGCCGAGCGCGGCTGGCTTGGGCTCCCTAATTCATCTTCATTTCTTCTAAAGGAGGCATAGGAGTTAAAGGGCGTAAAGGAGGTAAAGGAAACAACCAGGAATTTTGCGTTCGCTGCCTCTGCTTACTCCGCTACCTCCGAGATTGATGCGCCGCGGGGACGCTCTTTTCCCTTGCCTCCTTGACCTCATCAACCTCCTTGCGTCGGTTTTCTCAACGCTTGTATCCAATCTTGCGCACAAAGTCGTGCCGCCATTTCGCGTCTTCCGGCCCCTCGACGCCTTTGGGCGAGTAGCCGTCCACCACGCCAAGAACAGCCCGGCCCTGCTCCGTCTGCGCCACGATCACTTCGACGGGATTGGCAGTGGCGCAATAAATCGAGCACACTTCGAAGCAGTCGCGGATGCGCGTCAATAGGTTGATGGGATAAGCCTGGCGAAGAACGAGGACAAACGTGTGACCCGCGCCTATGGCCTGCGCATTCGCAATGGCCACGCTTCGGAGTTCGTCGTCATTTGATTCGACACGTATAAGGCACGGTCCGGATGCCTCACAAAATGCTACAGCGAACTTCGCTCCGGGTACTGTGTTGACCACGACTTCGTAAAGGTCCTCGGCAGTCTTAATAAAGTGCGCATGTCCTAAAATCAGGTTGGCATCCTCAGGCACTTGCATTCGGACGATTCGCGTTTCCATCCTTTTATCCCTCGTTCGGTAAAAAATTCCCGGATTTGAAAACGCCAAAATCTGGCAATCGGGTGCGTGCAAGCGAAGTCTATTATCAGCATGGCGCCTCATCTCCGCAAGCAAGCACGCGAGTGGCAATCCACGTGCTCATCGGAATCGTATTCGAGGGATGCTGCATCGAACTGGCAGGAGCGGATGCCGCCGCACGCCGCATCGGGTGAAGGAACGCCTCGAATGCCTTTCAAGCAGTTGAGGCTGGTGTTTGGATGCTCATAAAAACCATGCAACAGGCTAAGCGGGTCATGAAGATTTTGCTGGGATTCACGCTGCTGGTTGTTGGCGTCGCCATGATTTTCACGCCGGGACCGGGATGGCTGGTTATCCTCCTTGGCCTTGGGGTGCTGGCCGCCGAGTTCGTGTGGGCGCGCCAGTTGCTCGACCGGCTCAAGGAACAGGGCCTGCGCCTTCGCGAAGCGGTCTTGGTCCGGCAACCCGCCGAGCGAGTTGTCCGCCAGCCTGCTGACCGGGTCTAACAACGGAACGCTGCCCGCGGCGTCCTTTCCGTTACCGTTTTCCCTCTTCTTCCTCTTCGATTTTCCCGTTTCCGAACCTTCCCGATTTGTGGTTTCATGCCTTTTGTGGCTCGCTAGTCGATGTGGCCAACGTTTCGGTGGGATCATAGACCCGCAGCCATCCGGAGGAACCCTTGCAAGACCACTCCAACAACTCGTTGAGCGACCGCTGGTATAACAAGTGGGCGCTGATCACAGGTGCCAGCGCAGGCATCGGCTGGTCGCTGGCCCAGCAATTGGCTGCCGTTGGGGCGCATCTCGTGCTGTCGGCGCGCCGGACTGACCGACTGCAAAAGCTGGCTGCCGATCTTTCGACCAAACACAGCATCGAAACGGAAGTTTTCGCCGCCGACCTGACCCATCCCGAGGCTCCAGGCGAAATTCATGCGTTCACGGCGCGAAAAGGGCTTGAGATCGAGTTGCTGGTCAACAACGCGGGCTTTGGGGCCTTCGGCTATATCCACGAGATCGCCGAGTCGCGGTTGCTGGAGATGATCCAAGTCAACTGCGCAGCAGTGGTTCACCTGACACGCCTATACGCTCCCGAAATGGTTCAGCGGCGGCACGGCGACATCCTTATTGTCGCGTCCACGGCTGCTTTTCAGGCGGTGCCGTTTAATTCAGCCTACGCAGCGACCAAAGCCTTCGACCTCATCTTCGCCGAGGGTATCGCCGAAGAGCTTCGCCCCTTCGGCGTGAACGTTTGCGCTCTTTGTCCCGGGCCGACCACAACCGAGTTTCAGCAGGTGGCTCAGCAACCGGATCGGGCCTTCAAAGTCGCGGAAACGCCGGATAAAGTCGCGCGGGTCGGTCTCGAAGCTCTGGCGAAAGGAAAGAGTTTCGTCATTTCAGGAGCGATGAACCGCATCATGATGGAAGCGGAGCGGATCGCGCCTCGGCGCTTCGTCGCTAAAGCTGCCGCGAAAATGATGCGGCCGGAGCAGTCCTAGCCGTTCAGGGGCTCAGTGAGCAGATTGCCATGTTCGAACGCTACACGGAGAAGGCTCGCCGGGTGATCTTCTTCGCCCGGTACGAGGCTTCTGACTACGGCAGCCCCTTCATCGAGAGCGAGCATTTGCTGCTCGGCTTGCTTCGGGAGGATCGCGCACTGGCCTTGAACGTCCTTCACATCGACCTGGGCGCCATCCGCACGGAAATCGAGGCGGGAATTGACCGTCGCGAGTCCTTTCCGACTTCCATCGAAGTGCCGCTTAGCCCGGAGTGCAAACGGATTCTGACCTTCGCGGCCGAGGAAGCCGGCAAGTTACGCCATAGGCACATCGGCACTGAGCACCTGCTTCTCGGCATTCTCCGCGAAGAAAAGTGCGGGGCTGCCGTCATCCTCAAGAATCGCGGGGCGCGCCTACAGGAACTGCGCGGGCAAATGGGAGGTCATTCGACTGGCGAATCCGAACGGGACTATCCGGTCACCCGCGCTGCTTTGGGAACGGCGGTTGAGCACTTTATGGAAGCTTGGCGCTCTCGCGATCCCAAGAAGCTTGCCTCACTGTTCGCCGCTCACGGCCAGTTCTGGGACAGCGAAGGCGAATTGTGGCTCACTCCCGGACAGGTTGAAAAAGGCTTGACGGCTCATTTCGCTTCTGCAGAGCCCCTGGAACTCGCGCCCCACATTCGAGACGTGAAGTTCGTCACCGCGGAAGTATCCGAAGTGACGCTGGTGTGGAAACCGGAGCCAGAAGCGGAGAAACGCAGCGCCTTGGCGCACCGCATGATCCTGGTCCTTATCGACGCGCACCCGGGCTGGCTCATCGTCTCCGCCCACCTCGCGGTCCTCCAGCCCAGCCGTCGGAGCGAGAAGGGCAAACGCTGATAATCGAAATTCTGAAGGATTGACGGACCTAGATTCGGTTTCGCCATGCGCACAATCGGCAGCGACTGTCCATCTCCCAGCGGGACCTCGACATCTTCCACGGCGGCATAGCCCTTTGCTTTGTAAAACGCCACTCCGCTCAGCGTCGCGCCCATCTCCAGGCGCTTGAATCCCGCCGATTTTGCTGCTCTTTCGCACGCGCCCAGAATCATTCCGCCGATGCCGCGCCGGACCCACGCCGGATGTACAAAGAACGCGCGGATCTTCGCTGCGTCCCGCTCCGGATCAAGCAGCGAGTCCTGACGATTGGCCCACTGGTCGCCGCCGAAGAGAGTCTTGCGCTTGCTCCAGCCGCCGCAGCCGACAACAACCGATTCTGCCCCGGCGTCAGGTTGCGCCGCTTCCGCTACGAAGTAGGTTCCGTCCGCGATGAGCTGCGTGTCGACGCCATAGACGCTCTTCAGCGCCGCCTCGATCTGCGCGGGCGTGTAATCCTGCGCCTGCAGGCCCCGCACCGACGCCTCAATTACCTCGCGCAGCACGGGCACATCGTCAAGAGATGCCAATCGCAAGCGAACTCGCGGACACAAGGGTCCCACCTTGAAAGCTTTCGATTCAGAATGACCCCAACCACTTCACCGGGAAATGAAGGACCAAAGCCGCCGCGAGCTTCTCGTCGGCGGTAACGAGATGGGCGTTTGACTCCGCCGCCAAAGCTGCGTAGATGCTGTCATACACGGTGCAGTCGAACGCCGCCGCAATCGCGAACGCGCGATCAATCAACGCTTCGGTCCCGACTGTCAGCATGTTGTATCGTCTGGCAGTCGAAATGGCAGCCTCTGCGGAGTCGATCGAGCATCTTTTTCGGCGGGCTGCCTTCCAGAGCAGGTTGCCTAATTCGGGCCAAAACAAGTCAGGCACAAGGAGTTGCACTTCGTCCGCTACGTATTGGGATAGCAGCGAGAGGGCCTCGTCGAGCAGGGGTTCTCCTCGCGCCGGTAGGAACCATTTGGCAGCAACGCTCGCATCCACGACAAATCGCTTCAACGCTGGCGGTCCGCCCGCTGCATTTCTTCAGTGGAAGGGAAGGGGCCCGCGGAGAGGGGCGTGCGGCCGCGCAGACGTCTCGCGCGTCTCCATAATTTCTGCCGGACCCTAAGCTCTTGCTCGGTAGGCACGCTCTCTTCAAGAAGAGATAAAACCTCTGCGGCGATGGACTTTCGATGTGCGCGCGCACGCCTCCGCAGAGCGGCATAAAGTTCCTTGGGGACGTTTTCGACGTAGAGCGTGGCCATAGCAGTTCCCTAGATAAAATATAGCATGACACTTGTCGGCGCGCAAAGCGAGCCTCTGCACGGAACAGTCACTCTTCGTCGCGGCCCTGGGCTTTCGCCAGCCGCTCGATCACCGCCATATCCTCGAGCGTGGTTGTGTCGCCCGAAACGCCGCCCTTGTCCGCCAGTTCCCGCAACAGGCGTCGCATGATCTTGCCGCTGCGCGTTTTGGGCAGCACATCGCAGAATCGGACGTCCGCGGGCCGCGCGATGGTTCCAATCGTGTTCGCCACGTGATCCATGAGCGCGCCGCGCAACTCCGGGTTCGGCAACTGTCCGGCGCGCAGGGTGACGAAGCAAATGATCGCCTCGCCCTTGATTTCATCATGCCGCGCGACGACTGCCGCCTCGGCGACCGTATCGTGGCTCACCAGCGCGCTTTCGATTTCCATCGAACTCAACCGGTGACCGGCTACCTTGATTACGTCGTCGACGCGCCCCAGCACCCAAATGTAGCCTTCCTTGTCGCATTGCGCCGCATCGCCGGCGAAGTAGACGCCAGGGATGCGGTTCCAGTAATCGCGGACGTAGCGCTGGTCGTCTCCATAAATGGTGCGCAGCATAGACGGCCAGGGATTCTGAATCGTCAAATAGCCGGTTTCGCTAGGGCCGACCGGCTCGCCCTTCAGGTCCACCACGCGCGCTGAGATTCCGGGCAACGGCAGCGTCGCGGACCCGGGTTTTGTGGGTGTCGCGCCCGGCAAAGGCGAAATAAGAATCGACCCCGTTTCCGTCTGCCACCACGTGTCGACAATCGGGCATCGGCTCTTCCCGATTTCCTCGAAATACCATCGCCATGCCGCCGGGTTGATGGGCTCGCCGACAGTCCCCAGCACCCGCAAACTTTTCAGGCTGTGCGGCTTGATCCAGTCGACTCCCCAAGCCATGAAGGCGCGCACCGCCGTTGCGGAACTGTAGAAAATCGTCACTTTGTAGCGGTCGACGATGTCCCAGAAGCGATCCTTGCGCGGATAATCCGGTGCGCCTTCGTACATCACTATGCTAGCGGCGTTGGCCAGCGGTCCGTAGACGATATAGCTGTGGCCGGTCACCCAGCCAATGTCCGCCGTGCACCAATAAATGTCGTCGTCGCGCAGATCGAAAACCAGCTGGGTGCTCCACATGCACTGCAGCAGGTATCCGGCGGACGTGTGCATCACACCCTTCGGCTTGCCAGTCGTTCCGCTGGTATAGAGGATGTACAGCGGTTGCTCCGAATCGAAGGGCAACGCGGGGCAGTCGCTCGACGCCGCTTCTTCGAGTTCATGCCACCAAACGTCGCGTCCTTCATGCCACGCCAGTTTTTCGCCTGTTCGCCGTACTACAATCGACTTTTCGACTGTAGGGCAGTTTTTCAGCGCCGCGTCCGCCGTTTCCTTCAGCGGCACAATCTTGCCGCGCCTGAACCCGCCATCGGCCGTAATCAGGATCTTCGACTTGCCGTCGGCGATCCGGTCGGCCAGCGCCATAGCGCTGAACCCGCCGAACACAACCGAGTGCATGGCCCCAATTCGCGCGCAGGCCAGCATGGCGATAGGGAGTTCCGGAATCATCGGCATGTAGATGGCAACGCAATCGCCTGCCTTCACCCCGAGGCTACTCAGGGCATTCGCAAACTTGCAGACGCGCTTGTGCAGTTCGGCGTACGTGAACTGCAGCGTAGAGCCATCTTCCGCCTCCCACAGAAGCGCAGGCTTATTGCCGTTCTTCGCGAGATGACGATCGAGGCAGTTGTAGCTGACGTTCAGTTTCCCGCCCACGAACCATTTCGCGCGCGGGAAGTCCCATTCCAGCACCTTCTTTGGCGGCTCGGACCAGTCCAGCATCTTCGCCTGCTCGCCCCAGAAATCCTCGGGCCGGCGCAACGCGAGGTCGTACAGCGCACGGTACTCATCGAGCGACTTGACGCGCGCCCGCTTCCTGAACTCCTCGGGCGGGGGAATCGGCTTTTCGTCCAGAACGTGCGGATCAAACTCCTGCATCATCCCTCCCGTACGTACGACAGCGGTGTTTCCCGTAGTTTTCGCGCGAACAGGACCGCATCCCAGCAGCCCCGCGAACGACCATAACAGTATGAGACATTCTGCGGCGGGTCAACCCTCCGGCACAACTAAACACTGGCGAGCAGGGCGCAAACACCGTCGAATGTGAGGCTTGCCAGAGCTTCGCGGGTTGTGGTACCTTGCCGCATGACCACGGCGCAAAACGCCGCGAGCAAACCCTTGCCAGTTGAAGTTCTAAAAATCTCACCGACCGCTCCTGAACGAGAGGTGCTGGAATACGCCGCAGGGTTCATCAAGCGCGGACGCGTCGTCGGCATTCCAACTGACACCTTTTATGGCTTGTCGGCGGATCCGTTCAATCTGGCGGCTATAGAACGTGTTTTTCAGATCAAGGGCCGGCCCGAAACAAAGGCCCTGCCGATTCTCGTCAACTCGGTGGAGCAAGCGGTCACCTTGATGAGGGATATTCCGGACGTTTTTCTCGTCCTGGCGAATAAGTTTTGGCCTGGAGCGTTGACGCTGGTGGTACAGGCTACGCACCGGTTGCCGCTGAAAGTAACGGGAAACAGCGGCCGCGTGGCGCTGCGCTGGCCGGACTCGCAAATTGCGATGGAGTTGATCGAGGCAGCGGGCGGCCCGGTGACGGGAACCAGCGCGAACCTGTCGGGGTTTCCGTCGTGCACGAACGCGCAACAAATCGTCAAGCAGTTGGGCGACCGCTTGCCTCTCATTCTGGATGCGGGGGATACGGGAGCTGTCCTGGCCTCGACGATAGTGCGCGTTGACGGCGAAGATTGGGACATCGCGCGCGAAGGTGCGCTTCCCGAATCGGAAATTCAAAAGGCGTTTCAGGCGTAGCGTCACGGCAAGATTCCTCTTCTCTTTGTTGGCAGGCTGATATGCCCCTTCAGATGATCACGCGAACCCTCGGCGGAGTCACAATTGTCGAGTGCCGGGGCCGGCTTGTGCTGGGCGAAGAATCCGCGAATCTGCGACACCTCGTGAAAGATGTCCTCACGGAATCGAAACAAGTTGTGCTCGACCTCGGCGGGGTGAGTTTTATCGACAGCAGCGGATTGGGCGTGCTCGCCGGCTTGTTGACGTCGGCTCGAAATGCGCGAGCCGAGATCAAACTGGCCAGCCTCGATGGCCGGCTCAAAGGCGTGCTGCAAATCACCCGGCTGCTCACTGTGTTCGAGGCATTCGATCGCGCGGAAGATGCCGCCGCAAGTTTCAACCGCGCCGCCGGGCAATCCACGCCCGCGGAGTGGTAGCCCGCCAGTTTCGCCTACAGCAAATAATGGGGCTGGGAGTGTTAATCTGCATATTCCGGTTGGGTTCAGCGCGATGACACTCGGCATTTACATTCAGGTCCCCTTCTGCCAGACGAAATGCACCTACTGCAATTTTCATACGGGAGTGGTGTCTCGCGACCGTTATGACGCGTATGTGACGGCGGTCTGCCGGGAGATCCGAGACGGCGCAGCCGACCAGGTCGTCGATACAGTTTATTTTGGTGGTGGGACACCGAGCCTGCTGGAACCGGCGGCGCTGAGTGGAATTCTCGAAGCGCTGCGAAGCACATTTCAGATCGTCGCGAACCCGGAGATTACGCTCGAGGCGGATCCGGAAACGATTACCGCCGAGAAAGCTGCTGCGTGGTCTTCAAGCGGAATCAACCGCATTAGTCTAGGCGCACAATCGTTCAACGATATCGAGCTGCGCGCTGCGGGGCGGATGCATCGTCGCGCGGATATTCATCGAGCGGTCGAATGCCTCCGCGGCACAGGGTTCGATAACATCAGCATGGATTTGATCGCGGGCTTGGCGCACCAAACGCGCTCGAGCTGGGATCAATCGATGGATGAATTGCTGGGCGATGTGCAAGGGGATACGCCCATGCGACTACAGCCTGAGCACATTTCGATCTACATGCTCGAAGTGGATGAGGGTAGCCGGCTCGGCAGGGAAGCGCTGGCGGGAGGCTCGCGTTACAGCGCGAATGCGACTCCGCCGGACGACGCGATGGTGGAATTCTACGAGGCGGCGTGCAAACGGCTGTCGGATGCGGGTTATGCGCACTATGAAATCTCGAATTGGGCGCTGGCGGGATTCGAGTCGCGGCACAATTTGAAGTATTGGCGGCGCGAGCCCTATCTTGGATTCGGAGCTGGCGCGCATTCGTTCGATGGCCGTTCGCGTTGGGCGAATGCGCACGACGCTGCGCGATATGCTGCATGCATCGAGCAGGGGATAAGCCCGAGAGAACAAATGGAAATGGTGACACCTGAGCAGGCGCTCGATGAGGAATTCTTTCTCGGGATGCGTCAACTCGAAGGAATTGATTTCGCGCGCATTGAGAGCGCTTACGCTGGTGATGGACTCGGCAAGAAGCTTACGTCTCTGCGCCTGCGAATCGACGAATTGCGACGGCAAGGATTAGTCGAGGTCGATGGCACGCGCGTCAAGCTCGCGCCGAATCGGCTAACGGTTTCGAATGAAGTGTTCGTCGCGCTGCTGGACTAGGCGAGATCTTGCCAGCGCAATGTTCGATGATCACCAATTGCTTTGTCCGAAAGCATGGAAGAGAATCTAGCTGCTATGACCACAGAATCTGCAGTGGGGGATGTAGTCGATCTTCGCAGTGACACGGTGACGAAGCCCACGCCTGCCATGCGGCGCGCCATGGCGGAAGCGGAAGTGGGCGATGACGTCTACGGCGAAGATCCGACGGTGAACCGGCTGCAGGCGCGCGCGGCCGAGATTTTTGGACGCGAGGCGGCCCTGTTTGTGCCGAGCGGTTCGATGGGTAACTTGCTGGCCATCAAAACGCAGACGCGGCCGGGTATGGAAGTGATTTGCGAGGAGCGAGGACACGTCAACCAGTACGAGATGGCGTCGATGTCGGCGATAGCGGGTTGCATGCCGCGTCCAACGCCCGCGCCGGACGGGATTCTTACGTGGGATCTGGTGGAGGCGCAGATACGTCCGAAAACGTATTACTACTCGCAGACGGGCCTCATCACGCTGGAAAACACGCACAACATGCACGGCGGCACCGTTTATCCGACGGAAGTAGCCGAAGATATTTGCGATCGCGCGCACGCGGCGGGGATTCCCGCGCATCTCGACGGGGCGCGAATTTTCAATGCGGCTGTTGCCCTCGTGCGAAATGTTAAGGATATAACGCGCAAGTTCGATTCCGTGATGTTCTGTCTGTCGAAGGGGCTGGGCGCGCCAGTCGGATCGATGTTGGTTGGGTCGCGCGAATTCATCGAACGCGCGCACGTTGGTAGAAAGCTCTTGGGCGGCGGTATGCGGCAAGTGGGCGTGCTGGCCGCGGCGGGCTTGGTAGCGCTCGAGGAGACTCCGAAGATTTTGCATTGCGATCACGAGAATGCGCGTCATCTGGCCGAAGGGCTCGCGCGGATCGAGGGCTTGTCGATTGATCCCAAGAAAGTCGCGACCAACATCGTGATCTTCGATGTCAGCGGCACCGGTCGCACGGCATCGGAGATTTGTGATGAACTCGGGAAGCGAAAGATACGTTGCGGGCCGACGGGGAAATATTCGATTCGAATGGTCACGCACTACGACGTCGACCGGGCGGGGATCAACCGCGCTGTCGCGGCTATGAGTGAAATCGTGGCGACGATTGGCAAGCATTCTGCCCCCATTGCTTACAAGTCGTAGCAACGTGTCACTGACGGCGTCTGCTTGAAAGATTGTGAAATTATGAAACGGAGTCGATGGTGACGCGATCGCCGGCGTCCCAGCCCGCATAGTAAGTTTCTAGTGTCAGCTGCGGAAAATCTTTTTTCATGGCGTCTCGCACGCGGCGAAGATCCTGTTCCTGACGCTCGCGCGGCTGGGGAGAAGCGTGCAAGTGATGCGGCATGGTTTTGTAGAAACCGCAATCCTGGTGCTGAATCAGAATCAGCTTGCGAACCTTGTGCTGCTCGGCGAAAAAGCGCAGCCATTTCCAACTGGCCCAGGAAAACTTCGGAAGATACTCGACGAGAGTCAAGCTGAGCGGGCCGCCGGGAATGACCATCAGGTCGTAGTTGCCATCGAGATTCAAACTGCGGTTCAGAAATTCCTGAAAAGCAGACTGAAACCGGTAATCTCCGCAGTGAATGGCGAGGACCTCGGTCTCGGTGCGCTGGATTTTGGAAGCGAGGGAGTAGTTGCTCATGTGATGAACCGAATGAACAGGAGCAAGGAGGCTCTTCTACGTCAACGGAGTCTTAGCTGGCGCAATGGGTTTAGCGTCGAGCGTCTTCGTTTCCACGGATTTGATTTCGACTGGCGTTCCAGTCGGCTCGAGCTTGGCACCATTAGTTCCCAGCTGAGAAAGTCCGAGTTGCGAAAGGACTGTTGGAACGTCGAGGCCCAGCGCCTGCAACTGTTGCAGCAGGCTGAAGACCAGCGCCGGGCCCGTACGCGCGACGCGTCCGATCGCGCCGGTGTCGCTGCCCGATCCGTTCCCTTGTTCGATGACAACGACCTTGTCGATATTGCCGAGTGGCGCGGCTACGGCGCCAAAAATTCCGGCTGAAGCTTGCAGCACGCTGGGCAGTTTTTCGAGGATCGTCTGCAGGCGCGCGGCGTCGTTGAATTGCTTCCACGCCTCGGCCTTTTTGAGGATGGCCTGGGCTTCAGCCACGCCTTGCGCTTCAATCGCACGCGCTTGAGCGAGTCCAACGGCCTCGACCTTTGCAGCTTCCGCGCGGCCCTCCGCTTCAACCGCAGCGGCGCGTCCCATTCCTTCCTGCCGCAGCTTTTCCTGATTTGCTTCCGCCAGCGCAATCTGCGCGGCCTTGGAGCCTTCGGCCTGCAGGATGGCCGCTTGTTTGGAGGCTTCGGCCCGCAAAATGGCGGCTTGGCGGTCGGCTTCGGCGGCCTTGATCACGGTGGCTTCGAGTTCTTTTTGCCTGCGCAGGACTTCCTGCTCTTGAACGGAAATCTGTTCCTGAGTGCGCATTTTCTCCACGCGCACTTCCTCGACAACGACCTGTTGCTTGGCCTTGGCTTCGGACAAAGGACCCGCTTGTGCGGCGGTGGCCTTCTGAGTTTCAACTTCCGCGAGGAATTGCGCCTGCTTGATTTGGAAATCGCGCTGTGCGCCCGCTATATTCGCGTCCGCATCGAACTTGGCCTTCTCGCCTTCCTGCATGGCTTGGGCGGACTTGATCTTCGAGTCGCGCGTCGCTTCGGCCTCGCCGATGGTGCCGTCGCGTTTCACTTCGGCGGTGCGCTTCTTGCCGAGCGCGTCGAGATAACCTTCCTCATCGCTGATTTCCTGCACCGTGAGTACGTCGACGCCAATGCCCATGCGTTCCAGATCCTGCGCGGCTTCGGACGTGAGCTTCTGCGCGAAACTCTGGCGGTCACTGTTCACTTCTTCGACCGTGAGGGTTCCGAGGATGGCGCGCAGGTGGCCTTCGAGCGTCTGAAAAATCACTTTCTGAATCTGATCGGGCGGCATGCCGAGAAACCGCTCGGCGGCCGCGCGAAGCGATGTATCGTCGCTCTTGATCTTGACGTTGGCGACAGCCTTCACGGAAATGGGCACGCCTTTTAACGTGTAGGCGCGCTTAATTTCGAGTGGAATGGTGAACACATTCAGCGAAAGATAGTCCACCTGCTCGAGCAGCGGAAAACGGAATGTCGCGCCGCCATTCACGACTCGATAGCCGACCACCTTGCCGTCGGCAGTTTTGCGCTTCCGGCCGCTAAGGACGGCAACCGCGTTCGGCGGAACCTTCAAGTAGTTCCGGCTGAAAAGCGCCATGGCAATCATGAGCGCCAGAACAACTCCGAGAACGATGATGGGAATAAAGAATTGGGTAAACATGAGATCCCCTGTTGAAATGACCAATCGAAACTCTGTTGCCGCACGAGCCGCCAAAGCCCCGAGCGGCTGCGTCACACGGCGAACCCTTAATTCTTTCTACGTTTTCTTACGCCGAAATCTTTCTTGCTCGGCTCAAAAAACTGAAACAATTACCAATCATCCTCCGCGCCGGACGAGAACCGTGTCGCCGACCACGGATTCGATTTTCACCACCGTGTTTGCAGGCAGCGGTCCACCATCCGGAGTGCGCGCGATCTTCTCCACCATGCTCTCGCCTAGCGAGCAGCGAACCTGGCCGACACCGTTCTGCGGAATCGCGACGATCACTTCCGCCGTCCGCCCGACAAGTTCGCTCACGCGAACGTCGCTTGAAGCTTGCTGGCTGTAGAGAAAACTCGCAAAACCATAAATCATCGCGCCGAATACCACGCCGCCGACCAGTCCGAGAAGCGTGCTGGTTTCCGTGCGATAGCCGAGGTGGATGCCGATGGCTCCGAATCCGCCAAAAGCAGTGATGAAAACGCTCACGATGCGCGTGCTGAAAACGCTCACACCGTGAACATCGCCGTGAACGTCTCCATGGAAATCGGCGTCGTGGCCGGCGAGATCGCCATGACCAAACAGTTCACCGAACGCAAAACTCACAACCAAAAACACGAATCCGACCAGCGCAATCGCCAGGAATACAGTGAATGCCGAAATGCCAACGAGGGACATGCCAAGCTCCGACATTCTAGAGAGGTATCCTCGAGGTGCGCACCCGATTACCAGAAGGGAAACCCGACTCTAGACCGCCGCGAGTGCGAAGTCAAGCAGTGGGAGCAACCGAGAAGTCAATTCCGGTGCGCCACTCAGGCCTCTTGCGCTAAACTCCCGCAACAGCTTTCCACTTCAACTACAGGGGGGACACGCGTGCTTCGACGACAGGTTCTCTCGAAAATTTCACGATTCGCCGGATTGGCATTTCTTGGGGCGGGTTCGGCTGGTTCGCAAACGGCGCCGCAGAAGAAGCTGAAGATCATGATGAAGACTGCGTGGGGTTCGGACGACCCCACCAGGGCGTCATTTGCGTTCGTTCATGGCCTGGCACTGGCCGACGCGGGGCATGACGTGCAGATTTTCCTCACCGGTGAGGCTACCTACTTAATGCGAAAAGCAACCCTAGACGCCATCTTTCCGGTGGGCTGGCCGCCGCTGAACGCAACTCTGGGCAGAGTCGTGGCGAAGCACATTCCCATTTTTTCTTGAGGGGCCTGCTCCCGTGCCCGTGGGGTTACGGAAACAGACTTGAGCCAATGGGGAGCAAAGTTCGGCAGCCCGGAGGTTTTTGTCTCACTGGTTGAATGGGCTGACCGAATTATCACCGAATGATTCCGGCCGCGAATGTAAGGCTCTGCGAAGGATTCTCAGTGTCTCGCAATCTGGATGTGAGGAGCTGCGCCCTAGGCCACTGGTTGAATTAGGAGCGACGGAAACAGCGCCTCGTGATAACTTTAGACGATTCAGCGCGTCCATAAGGTCGGGGGCCGCACAGGCGAGGCACCGGGAAACACAGCGAAGGGGGAGGCCATGAAGCGGAGAGAGTTCATTCGGCGGGCAGCTTGTGGAATCGGCGCAGCTTGGCTGGGTAAACGCGCTTTCGGCTCGACGGCATGGGGACAAAACATCCTGGCGGCACCGGTGCTGCCCAGGAAATTCGAGGCCTCGGACACGGTAAGCCTCGGGAAAACTGGCATTCGAACGAGCCGGCTAGCCATGGGAACCGGAACCGTCGGCTACGCGCATCATTCGAATCAAACTGCGCTGGGGATTGACGGCCTCTTGAAACTTCTGCTGAATGGCTACGATCACGGGCTGCGATTCTTCGACTCGGCCGATTCCTACGGCAGCCACCCGCACGTGGCCGAGGCGTTGAAGCACGTGCCCCGCGACAAGGTCACCGTGATGACCAAGACGTGGTCGCGCGATGCGGCGTCTGCGCGCGCCGACCTCGACCGCTTCCGCAAAGAGCTAGGCACGGACTACATCGATATTTGCCTGATGCATTGCCTGACGGAAGGGGATTGGACCACGCGTTTCCGAGGCGTAATGGACGTGCTGTCCGAGGCGAAAGAGAAGGGAATCATCCGCACGCACGGTTGCTCGTGCCATAGCATCGAGGCCTTGCGCGCGGCGGCAAAATCCCCGTGGGTGGAGATCGACCTCGCGCGGGTCAATCCCATTGGGTCGCATATGGATGCGGACCCGAATGCCGTGGTGACCGTGCTGCGCGGGATGCGCGCGTCGGGCAAGGCTGTGGTAGGGATGAAGATCCTGGGCCAAGGAGACATGAGCGAACGGCAAGACGAAGCCCTGCGCTACGCGCTGTCGCTGGACGTGCTCGATGCGTTCACCATTGGCGCGGAGAGCAAATCGGAACAAGAAGACTTAATCAGGCGGATCGCGTTGGCTGCATAACCGCTGATCGCTGTTACCCGTACGGGGGCTGTTCAGCGTGCTGCTCTGCGCGGCCTTCGTTCGAACATCTCCGCCCTTGCACCGCGCCCCGGAACAAAATCGGCGCGGCGGTGTCTATCATGGATGGGAATGACCACGAATACCCTAGTGCTTCCAGCGTACGTCGTCTTCTCGACCTGATCAAAAAACAACCGTTCAGGAAAAGCTTCGATGAAAGCAAGCGCGCTCTACAGGATTGCCGGTGTCTTGCTCATTGTGTTTGCGGCAGGTAACACGTACGGCGTCTCGAGATTCCGGCAACTTTCGGAGTCGATGAACCGTGTGCATTTCCGAGTCGGGCACTCAGGCTTTACTTACGCCCAGTTCGTTGTTGCCCTTGAACTGTTCTGTTCTTTGTGTCTTCTGTTTGCGGCATATCTGGCTTGGCATTTGGCGGCTTTGGCTCGAACAACTCCTCAAGCCATTGGCGCGTTGGGGTGGGTCCTTTTCGCGTATGAAATCGTTGGGCTCTATATAAGTTGGATTTTCTTCTCTGGTTTTGTGCTGGTTCTTTCGGCTGGTATTGCTATCTGCACAGGCCGGGCTACTTGGTTAGTCCAGAGCGCGCCGCCAGCGTTAGCAGCGGCAAAATGAACGAACGCTGGGTAAACGAGTGTTCCCAGGCTGCACAGACGAGTGCGGCTCATGAGCTGGTCGCTACTCGGAGACGCAAAATGGCAAAAAGTCGCGTATTGGATCACAACCGTGATCGAAGCTAGGCTATCCCTGCTTGCGGTGCGCGAGCCAGCGAGCGATACATCGCCATCTGCCGCTCGACGTAGTGCTCGAGCGTGAACTGGCTCTCCACCTTCTGCCGTGCAGCTTCACCCATTGCGACAAGTTCATTGGGATGGTTGTAAGCCCACAAAATCGCGTCGGCAAGTGCTTCGATATTCCGTGGAGGCACGATTGACCCTTCTTTGCCTTCGGTAACACAATCCTGCGCGCCTGATGTTGTGGTCGCCACAACCGGCAAACCACAGGCCATCGCTTCCAAGAGAACGAGCGCCAAGCCTTCGCTTACCGACGGAAAAACGAAGAGGTTCGATTCCCGATAACACGCGGCGACTTCCGCTGGCGACAAATGCCCGGCCAGCCGGACGTTGTAGCTCGAACAGTCGCGAACAACTGATTCCACCTCCGGCCGAATTTGGCCTGCGAGAACGAGTTCGGCGCGCGGCAGGCGCAGTCGTTTCCACGCCTCCAGCAAGTAGACAATTCCTTTCGCCATTTCCACTCGGCCAACGTAGCAAACTCGGAAGACAGACGGTTCTTCTTTCGCGCGCGGCGGTTGGAAGAACTGATGATCGACACCCGGCCAAACCACGACAGTCTTGGAGCCGTAGCCAAGTTCCTCGAAGCTTCTTCGCGCGACCTCCGACGGCACAATGATCTTGTCGCACATCTGGAATTCGCGTTCGCGCCGCTTGATGATAGATACGGGCAAGATAGTGTCGCAGTTGCGCGGGCGAATGTGAGCTCGATTGCATTCGGCGAGCACTTCGCGCTGCCAGTGCTGTGGGTGCAACATCGGATTTTCGATTAGCGTGACGCTATTTCTGTGCTTTGCAACGCGCAAACTCGCGAGGCTCACCGCGGTCCAACTATGAAAAATGCTGCAAGGTGGAAGATTCCCGGCAACCAACCGGTCGGCCAGCCATGAAGTCGCCACGATGGGGAGTTTTGTGCGTCCCGTGCCAGGCAAGCGGGTCCACACGCCCCACAATACGCGGTTCGCACTGTGATAAACCCGGAAGCGGCGCACCAAGTTCAACGAGCCGCTGACGTCTGGGTCGAACATCTCGAGGTTGATGCCGAAACGGAAAAGGCGCCGGAGCATGCCCGCCCGCGCGAGAGCTTCAGGTAGCGTTTGCTGATACCAGCCGGTGCCGGTCGCAAGGATGACCGAGATTGGGGCTGCGTCGTGCGGATGGCTAAGTCGAGGCATGCCGATTTTGTGGCTCTGGTACCTAGTATGCGGCCGCCGCGAAAGAGCAATTTGGCCGCCGAAGTAATATGAAAATACTAGAAAACAGGCACTTTGTGCGGCGAATCACGCGCATCCGTTAGCGCGGTCACAGCCGCATTCTCTGGCCTCCTTCTAGTCTGCATGCGGTGATCGCGAACCCTCACTGGAACGGGCAGTTCTCTTCTCTCGAGTCGGCGGCGAAGAGTCACGCGCGCCGCCCCACTATCGTTCACGTCGGCGATCTGGTGATAGGCGACGGCAGCTTCGTCGTCATGGCTGGGCCGTGTGCTGTTGAGTCGGAAGCCCAACTCTTTCGAACGGCGGAAGCTGTTGCCGAAGCCGGAGCGCGCGTGCTGCGCGGCGGAGCGTTTAAGCCGCGGTCGTCTCCGTATTCGTTTCAGGGGCTTGGCGCCGAAGGGCTCAAGCTCCTGGCCAAAGCGAGAGAGCACACGGGACTGGCTATTGTGACGGAAGTGATGTGCAGGGAAGAGGTCAGTCTCGTTGCGGAGTATGCCGACATCATGCAGGTCGGAAGCCGCAGCATGGAGAACTACTCGTTGCTCGAAGCGGTGGGGAGTTGCGGGCGCCCGGTTCTGCTGAAACGGGGAATGACGGCCAGGCTCGACGAGTTGCTATCTTCCGCGCAAGTGATTGCCGACAGCGGAAACCCAGACATTATCCTTTGCGAGCGAGGCATTCGGACGTTCGAAACAGCGACGCGCAACACGCTGGACATTGCCGCCGTGCCGGTGCTGAAGGCGGTTTCGGACCTTCCGGTGATCGTGGACCCGAGCCACGCGGCCGGCGTGCGCTCGCTCGTACCGGTGCTGGCCCGCGCGGCTGCCGCTGTCGGCGCCGACGGGTTGTTGGTCGAGGTCCATCCTGATCCGGCGAAGGCGTGGAGCGACGGCATGCAGTCACTCACCTTCGACCAGTTCCAGGAAATGATGGACGATCTGCGGCAATACGTTTGCGTTTCGAGAGGCGATGACGTTCGGGCAAGGACATCCGTTGCAGCAGGCAGGGCCTAGTGGGCTCCAGGGCGGCCATTCTCTTCGTTTGCACTCTGATTTTCATCGCGGTGGCCTTGCGTTCTCGCGTGCAAGGCGCCTCTTCGTCACATATCCCACTGCTGTATACCGTCGCGCGCGAGTACAACCCCCTCGCCTGGATGCACGGAGGCGAGCAGTTCCCGCAGGGTGCAGCGATTTTCGTCCGAGATGGCGCACAACGACATGCGCTCGCGCCGGAATTCGCCGCGTCGGCGGACGCGAATGTGTCGTTCGACGGCAAGAGCATTTTGTTTGCTGGAATGCAGCGCGCGAACGATCACTGGCAAATTTGGGAGACTCCTGCGCCGGCGGCGGGCGCAGCGCGATCGCAAGAGCCGCGCCAAATCACGCAATGTGACGATGACTGCGTGCGGCCGCTGTATGTTCCCGCCGACCGAGTCGTCTACGCCCGCAAAATCGGCGGAAACTTCGTCTTGGAAATTGCTTACCTCAGTGCGGGAGGCGAGAAGCCGGTGCAACTGACGCGCGCGCCGGGAAATGTGCTTCCTGTCGACGTTCTCCACGATGGCCGCGTGTTATTCGAAGGACCGTACCCGCTGGGCGAAGGCGCAACACCCGAGCTGTACACGGTCTACACGGACGGCAGCGGGGTCGAATCGCTTCGCTGCGATCACGGTCACTCCCGATATGCCGGCAAGGAGATTTCCTCGGGCGACATCGTGTTTGCTCGCGAACGTGGGCTGGGCCGCTTCACGTCGGCTCTGGCGCACGAAGTCGCCATCCCCGCGCCGGCGGGAATCTACAGCGGCGATGTAGTCGAGACGCCGTCGGGCGAATGGCTGGTTAGTTGGCGCGCGGGAGCCGAAAAGAAGTTCGAACTTCGCAAATGGAAACCCGGTACAGCGATGCTCCAGCCCGAAATAACGGAAAACGGCGCGAACATTGTTGAGCCGGCGCTCCTCGCGCAGCGAGCCACTCCGAACCGCTTTCCCTCCGGCCTGCACGAATGGTCGTACGCGAATACGCTGTGCTTGAACGCGTACACCTCGAAAACGCATTTCGCCGATGGCTCGATCGCCAATGTGCGTTTTTACGCCCCAGGACCTTCAGGTGCCCCGCAGCTGCTCGGGACTGCCCCGGTCGAGAAAGACGGATCGTTCTACGTGCGCGTTCCTGGAGACCGGCCGCTGAAGATCGAGTTGCTCGACGCCTCAGGGAACACATTGAAGAAGGAAGCGGGATGGTACTGGATGCGCGGCGGCGAGCAGAGGATCTGCGTGGGTTGTCACGCGGGACCGGAGACCGCGCCGGAGAACGTCGTGCCCGCCGTGCTGCTGCGCACGATCGTTCCCGTGGATATGACCGGCGGCAAAGCGTCATCAGCGTCATCACAGGG
>Ga0187819_10000519_pt1 | contig 19348 bp, 20 predicted proteins | sample NC_wetland_sal_i_15_FD_132411 | JGI IMG/M metagenome (GOLD analysis project Ga0187819, IMG submission 132411) | Wetland sediment microbial communities from Neuse River Estuary, North Carolina, USA - SO4_4 | ecosystem: Environmental > Aquatic > Freshwater > Wetlands > Sediment | place: USA...
ACGTGCCCGACGGCCTACTCCTCGCCCTGCGCGATGGCCATATCCGCTGGCCGGAAATGCATCGCCTGCGCGCTCGCAAACACCGCCTCGAAACCGATCGCCCCGCCATCTTCCACGGCGACGGCGAAGTCCTCGGCGAAACTCCCGTCGAGATCGAGGTCCTTCCCGCGGCGCTCCAGGTTCTGGCTTCTTCGCCGACAATTCGCATCTGATTCGCTAGCGGCTCAGTTTGCCCAGTAGCACAGACAATCCTGTCTGTGCGCTCGCTGAACTGCCTCGAAACAACCCAGCAAGAGAACCGTGCGCCACGCCACGACTCGATCAGGGCAAGCTGACCCATCACCGCAATTTCCAGCCATTTGAACGCTCGTATGCGAAGTGATAGAGTGCGCCCCTTCACGCGTCCATGGCGTGTCCCGGCAGCTTTCACCCGCAGGAGGTCCGGCCGCCCTGCTCCCCGAGCGCACAAGTCGCGATGCGGTGCTCAATCGCTCGATGGGCCTGGCGACGGCGTCCGCGATGGTAGCGGGCATCATTCTCGGCACCTCGATTTTCGTCCAGCCCTCGGAGATCAGCCGGCTGGTCCCCAACATCCCTGCAATGATGGCCGTCTGGCTGCTTGCCGGCCTGCTCACCTTTTGCGGAGCCATGACCTGCGCCGAGCTCGCCTCCGCCTTCCCCCGCACCGGTGGCGTCTACGTCTTTCTGAAGGAAGGAATCTCCCCGGTCGCAGGCTTTCTCTGGGGCTGGGCGATGTTCTGGTCCATGCACTCCGGCATCATCGCGGCCATCGCCGTAATCGTCGCGCGTTACGCTGGTTTCTTCGTTCCGCTCGACGGCCGCGGCGTGAAAGCTTTGGCCATCGGTGTGATCCTCCTTCTTTCGGGCGTCAACTATCTGGGCGTCCGGCAGGGCGGCGCGCTGCAGGCGGTGCTCACCGCGGCAAAAGTCCTGGCCATCGTGCTGATTTTTGTTTTTGTCTTCGCCGTCCCCGCGCCGGCCCTCGGCACAGCTTCCCCTTCGCCGCAGCCGGCGCTCCCGCAATTCCGCGAATTCGTTCTCGCGCTCGTCGCGGGACTCTTCGCCTTCGGTGGATGGCACATGGTCACCTACGCGGCCGGCGAAACGCGCGATCCCGAGCGCACCATTCCGCGCGCGCTCCTCCTCGGCACGCTCGTGGTCACCGCCTGCTACCTCAGCCTCAACGCCGCCTACCTTCGCGTCCTTCCGGTGCCGCAGCTCATTGCCTCCGAGCGCGTCGCCACCGACGCCGCCAGCGCGCTCGTCGGCCATCGGGGCGCCTCCATCGTCGCCATGCTCGTCATCCTTTCCGGCGCGGGCTCGCTCAACGGGATCATCCTGGGCGGCCCGCGCGTCTATTTCGCCATGGCGCAAGACCGCCTCGCATTTCGGTGGCTGGCGGCGATTCACCCGCGCTTTCGCACGCCCCACGCCGCCATTGTCGCGCAAGCCATGTGGTCGAGCGCGCTGGTGGCTACCGGAACCTATCGCCAGCTCTTCACGCGCGTGGTCTACACCGAATGGCTCTTTTTCGGTCTGATGACGATTGGACTTTTCCGTCTCCGCGGCCGGGCGTCTTATACTGCCTCGTACCGCGTCTGGGGCTATCCGCTGGTTCCCGCGCTGTTCGTCGCGGCCTGCGCCGCCATCATTGCCAATCAATTCGCCGCGGATCCGCGCGAAAGCGCTCTCGGACTTCTCTTCGTCATCGCCGGCTTGCCGGTTTACTATGCCTGGACGCGATTCGCGCCGCCGCGCGAAGGAGACCCGGACCGTGCCCATCATTGACGTTCATAATCACTATTACCCGCCCTCCTACCTCAACGCCCTTCGCACCGGCCCCTCGAGCGTGCGCGTGACCATCGACGAGGATGGCAATCCCCGCCTGTACTATCCTGGGGATTACAACATCGCCGTCCGCGGCCATCGCGATATCGACTATCGCGAAAGCGTGCTCGCGGAATCCGGCGTCGACACGCAAATCATCTCGCTCACCACGCCCGGGACCCACGTCGAGTCGCCTGCGAACGCCGCGCGCCTCGCCTCGCTCGTCAACGACGCGTTTGCCCGCGTCGTCAGCGACAAGGGAGGGCGCTTCGCCGCCTACGCCACGCTGCCGCTCAACGATCCCGCCGCATCCGTGCGCGAGCTGGAGCGCGCCTGCACGCAGCTCGGCATGCGCGGCGCCATGCTCTTCAGCAACGTCAATGGCACTGCGCTCGCGGATTCGCGTTACTGGCCGCTCTACGAGGCCGCCGATTCGCTCGAAGCCGTTTTGCATATTCATCCCACCGCTCCTGTCGGAGTCGAGGCCATGACCGAGTTCTGGCTCATGCCCCTTGTGGGATTTCTCATGGACACGACGCTCGCCGCCGCAAAACTCGTCTTTGCCGGCGTGCCGGAAAAATTTCTGCGGATTCGCTGGGTTCTCAGTCACCTGGGCGGCGCGATTCCCTATCTTGCCGAACGCCTCGATCGCGGCTTCCACGCCTTTCGCGAATGCCGCGCGAATATCGGCCGCCCGCCCAGCGATTACCTGAAACAGTTCTACTACGACACCGTGAATTTCGATCCCAACGCCTTGCAGCTCGCCATTTCGTTTGCCGGCGCGGACCACATCCTGGCCGGCAGCGACTACCCGCACCAGATCGGCAGCATTCCCTCGATGCTCGACTCTATTGGAAGTCTCCCCATTTCCGATGCCGACCGCTCCAAAATCCTCCACGCCAACGCCGCCCGCCTTTTCCGACTTTAGGGCTCGTTTGCCCTGTTCTTTGAAGATGAAGATCTTGTGTGGAAACCAACTGAAGACTCTGCTGCCTGAGGAATCCGAACTCCTCCAGCCAATCGGGGTATAGGAATCGCTCGCAAGAAATGCGCAAAGGGGGTGCGACGCGCCCCCTCACAGCTCAGCCAGGGCGACTGAGGGACTCACAGATGTGGAAACATGATCTCTGGCCGGACGCGACCTGCCACTACTTTTTCCGGGAGACGATCAGGTTCAGGTAGATATCCTTGCGGCCATCCAGCGAGGAGAGGCGGCGCGTGGGCGACACGTCGCCCTTGAATTCCGCGTGGATCTCGTAGTCCGTGTTCGGGTCCAGCCCGCTGAAGTGATAGTTTCCCTGGTCGTCGGCAAACGAGGTCTTCACGCTGTTGTTCTGCAGGTTCTTCAGGTACACGATTGCTTCCGGCAGCGCATTCTCGGCTTTGTCCATCACCAGGCCGTGGACGGTCTTGAGGACCGGCTCCTTTTTCCCGTCCTGCGCGGCGCCTGCGAGCGCCGCAGGCAGCGCGAGCGCGATCAGGAGTCCGAGAACGATTACCGCCCTCAGGCGGAGCGGGAAGCGCGTAGCGAGCGGGTCGCGGGCCATACGTGTGGTTGGATGAGTCCCCGTAAACGAAGGATGCAAGCAGAACAACAGGAACCAGCCGGAATTACTCGTCCTCCTCCTCTTCTTCCTCTTCCTCTTTCTCCGTCTCGGCGTCCTCGGCGTCTCCGTCAGAGGATTCCTCTTCCTCGTCGGTGAGCGCGTTCACCTGCACGGGAGACACGGAGACGACTTCCAGCTCCACCTCGCACTCCGGGCAGCTCAGGATCTCTCCCTCTTCGACCTCGTCTTCTTCCAGGTCCAGAACTCCACCGCACTGGGGGCACCTGACCACGCCGATCCTCCTCTGGCAATCCCAGACAGAAACGATGCCGTATTATATACCCCGGTTGTCAAGTGGGACGCGCCGGTAGGACGCCATCGCGCCGCGTCTCGTATGGCGCCGCTCACAAATGGCTAGCCCCAGAGAATATCCGGAACGCCCGGTGGTCGGAGTGGGTGGAGTGGTCATCGAGCAGGGCCGCATGCTGCTGATCCGCCGCGGCAGCGAGCCGCTCAAGGGCCACTGGTCCATTCCCGGAGGCACGCTTGAAACCGGCGAGACCCTGGAAGAAGGCACGCGGCGCGAAATGGCGGAGGAAACCGGCCTCTCCGTGCGTGTCGTGGAATTGATCGAGGTGTTCGAGAGGATTTTCCCCGAGCCGGGCGAGGAAGCCCGCCGCACGCGCTACCACTTCATCATTCTCGACTATCTGTGCGAGCGCATTTCCGGCGAAGCCCGCGCGGGCTCGGACGTCACCGACGTCGCCTGGGTGGCCGAGCACGATCTGGCGGCGTATCAGCTCACGCCCACGGCCACGCGCATCGCCCGAAAAGCCTTTGCCATGAGCCGCGCCCGCCTGCCCTGACGCAGGAAGGGCCCCGCACCCGGCTAGTGCCGTTCCAACTTTTCTCGCCTAGGGGCATGCATGGGACTCGGCTGAGAGAGGCCCGCCAGATCTCGAAAATGGCTCGCCGGAACTAGTTGGAACGGCACTAGTCGCCGGCCGCGCTCCCGTCCGGGCCCGGCGCCGGCAGGGACTGGTAGACCTTGGCGTGCAGAAAGCTGTCTTCTGCGCCGATCAGCAACCGCCCCATCCACTCCGGCACCGCGGGACTCGTCACCAGCAGCCGCGGCGAACGAATCTTTCCCGGCACATCGAAAACGAATTCCGTGGTGTACGACTGGCCCGGCACCAGCGCATGCCACATAGGCGTGCCGCCCTGACCGGAGCGCACCAGCGCCTGCTCGCCTTCGGCAGAGACCGGATAGCGGCGGCCCTCCTCGTCCACCAGAATTAGCGTGCGCGGCATCCGCACCAGGGGAGCGTCGCGCGGCCGCTCCGGGCTGATGGTCGTCTCGTCAAACCGTGTGCGCACCGTCACCCGCAGGAAAATCCCCTGCCTGGGCGCGACGCTGGGCGAAGACCCCACGGAGGACAAATACTCCGCGCCCACCACGGAATAGGCCAGGTGACAGTCCATCTCACAGAAGTATTTCTCCTCTCCCGGCGCCAGCGTGCTGTCGTGGCTCGCCAGCGAGAAGCCGAAGAGCAGCAGCAGATAGCACCCGCAGAGTGCCCCGGCCGCGCCCGCCGCCTTTGCCCCCAGCCCGCGGCCCGCAAACAGCCAGTGCGCCGCGGCTTCCACAGCGCTCGCCAGCCGGGTGTTGCCGATGACCACGGCAATCAGGGCGAGGCCGGCGAGAACGGCCAGAAGGCCAGCGGCGGCGAGAAACAGCAGGGCGCTGAGCGGGGGCGGCAATTGAAAATGCATGAAAAACCTCCCGATGGGCCGGCCAGCCGGCGGGCCCGAGCAGATGCAGAGTACTTTACATTACAAAGTACGGCCTGTCAAGAGCCCGGCGACGCCCCTATTCCTCCCGCGCCGCCCGGATCAGCGCCTCCATGTGATCCAGGTACTTTGCGAACGCCCGCCGCCCCGCCCGCGTTAGCCGGTACTCGGTCAGCGGCACTCGGTCCCGGAACGACTTCGCGCACGCCAAGTAACCCGCCTCCTCCAGTTTCCTCGCATGCACGCTCAGGTTCCCGTCGGTCATCCCCAGCAACCCTTTCAGCTCGGCGAACGAAAGTTCTTCGTTCACCGCCAGCGCGCTCAGGATGGCCAGGCGCGCCCGGTCGTGGATCACGCGGTCGAGTTCCCAGGCGCGCGAGGCGGCGCTGTCCGCACGCGCGGCGCCTGCGGGGCGCGCTTCAGGCCCGGTTCGATCTTTCCGCTGGACTGCGCTCCTGGCCACGTTGCCTCCTCGCCAAAAGAATCCCCACGATGATTTGCAAAACGCCGAACCCTCCGCCCAGCAGCCAGTTGCCCACCGCCAGGGGAGCGAAAACTGCGGCGGTGCCGAGCAGGAGAAAACCGTAGCCCATGCTGCGCACCATGGTCACGGAGATGGTGCCTCCGCCAACCAGCGCGGTGCCATAGAGCAGCAGCCACACCGCGGGCAAAAGCGCGAACTGGCCCGAACGATCCAGCGCCAGCGTCAGCAGCGCTCCCGAAAAAATTGCCGCCGAAAAGACCGTGGCAAAACGCCGTCCCGGCCCGGCCAGCAGCGGAAGGCCGGCGCGCCGCGCGCTGCGCCACATCGCGGCCAGCCCGATGCCCGCAGCCACAACGGCGGCCGCGAGCCACACTTCCAGCCAGCGCTCGGGCCTCTCCGCGCGCGAGGCGCACACGGCGGCAGCCGCGCCGGTAAGGCCCATGGCCGCGCCTCCCCATCCAGGAATCGTGGAGAAAGAGGCGCTGCGTTCGAGCGTTTCCCGGATGACCCGCAAATGCTCTCCCGCGCGTGCTTCGAGCGGAATCACCGTTGCGCCCTCGGGATCGCGCCGCGGGAGAGTCATGGGTCGAGCCTAACACCGGCCGGCATGGCGTCAAGTACTTTGCATCCTCAAGCGGACTTCGCTGGCCGGCGCGGGTAGCGGCCGAGGAGCCAATTCCAGCGAATCGAAAGAAGTTCCGTGAACATCCCCAGGCTGTCGCGATACACCTGGACTTTCGTGTCCGGGTCGTGGGCCCAGCGCACCGGGATTTCCACGATACGCAGGGCGTGGCGCCGGGCCAGGAAGAGCAGTTCGGGGTCGAACCCGAACCGCTCGATCCTTTGCTGCTCGAAAAGAATGCCCGCGCGGTCCATGCGGAAGGCTTTGAAGCCGCACTGCGTGTCCACAAAGGGAATCCACAGCACCAGCTGCACGAATTTATTGAACAGGATGCCGGCGAGTTCCCGGAAGCGCGACTGCCGCACGGAAATCAGCTTCCGGTTCAGGGCGCGCGACCCGAACGCCACGTCGGCGTTTTCCAGCGCCGCCAGCAGCTTTTCCGCCTCCTCGATCGGCGCGGAAAGGTCCGCGTCCGTGAACAGGCCCACTCGGCCGCGCGCTTCCCGCATGCCGTGCCGCACGCTGTAGCCTTTGCCGAAATTGCGGCCGTTGGAGACGAGACGCAGGCCGGGAAAACGCGCTGCGGCCTCCGCCACCACGCGCGCAGTTCCGTCGGCCGAGCCGTCGTCCACCACCAGGATCTCCGCGGCGAGCCCTTTCGCTCCCACCCACGCCGCGATTTTCTCCAGCGTGCGTGGCAGCCGCCGCTCTTCGTTGTACGCGGGGATGACGATGGACAGCGCCGGTTCGGGCGGGTTCATCGATTGCCTTTCTCTGGGCTCTCCCGCTGCCCGTGCCGGCCCAGCAGTGGAACGAAGCGGCATTCGTGCAGCACCTCGCGCGTAAAAGACTCCCCCGCGCGCCGCAATCGCAGCAGCTCCTGGCTGTCGGCAGGCCCCACGGGAATCAGCAGGCGGCCGGCTGCCGCGAGCTGCTCGAGGAGCGGCGGCGGGACCGTGCGCGCGGCGGCGGAAACCACGATGGCGTCGTACGGCGCTTTCTCCGCAAATCCAATCGAGCCGTCTCCCACAACGATCTGGATGTTTGCGTATTCGAGCCGCGCCAGGCGGCTCGCGGCGGATTCAGCGAGCCACGCATTGAGTTCGAGCGCAATCACCTCGCGCGCCACCCGGCCGAGGATGGCCGCCTGATAGCCCGACCCCGCGCCCACTTCCAGGATGCGCTCCGTGCCCGCGAGTTCCAGCGCCTCCGTCATGGCCGCCACCATGTACGGCTGCGAAATCGTCTGCCCGTGGCCGATGAGCAGCGGCTGATCCGTATAGGCGCTCTCCGCGTGCTCCACCGGGACGAACAGATGCCGCGGAACCTCGAGCATGGCTTCCAGCACGCGGGGATCGCGGATGCCGCGCGCGCGCAGTTGCTGCTCCACCATGGCGCGCCGCTCGGCGGCAAACGCGTCAAGCTCGGGGTTGGGGCCGGACATTAGTTCATACCGCGGCGGGATGCCGCTCGCCGGCGCGCGCGGCGAGGATTTCCGAGATGGCGTCGAGGCCGCGGTCCAGTTCCGCCTGGCTGTTGTAGAAATGCGGCGACATGCGCACGCCGGCCTTGGGGCGGTAATCCACCAGGATGTTGCGCGCCACCAGCGCGTGCGCCACCTCCTCGGCGTGCGGGCAATCAATCGAGACGGTGCCGGCGCGTGCCGCGGGATCGAGCGGAGTGTTCACGCGCCAGCCGCGCGCGCGCGCCCCGGCGATGAGGTGCGCAGTCATGGCCATAGATTTCTGCCGGATATTTGGGACGCCCGCCTTCGCGATGATCTCGAGTCCCGGCCCGGCCGCGTAGAGCGCAGGGATCTGAGTGGTCCCGGTGAGAAAACGAAAACCTGAATCGGTGCGCTCGATGGGCCGCGGGTCGAAGGAGAACGGCGATTTGTGCGCGAACCAGCCCGTGATGGCCGGCTCAAGTTTCGGCGCCAGGTCCGGGCGAACGTAGAGATAGCCCACGCCGGGCCCGCCGCACAGCCATTTGAGCACGCCGCCCACGGCGAACTCCACGCCGAGCGCGGTCACGTCCACGGGCAGCGTCCCCGCGGCCTGGAAGACGTCCAGCACCACGTGCGCGCCCACGCGCCGCGCTTTTTCCACAATGGCGCGCGCGTCCACAATCGCGGCGCTGCGGAAAAGGACCAGGGAGATAGGAACAAGCAAAGTCTTTTCGTCTATGGCCTCCAGGATGCGCTCCATCGGCGGGTGCACGCCATCGTCGCTCGGAACCACCACGACGTTCGCGCCGCGCCGCCGCTGCTCGTTGTAGAAATAAAGGATGGAGGGAAATTCCAGGTCCACCAGTACGACTTTGTTGCGCGGCCCGGTGAAATCGTAGCAGGAGGCGATGATGGCCTGCGTGAGCGTGACGTTCTGATGGACGGAAACGCTCGCCGGCGGCGCGCCAATCACGCGGCCGATCTGGTCGCCCACTTCCCCGGCCAGCGTCCACCACTCTTCTTCCCACGCGCGCACGCCGCGCACGGCCCACGACTCGGTGTAAGCGGCCATGCGGGCGCGCACCGCGCGCGGCATCGCGCCCAGGGAGTTCGAGATCAAATAGGTAGAGGTCTCGAGGATCGGAAATTCTTTTCGCCAAACTAGTAGTGGGTCCATCGAAGCATTCTCCCAGAGCAGTGTAGCTCAGGTCTTCCGAGGTTTTCGCGTCCCGCGCACTTTGCGGGAAGACCTGAGGCACTTTCCCCGTCCGGCCGCCCCTGTCTCCCCGCGCCATCTTCCCACTGGCCATCGAAGCCCGCCGCAGCTGGCTCGATTTTCGTCTTTCCTTGCCCCACCGAGTTTCGAATTTCGTCCGCCGCGGCGGACGAGTTTCGCCCTTAATCCCCCGCTCGCCACTCGCCACTCGTCACTCGCCACTGCCTTTAATGCGTCCTGATAACAAACTTATGTTAACTAAGTAGTCCGCACAAAATTGAGCGTTTTTCCGACATTTCCAAAACGGGAATTTCGCGCTTTCGCCCCACGCTGCTCGCCCTCGATACTCGCCCGCCGAGCAGCACGAATAGAAAATTTCTTGTCCCTCCGTCTCCGTTTTTTTTTCGTTTCCCGCCTTTCGATTTTCGCCCCTCGCCTTTGACCCTACTCGCCACTAGCCACTCGTCACTCGCCACTGCCTCTTCCACGCTCGCCTCTTTGTGCGCAATCTGCCGCGCGCTGGCCGGACCTCGAACCGCATGCCCTCCGCTTTCTGCAAATAGGCGACGATTGCAAACAGTTTGCTCGCGGTCGGATTCCCGTTCGGGCCAAACATCTGATGAAGAGTCTTGACGTGGATCCGCGTATGCACGGCCAGCTTGGGAAAGCCAACCGTGGCGTTGATGTAATCCCGCAGCAACTTCTTGCTGAGGGCCACCTCGCCGGCGAGCAGGGCCTCGATAGCCTCGCTCAGTAGTCCTCTGCGAAAGGCCGGATCACGTTTCGCATCCGCCTGAACCGTTTCTCTGAAATCACTGGTCAAGGCCATTTTCATTCCTCCTGGTGCTGCTTTCTCTGCTTGTAATCTTCCCAGGGGGCCACAGCAAGTCTGACATCGTTCTGCTGCCGCTGTTTCGTTCCACCGCCGAGAAGGATCACCACCTGCTCGCCTTCTTTCCCAAAGTACACTCGGTAGCCCGGGCCGAAATGGATCCTGCACTCAAAGACTCCGGCCCCCACACCCTTGACGTTGGAAAAATTCCCGAGCCCAACGCGGTAGAGCGCCACCGTCACCCTCCGCCGGGCCTCTTCGTCGAGCGAGCCGCGCCATTGGCGAAAGGGGCTGTGACCCTCGCGGTCCAGATACTCGCGGAGTTCAACCACCCCTCTCTAGAGTAACATATATTGTACCATCCCCAAGCGCCGCCCGAATGGTGCTTGGTAATTCGTATTGGGCGACTGGCCGAGACGCAGGGATCGAAAAGCCCGCGCTCGCTGAGCAGCCCGGGAACGGCGCACCCGCGAGAGATGAAGAAGGCAGGAATGCAACTACGCGGGCAGCTCGCAGCATCCAGGAAAGCATGCGTAATAAACGTTGAAGACTTAACTCAACATGAGTACCGTAAGGAAGAACTGCCGGATTCGGAAATACAAATGCGGCTCAGCGCCTTCCGCTTGGTGATCTCATTTGCAATTCTGACAGTGGTTCTCTGCGTTGCGCCGGCTCGTGCGCAGCAGGGGAAAACGGAACGGTTCGAGCTGCGCGGCGTGGTGATCAGCGCCGCCACCGGAGAGCCCGTGAGCTGGGCGCTGGTCGAGATCGCTGGGCCGGAGGGAAGGAAGCAGCTTGCCGGGAGTGATGGGTCATTCGCGTTTGCGAATTTGCCGCCCGGACGATACTCCGCCTCGGCGAGTAAGCCGGGATTCTTTAACAATGGGCAACTGGGGCGCTCAAGCAAGGGGAGGAACTCGTCTCAGGACGTTCCTTCGAGCGCGGGACTGGTGCTGAAGCTGACGCCGGAGGGAGTGATTTACGGCGAAGTGAAAAACGAGAATAGTGAGCCAATGGAGGGCATCGAGGTGAGCGCCAAGCCCTGGCAGGTGGAGGACGGCCGGCGGCGGCTCCAGAGCGCAGGCGACGCGACAACAGATGACGAGGGAAAATATCGCATCGCGGAACTCACGCCGGGAAGGTATCGGCTGGCATATCGGCCAGGGAGCCGCGCAGAAACGATTCTCGTCAGCGAACTGCGCCGGAAAAAAGCAGAGGATCAAGGCTACGCGCCGGCATTTTATCCCGGGGTCTCGGATGCGGATTCTGCGACGGCAATCGAGGTGCGGGCCGGCGCCCAGGTGCACATCGCGCAAGCCCTAAAGCGGCAAAGACTGTTTGAAGTTGCGGGAGTGGTGCGCGGGGCCGGTTCGGCAAACTCCGTCGCGTTCCGGCTGCTGGATACCGGGGGAGACGCGATCCAAAGGAGCGTGCGGATCGAGCCGAGGAGCGGACAGTTCCAAATTCCGGCAGTTCCGGCGGGAACGTATCTGCTCTCAGCATTCACCGGAGATCCGAATGAAGAGGGACGGCTGCTGACCGCGACGCAGTTGATCCACGTGAACGCCGATGTGAGCGGCGTGGCGATCACGTTCGAGCAGGGAGCCTCCCTCAGGATACAGGTACGCGATGAGATTCCGCCGGATGGGACAAACCAGGTGCATCCAGTGTCGGTGGTATTGCACTCCAAGGAATTTCCGCAGTACTCGGCCCAATCGAGGCCACCGGCAGCGGAAGGCGAGGGACCGGCAACGGCGAGAATCGAGGGAGTTGCGCCCGGAACGTACACGGTGATGGCCTTCCCGCAATCGGGGGGATACATCGCCGCGCTGCGGTGCGGCAACGTGGATCTGCTGAAGGATGACCTAACGGTTGCGGTGAATGCGGCGCTGCCGCCCATCGAGGTGACGCTACGCAACGACGGCGCAGAACTGACCGTTATGGTAGTGGAGGACGGCCAGCCCGCGGCAGGGGGCGTCGTGATCTATTCCGAAGAATACCCAAGGCGAGCTTTTTGGGCCCAGACCAACGATACGGGTACGCTCTCGATGGGCAACCTTGCGCCGGGAAACTACCAACTGGTTGCGGTGGAGGATGCGCAGGACCTGGAATTCCGCAACCCCTCAGCGATGGAAAAATACCTGAGCCATGCGACGGAGGTGACTCTGCTGCCCGGAGATAAAGCCAGCTTACAAGTTGAACTGCAAAAGCCTCGGGAGCAGGAGCAATGACGGCGCGGTTCTTGTGCCTCGGGTTGCTCTTTGCTACAGCCGCGGCGGGCGCGGCGCAGCAGGCGCCGCGCGGCTATCGCATCAGCGGCGTGGTGGTGGATGCGGTGACCGGAGCTCCGGTGGCGCGCGCGGAAGTATCCGTCTCTCAAGGCGAGGAAGAAACGAAGGTCATCACGGGAAACGACGGTCGATTCGTGTTTCAAGGACTGGAAGCCGGGAAGTATCCGCTTTTTGCCGCCGCACAGGGCTACGTGCGTGAAGGCTTCAACCAGCACGGGCAGTACATGACGGGGATCGCCGTTGGGGAAGGGCTGGATAGCGAGCACCTGATCTTCCGCCTGCACCGGCAAGCGGTGATCACGGGGAAGGTGACCGACGAGCATGGGGAAGGCGTGCGCGGTGCGAGGGTGATGCTCTTCAACGCAGGAGGCACGAAAGGCGGAGACGCACGGTCTGTGCATGAACCGACGCAGACGAACGACTTGGGCGAATATCGGCTTGCTCACCTGGAGCCGGGGAGGTACTACGTGGCAGTTCAGGCTCAGCCGTGGTACGCGCAATTGGGGCTCAGCGATGTGCCTGAGCCACAGCCGGGGGAGGACAGCTTTCCTTCGAGTCGCAGCGAAGGGAAGCCGAAGTTCGATCCCCTTTTGGATGCCGTCTACCCGATTACCCTGTATCCGGGCGTGACAAACGAAAATGCCGCTGCAGAATTGAATCTCAGGGCGGGCGAGAAGGCGCAGGCGGACATTCAATTGGCGGCCGTTCCCGCGGTCCACATCCGCCTGACGAATTTGCCCGCCGAGGAGCCGGGCGGAATCAATATCCAGGCGAGTGTCGCGCTTTTGAGATCTCAGGACGTTCCGCTGAACATCCTTGCCGAGCAGGTTTCACCGGGCGAATTTGAGGTGGCAGGGCTGCCTCCGGGCGATCTTACATTTCTCATCAATCAGAGCGGAGAGCAGGCATCAACCGCTCGAAAGATCAGGGTGAATGTGAGCGGGGGCGAGACGCTGGACGGGGGCGGAACCCGTGCGACGGCGAATGTGTCCGGACGCGTGATTTTTCCCGCCGGCGTGGCAGGCCCAGCCGAAGGACAAGTGAATCTTCAAGGAGAGGATGACCAAAATGCGAGCGCCGAGCTGCAGAAGGACGGCACATTTTCTGTGCCGGCGGTCGAGGCCGGCACCTACAAGGTGGCTGTGAATCTTTCCGAGAGCGGCGAGTACGTGGAGGGCGTGTCCGCAACGGGAGCGACGACTTCCGGCCGGGAAGTTACTATCGCGGGCGCGGGCGACGTGCGACTGAGCATCACCCTGGGACAGGGAGCGGGTGAAGTAACAGGAGTGGCAAAGCTTGATGGCAAGCCGGCTGCCGGCGTGATGATCCTGCTTGTCCCCGACTCGGGGCAAAACCTGGAGGAAGATTCCCGACTGGATCAGAGCGACAGCGACGGGACATTCGCGTTGCACGAAATCATCCCCGGGAAATACTTGCTGGTGGCGATCGAAGATGGATGGGACTTGGAACGGAGCAACGGGAGTGTCCTGAAACCCTACTTGGAGAAAGGGCAGGCTATCGAAATTTCAGCGAATGACCACAGAGCAGTGACGGTCGAGGTGCAACGCAAGAGGCCGTAACGGCGAAGAGGAAGGCAAGATCAGCGGGTTCTCAACTGTCTGAGGCGCGATTCCCATTCTGACAAGATCGAAATCTGTGATCGCAACGGCACTTAGGGCAAGCCGGATGACAGGCGGGAGCAGAAGCTGTGGCGAGAGGCCCCTCGCGTTTCGTTTCTTCTCCTCCGATCAAGTCTCCAACCTCCCTCAATTCCTCCTCCTTGCGGCCAGGTTCTCGGCTCAGCCCGTCGCGCGCGGGAGAGGCTCCTCGTCCTCCCTTTTCCTCCTCGGCCAGACCTCCGACCTCTAACCTCGAACCCTTAGCACCCAGCCTCTACCCCCTACCCCAAAACGATCGCCGTTTTAAACCCTGTCCGTACTTTGGACCCTGAGCCCTGCGGCGAAGGGTGCGCCGGGCGGCGCCGCGCCGTTTGGTCTCCGGTTTGTGGAGTCCGATGGACTCTCCGCGAGTCCTGAAATCGGACCCGACGTACCTTGTCGGGAAACCCAGCCCTTACCCTCGAGGACGAAAATTGCGTCGAAATTAGACCCTGTGCGCCGGGCGCACAACCCATCCTAGCGAGCGCCGAAAGCCCCCCTCCCGACGAAGGCCCGGATTTATTTGGTACCGCCGCCCTGCCCTGACAGGGGAAGGGCATCTTGGCGGCGTCTCATTCTGAAGATCGCCGGCTGGAAAGCCCGCCCCGAGACTTCGGGGCCGGCGGTACAAAATGGGGTGACCGCTCGCCCCGTCCCCTTCAGCCTCCAACCCCTAGGACGAAACGATCGCCGTTTTAAACCCTGTTGCCCCGGGGGCACAGGCCACTCTAGCGCGTGCCCTCCGAGCGCCCCGACGGGTCGCAGCGACACCACTCGGACGAGAGACGGAGAGGAGGGCAGACCCGCCGCGGCGGGGGTCTGCCCCTACGACTGCAGGACGGGGGACAGCTAGGAGGAAGCAGGCTCAGCGATCCCCAGGTCGCGGCAGATCTTTCGGGCCAAAAAGTCATTGATTTCCGCGTGGCGTGGGACCGACGACGTGCGATTGTTGCTTGGGTAGTGCAGGATTGTGTGGCGGCCACCTTCACGCAGGATGACGCAGCCGCAGGCGAGCAGGTGACGCAAGAGGTCGCGGCGCTTCATCCTCCGCGTTTACACCTGGACCGTGATAGGCTCACGCCGGGCGGCGCGGGAACTCTGGCCTTCGGCGAGGGCGCGGTTGGCCTCGAGGACCATGGCCAGGGCTTCTTTCAGATTGCGCCGCGCTTCCTTCAAAGTCCTGCCCTGGGTGTTGACGCCTGGAATTTCTTCGACGTAGGCAACATACCAACGTCCGCGCTTCTCGATCACGGCGGTGTATTCGCGTTCCATTGGTGCACCTGAGGGGAGTCTAGCAGAAGCAGCGGCCAGTGGCGAGCAAGGACGGAGAAGATGCCAGCGGGCTTTTGAGGGCTCAGAAAACTTGGCGGAATTCGGATTTTGCTAGGGTGAATATCGCGGCGCCGGGAAAGAGAAACCCGGAGCTTGCCTTATGTATATCGACACGCGCTGCGGGAGGAGTCAGCGTGGCATACTTTCAACACCCAATCGCACGGGGAGGAGCTATTTGCAGAAACCTTTCCACGCTGGCTCTGCCAACCCAGAAGCAGACGAACCCGACGGACAGAATAAGGGCTACGTACTGGCTACCGGGCGAAGCGCCGTCGACCGGCTCCGCTTGCTGGACCAAATCTTCGGCCCGGCGAGCCGCCAACTACTGACTCGAGTAGGTTTGTCATCTGCACGGCGCATCGCGGAAATAGGATGCGGCACGGGCATCATGACCATGTGGATGGCGGAGCAGGCTGGGGCGGAAAGTTCTGTTTGGGGAGTGGACAACAGCGAACAGCAACTCGCTGTTGCTTCCGCTGGTGCGAAGGCTACGGGACGGCAGAACCTATCTTTCCACGCGGCGCCCACGGAAGATACGCGATTGCCACATGGTTCATTCGACTTGGTCTATTCCCGGTTCCTGCTGTGCCATCTCACGAACCCGGTGCCGGCTCTCGAAGAAATGTGGAGTCTCTTGCGGACAGGGGGCACCCTGGTCTGCGAGGACTTTGAGATGAGCGCCGTCACGACGTGCCCTCCCACGAGTGCGTATCAGCAGCTTATCGAAATCAGCCGCGCAGTGGACCGCCAGCGCGGCGTTGACTCCGATATTGGAGCCAAGCTGCACACCTTGCTGGCGGAAGCCGGGTGCCGGGAACCTGAGGTTGCCGTTTATCAGCCGGCTTTCCTACGCGGTGAGCCTAAGGGATTTTGGAAAGTAACCCTGCGCGAAGCCCAGCCCGCCATTATCGAAAGCGGGATCGCCAGCGCCGCGCAAATGGACTCGCTTTGCAATGAGCTCGAGAGAATCGCGGCTGACGATTCAGTCCTCCTGCTCATCGCTCGCGTCTACCAGGTGTGGTGTCGGAAGTCGTGAATGCCTGTAATGACGCAAAGGGGCGCGGGAAGTCGGGAGGAGGCGGCGGAACGGGCCTCAGGTCGCAGAGACAGCGGCTAGTGGCCAGTGGCGAGCGAGGAGTGAGAGGATGCCGGCGGACTTTAGATGGCGCAGAAAATTCGCAGCATTCGGACTTTGCTAGGGTGAATATCGCGGCGCTACAAGGAGGAGGAGAAGATGCCGGCAAGATGCCGGCGCTACGAAATGAAGCAAGGGCACGCAGAAGATTGGGAGCATTCGGAATTTGCAGGGGTGAATATCGCGGCGCTCGCGTCGGGATGAAAGACGACGGGCTTAACGGCCATGTGCGAGTCTGGCGGAAATGCGGCGGCGGACCTCTTCCCAGGGGACGGCGCGGGCCTGACCTGAGTCCAGTTCGGTGATGCGGCGGGCGATTTCCTGGTTCCAGGCGGCTACGACGGATTCGTCCTCGGGGCCATCCAGACTGTCGATCAAAGAGGCGGCCAGTTCGGCTCGCTCCGTGATGGAGAGCGAAAGCGCCTTGTTCAGGAGGTCGGATGCCTCGCGGGTCATGAATGGCATTGTACCGCGAAAGCAGAGGGGCGGAGAGGGAGAGAGAAGGTTTCGGGACGTGTCGAATGGTGAATCACGGGGCGAGTGGCCCTTCGACCCGCTTCGCTCTCTCCCTTCGGCAAGACGCCTCAGGGCAGGCAGGGTCAGCATCCTTCCCGCCAGGGCCGGGATCTTCGAGGTCGGATGCTGACGAGTGGCGAGCCCAGAGCAGAAGGTGCAGTGCGAGACACAGTTTCCCCATGGAAATCAAAGAGACACAGCCAGGAGTGGCTGTGCCACGGGGTTGGGAGCTGAGCTACAGGGCGGGCAAGCCGTCCAGCAAACGGCGGGCGAATGAAGCAGTGGCGAGTGACGAGTGACGAGCCCGATGGGGAAGGTGAGGGAGTGGGACGCGCGAGGCGGATGGCCGTTTGCGAGCGCGGGAGAGGGGAGGGGCGGACTGGTCCGCCCCCTCCCAACGACAGATCTGACCGTGCTCGGCTGCTAGGGAAAGCCGGGCCGTCAAGCTGTGGCGCGTCAATTAAGGATGTGTCGACCTGCTTGGGCGGCCTTCGTTTTCACTATTCCTGGGACAGGTTTGTCGCTCAGCTCTCTTTCAGCGCGAAGCCAGTCCTGGACATCTTTTCCGTGTTCGCCGCCGCGTTGAAGATACAGCTCATGAGCTCGGCGAGCGATCTCTTCTGCCGATGGTTTTCTGCGTCCAAACATGACTACCCCCTTGCTTCTTCGTACGGGGGCCGGAGTGCCGACCCCCGTATCGGAGATGTGGATTAGTTGCGGTTTCCGGCGACGCTGATCTTAATCTGCTTCGGCTTAGACTCCTCACGCTTGGCCATACGCAGGGTCAAGACCCCGTTGCCATAGTCGGCCCGAACGCTCTCGGAGCTGACCGTGTTGGGCAGAGAGAAGCTGCGCATGAACGATCCATAGACGCGTTCCACGCGGAGGTATTTGTCCTGGATGACGTCCTTGTCCATCTTGCGCTCTCCGCGGATGGTCAACTGATTGTTTTCGACGCGAACGTCGATGTCCTTTTCCTGGAGACCGGGCAGGTCGGCCGTTACGACCAATTCATTCTCGGTTTCGTAGATGTCCACTGGCGGCGCCCAGGTGGCCAGGTCGGCATGAGCCGGGCGGTCGCGGGTAAAAAAGTTGTCCTCGAACAAACGATTGATTTGGTCCTGGAAAGTCAACGGGCGGGGCTGCTCCCAACGTGTAATGGTGTTCATCTCAACCTCCTCGGTTGTCTTGCTCAAATAAGTATCGAAAGCCTGCTGTGCTTTGTCGTTTCCCCTTGGCGGGAAAAGCGAGGGGCGTTGGTAGCCCGCCCCTCACCGAACGACAGGAGCTGCCGAGCCTAGGCGGCTACGGCAACGGGGATCTTGTGGAAGGTCGAGTTGGAAACCTCGTAGGATTCGACTTGAGGGGTTCCGTCAACGACTCTGGCCAGGAGCTGGGTTACTTGGGGATAGGTGGTGCGGTTGTAGGCTTCCGCGTTCTCTTTGTTTTCCCACAAACTGATTCCGAAGGCTTCCTTACCGGTGGGAGCAAGGAACACGATTTCGTCCCGGAACCCGTTCTGCTTGCGAAGCAGCGGAAGAATGTCGTTTTCGATCTTCTGCGTGAATTCCGCGGCAGTGTTGGGCTTCAAATGCAGGGTAACTTTGCGTGCGTACATGGCAACCTCCTTGGTTGTCGTGGCCAAGGGCGGACCTAAGATAACCGTATTTAGTTTAGATTACCTCTACTACTCCCTCAGACATTAACCAGGCTAGGTGAATTAACACAGGTTGTCAAGAAGAATATGGAAGTATTCCAAGCTTTTAACCGCTCTAGTTAAGTCAATTGGAAGCGCCGGGATGGAGGGGATGGAAGGACAGTGGTGAGTGGCAAGCGGGGCTGGGAAACAGAGAGGGCCCACGGTCAGAGACTCATTGACCGTGGCTACCCCAGAGGGAGATGAAGGCCGGCGGGCTTTTGAGGACGCAGAAAATTGGCGGAATTCGGATTTTGCTAGGGTGAATATCGCGGCGCTACGAAATGAAACGAGGGCGCGCAGCCTGGAAGGCCGCGCTACTGGGCGAGGAAGGTGCGGGGTCACGGGGCGCGCAAGGAGTCCAGCATTTTTTGAGCGGCGGAATCGGCGGGCCGGTCGTGCAGCTCGCTCTGAAGCACGGCGATGGCGCGCTCCTTGTTTCCCTGGGCGACGAGGGCGCGGGCCTGGAGAAGCCGGACGCCGGCGGCTTGCGTCTTTCCCAGCTCGAAGGCGCGGTCGGCCTCGTGCACGGCGTCGTCGTACTGATGCTCGATCAGCAGGGCCTGAGCCAGCAAGGCGTGGGCACGCCAAGCGGTGGGCGCCGCTTCGAGGGCGCGATGCAGATAGGGAACGGCTTCCACGGAGCGATGCTCGCGGAGCAGGGCGTCGCTTAAAAAGAGGAGGGAGGGGACGTGATTGGGGAAGATGCTGAGGGCCCTCTGCCAGTAGGACTCCGCGGCGGGCCAGTCGTTGGTCCGGGAGGAATAAACTCCGTACAAGAAATTGATGTAGGGATGACCGGGAGCGCGGCGATACGCCTCCTCCAATGGAGCGCGGGCGACATCCGGCTTTCCGGCGCGGAGAGCGTCGAGGGCTTTGGTCACGAGTTTCTGAACCTTGGGGGCAAGAACCGGCATAGCGGGCGGGCCGGAT